>Ga0302286_10000400_pt1 | contig 35940 bp, 37 predicted proteins | sample III_Fen_E2_3_FD_198765 | JGI IMG/M metagenome (GOLD analysis project Ga0302286, IMG submission 198765) | Peat permafrost microbial communities from Stordalen Mire near Abisko, Sweden - III_Fen_E2_3 | ecosystem: Environmental > Terrestrial > Soil > Wetlands > Permafrost | place: Sweden: Abisko...
ATTTCCGGATCAAGCGCCGAGGTCGGCTCGTCAAAAAGCATGATCTTGGGGCGCATGGTAAGGGCGCGGGCAATAGCGACGCGCTGCTGTTGACCGCCGGAAAGCTGGCTTGGGTATGCATCTGCTTTATCGGCGATGTTTACCTCACGTAGATTGTTCATGGCACGCTCTACAGTTTGTTCCTTCTTTTCGCGTTTCAGCACGACAGGTGCCATGGTCAAGTTTTCAAGTACCGTTTTATGAGGATAAAGGTTGAAGTTCTGAAACACCATACCGATATCCTGCCGAGCCTGGCAGAGCATTCGGTTACTCATACTGGAAATGGCTACACCGTCGATGAAAACGTTTCCCTTTTTTGGACGTTCAAACATGTTTATGGTGCGTAATAGCGTACTTTTGCCACTGCCACTGGGGCCGATGATGACTGTTTTGGAGCCTGAAGCGATTTCGAGACTGATTCCTTTCAAAACATCTAACGGCCCAAAACTGATGTAAACATCATCAAAAACGATCAATCCATGACCCTCCTAACGATAATGAGAAAAAGCACGACGTGCGTGAGAGCCACTTTGCTCCGCACGGCGCACCGCACTTTGGATTAAAACCATTGTATCGCAGGCATTTGAATAAAGTCAATCGAATACTTGCAAAATACAATACAAATACAATCGAAGTAACCATCATTTGCATATTTGACAAAGAGAAAGTTCGTTTACTGCATCTAGGGTGAGTTGCCATGACGAGTCGAGACGGACGTAATGATGGCGAACGTATATGGTTTTTGTTTTCGACTGCAAAAAACTGATTCGTGATTGTTGAGGAAGAAATAGCCATGCACCAACTTTGCAATAACACTAACGGTTTCGTTGAATGCATTCAGCAATGACAGGCACCTCAGTGAAAAGCTTGACACAGGATTTGCTTGTGCATGCATTCGGGATGCTCGGCGGTTGATGCGGATAGGGTAGAAACATGAAACAGTAACTACACTCGGCTGGAGAAATAATCTAAATGATTCAATTTAGACAATTGATAGAAAACAGAGTGATTGCTTTGGTTGAACTTGATGTATGGGGGAGAACAGCACAATTTCTCGTTGCCGTGTGCTGTTATGTTGAATTCATATCATTCTTCTATCGTGACTATCTGTGCATGAATCAAACAGGAAAACAATACTCATCAAAACCTGAGGAGTACAATCAGAATATGTGCTATAATTGATGAAAAGTCGAGGTGATGCATGATGAAGAATGACCGTCTGTTTCAAATTGTATATCTTTTATTGGAAAAGGGCACTGTAACAGCACCAGAGCTTGCAAACAGGCTGGGCGTGTCAGTACGCACCGTGTATCGGGATGTCGATGCTCTTTCCCTCGCAGGTGTACCGGTATATTCGGCCGTTGGCAAGGGAGGCGGAATCTCATTGATGGCTGGTTACTCCTTTGATAAAGCGCTGCTTTCCGATTCTGAACAAAATCAGATTCTGTTTGCCATACAAAGTTTGCGGGTGACGGATCAGCCTGTGGGAACATTGCTAGATAAGCTGGGAGGCATGTTCAAGAAGCAATCTGTGAATTGGATTGAGGTAGATTTTTCCCGATGGGGGATGGCGCGGGTGGATACCAAGCGGTTTGAGGTGATTCGCAAGGCGATTATAGAAAAGAAGGTTCTTTCGATTCAGTACTGCGGTGCTTCAGGGGATACTTCTTTGCGTTCCATTAAGCCGTTCAAGTTGATTTTCAAGGATAAAAACTGGTATCTCCAAGCCTACTGTCTGAAAGCTGATGATTATCGGTTGTTCAAAGTGGGTCGTATCGTAGAATTATCGCCTACGGGAGAAACATTTTCGGAAAACTATCCGGATGCGCCTTCGCTAGAAGTGGCGATTACCTCACCTGTCTATGCCTCTTTTCGTCTCAAACTGCTTTTTAGCCCGACAGTGGCTTTTCGTGTATACGATGAGTTTGACCGTGACTGCATTGAGAAGCAGTTGGACGGTTCCCTGCTTGTATCGGCGGCCTTTCCACTGGATGGGTGGGGTACAGGCTATTTGCTTACCTTTGGTACCGACGTGCAGATCATCGAACCTCCTGAAGCGCGTGTAAGGTTAGCCAATCATATCAAAAATGTATATGATCATTTCAAAACCTGACAATCAGCTGTCTGGTTATCGGTCATAGAATGATAGTATTCAAGGTGGTATCCGTATAGATGGTTTGGGAGGTGATCACGATGGAGGATAAGTATTGTCAAAGCTGCGGTATGCCAATGGGAAACACGAATGAACTGTATGGCAGTGAAAAGGATGGCACCAAAAGCACCGATTACTGCATGTACTGTTATCAGAATGGCGAGTTTACCGCTGAGTGCACAATGGAGCAAATGATGGATTTTTGTGTACAGCCAATGGTAGAGAATAGTCCTGGCATGACCGAAACCGGCGCTCGAGAAATCATGAAGGACGTCTTCCCGATGCTCAAACGCTGGAGAACAGCCTGACGTTGATAGGCGCGGGAACAAACTCCGCGCCTGTTTCCTGATCACAGCAGGTTTAAAGCACAATAAGTTTTTGGGGAAGGTGTTTACGAAACATGACCAGGAACTGGAATGAATTATTTACGAAAGATAATCAACCGGATATCGTCCAGTTGGCGGAATACATTGCAATCCCACAGTGGGGAGAGCTTTGCAACTATATTGAAAGCGCCTACAATGTGCAGCCGCGGATGGAGCACAGCACCTGTTCCGGGGCTCGGGTTGGAACGTGAAATATAGAAAGGCGTCCAGATCACTCTGTACACTTTACCCTCATCATGGTTTCTTTACATGCCTGATTTGTATTGGCGGTACGGAAGCTGTTGAAGTGGAATTATTGCTGGAAACGTGCAGTGAATATGTTCGACAGCTTTATGCAACTGTGAAACCGCTGAACGCTACACGGTGGCTGATGATCGATGTAACAAACAGTGATGTGCTTGCAGATGTGAAAACATTGATTGGTTGCCGTGCCAAACGAAAGTAGCACCTATAGAATACGAAATACGTAATACAGGTACATCCATGCATACAGGCACTGTGCCCATAAAATGTATAGCCTACATCCAATTCCGCAGGAAAATCAAAACAGGAATAATGAATTCCATGCGGTTTGAGATGCAGCAATATGATTCCGCTTGGAAATGCAACCCTGAATAACCGCAGTTTCTAAATCGAAAGGAATAGAACAATGGAATCGATTGAGGAGTGGGTAGAAGGTTTACGGAATCCGAATAACCAGATCGCATATACCTGTCTGCAACAGTTACAGGCAGTCTGCAGGGAATCGAATAAAGCATATTCATTTTTTGACACATATGCTGAAATGATGATGAGCGAGCACTCCTATATTCGCACCCGTGGGCTGCTCATGATATCGGCTTGCGCTCAGTGGGATGAGGAGTACCGAATTGATGAATTGATTGATGAATACCTCAAGCATGTTGAGGATATCAAGCCCATCAGTGCCAGACAATGCATCCAGACGCTTCCGCACATGGCACGTTATAAACCGGACCTTATACCGGAAATAGTGAGCGCATTGCACAGAGTAAACCTGTTTCGCTATCCAAACACAATGCAACCGTTGCTGCAAAAAGATATTAGCGATGCACTGAAACAGATACATGAGCTTATGCAAAAAAAACTGATTTATAAACTGGGCATAGCCCAGTTGAAATCAGCCGATATAACGATTTGACGTTTATGCCATCTGATCGCGATCAGATGGCAGTTTGCGTTTTTATTTCGATTCGAATGAAGAATTAGCTTCAATACCGTAACTTTCTGTAACATAACATTCTGTTGCCTCTGGCGATTGTTGATCAAAAATCAAGCGCTCCTGATCACCAAGGATATCAAAAAACCATTTTCGTTTTAAGAGGATGTTGGCATAAGCGGATGCTTATATGCTGAAAGGAGGTAATTTATGTATGAAGTCGAATATGGTATAAACGGTATTAATGAATATTATCTTGCTTTTCCTGATAGCGGTGTATGTCATCGCAGATGCAAACAAGTTGGTTTGGGAACCACTGCTGAAAGATCATTTTTTCTAGGGCAAGTGCGTATGAGATGATTCAAAACCATGGACTATGGGTATTTTTAGGGCGGAGGCAAATCGCAGGGATGGGATTGTCCATGATATACAGCATTTGTTTCACATTCTTTTTGGACATGCGATTTGTGTCCCACTCATGACGGCTCAACAAAGAGGAAGGACAAAGTCATGAATAAAATACTCAGTTTCTTTGATACAAAGCCCTATGATAAGGAATGGTTTGATAAAGCGAATACGGAGTATGAAATCCGTTATATTGAGAGTAAGCTGACACCTGCTACGGTTGGCTTGGCGGCCGGGAGCGATGCCGTATGCGCTTTTGTGAATGATACGCTGGACGCAGAGGTGATCAACAAACTTCACGATATGGGTGTGCGAGTGATTGCCATGCGCTGTGCCGGTTACAGCAATGTGGATTTTAAAGAGGCTTATGGTAAAATTAATGTTGTGCGTGTTCCCGCTTATTCTCCTTATGCCGTAGCTGAGCACGCCATCGGACTGCTATTGGCAGTGAACCGCAAGTTGACTCGGGCTTACAACCGCACACGTGATTTTAACTTTAGTTTGATCGGCCTGACAGGGGTCGATTTGCATGGGAAAACGGTGGGTGTAATTGGTACGGGTAAAATTGGGCGAACGTTCATTGCCATTTGTAAGGGTTTCGGCATGCGGGTGATCGCCTATGACGCTTACCCCGCAAAGGATTCGGATATTGATTATGTATCAATGGATGAGCTTTTGGCGCAGAGCGATGTCATTTCACTCCATTGCCCACTAACGGAGTTGACCCGACATATTTTAGATACCGATGCGTTTGCGAAAATGAAACAAGGTGTGTTTATCATTAACACATCACGCGGCGCTTTGGTCGATACCGAGGCATTGTTGGATGCGTTGAACAGTGGCAAGGTTCGTGGTGCCGGTTTGGATGTGTATGAGGAGGAAGCGGAGTTGTTCTTTGAAGACAATTCGGGCAACATCATGAAGGATGATGTGCTTGCCCTTCTGGTGTCGCGTCCGAATGTGGTGCTTACCTCTCATCAGGCATTTCTGACGGAAGAAGCGCTTCAAAACATTGCACAGACGACGATTGCCAATCTGGATGAATTTTTTAGCGGAGGCATGCTGACCAATGAAGTGTGCTACCGCTGTGATATCGGCAAGGTAGTGGAAGATTGCCGAAAGTGGCGCAAGGAGCGCTGCTTCTAGTCTTTTACCAATCCCAATATTGATTATTGATAAAGGAGGCTTCTTCATGGAGGTTACCGTCAAAAGGACATGGATTAAAGTGGGTGTATTGCTGAGTTTTCTGGTGATGGTTACAGTGAATGCGCTGGCGAATATATTGCCGATTAACGGCATCAATACCGGTGCGGCTGCGGATCGCTACCCCAATCTGTTTACCCCTGCCCCGCTTACCTTCGCTATCTGGGGCGCAATTTACCTCGCGCTGTTGGTTTATGTCATCTTCCAGTTGCAACCTGCCAAGGCTAGCGATGATACCGTCAGGCAGAAGACGCTTGAAAAGGTAGGGAAGCTGTTTATCTTTTCTTCGCTACTGAACACGGCTTGGATTTTCACCTGGCATTATAATCAGATACCCCTTTCTGTCGCTGTCATGTTGTTGATTTTACTGAGCCTGATCCGTATTGGCTGGCTCTTGCGTGAACCCCATTGTTCACCTAAGGAAGAGATTGCTCTGCGGATACCTTTCGGTCTATATTTTGGATGGATCACGGTTGCGACGATTGCCAATATTACTGTGCTGCTGGTACAACTGGGGTGGAATGGATTTGGTATCACACCTGAGGTATGGACAGCTATCATTATCGCCGTAGGCGCATTGATTGCTACCTCGACAATGTACAGCGTGCGCAATGTGGCATACGGTTTGGCAGTTATTTGGGCATTTTCGGGCATCATGAACCGACATTTATCTCCCACATGGTATGGTGGGCAGTATACATTGATTGTTGTGGTAACCAGTATATCAATTGGCGTACTGTTGGCTACTTTGGTAGCGACTGCTGTTCATACGCGTAAGGTGGGCACTTGCAAAGTACCTAAATAAGGCAACGCAGTATTGACCAACAATGCTGCTCTTAAGCTGCTTGGATGCTACAACTGACAATCAGAAACCGCCGGTGGTTCCAACTGAGGAGCCATCGGCGGGTTTTTCTTAGATTGTCTTAGAGCAATTGGAGGGGAGATTATTCACCAAGAGTTACCAGGTATGAGCGGTATCGCAACCCATTCTGGAGAGGATCAATACAGCGAAGTATACTCGTTGATCAGATCCGAGAGCGCCTGTTCATCTGTGGGGTCAATACTCAAGAAGCACTGCGGATCGTTGCTGGAGTCGCCGTTTGTGCTATCATACTCAGTCCAGTTGAGCCATACGAACAGTTTGCTGGGGTCACTGGTCGGCTTGGCACGGCTGAGAATATCGGCAAAACGTTGCATAAAACTGATATACTGATCGGCGTATGTGTCACTCTGCTTTGAGTACCCGCTGATGTAGAGGTTTACGGGGATCTCAACGTGCTCACCATCCGTCCAGGGTACATTGTAGAATGTCAGGCTCAAGTTCATGCTATCGTTTTCCAGCGCCAACGGAGATGCGATATGCTTCACCGCTTCCTTTAATCGAGCGGTGGTATCGGCTTTCATGTGCTTGTTGAAGGTTTCCATCATTAGTTTTACTGTCTTGGGGGTTTCAAAGCGGAGATTGTGGTAATCGGCAAAACGCTGCTGGGAAACAAAACCATCCGTTGAAATGCCCGAGAGCGTTTGCTCGTTGCCAATGCTGTAACGCATATAGTTATACTGGTCGTTGTTAAGGTTCTGGATGGTCGTTTGTTTCCGGTAGTAATCGTTGCTGATGAGCCCCAAGCTCTGCGATTCGCTGACCAGACTATCCCAGATGGCCTGACTCTCCGCTTTGGTGAAGGTCGAATCCACCGATAGGCTTTGTATCTCAGAATTTTGCGGGAAAGCATGAATGGCAGTTTGGTAATCATCACTTTCGGAGCGAAGCTCATTGAGCGTATCGATGTTTTTGAATATTATGGTGCGATCAATACTCAGTCCATTGGTGAGCTTCAGGGTAATGGATTCGATGACCTGATATTGGCTATATTCGTCATAAGAAGAACGATTAGGATTGTTTACCCGATCCACAGCATCCGAAAGTGTGTCTGATACATATTTCTTCATACTTTCGGAGGTGTACGCGATCTTTGACACTAACAGCGTGGTGTATTCTGTTTTACCGTAACGATAATCATGACCGCGGAAAGTGACGGACGAGATTTCGTCAGGTTTGGGAGTCGTATTGAGCATGCTGTTCGAAATCCCTCCAATGCTCAGCGAAATGCCAAACGCCAACGCACCTGAAACGAGAAACAGAGGCAGTGAAAACAATATCTGCTTCACACTGCGCGAGGCGATTACCTGATATACAACAAAAACCAGGAATGCGATCGCGACGAGCGCACCGCCATACATGGAAATTAAAGGTTTGTTATCCACGGTGATCATGAGCATCGCGGCAAAGGCGAGCAAGCAGGCGGTTATGGCAGCCCAGATATTACGTCCGGTGCCATGTTCCGCTGTTTCACTGGGTCTGCGGAGAAACAGCCAAGCAGCCAGACACAGTTCCAAAGCCAATGGAATTAGTGAATACAGCGTATAGGAGAGATTCACCATAAAAGGAATGTAAACACCGCGGGATTGCGCAACAACAAGACTGGTAGCGACGTTGGACATGGGGTTAAGAAATGTGCCTAAATCCAACCAACCAATGATTGAAGTTTTAGCAACGACGCCGCGGGCAATGATGAACTGCACAAACCGTGGGAGGAACAGCACAACGCCTGTGGAGGCGAGCGCGGTAAGGAAGGTGCCGGAAAGCGCGCAGCCGATCGCGGTAGCGGCGTAAACCAGCATGGCGGCTACAAAGTAGAACAGAATTGTCAGAGGAACATAGGCGGGTACAAAAGGGATGCCCCCAACCAACTGCATGCCCAGCATCACCAGCACATTAAGCAGGATGGTGCCGCCCATCCATGTGGCGGTAGCAAGCGTTGTGGAGAGGTAGATGTCCGTACGCTTCACGGGCAAGCTATGAAACAGGTCGCTTGCGGAACGCTGAAACAGAAAGGAGAAGCCGTACATCCCAAACACAATGGCCGTAAATACGTAATAAACAAGCACTGGCGTCATGCCGATAGCGGTGGTGGAATAACCGCGTGTATATTCCCCAAAACAATCCTGTCCGCCGGTAATGATGGTATAAATCAACGTCGCTACCGCCAGTGCAATACCAATCGGCGATAGGCGCTTGAACGTTTCTTTGTACATTTTCATTTGATGGTTCCTCCTTCGGCTGTATCAAATGCATAGCCGAGTGCTTCCATTTCGTAGATAAACACTTCTTCCAGCGTTACAGGCAGTGTTTCCAATAACAGGGGCGCTTTTGCGTTGAGCAGGGCACGGCTCTTTTCCTTGTCGCCGCGTACAACCAGCGTGGATACACTGCCCTGTCGGGAAACATTGAGCACATCCAACCCATCAAAAACGCTCTTGTCATACTCTCCGGCAAAAGCAACCTGAAGCTTGAATAACGTGGTTTTCAGGTCGCCGACATCGCTTTCTAGTACAACGCCACCCTTATAGAGCAAGGCAAGCTGGTCGCAAGTGTCCTCGAGCTCACGCAGAGAATGACTGGTGATGATCACGGTAGCGCCACGGTCAAACACTTCGGCATACAACTTTTGTTTGACAAGATTGCGCATCACAGGATCGAGGCCATCGAACGTCTCGTCAAAAAAGTAGTAGTCCGCTCCGGTGGACAGCGCGAGGATAGTCGCCGCTTGGCGGCGCATGCCTTTGCTGAAAGTGGAAAGCGGCTTATCCGTTTTCAGGCCAAACTCCTTGGAGAGGGTGTTGAAACGGTTGAAATCGAAGTGCTCATAGGCACTGGCGTAGAATTTTGCCATACGGCACATAGAACTTTGCGGTAGCATCCAAAACTCGTCTGGCAAAAAAGCAAAGCGCTTTTTGATGTTAATATTTTCAAAAATGTTCACGCCATCCAACGTTATGCTGCCCGAATCAGGGCGGTATACACCGCTAGCAAGACGCAGGAAGGTCGATTTACCAGCGCCGTTTGCACCCACAAGCCCGTACACACAACCATCCGGGATGTGGCAATTGAGCTGATCCAGAGCGGCTACGTCCGAGAATTTCTTGGTCAGGTTTTTTGCAGTAATCACTGTTCTGTGTCCTTTCTGGATACGCTGATAAGCGCATCGTCCGTTTTGTGGTCGCTCATCCGTTTGGTTGGGAGTTATCCTGGTCTTCCAACCGTTTCATGACGTTCGTTTCGCCAGTATCGTACGCCGTGTTAACTGCGCCTAGCACTTGCTGACGAGGAACGCCGGAGAGACACAGTTTGGCGCTGAGTGCCGTGATATCCGCTAGAAATGCCTGCATGCCTTCGCTCACCAACCGCTGTGCTTCCTTACTCACGAAGCGGCCGTTACCGGGTACGCTTGTGGTGATGCCGCGGCGTTCCAACTCAGCGTATGCTTTCTGTAACGTGTTGGGATTCGCCGATAAAGTTTGCGACAACACACGAACACTGGGCAACTGGTCGCCAGGTTGGAGCGCACCGGAGGCGATTAACCCTTCTGTCTGTTCAATGATTTGCTCGTATATGGGTTGTCTACCGAAACGATCAATCTGAAACATGGCAATTTCCTTTCTTAACCGTACCATATGTAATAGTACAGCTATATTATATAGTACGCGTGAGTCTTGTCAAGAGGAACTTTTGGCACCGATTCTTTCGAGCGTTAGAAACGGTGCGACATCATGATGGAAGCAGGAAAATGCTATGCGAATGTTGGGATCTCTGATACAATATACGTATCAAATGGTCAATTTGTTCAAATGACCGCAAAAAAGGTCGAGAATAATTTTACGCTCCACGATATACTCAACGGGTAAGGTGGTGCAGAAATGAAGGAACAAATCGAGGCTGTGCAACGCATGCAGGATTATATCGATACGCATATGTTCGATGAGATCACGATGGCCGATCTGGCAGGCGCATCGTTCTATTCGCCATGGTATGCCTATCGACTGTTTACCCAGTGGCTTGCGCGCACACCTGCCGATTATATCCGCAGACTCCGGCTTTCGAAGTCCGCCCTCAAGCTCAGAGATAACGGATGCAAGGTGGCAGACGTAGCTTTCGAAGTTGGGTTTAGCAGTGTGGATGGATACCAGCGTGCGTTTTACCGCGAGTTTGGCTGCAACCCGCGGGAATATGCCGCAAACCCTGTCCCGCTCTATCTGTTTACCCCCTACCGGGTCATGAACAACAAGATGGATAAGGAGAGCAAAATGGAAACGATCAAAACAGTGTTTATCGAAGCCGTGGATAAACCGGCTCGCCGCGTTTTGATGAAGCGTGGCATTACAGCGGAAGATTATTACCAATACTGCGAGGAAATCGGCTGTGATATCTGGGGACTTCTGTTGAGTATCAAATCCACGCTTGGAGAGCCGGTTGGGTTGTGGTTGCCCAAACAGTTGATCAAACCCGGCACGTCTCTATATGTGCAAGGTGTGGAGATGGAAGCGGATTATCACGGTATCATTCCGGAAGGTTTAGATGTGGTTGATCTACCCCCCGCGACGTATCTGATGTTCCGTGGCGAACCCTTTGCGGAAGAAGACTATGAGCAGGCGATTGATGAGGTATGGACAGCGATCAAGAAATATGATCCTTCTATGGCTGGATACGAATGGGATGAAAGCAATCCGCGCATTCAAATGGAACCCAGAGGTTCCCGTGGCTATATTGAACTGGTAGCTGTACGCAGGAAGTAAGCGCTGTTTTGCCATACCGCAGACACGCGGTTATCAAAAGTAATGAATCAGTGCAACAACTTACAGAAAGAACGCCTTGAGAATAATTGAGGCGTTCTTTCGCTTATTTTGCATGAAGCAACGGTTATCGCATTATAGATTTTATAGTAACTACTTTCATATTCATAAGATCCGATATCGCAAAAAATATAACGCAAGGAGCAACCAATCTTGGAATGGGGAAGGCGAAACAGAGAAATGTCAAGTTCTCAATGATTAAAAATGGAATTTAAGAGGGAAAGAACTGCGGAATTGAGGCTTGCCAATGAATGATATCTAGTATAAAATAAATAAGAATGACATTTGATAATAGAAGCGAAACCGCCTGTCGATCTCGCTTCATTAACACTGCCCTTCTAAAGCAAAGGAGGTTGCACAATGAGCAAAGTTCATATTCTTGATCATCCCCTGATTCAGCATAAACTCAGTATTATGCGCAACAAAGAGACCGGCGCCAAGGAATTCCGAGAGCTACTTGAGGAAATTTCCATGCTGATGGTGTATGAAGTAACCCGCGACCTGCCCACGGAAGAGGTCGAGGTAGAGACGCCTATCTGTGTTACAAAAACGAAGATGCTCAGTGGAAAGAAGATTGGTATTGTGCCAATTCTGCGTGCCGGACTTGGCATGGTAGATGGGGTAACCCGACTAATCCCTGCCGCTCGCATTGGCCACATTGGCCTTTACCGAGATCCTGTAACCCTGCAACCCGTTGAATACTATTGCAAATTGCCGGCGGACAGTGAAAACCGCGAGTTGATTGTGCTTGACCCGATGCTCGCCACCGGCGGAAGTGCTTCCGCTGCAATCACATTTATCAAACAACGCAACTGCAACAATATCCGTTTGGTGAATCTGATTGCCGCGCCTGAGGGGATCAGACGCATACAACATGATCATCCCGATGTGGATATTTATGTTGCTGCATGCGACGAAAAACTGAATGAGCATGGCTATATCGTGCCTGGGCTTGGCGATGCGGGCGATCGTTTGTTTGGCACCAAGTAACCCGCTTAAATAAAGCTGAAGAAAGGTGGAGTCCATAGCAAGCGAATCCGCAACGATAGGCTCGATAGATACGCATGACAACGCCATCGAGAAAGCATCGCCGGAGAGGAGAGGTGAGCGTGTAATATCCGCCACACCGCGCGAATACCCGACCCGAACGGAACTGATGCGCATCATACGTCGGCTTTCGACTGCTGTCCGTGGGCATACGTTGCTCAAGGATAAATGCGACGAAATTGTGTATCAGTTCATTCTGTTTATCAGGAAATGATCACTTTCGGCAGGATATGGAAGCGGAGAAGTAATAGCACTTGAAACCTTTGCTATGGCACGCGCCGTTACCAAGCTGGGGTTGATAGAAGAAGCGCAGTTGTACCCGGCACTCAGCATTACAGTGGATTGGGCATCCGAATTGTGTTGAGCCTTCATGTGCCAGCGTTACGAACCTAGGAGAAGCAGCTTAAAACCATTTTAGCCATGGTTTGGCCGAAACCTCTGCATAATAGGGTATAGCGGCTGAGAGACTTGTTACGATCCTGCTCAAAATGATCCATTTAACGGAACTAGAAAAGGCTCGCGACTTGTTGGACGACGAATACTGAGAAGTTCCATCGCCGTGCGAATGCACTGGAATAGGTTATGACACCTCAGTTTCAGGAAACGATCCGTTTTGTTGCCATGAAGTTGGATGAAAATGAATGCGGAAGTCTCACCTGTCTGATGAAAGTGAAGAACATGATACAGCAACGTGCGAAGAACGGCTGATTTGGAACTGTAATAAGAGGAAGTGGAACAAATCCACTTCCTTTTTTTGTTGGTTTATGCTAACCTTAAAACTGTGCGTAAAGGAGCCTACTGGCCAATTTCGCACATAAAATGATTTCAGCCTTGCAGGGTGAAGAAACAAGCGGACGGTAGAATGGCAAGATGCAGGGAGGTAAAGCACGTCGGTACACGTGCCAGCGCCTGTTTTGACCATCGTGAGAAACGCATTCAATGTAGCCCTGTTGCTGAAACCACAATACACAATAGTAAACCCAATAGGTACAGGAGGCAAGTATGATTCGTTTTGAAAATGTGACAAAAACGTATGCTGGCGGTGCAACGAAAGCGGTGGATGACCTTTGCCTTGAAATCGACAGCGGAAAGGTTTTTGGTTTTCTGGGACCGAACGGAGCTGGTAAAACCACCACCATTAAAATGATGACAGGCATCCTTAACCCGGATTCGGGGAAAATCTGGCTGGAAAATGTCGAGCTGGAAAAGGATCCAATGACAGCCAAGCGCATGTTTGGCTTTGTACCGGATACGTTTGAAATGTTTGAGCGCCTGACTGGCATGGAGTACCTGCAATTTCTTGCTGACCTTTACCTCGTAGGCGATGCGGAACGCAAGGCTCATATGGAGAAATATCTTGAATTGTTCGAATTGAAAAATGCGATTCAACAGCAGATTCGCAGCTATTCCCACGGTATGAAGCAAAAGCTGCAAATTATCGGGTCGCTGATTCATCAACCGCGCATTTGGATTCTGGACGAACCGATGGTTGGTTTGGACCCTGCCAGCATGCATGCACTCAAACAGGAGATGCGCGCCTACTGTGAAAGTGGCAAGACCGTATTCTTTTCAACCCATGTGCTGGATGTGGCTGAGCGCCTGTGTGATGAAATCGGCATTATCCGTCAAGGAAAACTGATCGCTAAAGGTGAGCCGGAAACGCTGATGAAAAACGACAGCGTTACCACGCTGGAAGATCTATTCCTGAACCTGACGGAGAAGGAGGCGTAAGCCATGTTTCCGTACCTCAAACTTCTGATTCGTCAGCGCATTGCTACCTGGAACCCGATCAATTCTCAATATGCGCGCAAGTCCAAGGCAAGGGGCATATTCGCATACATTGGCTTTAGTCTGATCGCGCTGATGCTCTATGCTATGCTTGTAGGCATGGAATACCTCCTTTATGGCGCGTTCGCTCAGCTTGGCGAACCACAGACGATGCTGGCACTTACAGGTATTCTGTGCACAATGCTTACGATCGTCACAGGGTTTTTCTACATTTTCAATGAACTCTTCTTTTCAAAAGATGTAGCATTGGTGTCGGCATTGCCAATTTCCTCCCGCGGGCTGTTAACGGCAAAACTCATCCGAATCTGGTTGAGTGAGGCTTGCATTGCGCTGGCAGTTTGCCTGCCTGTGATTATTCTCTACGGCGTTGGGCAGGCGCAAGGCGTCCTGTATTATGTAAAGGCTCTTTTATTGGTGCCGTTGATGCCGATGGTACCGATTGCCGTAGTCACATTGCTGTCCTTCCTGCTCATCCGCGTTTCCGCATTATGGAAACGTCGTGAAGCGCTCACCGTGGTCATGAGCATGCTGTTCCTTGGAGCTTTTATGTGGGCAGATATGCGTTTTTCCATGTCGAGTTCTTCTGATAAGGATGCAATGAGCGCGTTCGTATTGCAACTGGTATTGCGCCAGAAGCAGGTGTTTGACATGATTGCCGGATTGTACCCGCCAATTCACTGGTTCAACGGTGCGCTTACCTTGCATGGCGTCGCATCGTTATGGCAGTGGCTTGGCTTTGCCATACTGAACATAGGCGCACTGACAGCGGTGATTGCTGCACTGGGTGGCGCCTACCAGAGGCTGGCAATTAAGCAAACCGAAACGCTGGCAAGGCTGAACGCAAACAGCAAGACACGTGTGGACAGGCACGGCATGCGTACACCGCTTATGGCGATGTATCGCCGTGAACTGCGCGAAATCTTCATGGTCCCGATTTATGCGATGAACAGCCTGGCGTCGGCTGTGATGTTTCCGATTATTGCGGTGGCGATGATTGCCAGTGCCGGTAGCAACACACCTGAACTGGCAATGCTTCCGGTGATGCTTACACTGGTACCCAAGGCTTTGATCGTAGCCATTGCAACTGCTTTATTTGCCTTTACCACCAGCATGAATATGGCGGTATCGACAGCCGTATCCCGTGAGGGCAAACGTCATGAATTTTTCCGTACGCTTCCGGTAAAACCACAAACTCAGTTGCTAGCCAAACTTCTCATGGGGTTGACCATTAATTTGATCTGCGCGCTGCCAATGGCGCTTGTTGCATTTTTTGTGTTGCCTGCGTTCCGTTTGCAGATTGTTGTGGGTTTTGTGGCTGCATTATGTTTCTCCACGGCGACAGCGGTTGTTGCGTTGATGATTGACGTAAATCACCCAAAGTTCAGCTGGAAAAGCGAGACAGAAGCCATCAAACAAAACGGTATGGCTGCGCTGTCGATGTTCGGAGCCATGGGCTTTATTGCGGTCAGCGGCGGTGCGTATTTCGGGCTTACCGCTCTTGGGGTATCGCTCACTGCCGCACTGTTAATCCTTTGTGCACTGGTATTGGCGGCGGATGTGCTGTTGATTCGCAGGCTATTCAGCAGTACTGCCAAACACTATATCTTACAGGAAGTGCGCAATTAAGTTAATTTTATGTTACAAATATGCGTGCACTCTTCTTAGAAATGTGATATACTGGTAAGGACTAAGAGAGTAAGGAGTGCACCGCATGATCACCAAAGCACAAAGCAAGCGGTATTCTGGACAACCTCCGCTTGAAACGAAGCCAAGGCTTACAGCGCTGGAAAAAGGATTGTTACGCTGGACCATGGCTGAGCATGGCGATAAAGTGTTGGATGCCTGCGTAGGTAACGGCATGATGCTGGAGTATCTGCAACGCAATATGGAGTGCGAAGTTTGCGGTGTATCGGATGATATGAGAAGCGTGCGCATTTCACGCACACGACTTCGGAATGCCGATATTGTGTACGCATCTCTGGAAGATATCCCATGGCGGGAAAATACCTTTGATTCCGTATACATAAAAGCAATCTCTGCCCCTCTATCCGAGACGAGCCTGCGCGAGATTAGCCGTGTACTGAAGCCAGGCGGACAACTGTTAGTAGGCTTTCGCACCATTCCTGCTCCGTTTCGGCAGATGGCAAGCCTGCTTCATCCCGAGCTGGATGATGAACTTCATAGGCCCAAAACTCGCGGTCATATTCTCGCAACACTAAAAATGCTCGGTTTTATGCAGATCACCTGGCAACAGACCGATCTGTTTCACAGCGTAGGAATCGCGTGGAAACCGATTGAACTCTCGGATGCGATTGTATAGGTTTAAAGAAATCGACTGTCGAAAACGCAGCCGGTTTCTTTTTTTTATGGTAAGCGCATGGTTATATATGGCTCAATAGAATAGCTTGCGTTTTCATGAAACCAATTCAAGACTGATAACCCTTGGAATTCAGTGCTTTTCGATAACGCTTGGTTATAAAACCCCGTCGCAAATCAATACCCCAGAATTACAATTCATACCACACAACATCGGATCACTCATCGTTATCCTTCCTGCACACAAGAATGATATACCATTAAGTATGCGACGTCCTTGTAAACAGACTATGGAGAATAGTTTGCTCCGTATGATTTGCGTTTTCCTTGGCATGCTCCACCTCAGAAAGTCCGCGCCTATAGCGCGGACTTTCTGAGGTGGAGCATAGTTAAACAGTTATTGCGGATCATAGGTATAGCGTGCAATCAACCATGGTTTACTGGAATACATGCCGTACGCATCTGCATACAGGCGATAGCTCTGCCCCTGATTCCACTGCGTTTGTGTGGAGTTTTCGATATAGACGCTTACGGTGCCATCCTTGGTGGTGCAGTCCATGTAAGCTCGCTGTGGCTTCGTTGTTTCGATCGATACGATTTTACCGATGCAGATATAAATCTGACTCTGCGATTTTCTCAGATCGATGTTATCCATCAGATCATTATACTGCGTAACTATATCCCATGCTTTGCGACTATAAACGTCGATGGAAGGAACATAATAGACCGTATACTCCACGCGCGTCTGCTTCTTGCCCGGATAATCGGCGGTGATGACGATTGTGTTGTCGCCGATTTTGTCAAACAGCGCTTTGAAGGTGAAGGCGCCGTCTTTGTCCGTGGTGGTGATATCCAGATCACTGTGCGGGGACAAAACATTCACAATTGCGCCTGGGATGGTTGTGGCCCGAACGGTCATCACGCCGTCACTGCTTCGGCTATAGATATCGGACGAGAGGTCAAGGGGGATATCCTGCTTCTCGCGGTATAGCGTGACCGTTAGCGAGTTTTCACGGCAGTATTGGCTTTGTACCTTAATATTGAATACATTTTCACCAATGGGTTGTACGGTCGCGTTGTAACTTACCTTACCGCCTTCGGTGTTCACCAGATCGGAATAATCCTGACCGTTCACAGTAATAGTGCTGCCTTCACTTACGTAAAACACGATGGTATACATCGCCGTACTGACCACTTTATAGGGATTGTCCGGGGTTGCCAGGTCAATCGGGGAGAGCGGAATATCAATATCATAGGTGATGGTTTTCAATGGCTTCTGCTTGCCGGTTTCGGTAATCAGATAAGGGGTTAGGGTTACGGTCATAGAGTCTTGCAGAAAATTCTCATAATTATCGTACCAGATGTGATCAAGGATATCAAAAGTCGCCACGCCTCCGGTCACGATGGCGGAGGTGCGCAGTTCGCGGATGGAGATGCGCTGTCCGTCAATCCCTGGGATCGTGATGGTGTGCGCCGCGAGGTCGTTACGAATGGTCGGGGTGATGGTTACCTGCCCCTTGTCGCTGTCGTTGCTGGCGTTTACCATGGGTAAAAACACTGTGATTACCAACCATGCACTCACCAATACCGAACAAATGATTAGCATAGCCAGCATCACACTTCGAATACCGACTCGGCGAGGTGCCCATGCTTTGGTGGAACGCATGCTCATGTTATTCTCGTATTCATCGGTACGCTGGTACTCGGGGATATATTCACTGGTATCATGATAGCCATCATACACCGGTTGGCTCTCGTTCTGGTCATCCAGCGTCATGATGCGCTGTGTGCCTCCATAGGCATAAGGGCCGGGATTGCGTTCACGGGTACGCTGTACTTGCTGCCGGTTGCCCCGATAGGCGGATGTATATACTGCCCGTGCGCCAGGCGGTATGTCTCCACTGTTTTCCACCTGATCCGGATCTACTGGACGCAGCGTTGTCTCGGGGTTGTCTGCCATGGAGGAAAAGAAAGTGCCTCGGTTGCTGGTAGTGCGTACAGATCTGCCGGAAGGAGCATATCCGTGCTCAACGGATTCAGCGCGCAAGCGTTGCTGGCGTTGTTCGCCCTGATGCTTACGCTTGCTTAAATCAACCATCTCATTGGCGAGCGCATCGCGATAATCGCGTGTGGTTTCCGCCTCGCCGCTGTCATCTACCCAAACATAGGTTTTAGGTGAGTCCTTCAGCTGGCTTTGCCAATCGGGAGAAGATGCGGAATAAAAGCCGTCGTTTGATTCAAGCGGTGTACCACAGTATCGACAGTGGGGTAGGGAGGAAGGGTTCCACCGCCCACATTTCCGGCATTTCATAAGCATCGCCTCCTATTCGCCAACGATATAACATTCGTCTGTACAGCGGTTCGTTCCTGCTATCAAGATGGCTCACATGTCTTCGCTGGATTCTTCCACAAGGGTCAGATATTCGTCGATCAACTCTGCATAGAGCACTTCTCGCACTTCATCGCACCTATGGTTTGAGAGAAATCGATCCAGCATCGCGTCCATCAGATCATCCTCATCAAAATCCAAGTCGGTTTCGCAGCCGTTTTCATCAATCACGCCGTTTTCAAGCAATATGGAGGTATAATGGTTGCTAAGCTCTGCGATGTCTGATACCAACTCATCCATAAGGGATTTATACGGCGTGCGATTAATGTGTTTTTGAACGTACTGGTTCATTTGTTCTTTCCACTCTTCGAACATGTTTATTCCTCCCTGTCTGTCGGTTGTGTGTCGCGATCCCGTTGCCTGCGTTCCCGTCGACGTAACATTTTGACACGAAATGAGAGCACACGTCGGTTGAAACTGTCCTGTGTACGTTTCACAATATCCTTCAAAGCAGCGGAAAGCGTCCAAGCGCCTTCCTCAGAAATACGGGGTAAAAACACAAACATCACCACAATGCGCAGGGCGATTGTAGCAAGAAACATATAGCGAGTGCTGGTCATGGGCATGCCAAAAAACACGTAATGCTGTGCCGCCAGAGCTGAAAATGGTGTTTGCATCAACCAACCACCTGCAACATTGCCTAACGCCACACCAAAGAGATTGATGGAGGCTAGAAATACGGCAATATACATGGAACGGTGCACCTGTGGAGAATGACTCAGGTACAGGTTTTGCTGACAAACATCACTTACCGGCCATGATGAACCGGAAATAACGTTACTCATGAGCACGAAAAATGTTGTTGCCGGTGTGGCAAAAAACCACGGAAGCGGTGAAATCACGATGAGCAGTGCCGACATTTGTAGCACAGGTTTGTTTCCGTAACGATCGATCAACCGCCCCCAACGGGAAATGATGAGCACGGTGGTAACGTTTGAAATGATCTGGGTATACAATGACATCTGCGTAAAATTCATGTGCAGATCTTCAATCATGTATACGTTCCAGAATGGGCCGGCGATGTTGGCAGAAAACAGCCAAATGGAGTAGAACACAAGGATTTTGACAAAGGCTTTATTGCTGAAGACTTCACGGATCATTGCGAAAAACGAGGTGTGGTCATCTTCGGATTCCGTCATGGGGGGCCATTTGATAAAGAAATAGCAGGCTATATCCATCAGCTGGGTAATGCCGGCAAGCACGAGCGCAATGGAGTATCCTGTACGCCCCACACGGTCAATCATCGTGGAAATCAGCAGCCCACATATTACACCGGAGGCAAGGCTGATCATCTGACGAACGCTGAAATAAGAACCACGGATGCGCATTGGAACCAGATCGCCCATCAGGCTGCCGAATCCAAGCCCAACGGCACCGTTACCGGTATACACCATTACGACAAACACGACCACTAGCCAAATGCGAAGATCCACAGAAAAGGATGGGAAAAGATATGGCACCAGGCCAATCAAAATCCAGAAGGAACGCCCTAATAGCCCTAAAAAGAGAAACATGAAGCGACGGTTGCGCCGCTTCTCCATGATGTAGCTGATAAAAATCTGCACTGCAGATGCTGCAAAGGGTATGGCGGACAGCAAACCCAGTTGAAAATCGTTTGCACCTAAAATCTGACGCTGGAAAGCGCTCCATACCGGACCGCTGGTGACAATGGTACCCAGCATGCCGGCGGTTACTGCCCAAATGACCCAATACAGATTGCGGCGCAACTGTCGTGTCATACCGGTATCGTCAAAGAAGCGGAGTCGGAATCCGGAACCGTGGTGGGAACCGCTCATGAATGATCCTCCGTTATGTTAGCCGCGATGCGCAATCACCCCAAATGGTGTGCAAATCATTCTAGCGTATCCTTTGAGAAGTTGCAAGAGATAGCACAAAGTATCCAGTCTGTTTACAACGGTTACAAGGATCGCAAATCGTGACTCAATGAGGATAGACAGAAATGTCACGTTACATTTCTTATCCTTACCCGACTATTGACAGGATCGCTTGCCGATAGCAGGAAATCCAAATGGGAGAGTGATTCAAGGGGATATGAATCGAGTGGCCATTTAAGCTAAACCAGCTGAGTCACTACCGAGAACACGCCACGGAACCCCTCGGGCGATGCGACGATACGCGGGTAGAACGCTTCGGCAGCCTCGGCGAGATAACGCTTGGATGCAACGCTGGTGATGGACAGATGTTGGCAGGCATCCTGAGCAGCACCTTGTAATAAGGCCTGTGCCTCATTAAATGTCTTTCGAGCAAGCAGGTCACGGATTTGCTCGCCCTGCATCGACAGAATTTCCAAAAGTGTTTCCCCACCGCCAAGAAGGGAAAGACCGATGACGTTTGCCGCTACCGGTTCATATAAGTTTACAAGCAGTTCTCCATAATCGGGACATGACCGCCGGAGCAGCGCCACAACACGACGGGGGTCAAAGCGAATAATCAATTCGTTTTCGATCAGCAACCGATGCAAATACTCCCGTATATAGCATACGCCAAGCATACTGTCCGGTACAGGCCGACAAAGCTGGTAGTCGATCTCTGCAGGAATGTGTTGAGCCAGCAACCTGACGTCATATGTTTCAAAAAACGCACGCATACCGCGGACCGTATCTCTCAAAGATCTGCTTCGCAAAGGGATCACGGTACGCAATGCTAACTCATATAGCTGTCTGGTCTCATCGAGAATGCGAAGCAATGTTTTTTGTGCGGCACTGAACAGCGAATTGATGTTGCCGGTGAGCAAGGTTCGATTAGGCAAACCATTCTCCCGAAGGTGGGTTGCAAGTGTGAATGTGATCGACTCCATTAAATCGGCCACTTCCTCCACTCTCAGGGAAGTGCTGTCACCTTGTGTTTTACGATTAATCTGTTTCTCAAGCAGTGACCAAAGGCGGCTTTGCAATGTGTCAGACTCTTTTGCAGTCCAGGGTTCGCCATCAATCAGGGATAACCAACCGAGTGCCGGATCAGTGGCATCATTCATCGTAACCATCCTCATCGTCACTGTCATCGTCATCGTCTTCATCATCGCTGTTTCCGGTTAATGCACGATACAGGTCACTTATCGAGAGGTTTTCAAGATATTCCAAGGAACCCTGTGCTTTGCCATTAAAACAACGCTTCATCGCTTCCATGAGTTCATCGTCGGACATGGCATCCTCGGACTCGTTTTTAAAGGTGTAGAAAAGTTCCTGAAGAGCAGCGAGCGTTCCGGAGTAGTCTATGCGAGAAATGTGCGGAGAATCACAAAACGCATAGATCAACTTGGGAAGTATACCGCCCCCCAATTCCATGCGACCTGTAAACCGAAGGGCATCAAACCGAGACTGGACAAGCGATTGTATTTGTGTTTCGGTAAGCGTGAGCCCGTAGCGCTCCGAGATTTCGTTACATTTTCTCAGCTCTTGCGCAGCGACTAGCGCCTGCGTATGTAAAGCTTTCATGGCAAAGGAATCCGGCATGGTAACCACCTCCGTCGCAGTAGCATACACTTAACCGTCGGATAAGACAAGCCTTGACTTTTTTGCTGGTTTGTGGTAATATACACTTACAAAAATACTGGATATCCAAAGAGTGCAGAGGCTCTTTTTTTTACTGATTTTGGATATGTACCGCGAATTAGAGTTATTCTTTGCGATGCCCCCAGGTAAACAATATTGCCGTAAGTCAGCGATAACATGAATTGGATTGCTGGATATGGACCATGCGACGGTTCACGATGATAGAAGACAATCAAAGAATACCAGCAAATGATCCGTCATTCTTTATATGAGTTACCTCGGAATCATTGATTTATATAGAGAGAATCAATGGGTATCAATCACGCACTGTGTGTGAGAACATGAAAAAACGCTGACGCATTGCGTCGGCGTTTCGGGTATGCTGATAAACGGCAAATAATCTTGAACTTCAATGTAGCCTCGAGGAGATGCACTTAACGCAAGGGACGGATCAGGATGAGTGGAGTTAGTTCATCGCCCTGTCCGCTGGGGTTGTCGCGCATTGCATCCTGTAACTGTTCATCGGTCAGAGGTACTGTGCTGCTTTTACCAAGTTGGTCACGCTGGATATCGTTAGCATCCATCAGCACCACAGGAATGCCGGTTTCTTTGCTGATGCGTTCGCAAAGCTCTGGGCCATTGGAGGGGTTAATGAGTGCGAGTTCGTGATAGCGCTGAAAACTGGAACGGAAATAGAAACCATCGATGCCACCGACGCCTTTGCCGCAAATTTTGTAAAACAGGCCGTGAACGCCGAATGGACGGGTAATCGCACTCAAAAAAGCGGCCAACAGAACACGTGGAAGGCCTACGATATCGATCACCAACTGGAGTTTGTAGGGCTCATGCATACCCACGCCCGTGGAGTTGATGCCTGCGAAACGCCATAGGATTTTTGCCCAAAAACCGGGCTTTACCTCATCGCGTGTGCGCACCGTTTTTTCGCACATAGCCATTACCTTAGCGCCGAAGGAGAGAATATCGCCTGGCTGATATAGCGGACGGACATACTTTTCCACTAATGCTTTCTCGCTTTCGCCAACCTCAACGAAATGTGTCTGAATGGCATAACGTGCGTACCTTTTACCGTCCTTGCCCTCGATTACACCACGGTCGAAGTAGACAATGCCGTTTTCCTCACGGCGCTGCTCGTCAAGATTTCGGGTTTGGTTGCCCATGTTCGGTCGCCTCCATTACATGTTTTCAAAGAAAGGTTCGCCTTCTTCGGTGCTGAGGATACCCAGTTCGCTGAACTTAAGGGGCACAGGCTTGGCGTCAATATATTTGAGAATGGCGTCCAGCCGAACTGTTTCGCTATAGGTAAGCAGTGTAAAGGCTACGCCATGTTTCTTGGCGCGTCCGGTGCGGCCAATACGGTGCAGATAATACTCGTTTTCATTGGGCAGGTCGTAATTGATGACAGCCTCTACATCGTCCACGTCAATGCCTCTGGCGGCTACATCTGTTGCGAGCAGGATTTGGAACTTACCCTTGCGATAGTTTTGCATCACATCGTTACGGGCGCTCTGGCGCATATCGCCATGCAGACATTCGGCGGGGTAACCTGCATCCTGTAAGCGTTTGGTTAAGCGCTGGGTCATGTCTTTGGTATTGATAAAGACCATCACTCGCTGGTACACATCGCTATCCAACAGATAGAGCAGATGATCATATTTCTTTTCCCGGGTGGTTTCAATGACGTATTGGGTAATATGGGGGCGGTTCTCTTTCGTGGCGGGTACATTCACCTCTACCGGATCCTGCTGATACTTCCATGCGATGGTGAGCACTTCCTGATTGGTAGTGGCTGAAAACAGCACCAACTGGCGTTCGACAGGCGTCGCTTCAATGATCTTGGTAACATCTTTTACAAAGCCCATGTTGAGCATTTCGTCGGCTTCATCCAGTACCATGGTATGTACGTTATCCAGCCGGATGTTGCCGCGGTTCATGTGGTCCAGCAGTCGGCCAGGTGTGGCAATCACAACCTGCGGATTTCGTTTAAGCTCGTTGATCTGCTTTACAATTGGCTGACCGCCATAGATGACAGCAATACGCAATCCGGGAATAAATTGGGATAGATTGCGCAACTCTTCCGCGATCTGGAGACTTAACTCGCGCGTGGGAGCGAGTACCAGTTCCTGCACACGTTGGTCCTTAAGATTAACGTATTCCAGCATCGGGATACCAAACGCGAGCGTTTTGCCGGTACCGGTCGGCGCGATTGCAATAACGTCACGCCCTTCCATCATCAGGGGAAGAGTCTTTTGCTGAATGGCGGTCATTTCCTTGATGCCCATCTTTTCGATGGCGCGCTGAACCTCTTTGCTGATATCCGCCTGTAAAAATGATGTGGATGGCTCGTTTGTTTCTGTTGGCAATTCGATAGGCTCCTTACTTTTGATCTTTATTCTGGTTCAGGTACTGTTCAATAGCGATGGAAAGCTGATCAGGGCAGGATGTTTTTCCTTGGCAGGGAATGCCGCGGAGTTTCTTCATCACCTCACGCGCGTCCTGCCCGACCACCATTGTAGATAGACCAATGGCGTTGCCGATGCAACCCTTCGTAAAGGCGCAGGACGTGATGATACCGTTTTCAATCTCCAAATCAATCGCTGTAGAGCAGGTACCATGGGTACGGTAATGCATAATCATTCACCCTCAAGCAAGTTCAAAATATACCAATTTCTCTTTATTCGACATGCTTTCCTATTCTCCTGCAATATTTGTTCGCTTTAATCCGGAGATTTTCATTGAAAACCAGTGGGATGTTCGGCGTATACTAAAAAATCAATCGTCATAGGGAATGGTTTCAGCGATGAATTCACAGCTACTTTATGGTATAATACAGCCATCGCACCATAAACGGAGGGATAGCATGAGCCGACTGGGAGATCTATTGAATACCGAGCGCATGCGCCGCAAAATGACCTTGAAACAGGTCGCAAAGCTGAGCGGCGTAAGCGAAAGCTTTTTAAAAGAAGTTGAGGAAGGGAAGCGCATCATCGCGGATGATCAGGCCCGTCGAATTTTGAAAAAAATCGGCTTGACCGAACAGACAGAACAGGGCTTCACACTGGATGATATCGCGACGACAGTCGACCTTGAGACGGTCAAACCTGCCGCGGCACAAGCAGCCGCAACCAGAAAAACGGTAAAGCCTGCTGAAACGGAAACGGTTTATCACGATGACGCTGCTGATAAAGCCCAGGTGATGGGAAGCGTATGGCTGGATGCACTCACAAGTGTTTTAAAAAGAGTGCCCGTGTACAACGCGGTGATGAAAGAAACGGACCATCGTCTGCTGCCAATTCTCGATGGACGAATTGAGGGCGCTTCTCCGGACAAGGTATTTTACTATATTGTGCCGGACGACAGCATGCGTGGCTTCCGCATCCTCAAAGATGATCTGTGTATGATTGTGCCAGCTGCAAGCCCCATAGAGGGTGCGGTGATGTTGGTAGAACATCGTGAGCATCGCTACCTACGCAAGATAAAAAAATTGGATGCTTTGAGTGTGTTGCTGCAGAGCTATGATCGTGAATATACAGCAGAACCCTGCGCTTTGCCGGAAGCAAACTTCATCGGTCGTGTGGTGAAAGTTGAGTTTTCCATCTAGCCTGTCTGTGCCTGCCCCGATAAATCGTATTCAATGTATGATTTCAGAGGATAGCGGGAACATTCTTTCCAACATCAAGCGAACCCAATCAAGCATAATGGAACGGATTGAACAAGAAGGTTGTCTACCAATTGAGGAGGCGATAAACCATGAAACCAGATGCGCTGATCGTGATCGACGTACAAGAAGGACTTGTCAACGAGCATCCCTACCATGAAAACGAGTTAATCGAGATCATTCAGAAATTGCTTTTTACCAGCCGAAGTCACAAGGTGCCAGTCATATATATTCAACACGAAGAAGAAGAAGAAGGCGGGTTGGTGCATGGCAGCGAAGCGTGGCAGATCGCAAAGTCAATTGCACCTCAACCCGGCGAGAAAATCTTCGAAAAGCATTTTAACAGTGCTTTTCGAAAAACCGGGCTGCATGAATATCTCCAAAGTATTGGGGCGCAAAATATCGTTCTTTGCGGAATGCAGGCAGAATACTGCGTGGATGTGACAACAAAAGTCGCGTTTGAACTTGGTTACAATGTACGTATCCCTGTGGATGGAACCGCTACCTATGACAACAAACTCTTTTCTGCAAGTGATATGGTTAAGTTTTTTCAGTGGTACATCTGGCACAACCGCTATGCACAGGTAGTTCCCTTGGAAGAATTAATCGCAGATATCGAAAAATGAAGGGTTAAACGTAGCGGGGGCGAACGACAGCCTCCGCTACGGATTGTGAGAACCTGCCCTTGACTTTTCAAAGCAAGACAGTTAGATGCGATACATACAAGAAAATATTGCCGGGAAGCATTTCAAGGTGATATTCATTAGCTGTTTATATGCATATCGACGCAAACATTGAACGGGCTATCAAACATTGCTGGAGATGCCGCTCATCTCTGTGTTTCGAAGCAAATGCGAACATTAATGACAACCATTTGCGATTGAATATTACCGCATCCGTTGAAGACGGCATATCAAAACGAAAGGCAAAGCCATTCACCAAAGGCTTATATAACAAGCTTTTTGATCAATGCCGTAACCAAAAAAGATTTCGCTTGACAAGCTTCGCAACTTGATGTATCATAACTACCGTTGTGAGGGCAATCTGCCTGATCGAGATTGCTGTTGTCCTGCGCAACATAAGCGTCCTTCGGTTAAGGCCCAACGCCTCGTCAATGGATGAGCCTTGTGCGGGCGTGGCGGAATGGCAGACGCGCCGGATTTAGGTTCCGGTGCCTAACAGCGTAAGAGTTCAAGTCTCTTCGTCCGCACCATTGCTTTTCAAGAGAGAAACCTGTGGAACGTGCGGTAGTAGCTCAGTGGTAGAGTGCCACCTTGCCAAGGTGGATGTCGCGAGTCCGAATCTCGTCTACCGCTCCACTTTTCTTCTTGGCTGCGTTTGGGAATGCTCGAATTCCGAACAGCGCTTGCAGGCGGGTGTAGCTCAATGGTAGAGCTCCAGCCTTCCAAGCTGGTCACGTGGGTCCGATTCCCATCACCCGCTCCAAATAGTTCCTTTAGGACGTTAAGTCCTTCAGGGACTTTTTTGTTTGTGCCGGTTTCAGAAAATATGGATGAATACACAGGGATTGCTTTGGGAACGCGAGGATCATGCATTGAAAGATGACATGATCCGAAACATGTTTGACATGATGATTGCATCTGGTGAATCTGTTTGTGGTGAATCGCAAATAAAATAAAACTGACGATTCATTGATCCATTATTTATTTATCAAAACGTTCACGGTTTGAACCTCAAGGATTGATTTCCAGAACAACGGGATGCAGAGGCGCCAATCAACAATAAACCAGATGCATGCGTGTTTCCAGGCGGGTAATCAATCACTTGTTGCAGAAAAAGCATTAGGTACCAATGCGCAGGAAACACAAAGAACGAAAGAGACATGCTTAGACTAATTATGCTCCGAACAAGCAATTGCTATAAACGGGTAATACAAAAAAGCTAAACAAAGCAGATCAACAGGTCACCGTTTTATAATACAAACTTGCATGAAATGAAGTTTTCTGGTGACCTTTGTTGCTAAAAAACCCCTATAGGAAGCGGTAAACGGTAAAAGTATTTTCCAAAAAGAGATATTGACAGTGTTTCCACACTGTGATATTATATATCAGTCGCTGATGACACCAAGCACAGCGATAAGCAAAATGGTCTGTTGGCTCAGTTGGTAGAGCACGTCGTTCACATCGACGGGGTCACTGGTTCGAGTCCAGTACAGACCACCACAGCCACCCCAAAAGGGTGGCTTTTTGTGTACATACAAACTCAGCGGAATAATCTTGCAGTTAAGATAATTTACGCAGATCACAATGATAAAACGATTCCTTTACTATCGATGGGTTTACGTGAAGGTTAACAATCCAAGTCATTATCACAGAAACTGGAGCTTTATGAATAGCCGTTGCATCGCATCGGTTTTTGGCATAGAATAAGTAAGCAGCCTCGGAAAGAGGATGACACACGAATATTCAACAGAGGAGAACCTCATGACAGATATTGATAAACCGGAACGAAATCTGCAAAATAAACCGATCAAAACGAGTAAAGCCAACGCTTGGAAGGAATATGCGCTCCTCACAGCAGGCTCCCTTTTGATTGCGATAGGCGTATATTTCTTCAAATTTCCGAACCATTTTTCAACAGGCGGTGTCAGCGGTATCTCAATCATCCTGAACCACTATTTGCCAAGCATGAGTTCGGGTACTTTTATGTTTGTGATAAACCAACTATTGCTGGTGATCGGCTTTATGATATTTGGCCGCAATTTTGGCTTCCGCACAGCCTATTGCAGCCTTGTGATGTCAGGCGTAACGTGGGCATTGGAGGCAATTTTGCCGATGAGCAAGCCCATGACCAATCAACCGCTGCTGGAGTTGATCTTTGCGGTCACACTTCCTGCTATGGGCAGTGCTATCCTGTTCAATCTGGAATCGTCCAGTGGCGGTACAGACGTGGTTGCGATGGTTTTACGAAAGTACACATCCTGGAATATCGGTATGAGCCTGCTGTGTTCCGATTTCATTATCACTGTGATGGCTTGCGTAGCTTTTGGTATGGAAACCGGTCTTTTCAGCATTCTAGGTTTGATGATTAAATCAGTGGTAGTGGATATGGTGCTTGAAAATATCAAAGTACACAAAAGCTTCCAAATCATTACTTCAATGCCCGAGCCGATCATACGTTTTATTGTGGAGGATTTACACCGAGGTGCGACGAACATCCATGGCGAAGGTGCGTTTACCCACCAGGATAAAACCATCATCCTGACGGTTGTGAATCGCGCACAGGCTATTCGGTTACGCCACTTTGCCAAGGAGACGGATCCCGGCTGCTTTGTTCTGATCACCAATACAGGAGAAATTATTGGCAAGGGCTTTCGTGGCACAATTTAATCAAGATATGGGAGGGTTGGGTTAATGCGGTATCAATGCGCATTGATTGCGGTCAAGAACGTAAAAAAGAGCCTTGCGTTCTACCAGAAATGGTTTGGCCTGGAGGTAGAGGTTGATCTGGGTTGGAACATCGGTCTGAAAGGTGGATTGACTTTACAGGAGCATTTCGCGGAGCTTGTGGGCCTACCAGAAGAAAGCGTTTATGAAAAATCACATAATATGGAACTCTATTTTGATTGTGAAAATCTTGATGAGTTTGAACAAAAACTGCATCAGGAACCCTCGATCGAATGGGTGCACCCCATCAAGGAGTATCCATGGAAGCAACGGGTAATCCGAATTTACGACCCCGATCATCATATCATTGAAATTGGCGAAAGCATGCCTATGGTATTTAAAAGACTTGTCGCGCAGGGTCACAGTATTGAGGATACCGCCACCCTGACCGAACACCCGCTGGCATATGTGCAGGCAACTTTGGAGGAACATTTGTGAGCTATTATGTTAGGCAAGCAACAGATACAGATGCGGAACGCATCAACATCATCAACCGAAGTGCTCTGGGATACGATTATCCGTTAGGGAAAACTCAACATCAGCTGGAACTGGTGCTGAAGCGTCCAACCGACAGGGTGTTCGTAGTTTGTGACGATGCGGATGGAACTGTTACAGGTTTTCTACACGCTGCTGATTACGAAACCATCCACAGTGGAAGCATGAAGAATATTATCTCGTTGGCGATAGAGGACAAGTATCGCGGCTTCGGCCTCGGACGCTTGCTGCTAAATGCTGTGGAAACATGGGCGAGTGTGGATGGATGCGAAGCTGTTCGGTTGGTGTCCAGTTTCAGTAGAGTAGAGGCGCATGCGTTCTATCTCCACTGTGGCTATCAGCTGCGCAAGGAACAGAAGAATTTTATCAAACATCTGTAAATGACAATAGAGACATCATGATAATAGATCAAAGAGATGTTGAGTGTTCGCAATATCTCTGAATATATTTGTTGGAGCAGGGAAAGTAAACAATACGGTTATATACTATCTTTATCATAAACAATGTTTTATAATCAATTATGGTTATCAGGGGTAGTGTCAAGAATTATGCGCAAAAAGGTTTGCAGACTCCGTTGGTAACAGTTTAACCAGCTACGGAAACCTCTTCGCAGGCGACCTCCAGATGCTTCATATTCATATACTTCTTGTTGCCCCACTGGCTACCAGCAACGTGCCGAAGCCGGGCGCAGACCAACATGAGTGCAGAGTTTCCATCTGGGAAGCAGCCGACAACTCTGGTTCTTCTGCGGATCTCTCGATTGAGCCGTTCAATCACATTGTTGGTGCGGATGCGAGTCCAGTGTTCAGAAGGAAAGTCAGCATAAGTGAGGGTTTCCTCAATGCTTTCTTCTACCTTTTTGGCTGCTTCCTTCAGCTTCATTTCCTTCAGTGCGGCAATCACGTCTTTCGCTTTCGCACGGGAAGCGGCCCTGCTCTCTTGCGCATGAATCGCTTTGAGCATCTTTGCCACCAGTTTCATCTTGGATCGGGGAACTACAGAGAACACGTTGCGATAAAAATGAACTGTGCAGCGCTGGTATTTCGCGTCCGGGAAGACCTCGCCAACCGCTTCCAGCATTCCCATACATTTGTCCCCAACAACAGGTTTCACGCCATTCAACCCACGTCCCTTAAGCCATTGAAAGAAGCTCACCCAACTAGCCTTGTCCTCTTTCATCCCTTCGGCCGCGCCCAGCACCTCACGGTACCCATCTTCGTTTACTGCTATGGCGACCAGAACCGCTACATTCTCATACTCGCCGCCCCAGTTACGGCGTAGATAGATGCCATCCACATAGACGTAAGGGTATTTACCGCCCTGTAAGGGGCGGTTCCGCCAGTCCTCAATATGGACGTATGCTTTCTTGTTCAGTTCACTAATAAGTGGCAGGCGATACCTTGCTGCCCCACAACGCCTCAGTAATGTCTTCCACCCGCCGGACAGAGACGCCTGCCAGGTACATCTCGATAAGCGCTTCTTCTACGCTGCTCTCTCAGCGGCGATACCGCTCAATGATTGCGGTTTCAAAAGAAATCCCTTTGAGTCGAGGCACTTGCAGCTTGACATCGCCGGAAGTCGTAGTGAGGTTGCGGCTGTAGTGACCGCTGCGATAGCCCTGCCGTTCTTCACTGCGCTCATAACGAGCTGCCTGCGTCAGTTTTTCTGCCTCGGCTTCCAGCAGATCGTTGAGTGTTTCTTCTACGCTCCCACGGACTAATTCTTTGATTTGCCCCTTGATTACTTCCTCGTTGAACTGTACAATTTTCTCGGACATGGTTTGCTTGCTCCTCTCAGAATGCTGTGTGGTAACTTCATTCTATCAGAAGCCTGCAAACCTTGTCTTTTTCTATTTGCGCAACTTATTCTACCTTATCTTATCAGGAAAACAGTAACAGAAATTTTAGAACCTCTGAAAAGGTATGAAAATGCGGTTATATGGAAGCAAGTTCTATAGCCAATGATGGCTTTTGTAATAGTTGTTGAAAAGTTTCTCCATCATGTTCGGCGAAAGTCGCATACATTGGGACAGCCAAAGCTGATAGCCCTTGATCTCTTTTCACGATTATGAAAAAATAGGTGGTTATGTCCCCATTGTTGGTTTAACCCATGAAATACAATAGAGAAAAATGGGCAACAAAAAAGCGTCGGTATTGTCTCCGACGCTTTCTTTGTTACTCCTGAGCGGGAGCACCCACCGGGCAGGCATCTGCACAAGCGCCGCACTCGATGCACTTATCGGCATCAATTACGAACTTGCCATCGCCTTCAGTAATCGCGTCTACGGGGCACTCGGAAGCGCAAGCACCACAGCTGATGCACTCATCGGAAATTACGTATGCCAAAATTAGCCACCTCCATTGAGATTTACGCGCCTGACGAACCGTGCCAGTCGCCTGCACACATCATAACATGCCAATGCAAGTTTGGCAATACTTAGCGGCTGGAATCCTGCGCTTTACGCAATGCTTCGGCGACTGCCTGCTGCCAATTTGAGGATGCTTGATCTTCGTAAATCTCCTCGGTCAGCGGTTCGGTTTCAAATACAGTATCGTCACCCATTGTTTCGTTTTCCAACGGCAGTTCTTCTTCGGGCTCTGCGACATCGAAAGCATCGTCGCTTGTAATGACTTCAAGGTTATGATCCATATACGGAACAGCTTTTTTAACGGGTCTGCTGATATTGCTCTCCGATTCCGGCGTAGGCTTAGTCGCTGGCACAACAGGGGGGCGGAACCAGCGAATATCCGTTACCGGATAGGTTTTCAGCTCAGAGCTGTCACCTTTGCGAACGCGAACCGTCACTGTTTCTTTCAGCACGTTCAGGTCGATCACCATGCCATATCCATCGGGAGTTTCGACATCCTTGCCAATTTTAGGCATATTCTTCCGTGTCTGCTCGTAGTTGTCTTCCTCATACTTGAGGCAGCACATCAATCTCCCGCATACGCCGCTGATCTTAGTGGGGTTGAGAGAAAGATTTTGTTCTTTGGCCATTTTGATGGACACGGGCTGAAAATCACCTAGGAAGGAGCCGCAGCAGATGGGTCGACCACATGGGCCAAGACCGCCAAGCATTTTCGCTTCATCACGAACGCCAATTTGCCGAAGTTCGATACGGGTACGAAATACCGAAGCCAAATCTTTAACCAGCGAACGGAAATCGACACGGCCATTGGCGGTAAAGTAGAACAATAGCTTTGCGTTGTCAAAAGTCTGTTCCACACCTACCAGTTTCATATCCAATTTGTGTTCTTCAATTTTATGCAGGCAAATCTGATGCGCTTCCTTTTCAAAACGCTCGTTTTCTTCCGCATGGCGGGCATCACGTTCGTTTGCAATGCGCAGGATAGTTTTCAGAGGTGGGGTGACAAGATCGTCGTTTACCTCACGCACACCGGTGATGACCAACCCATACTCCATACCGCGCGCGGTTTCTACAATCACATAATTGCCGGGCATCGGCCACAGTTCGCCGGGGTCAAAGTAGTATAACTTACCTGCGTTCTTAAAGCGCACGCCTACGATTCTTACCATTTGGTTTTAGCCTCCACTATTTTCATCAGTAGGCGGTCGATGCTCGCCTGCCAGTTTACCTGACTTTGTCGCCATTTGCGGGTGTCAAACACGGTTTGCAATAATTCGGATAGATCGGTTATACTGGCGTGGTCGATCCATTCACGAATGTGGGGATCTTCCACGGATGCATTCGGTAGGATACCGGTTTTTGCCAACAGAGCTTGGTGGATGGATTGCTCCAATGACGTGAGTGCGCGTTCCGCGCCGTCGCGGTCATCCTTTAATTTGGTGCTTAATGTCACCACGTCCGCATCGCCTCTGGCGGACAACGCTTGCCCAATCAGCGATTGCAGCTCGCTCTCGCTTCCTGTATTTTGCAAAGCGGCGATTGCTTGCCCGATGTTTCCGCTGGCACGAGGGAGTGTCGCTTCGATGCGGTTTGCTTCAAACCCCATTTTACGCATGGCTTGACGGATGATTTCGTCCGGCCAGGGCGTGAGTTTAATGATGGAACAACGGGATGCAATGGTGCCTAAAAGCGAAGAAGCCTCATGGGAGAGCAGGAAGAAAAGGACGTCTGCGGGGGGTTCTTCCAGCGACTTGAGAAGGCAGTTCTGCGCGGCAGGAGTCAGCTTTTCAAATGGCTCAATGATCACCACGCGCGGGCCGTTTCCAAAGGAATGCTGTGCGATGGTAGCGATGGCTTCTCGAATGCGATCGATGGGAATGACCTTGTCGTCAGGGGAGAGGATTTCAGTCACATCCGGTTCGTTGCTGGTAAAAACACGCTGGCAGGCTGCGCACGTTCCACAGGGTTTGTTCTCACTGTCACAAAAAAGGGCTGCCGCCAGATAGCGTGCAAATGTTGCTTTGCCAACACCTTTGGGTCCCGCAAAAAGATAGGCATGCACCATGTGCCGGGTGTGTACCTGCTCGGCCATCAGCGCATAGCCCATCCCAAGCTTTGCATACTCCGCAAACACGGGCAACATGCCCGCGCCGCTCACGCCGTTTGACAAAATCTGAATCCTTTCCTCATCACAGCTTGACGAACTGGTCGACGGTCAACACGAAAATGGTTGCGCCACCAACGACAACTTCAATAGGGTATGGCGTATAGGCTCCGGGGACACCTACCATGGAAACAGGAGAAGCGGCAATCTGCTTGCGACTCTTGCAAATTTTTTCAACAATTGCCATTGCAGTGTCGAAACGGTCATCCTCAACGCCAACCAGCAGTGTTGTGTTGCCTGCACGAAGAAAACCACCGGTAGTGGCCAGCTTCGTAACGCCGAAGCCATCCGTCATCAATTCGCTGATCAATCGGGAAGCGTCCTCATCTTGCACGATGGCGATAATCAGCTTCATACGCTCATCCTCCTTGTACTTGTCCCAACTTAGTTTACAGCAAAATGCGGTAAAAATCAATCTTCTTAGGCAAATGCGTATCCTATCTTTTCAGTAGGATATACTGAACGGCACTGTAAAAAGAGTAATGCTATTTTTTCGGCAATTTTCGGCTATCCATATGCCAGAAATAACTTGCTTTATCCTATAAATGTGCTATAATCTCTAATTGGCACATCCTTGCGCCGCGCGAGCATGTCGCGGTGCCATAAGTCCAAGAGGAGGTGAAACGAAATGAATAGGTATGAACTGACCTACATCATCGACACAGGGCTGGAGGAAGCCACCCGTAAGGAACTGGTCGAAAAGTACGCTGAGCTGATCCGGCACAACGGCGGAGAAATCGAGAAGGTTGACGAGACCTGGGGAAAGCGCCGTCTGGCCTATGCCATCAACGACATGTGGGAAGGCTGGTACGTTCTGGTGACATTCAAGTCCGAGAACGAACTGCCCAAGGAGATCGAGCGTAACCTGGAGAACAACGACAAGATTCTTCGCTACCTGATCATCAAGCTGGAGGAAAAGAAGCAGAGTGTGAAGCCCCGCCCCACGCGCATTATGGCGCCTGTTGCGACTGCTGAAACTGAAGCTCCCGAAGTGGCTGCCGATGTGGCCGTCGCAGAGGAAACTCCCGAAACGCCCGCTGAATAAGGGGGAGGAAGCTCGATGAACAAGCTAACCATCATCGGCAACCTGACGCGCGACCCCGAAACACGTACGGTATCGACAGGCAACACTGTTTGCTCGTTTACCGTTGCTGTCAATCGCCGCCGCGCGTCTCAAAATGCCAACCAACCTGAAGCTGATTTTTTCCGCGTATCCGCGTGGGATAAGCTTGGCGAAAATTGCCAGCGCTTTCTCGCCAAGGGTCGTAAAGTAGCCGTTGTCGGCCCCGTGTCGGTCAGCAGCTATGAAGCCAAAGAGGGCGGCACGCGCTTTACATTGGAAGTGCGCGCCGAAGATGTGGAGTTTCTCTCCACCCGTCAGGATGAGCAGGGGAATCCCGCACCCAGCGCTGCACCTGTTGCCTCAACTGGCGGTGCCGTGAAAAAAGATACTGGCTTTACCGAGGTTGATGACGAAGATCTGCCGTTTTAACGTTCTGAAAAGGAGGTACAGCCCATGTCTGAAGATCGTGGTGATAAAAGATCCCGTCCGCGCGGTCGCAAGCCTCGCCGCAAGGTGTGCAGCTTCTGCGTTGACAAGATCGAATATATTGATTACAAAGACGTCAACCGTCTTCGCCGCTTCATAAACGAACGCGGTAAGATCATGCCCCGCCGGATGAGCGGCAACTGCGCCAAGCATCAGCGCCAGCTCTCCGAAGCCAT
>Ga0302286_10000401_pt1 | contig 35924 bp, 28 predicted proteins | sample III_Fen_E2_3_FD_198765 | JGI IMG/M metagenome (GOLD analysis project Ga0302286, IMG submission 198765) | Peat permafrost microbial communities from Stordalen Mire near Abisko, Sweden - III_Fen_E2_3 | ecosystem: Environmental > Terrestrial > Soil > Wetlands > Permafrost | place: Sweden: Abisko...
TTGAGTTGTCTCACCAAGACTCGAACTTGGTCAGGCAGAACCAAAAACTGCAGTGCTACCATTACACCATGAGACAATCGTTTGGGCTCTATTTCTAAAGCGGTGCAAAGATACGAATTTTTTCTTTGCCCCAAAATGTTTTTGAAAAATTATTCAGAAAACGCCTGATTCAGCTTACTCTGCTGTGAGTAAAAAGTAATTTTTCTTGCCTTTCTGAATCAATAAATATTTGTTGTTGAGAAGTTTCGAACCGTCCAGCATTTCATCTTGATCTACAAGTTTTTCTTTGTTAATGCTCACTCCACCCGACTGTACCAGCTTACGCATTTCGCCTTTCGAAGGGAAAACAGCTGCTTTTTCGGTCAATAAGTCGATAGCTTTAACGCCATTTTCAAGTTCAGCTTTGGAAATAGTGAATTGGGGAACACCATCGAATACTGCAAGCAGTGTGTTTTCATCTAATTTTTTTAATGCATCGGAAGTAGCATTCCCGAACAAAATGTTAGAAGCCTCAACCGCCGCGCTGTAATCGTCTTCGGAATGAACCATGATAGTGATATCGTGAGCCAGTTTCTTTTGAAGTTCACGCAAATGAGGTGCCTGACGATGGCGCTCGATAAGCTCCTCGATTTCCTCCTTCGACATAAACGTGAAAACACGAATGTATTTTTCGGCATCAACATCGGCCGTGTTCAACCAAAACTGATAGAAAGCATAGGGCGTGGTTTTTTCCGGATCAAGCCAAACATTGCCCGACTCTGTTTTTCCGAATTTACCACCATCAGCTTTGGTTATCAAATTAATTGTCAACGCATACGCTTCACCACTTGCTTTTCGGCGAATGAGTTCAGTTCCTGTTGTAATGTTTCCCCATTGATCAGAGCCACCCATTTGGAGTTTACAGTTCATGTTTTCGTACAACCAGTAGAAGTCATAACCCTGCACCAACTGGTAAGTGAACTCTGTAAACGACATCCCATCGCGTGTTTCGCCGGTAAGACGTTTTTTTACCGAGTCTTTGGCCATCATATAATTGACAGTAATATGCTTGCCAATGTCGCGAATAAAGGACAGGAAGGTTTGCTCTTTCATCCAATCGTAGTTATTCACCATTTCGGCCTTGTTTGGCGATTCGGTTTCAAAATCGAGGAATTTAGCAAGTTGCTTTCTTATTCCTGCCAGGTTTTTTTCCAGAGTTTCTTCATTCAACAAATTGCGTTCCTGCGATTTTCCCGATGGGTCGCCAATCATTCCGGTAGCACCACCAACCAAAGCAATGGGCTTATGACCTGCCAACTGAAAGCGTTTCAGAAGCAGAATCGGAGCCAGACTTCCAATATGAAGCGAATCGGCAGTAGGGTCAAAGCCAATATATGCTGATGTAACTTCCTTTGCTAGCTGTTCTTCGGTTCCGGGCATCATGGTATGAATTACTCCGCGCCATTCGAGATCTTCGATAAAATTCATTGTCTATATCGTTTTGTGTTTATTATCAACTGTTTCTTTTTTGAACGTGCAAAGATACTACTTTTTAGTTTTACGAACAATAATAAATTCAATGCTTCAACCTGACAGTTTTTAAGACTTAAATTATTCCAAATACCTGCATAGATTAGGTAATTTTTACTACTTTCGCTTTTATTCTAACAAAACTCCCGTTCAAAATGAAATCGAATAAATTCCTGTTTATAAGCCTTATAGTTCTTAGCACGCTTTCGTACAGTTGCAAAACATGGACAATCACGCAGGCTACTTCATCAAAAATTACGATTGACAGCACCACTGACGCTAATGCAGATAAGAATTATGAAACATATTTGCAACCTATGAAACAAAAAATAGATGCTCAGATGAATGTGGTAATTGGTCAGGCAGCAGAAACAATGAAAGGTCATGGACCCGAAAGCCTGTTATCTAACCTGAGTGCGGATGTGTATCGGCAAGCAGCATCAGATTTTCTAGGTTCTAAGGCGGATATTTCTATCGTAAATCTTGGAGGTCTGCGCACTGTAGTTCCTGCAGGCAATATAACTATTCGAAAAGTGTTTGAACTAATGCCTTTCGAAAACGAATTGGTTATTGTTTGGATTAAAGGAGATAAACTCAATGATCTGCTACAGTATTTTGCAAGCATGGGAGGCGAAGGAGTATCAGGGTTGCGCATGGAAATAAAACAAAAAAAAGCAGTGAATATAACCATCAACGGACAAGCGCTAGATAATTCTAAAGTGTACAGTATCGCAACCAACGATTATCTGGCAGGTGGAAATGACAAAATGATACAACTGGCTCAGTACGAAAAAAGGCTGAATACAAACATCAAAATTAGAGATATGCTGCTCAATTACATCCGGAACGAGACAAAAAAAGGAAACAAAATTCAATCAAAACTAGACGGAAGAATCAAAATAGTTGAAAATTTATAGTTGACAACAGAAATCAGCTTACTAACAGATTCAATCTGAATGAAAATATAACTCAAGAAATGAAAACTAAATATAGATTAATCGCCTTCGCACTTATTATTTCAACGTTTTCAACGTTGGCTCAACAAAAAATCAAACTGGTTATTCTCCATACCAACGACACTCACAGCCAGGTGGAGTCAACCGAGAAATCGAGTCTGAACACTTCGGACATGGGTGGCTACGCCCGCCGAATGGGTGAGATAAGCCAAATCAGAGAACAGGAAAAGAATGTACTGCTGGTTGATGCAGGCGATTACTCTCAGGGGAGTCCATACTTTAACTTCTTCAACGGACGCGTAGAAATTGATGCAATGAACCGTATGCAATATGATGCGGGAACACTTGGAAATCATGAATTCGATAACGGCATTGACACCCTGGCGGTGGTTTTGAAAACTGCCCGCTTTCCCTTGATCAGCTCCAACTATGATTTTGGCAAAACGGCTTTGTCCGGCATGATAAGACCATACATTGTGCTTCAACGAGCAGGATTACGTATCGGAATTATGGCGTTGGATGTGAACCCCAAAAGCCTTATATTCGACAAAAATTACAAAGGCATGGAGTACGAAGACCCCATTATCAAAGCCAATGAGATTTCTACTTTGCTGAAAAAGAAGGAAAAATGCGATGTAATAATATGCTTATCTCACCTGGGAGCTAACGGCGCTGAAGTAAATGATTTTGACATTGCTCACAAAAGCCGGTACATTGATGTGATCATAGGCGGACACTCGCACAGCATGATAAACAATACAACCGAAAAAAATGCTGCCGGAAAACCAATCGTAATTGCTCAGGTAGGCAAAAGCGGATTATACCTGGGAAGAGTGGAACTGGAGCTGGAGAAAAAATAATTTTTTCTTAATTTTGGCAAGATTTTTGTTGATAATCAAATGATTGATTCTACATCACAAATCTGATTAGCCATGAAGAAAAACTACCTGATATTACTCCTTTTCTATACTTCAGCAATCTTTGCTCAAAGCGGCACAGAAACTATCAAAACTGCATTTGATGGGAAAAGCTCTCTGACAGACAGCCCAATCTACTACAACCAGCCTTCTTTATTCGAGCAAAATGATTTATATCCAAAGAAACAATCCGGCAGTTTATTCCTACAGACTCCAACATTCAATGCTTCTGCACTTTCAATTAAATACACCCCACAAATTAATCTGACTGACAACTTGTATAATCAGTTTAGCGTTAATGACTGGAGCTGGATAAGCACTTCACGCACCATGAACAATTATTTCGGTCTGGGAGGAGTAAATATGGTTGGTGCAAACTACAATATGAAGCTTGGTAACTTCAGTGTTTTGTCAGCCGGTATTTTTGCTTCGAAATACAATCTTTACAACAACTTCGGTAACAGCTCCGGATTAAATGGGAACCTCAGGTTAAGGTTATCTGACAGAGTTTACCTGAATACTTTCGGACAATACTCCACCGGTGGAACTAAAAACGGAATACCTCCATACTTATCCACGCTTTATCCGAACTCGTTTTACGGAGGTTCTTTTGAATTTAAGGTTACCGAAAAGTGGGGTGTGATAACCGGAGCCGAGCGCGAATTTGATGTTTTCTCCCGAAAATGGGTAACCCGTCCATTTATTATGCCTGTATTTTACGGGCATTAACCCCGGGGAGGAATAAAAAATCCCGTTATAATCGTAGCAAACTACAGATATAACGGGATGCAAACTATAAAAAAAACGATTATGCCATTTTATAAATAAATGCATTAATGTTCATACCGGCACCAACCGAAGCAAACACCAAAACATCTCCTGATCCAATGCTGTGATTTGCCAAATTCTCTTTCAGAATTAAGTCGAGCAAAGTAGGCAAAGTTGCCACCGAAGTGTTACCCAGTTCATGCACCGTCATTGGCATCACATTTTCAGGAGCTTCGTCGATATTGTAAAGTGCATAAAGTCGTTTCAGCATGGCATCATCCATCTTTCCGTTAGCCTGATGAATCAGCACTTTGCTAACTTCGGTTATAGGTATATTGATTTTGTCAAGACAAGCTTTTATAGCCGGAGGCACTGTTTCAAGCGCATATTGATACAGCCTGCGACCGTTCATTTTCAGGAACAAATCATTCGGCTTTTCGTATTCAGGGTTATACGATGGTCCCATGTGTAGCAAACCTGCATGCGAAAATGTGTCTGAACGCGTTTTATGAGTAAGTATTCCTATTGGCGTTGTACTTTCTTTGGCTTCGAGTACCACAGCTCCTGCACCATCGGCATACAGCATGCAATCTCTGTCGTGTGGATCGCTAATTCTTGATAAAACTTCTGCACCGATAACCAGTATTTTCTTCGCATCACCCGACTTGATAAAATAATCAGCCTGAATAACGCCCTGTACCCAACCCGGGCAACCAAATGTCAAATCATAGACGATTGTATCGGGATTTTTAATTTGCAGTTTATGCTTTACTTTCGAAGCCATAGCCGGAACATGATCCGAAGCGCGATTGTCGACCTTCGTATCACCAAAATTATTCGCAACGATAATGTAGTCCAGCTCTTCCTTATCAATATTAGCAGATTTAATCGCTTGCTCGGCTGCAAAAAAAGCCATGTCCGAAGTCGTCAGATCGTCAGTAATATAGCGTCGTTGGGCAATAGTAGTGATTTCTAAAAACTTTTCGGTAATCTCCTGGTTTGGCTTATTCAGCTTCTCACCATTTGTTTCAAAGAATTCATTTGTAAGAAAATCCTCGTTTGTAATTACTTGTGACGGAATGTAACTTCCTGTTCCGGTAATTACACTGTAGATGTTTGTATTCATGCTTTTAATATAATGTTCTAATAAGTAATAAACCCGATTTTAGGCAGCGGGTTGCTTATTTCGGTGGCAAAGTTAAATATAAAATTGAGATATAAAGCCATAAAATAAGATAATATGATATAAAGAGATTGCTTGTCTCACATTGAGCAAGTTCTTATTGTCTCGATATTAACGCACAAATTTCGTTTACTGTTTCGTCAATACCACCTGACAGAGCGTATGCTGCTTGCAAGTAGAATGCCTCCCGCTTAGCCAATCCATCAGCAATAAATTTTTTCAATTCTTCTCCACTCCTACCGGCTATCAGTGGGCGCTTATTAGCCTGCGAAGCTTCCAGACGCTCTGTAAGCTCAGCGGCAGTAAGTTTAAGGTAGATTGTCAGCCCTTGTGATTTCATGTATTCCATATTATCGAAAAAGCAAGGAGCTCCTCCTCCGGTAGAAATTATCACATCTTCAAATTCAGACACTTCGTGTAGGCAACGCTGCTCCATCAACCGAAACTGCTCTTCACCAAGCTCTGCAAAAATATTCGATATAGTATTAAAATATTTTTCTTCAATGTGCGCATCCATATCCACAAAACCATACCCAAGCTTCTCGGCCACCAACTTACCAATGGTGGTTTTTCCCGATCCCATGTACCCAATCAGAAAAACTCTTTTCATTCTTATAATCTATTCGTATTTGAAATAAAATATTTGCGTTTCTTACTTATTGAAAGCAAAAATACGAATAAATTATCAAGAGCCGGACTGACTGTAAATAAAAAAAGAAAAAATGATTTCATTATGTCGGATTGCTTATCTATGACTTGGATATTTATACTAACTTTGCACTAAATTTTTACAAAAAAGGTCGTGGAAAAAGAAAGTGCTGTATTATTGCTTTTTACGGGTGGGACTATCAGTATGTCCGAAGACCCTGCTACGGGAGCTTTGCGCCCCATCGATTTCGACAGACTCCAGGAATATATGCCCGAACTTAAACAAACGGGAGTTCGTATAAAAAGTATCCCTTTTTTACCGCTTATCGATTCATCGGATGTTCATCCTCCGGTTTGGGAACGTATGGCAGAAATTATTCAGGAAAACTATGATGAATTTGATGGATTCGTGATATTGCATGGCACTGACACGATGGCTTATAGTGCTTCGGCCATGAGTTTTATGCTTGAAAACCTGTCCAAGCCCGTCATTTTCACCGGGGCACAATTACCGATAGGCATGATGCGATCTGACGCTAAGGAAAACTTGCTTACTGCAATAGAAATAGCCTCTGCTCAGGAAAATGGACAACCGATAGTGCCCGAAGTGTGTATATTTTTTGAGGATACACTTTTCAGGGGCAACCGTACTACCAAAAAAAATGCAGAGCACTTTAGTGCCTTCAATTCATATAATTATCCGCCACTGGCCAAAGCAGGTGTGCATATAAAATATTTCAGGTCATACATCCATTATCCGGCAGCAAATACCAGTTTGCGAGTTCGTACAAAAATTGATCAGAATATCGCCATTTTAAAGCTATTTCCCGGAATTTCGGAACATACGGTAAATTCTATTTTGAATATTCCGGGGTTGAAAGCCGTGGTACTTGAAAGTTTCGGTGCCGGAAATGCTCCACGTCGTACATGGTTCTACAATGCGCTGAAAACAGCCACCGATAGAGGTATATTGATTGTAAATAAAACTCAGTGCAGCACCGGATCTGTGGAAATGGGTCGTTACGAAACGAGCCTGAATCTGGTAAACGCCGGCGTTATGAGTGCTTACGATTGTACTACCGAAGCCATTGTTACCAAACTGATGCACCTTTTGGGTGAGTTCGATTCGTCGGACGATATAAAACATCGCCTGAGCGTAAGTCTGTGTGGTGAAATGACGGTGGTAGTTTAGAGTATAGAAAATTACAAGTATTCAGTTACGAGTAACTTATCTGAACAAGGGAATAACAATTTTGCAAATGAAAAAAGGAATAGGATTCGGTTCTTATTCCTTTTCTTATGAAAATGATAAAGCATTACAACTTTATAACTTTCGATAATTCACTTTCGATTTCTTTGATAGCCAGAGACTGCTGATGTAAAATCTCATTATGATTATTTGCGGAAATAGATTCTACCAACGCACTAACCGATGAAAGTAACGACTGTATGTTTTGCAAAACCAGTTTTTCGTCAAGAGTTTTCTCTACTTTCACCGTTTTCTCTACTTTATGTTCGAGAAGTTCGGCTTTGTAATCGGCTTCCAGTTTTTCCGACATGGAGTTGATAGCTTCGGCCAGTTCCTTAAACTCACCGTTTGCCGGAACCTGTAAGCGACTCTTAAAATTATTACCGGTTATTTCCTTTATACTTTCCGTTATTTTCCTGATTGGTTCGGCAATGTAGTTAGGAAAATTAATCATAAACGAGAATGTGATAAGGAAACAAATAGCCAAAACAATAGACAGGTTTTTATAAACACGTCTGATTGTTTCATTCAGACTTTCATTTTTCTGAACAATGGATTGCATGTTAAGCGTCGATACCGAAAAAATCTTGGCTTTTACTTCATTTACCAATGGTAGTATATTGGCAGAATAATAGCCGGCTTTGTCACTGATGTTGTCAACATGTTTGCCTGAAACTAATGCTTTGTACTTGGAATAATTTTGTTTGATAGACTCAACCAACTCTTTTTCTCCGAATTCAGTAATGTTCCTTTCCTCCAGATTCAGATTCTCTTCAAATTTGTTGCAAGAAACTGAGAACGAATTTTTGTCGTAAGCGGATTGTTGTTTGTTTAAAAACAATGAACTGGCTGCCGTTTGAGTTTCATCAATAGCCTGAATCATGTTTTCGGAATAATGAACAGACCAGTAATTGTTTTTAATCATAAGCTCGGAACTGTATTTTATCGATGAGATATAATATATGCTCAACCCTCCGATTAATGCAAATTCAGCAAAAAGGAAAAGAATTCCAAGTAAAACTTTTGTTCTGATTTTTAAGTTCATAACTGTAAAATTTGAATGTTTAGTTGACTTAGTCTGATTTTGAAACACAAAGATAATTGAATTTAGTTTAAAGTCTGAGCATAAGCAAAAAAATCCCGATTGAAAAGCTCAATCGGGAAGATTTATGTCTATTTATCATGGTAATAAACTGTATTGTCCGTTTTATTTTGTAGCCAGCGCTGCTTCCACACGCTTGGTAAGATCGATAAATGCTGCTACATCCAGTCGCTCGGGACGTAAATCAAAAATCGGATCGGCATACATCGGGTGACCGGCCTCTACAAGCGGCTTCAGGGAGTTTCGCAATGTTTTACGGCGTTGATTGAACGACGTTTTCACCACAGCTTTAAACAGTTGCTCGTCGCAATCAATCTGTGAAACTTCGTTGCGTGTAAAACGAATTACGGCCGATTTGACCTTTGGTGGTGGATCAAAAACATCTGCATTTACCGTAAAAAGATATTCAATTTTATAATATGCTTGCATCAGCACGCTTAAAATTCCATAGGTTTTACTGCCTGCCGGTGCAGCAATACGCTCAGCCACTTCTTTTTGAATCATTCCAGCCAGACAAGGAATAGAATCTTTGTTCTCGAGCATTTTAAAGAAAATCTGACTCGAAATATTATACGGGAAATTGCCTATAACACAGAATTTACCCGGAAAAATGGTCTTTAAATCCAGTTTCAGGAAATCGGCTTCAATGACGTTCAGTTGTGAATAATGTTGATGAAGGTATTCCACCGATTCTTTATCAAGTTCCACCGCTGTGAGATCTATGAGTGGATTTTGAAGCAAAAATTGCGTCAGCACACCCATTCCGGGACCAATTTCGAGTACTGAAGTTTTGCCGTCGAGTATCAGGCTATCGGCTATGCGACCGGCAATTCCCATGTCTTTGAGAAAGTGCTGTCCGAGATATTTCTTTGCTCTTACCTGATTCATATTGTTGATAATCGGTGTAACTTGGGTTAAAAAAATAATTGCTGTAAAAATGTCAATTATCAATTGTTATTTGTCAATTCATAAATACTATCTTTGCACAGCAGAGTATGTTTAATGCCTTTCAGAAGGCGCACAAAAGTAATTAAAATTGTTCGTTATTTCGACATTCCCAATGGAATAACCCAACCGGAATAACTCAAAGTCATCCGAATGAGAAAGAAATTCATATCACTTGGTCGTCGTATTTGCTGTGCAATCGACTTTTTCTATCCACCATTTCGCAAGTACATGACCCTACAGTTTTTTCGGTATGGCTTTACCGGTGCTGTAAATGTAGGATTCTCTCTAGTTTTGTATTTTCTGGTTTATAATTTTGTGCTAGGTCAGAAAATGTTACCCCTGGGATTTTTCACCTTTAGTTCGCACATAGGTACATTGGTTATCACTTTCCCTATTTCTACTTTTTTCGGTTTCTTGTTGCAAAAATATGTGACGTTTACCGAATCCGACTTGAAAGGCCGTATTCAGCTCTACCGATATTTCGTGGTGGCAATTGCTAACTTTTTGATTAACACGTTTTTCCTGAAGATTTTTGTGGATGAATTTCATTTCTGGACAACACCCTCGCAAGTGGTGGCAACATTCTTTTGCGTTTTGATCAGCTATTTCTCGCAAAAGAAATACACGTTTAAAGCTCCGAAGAAGCAGAATCATTCTACTGCAAAATAATGGACTCCCCGACTGACAAATCCGCCGTGCCGAAAACTCCTTCGAAGGGTTGGCTCAATTTGTTGAAATGGATAGTCTTGCCCCTTGCATTCTCATTTCTTGCCTACAAACTTCTTACATTTAATCAATATCATGATCTGATTGTACAATGGAAGCAACTTTCGTTGTCGCAGTTCTGGTGGTTGGGAGCTGTATTTCTGCTGCTTCCTATAAACTTGCTACTTGAAGCCACTAAATGGAAACAACTGGTTTCAAAGATTCAACTACTACAACTCACGGATGCTCTCAGAGGAGTATTTGTAGGCATCACCACCGGATTTCTGACTCCTAACCGCGTGGGTGAATTGGTAGGGCGAGTGATGTTCCTCAACCAGGAACACCGCAAAGCCGGAATAACCCTGACACTGCTAAACAGCCTGACGCAAAACATCATCATGGTTTTATGTGGCGTTCCGGCTTGTGCATTGTTTGTAAATTCATACAAGGGAGGCATTATAATAAACGCAAGTCTTTACTTATGGCTGTTGGCGGCTGGGTTGGTGCTGCTTGGGATGATTTACTTTCTGCTTCCCCGATTTAGCCGAATGCTCAATAGGAGTCGCTATTCTGAAAAAGTAAAAGCTTTCACCGATTGTTTATCTCTTTACTCAAAACAAGACCTTATGCAAATAATGCTTATTTCGCTTGGGCGTTATGTGGTTTTTTGTACGCAGTTTTTCTTTATGCTGCGTTTTTTGGGAGTTGATCTTTCGATGGAGCAGGCGCTAATTTCTATTCCCACCTCGTATCTGTTTGTGACATTTACGCCATCTTTTGCCTTTTCGGATGTAGCGGTGCGTAGCTCGTATGCCGTGTTGGTCATCGGTGTTTTCTCCGGTCAGGTGGTTAGCATAGCCCTAGCTGGGGCGTGTATCTGGTTGGTGAATTTTGTTATTCCGTTGCTGGTAGGTTTGGTGGTGTTGGCAAAGCAGAAGAAATAAATCGGAATTCCTCACAAAAATAAAATTCAGCTATATTTCAATGAAAAAACTTACTCTCCTCTCATTCGGACTTTGGCTTATGAGCCAGTCTCTTTTAGCTCAGGGCACGGTGGAATCGTACAACCGGGCTTTTTCGCTTCAGGATAAATTTAAAGACAAAGTATTTTACGCCAACGTAACTCCTCAGTGGATTGGAAACTCAAGCCGATTCTGGTATGTGCAAAATGCGCCGCAAGGAAAAAGCTATGTACTTGTTGATGCGCAAAAAAAGACCCGTACCGATCTTTTCGATCACAATAAATTGGCGGTAGAACTGACATTGGCTACCGATAAACCTGTTGATGCAAAGAAACTGCCCCTTCAATCGTTGAAAGTCACTGAAGCGTTAGACAGTTTGCGCTTTGTTTACAATTCATACAACTGGACGTATGCCGTTAAGCAGAACTCACTCAAAAAAGGAGACAAAGTGGTAGCGGTTAAAGAAGAGTATTGGGGAAAGGTTGACACGGAAAGGGAAGGAAAACCGGTTATTTCGCCCGACAAAAAGCTATCGGCTTTTGTCAAAGACAATAATTTGTACGTGAAAGACCTGAAAACAGGTATCGAAAAAGCTCTGAGTACAAGTGGCTCCAAAGAAGATTATTATTCGGCTTATCCGTATTGGTCACCGGACTCAAAGAAAGTGGCTGTGATGCGTATTCACGGTGCTGAAACCCGACAACTGTATCTGATAGAGTCATCGCCTGCCGATCAGTTTCAGCCAAAACTCCAAACCCGCGACTATGTGAAACCGGGCGATGTATTACCTGTTCGTACACCGGTTATTTTTGACATCGTGAGTGGCGATAAGAAAATTGCATCAAACGATCTTTTCAAAAGTCAGATGGATTTGAAAGGTTTCGAATGGTTGCCCGATAGTAAATCTGTCATATTCGAATATAATCAGCGCGGACATCAGGTTTATCGCGTCCTCGAAATGTCGGCTGAAACCGGTGAGATAAAAACCTTGGTAGAAGAAGCAGCTAAAACCTTTGTAAACTACACACGCTTTTTCCGCCAAACAGTAAACGGCGGCAAAGAAATGATTTGGATGAGCGAACGCGATAACTGGAACCATTTATACCTATACGACAGGTTGACGGGGACGGTGAAAAACCAAATTACCAAAGGAGCATGGTACGTACGCGATGTGCTGAATGTGGATGAGAAAAAGCGTGAAATCATTTTCTCTGCCAACGGAATGAAGGCCAATGAAGACCCCTATCTGATGCGTTATTACCGCATTCGCTTTGACGGCACAGGGCTTACTTGCCTTACGCCCGAGGAAGGAATGCATCAGGCCTGGTTCTCCGACGATAAAAAGTATTTGGTAGACGTTTATTCGATGGTCAACAAAGCTCCGGTGACTGTATTGCGCAGTGCTGCGGATGGAAAAATCATTATGCCCCTCGAAAAAGCCGACATCAGCGAGTTGCTCAAAGCCGGATGGATTGCGCCCGAACCTTTTGTAGCCAAAGGGCGCGATGGAAAAACCGATATCTGGGGAATTATTTACCGCCCGACCAACTTTGACGCGACTAAGAAATATCCCGTCATTGAATATATCTATGCCGGACCGGGCAACCAGTATACTCCCAAGACATTTATTTCGTACAACCGGAATATGTCCGCCCTTGCCGAGCTGGGTTTTATCCTTATTCAGCTGGATGGTATGGGAACTTCGTTCCGTTCCAAAGCGTTCGAAGAAATCTGCTACAAGAACCTGAAAGATGCCGGATTTCCCGACCGCATCCTGTGGGCAAAAGCTGCGGCTGCCAAATATCCGTATATGGACATAGAACGTATGGGTATTTTCGGAGCTTCGGCAGGCGGACAGGAAGCTATGGGTGCCGTACTGTTTCACCCCGAGCACTACAAAGCGGCTTATTCTTCGTGCGGATGTCATGACAACCGTATGGACAAGATCTGGTGGAACGAACAATGGATGAGCTATCCTATCGACTCCAGTTACATTGCCAGTTCCAATGTAGAGAATGCACACCTGCTCACCCGCCCGCTTATGTTAGTCGTAGGCGAGATGGATGACAACGTAGATCCTGCCTCCACCTACAAGGTATGCAACGAACTGATAAAAGCCAATAAAGACTTCGAGCTGGTAGTGCTACCCGGCGTGCCACACACCATGGGTGGCGACTATGGTGAGCATAAACGCTTCGACTTCTTTGTGAAAAACCTGATGGGTGTTGCACCGCCCAGCTGGGATAAAGTGGGAATTAAAAAATGATTTTTAAAAATATTCGGAGTGCGACTTAAAGTCGCGCCCCGAATATAAAATAAAGGTTTACAACCAAGGCTACTCAGAAATGGGTGGCCTTTTGTTTTGAAAATAAGTTTAGGTCAATGGTTGTTTTGATAAAATTGTGCTTATATTTGCATTCGTATTAATCTAAACCTGAATAGGTTTACAGCAGAATTCAAGCATACAGAATAAGGACAGATTATTTAAGGATAAACAGGATAATGAAAAAGATAAGCGAAACAACAATATATTCAATAGGCCATGGCAATAAAAAAATTGAGGACTTCATTGATGAACTAAAATCATTCAATATACTTTACTTGCTTGACATTAGATCAAAGCCATATTCTAAATGGAACCCTCAATTCAATCAGGCTCAACTTGGAGCTGAATTAAAAATGAGTAAGATATCTTATGTATATGCAGGGGATTCCTTAGGAGGATTGCCGGAAGATAGAAGCTGTTATGACTATCAGGGGAAAGTTGTTTATGATAAAATCAAAGATAAAGATTTTTTCAAAAATGGATTAAAACGGCTTGTTTCTGCAAATGAGAATCATATTAAAGTCGCTATCATGTGTAGCGAATCAAAGCCGGAAGAATGTCATAGAACAAAACTAATTGGACAGGAGCTATTAAAAGATGGAATTTCAGTAAAACATATAATTTCCTATTCTAAGTTTAAGACTCAAGAAACAGTTATGGGAGAACTAACAAAAGGAACAGGAACTGTTGATTTATTTGGAAATGTAATTGACTTTACATCAAGGAAATCATATTAGATTATGGAATTCTTTACGATAGGAGTATTTAACTCAACAGAAAATGAATATTTCAAAAAACTGACAAATAATCATGTCGATACATTCTGTGATATAAGACAGAGAAGAGGAGTTCGAGGGTCAGAATACTCCTTTGTAAATAGCAATCGTTTACAACTAAAATTAATGGAGTTAGGCATTAAATATGGACATATATTAGAGTTGGCCCCCACTACAGAAATTAGAGAATTACAAAAAGAAGCAGATAAAAAGATAGGTGAATATAAAAGGGATAGAAATAAACTAGGTGAAGTTTTTACAACTGCATACACAAACACAATATTAAGCAAGTTTGACTTTGAAAACTTCATTGAGAAACTAGAAGAAATAGGAGCAAAACGGATAGCACTTTTTTGTGTTGAGGAAAAACATGAGGCTTGTCATAGGTCAATTGTTTCAGCGAAACTTGAACAACTGGGATATAATATAACGCACTTATAATGGAAATTATAATAACCTCAAAGACTCATAAAGGTCGAGCTGCATGCGTTGGTGGTATGATATTAGCCAACAATCAATTTGTAAGAATTCTCAATCCTGGGAAAAGAGATCAACCTGCAAATACGGATTTTAATATTGGAGATATTTGGGACATTGAGTTTAAAAATAGTGATAATATTACACCACCACATATTGAGGACATTATTATTTCAACAAGAAGATTTTTAAGGCATATTACTAATGTGTCTGATTTTATTTTAAATAGTGGAGTCACAATATTTAAAGGCTCTCCAGAACAGATATTTAATGGCAAACTTGGTTGGACAGGAAGCGGTGGAGGATATATCGAAGATCGAGAAAACTTGCCTGATAATAGTGTTGGTTTTTGGATTTCCGATTTAGATTTGAAGTATGATGGTACTCGCTATCTCTATGATCCAGATGATTTCTTTTATCCGACAAAAAAAATTAAGTTTGTAGGATTTCAATCAATTGTCGATGTAATTCCTGCAGGAACATTAATGCGAATTTCTTTAGCCAGATGGTGGAAACCTGAAAATTCAGAGATGAGTGAAAGATGTTATTTGCAACTATCTGGCTGGTATTGATTACTTATTCTCAAGTAAAACTAAAAAAGCAGAGCCATTCCGATGATTCTGCTTTTTCTATAGTTACTCGTACCCATGCACCAACTAAAGGATATTTCGTTTTATTTGTCTGATTTCTCTCCTGCTGAGCAAGGAGATTCGGTAATATCAAAACTAATTCCCCAACAACGAAAAAGCCCCGTTCAATTACTTGAACAGGGCTTTTGAATATGTATAAAAACGGAACTTTTATTTGTAGTCTTCCCACTTGGTACCTAACATGCTACCTGTTTTGATAAACTCGTCGTGCATGCCGAAACAAGCCGAAAGGTTTTGAGGTGTATGTGTTCCACTGGTAAGTTTCACGTAATCAGTCAACATTTCTCTGTATTCAGGAGCCACGCAGTTGGCAATGATTTCTTCGGCACGCTGAATTGGCGATTTGCCACGAAGATCGGCAATACCATGTTCGGTAATAATTACGTTCACCGAGTGCTCGTTTTGGTCAACGTGTGATACCATCGGTACGATCGAACTGATTTTTCCACCTTTGGCAGTAGCAGGCGTAGTAAAAATAGAGATATAAGCATTGCGGGTAAAGTCGCCCGAACCACCGATACCGTTCATCATTTTAGAACCCAACACGTGAGTACTGTTTACGTTTCCGAAAATATCAGCTTCTAACGCCGTATTGATAGTAATTAAACCTAAACGACGTGCTATTTCGGGGTTGTTGGATATTTCTGAAGGACGTAGAACGATTTTGTCGCGGAAGAAATCTAAGTCGGCATAAATTGATTCCAACACAGGGTTACTAACGGTAAGTGAACAGCCACTGGCAAATTTCACATTCCCTTCGCGGATAAGACTGATAACTGCATCCTGAATTACTTCGGTGTACATCTCGAAAGGTGGAATATCCGGATTTGCTCCCAATGAAGCCATCACAGCATTTGCTATATTTCCTACACCCGACTGAATAGGTAAAAATTCAGCAGGAATTCGTCCTGATTTAATTTCATTCGCCAAAAATGAAGCCACATTAGCACCAATATTATCGGTAACTTCATCGGTAGCACTAAAGCCACCCACTTCGTCGTTGCGATCAGTTTCAACCACACATAAAATCTTTTTAGGGTCAACTTTCAACACGGTAGAACCGATACGATCCGATGGTTTATAAATCGGAATTTCTTTACGGTAAGGAGGATCCAACGGTTGATAAATATCGTGAAATCCGCGAAGTTCTTTCGGGTGGTTATGATTCAATTCTACGATAATAAAATCGGCCAACTGAGCAATGGTTGGAGAAATACCTACACCCGAAGTAAGAACCAGTTCACCATCGGCAGTAATATCACATACCTCGATAATAGCAAATTTTGGTTTTGGCATAAATCCATAACGTAATTCCTGTGCCAATACCGAAAGGTGCATGTCGAAGTAAGGAGCACGGTCGGCATTAAGAGCAGTACGCAAGTCTTTGTTAGACTGATAAGGTGTGCGGAACAAAATAGCATTAGCACGAGCCAAAGCTCCATCCAAAGAATCGCCGGTAGAAGCTCCGGTGTACATACCTATTTTAAACTCTTTACCTTCTGCATGAAATGCTTCGGCACGTTTAGCAATTGCTGTTGGAACTTCTTTGGGACATCCTGCAGGTGTAAAACCGCTAAATCCGATGACGTCGCCGTTGTTTACATAGCTTGCTGCCTCTTCGGCAGTTACAAATTTATACGTATTATGCATGACTTTTTGATTTACAATTGATAAACCTACGATTTACAATTGATTATGTTTGAATATGTTAGTTTGATTTTATACCTGAAAACCGAAATTCAGACCTTATCCCGAATTCGAGCGCAAAATTACCAAATATATTTTGATTGACATTGTAATTGCAGCACTAATTACAGAAAAATTTCTGTAATTAAAGATATGATTCACAACAGCTCCAAATAAGGAAGTAAAAGCGAAATGATATATCAAATTTATCCGAAAAAGACTTTACATAAAAATGGTTATTCCAAAAAAAATGCGGATATTTGTACTAGCTAAAATTAGCATAAATATACAATAGTAAAACAAGAATTATCTACTTATGAACGCAAACGACATTCGACAGTTAGAGCCTGCAGCGCTCTGGCAAAACTTCTATAATCTAACCAGAGTACCACGCCCTTCGCACAAAAAAGAAGAAATCGGACTTTTCCTCGAAAACTTCGGAAAATCACTCGGGCTAGAAACCCTGCGCGACGAAATTGGCAATGTGCTGGTTCGCAAACCGGCCACTCCAGGCATGGAAAACCGCAAAGCTGTAGTACTACAAGCCCACATGGACATGGTACCCCAGAAAAACAGTAACGTAGCACATGATTTCCAGACAGATCCCATTGATGCACACATCGATGGCGAGTGGGTTACTGCTAGCGATACTACCCTTGGTGCTGACAACGGAATAGGACTGGCAGCAGCTATGTCTGTTTTGCAATCGAAGGATATTGCACATCCGGCTATCGAAATGTTTGTAACTGTTGACGAAGAAACAGGCATGTTTGGTGCCTTTGGTCTGCAACCCAACTTTTTGAAAGGGGACATTCTGATTAATATGGACTCCGAGGACGAAGGCGAACTGTACGTTGGTTGCGCCGGCGGTATTGATGGAGATATTACATTTCGCTATACCGAAGTTGAAATTGAAGAAGGCGATGTGGCTTTGAAAATTTCGCTCACCGGACTCAAAGGCGGTCACTCCGGTGTGGACATTCACTTACAGCGAGGCAACGCCAACAAGCTGATGTTTCGCTTCTTGAAAGATGCTGTGTCCGACTACGAAGCCCGACTGGCAAGTATAGATGGAGGAAGCCTACGTAATGCCATTCCGCGCGAAGCTTTTGCCGTTATCACGGTTCCCGAAGAGGGGGTTGATGATATTATCGACTTTGTAAAAGAATACGAAGAACTCTTCATTGAAGAATTTAAAGGAGTGGAGGACAAAATCTCGTTCACTGTCGAACAGGTCGAACTTCCCACCGGATTGATTCCCGAAGTAGTTCAGGACGATTTGATCAACAGCATCACCGCATGCCCTAACGGCGTCGCCCGTTTTATCCCTGAACTGCCGACCGTGGTAGAAACCTCGAATAATCTGGCTATAGTAAAATCTGACGGAAATGCCATCACTGTTCGTTGTTTGATTCGCAGTTCGGTTGAGTCGCGCAAAGAAGAACTGGCATCTATGGTAGAAAGTGTATTTAGTTTAGCAGGTGCAAAAGTGTCCCTGGTTGGTGGATACCCCGGCTGGAAACCAAACCTGGAATCGCCCATATTGAAAGAAATGACCAAAGTGTATGAAAACAAATACGGCATTACTCCCAAAATAATGATAATCCATGCCGGACTGGAGTGTGGTATTCTGGGAACTCATTATCCTCAGATGGATATGATTTCATTCGGACCAACGATACGCTACCCGCATTCGCCCGACGAGAAAGTAAACATCGCTACAGTTCAGAAATTCTGGGATTTCTTAGTGGCAACATTAGAAAATATACCATTAAAGTAGGACTTAAGATTGATGTGAGTATTAGATTAGAAAAGATGGTGAACCTCGGTAAAGGGTCACTATCTTTTTTATAATGTTCTTTTAGTGGAAGGTATTAGTTATCGGATTATTTGTATTTAGAAATACTATAAATTGAGAGGGTAATATTTAGTAATAATCTTTTAAAAAAGGAGTAAAGATGCGAAGATTGAGCTTGTTTATAAGCGTAATGCTTTGTTTTGTTTTTTGTTCAGAGACATATGCCGACTTTTTGTTTTTCAAAAGCAAAAAAAAGGAAGTAAAAAAAGAGGTAACTGCCGATAAACCGGCAGCAAAAGGACCGAAGCCTTACAGGCAGGTAATAACCAATAAAGCCAAAACAACATTGGGGTTGTTTATGGTTCATAAGGTAGATAACAGTTATTTCTTCGAAATTCCTGATTCTGTATTAAATCGGGATTTGTTGGTGGTAAACCGTATTTCAAAATCAGCAGCCGATATCCGAAAAGGTTTTTCAGGCTATGCCGGCGACGAAATTGGCGAAAACGTCATCCGTTTTGAAAAAGGCCCGAACGACAAATTGTTCATGAAGTCTATTTCGTATTCAGAGCAGTCAAAAGATTCATTGGGCATGTTCTTCTCAGTACTTAAATCAAATGTACAACCAATCGTAGGGGCATTTGATATAAAAGCATACAAAAAAGACTCCGTCTCCAAAGCTCAAAGCTCTGTTATAGAAATCACCGATTTTGCCAACGGCGATAATTCAATTTGGTTTTTTGACGAAAGAGTGAAAAAGAACTTCTCGCTGGATAGAGTGATACCTGAACGTAGTTATATTGATACGATCAGATCATTTCCTACAAATGTAGAGGTGAGAACGGTAAAAACGTATATGCAGAAACCGGAAACACCGTCAGGATTAACGCCCGATCCGGTAACGTATGAACTGAATACGTCTATCGTAATTTTGCCTAAGGTATTGATGAAATCGCGCTACGCTGACCCCAGAGTAGGTTATTTCACAGCAAATTATACTGATTTTGACAAAAATCCGCAAGGAGTTGAACAGATATCCATGATTTCCCGCTGGAGACTGGAACCTAAAGACGAAGATGTAGAAAAATACAAAAAAGGTGAGCTGGTAGAACCCAAAAAGCCGATTGTTTTTTATATTGATCCGACTACACCGAAAAAATGGATTCCTTTTTTGATACAAGGAGTAAACGATTGGCAAAAGGCTTTTGAAAAAGCCGGATTTAAGAACGCCATCTACGCTCTTGAAGCTCCCAAGGATTCCAGTTGGAGTATAGATGACGCACGCCATTCGGCCATTGTGTATAAACCATCCAGTATTTCCAACGCCAGCGGTCCTCATGTACACGACCCACGTACAGGAGAAATTCTGGAAACACATATAAATTGGTATCACAACGTGATGGAATTACTTCATGACTGGTATTTCGTACAAACTGCGGCAATTGATACTGCGGCACGTAAAATGCATTTTAGCGATGAACTGATGGGACAATTAATTCGATTTGTTTCATCTCACGAAGTAGGACATACACTTGGTTTACGTCACAACTTTGGTTCTTCGAGCACCGTTCCTGTTGAAAAACTTCGCGACAAGGCATGGGTGGAAGCCAATGGACATACACCTTCCATCATGGATTATGCGCGCTTCAACTATGTTGCTCAGCCCGAAGATCACGTTGGACCTGCCGGTATATTTCCGCGAATTGGCATTTATGATGATTGGTCTATAGAATGGGGCTATAAATGGCTACCGGAATTTAAAACTCCACAAGATGAAATTCCGTATTTGAATAAAAGGGTGATTGAAAAACTGAATTCAGATAAGCGATTTACTTTTGGTACAGAGATAGACCCGAACGACCCTCGCAACCAAAGCGAAGATCTGGGCGATAATTCAATGAAAGCCAGCACTTATGGAATCAAAAACCTGCAACGCATTTTACCAAACCTGCTCGACTGGACTAAAGAACCAAATAAAGATTACAGCAATACTACGAAAATGTATACACAGATTATAACCCAGTTTGGACGTTATATGCTTCATGTTACTAAAAACGTAGCCGGCATTTACAGTACTCCAAAACGAGTGGAACAACCGGGTGCATTGTATGAATTCGTACCTGCTGCAACTCAAAAGGAAGCATTGGCATTTTTGAGCGCTCAATTATTCAATACTCCTGCATGGTTAGTAAATAAAGATATAATTGAAAAATTGGATGTTAATCCTGTTACCTCAATAGGAAGTATTCAGCGTTCTGTTATTCAACGATTGATAAGTAAAAATACATTTGATAAAATGTTACAGAATGAGGCCTTTAACGGCAGCATAGCTTTTACACCGTTTCAATTGCTTGACTATTTGAAAAAAAGCATTTGGAGTGAACTTGGAACCGGTAAAAATGTAGATATATATCGCCGAAATCTACAAAAAGTATACATCGACGCATTGCTTGATCTGGCAAATAATGCAGGTGGAATTCGTACTGCCGTGCTGCCTACCGGCACAACACGCAGCGCTTCCGATGCAAGTGGTATTGCCCGCATTCATTTACTGACGTTGAAATCTGAAATAGCTAAAGCTTCAGTTATAAGTTCCGGCGTTACCAAAGCCCACTTTGTTGATCTGCTGGCTCTCATCGACGACACACTAGACCCTAAGAAATAATATAAATTTAAAAATAAGTATATGATTAAAAAAGCACTTTTGTTAGTAGTGATTGTTTTGAGTTGTAGTTTTACCTTTGCTCAAGAAGTAAAAACTCCAGCCGCTAAAGTTGACTCTTTCAATTTTACAGTAGTAAAACAAAACAAAATTACATCGGTAAAAAATCAGGCCAGCTCTGGTACTTGCTGGAGTTTTTCCGCTTTAGGTTTTTTTGAAGCTGAATTACTGCGTCTTGGAAAACCCGAGGTTGATCTGTCGGAAATGTTTGTGGTTCATCATTCCTACTCGGACAAAGCCTATAAATATGTGAGAATGAACGGAACTTCCAATTTTGGTGGAGGAGGTTCGTTCTACGATGTGGTATACGTACTTAAAAACTACGGTATTGTTCCCGAAACAGTGATGCCGGGATTGAACTACGGTGAAGAAAAACATAAACATGCAGAGTTGGATGCACTGACTGCTGCATATGTCAAAGTTGTTGTTTCCAACCCCAGCAAAAAGCTATCAACAGCATGGAAATCTGGATTTGATGGGATTCTGGATGCATACCTGGGTCAGACTCCGAAAGAATTTAGCGTTGATGGAAAGAAATATACGCCGCTTACTTACGAAAAATCCCTGGGACTGAATCTAGATGATTATGTGTCGCTGACTTCATTTACACATCATCCGTATTATGCTCCGTTTGCCATTGAAATTCCGGACAACTGGCGTAATTCGGAATCATATAATTTACCCCTAGATGAATTCATGCAGGTATTTGATAATGCTCTTGATAAAGGATATTGCGTAGCTTGGGCATCGGATGTAAGCGAAAAAGGCTTTACACGCAACGGTATAGCTGTTGACCCTGAAGTGAAAGTGGCAAACTTACCCGGCACCGATCAGGCTAAATGGTTGAACATATCTCAAAAGGAGATGGAGGAAAAAATATATAAAGCGCAAGGTCCACAACCTGAAGTAAAAGTAACTCCCGAACTTCGTCAGGCTGATTTTGATAACTACCAGACTACCGATGACCATGGTATGGTTATTTTCGGAACGGCTAAAGATCAGAATGGAACTAAGTATTATATCGTAAAAAACTCTTGGGGTACAGACTCAAAATATAAAGGAATCTGGTATGCCAGTGAAGCATTTGTAATGCACAAAACCATCGACATTCTGGTTCATAAAGATGCAATACCAAAAGAAATTCTGAAAAAACTGGGAATTAAATAAACCCTCATCTTTCTGAAAAAATAAAAAGCAGGCTTTCCAAAATTGGAAAGCCTGTTTTTTATCTAGCAAGAGAAACTCTTCCTTTTAATATGCGTGATCATCACCATTCACATCTTCAATATCTATTCTCTTTTTTTCCATCGAACGCCAGGCAATAAATATATAAACCAATACTATCGGAATGAAAAGAGATACAAGCGACATGGCCTTAAGTGTAAAGAAACTGGAAGATGAATTGAAAATAGTAAGAGAGCTCTGAAGATTTACAGAAGGATAATAAGCTGTATTATTATAACCAGCTATCAACAACAAACTACAAACGGTCACGATAGTTCCGACTCCGGCAAACCAGATTCCTTTTTTGAACTTAGGTGAAACCCAGGTAGCTATAACTCCAAACAAAACAGCCACTACACCTAATAAAAACAACACCAAAACTATTGGCATTTCGATTAGGTTGGTAAAGTATTTATATTTTTCCATCGATACAACTCCGGTTGAAACATCAACCGCAAAACCTTCGGAGAGAAGTGTCCAAATAACAAAAACAAGGAAAAACACCACGAAAGGAATAGCATTGTACCACAGATATTTTCTGGATCGGGCTTCCAACACTTCATGATTCAGCCTATTGATAAAAAACAAAACTGCAAGGGAACGTGCCAAGAAGAAAACGGCAAATCCGAGCATCCAATTACGTAGATTGAATAAAGCGTCTAGTCCGTGCCATTCGTTACCCCACGAACTGATAACAGGTGCCAGTTGTACCGTAATGTTGCTTTTGTTTACAATAAAATCAGAACCGGTGAAGAATGTAGCAATAGCTGCACCAATTAAAAAAGTACCCAACAATCCGTTAGCAAAAAGAAAGGCACGATAGGTTGTGGTGCCAAACACATTGCCCGGTTTCGACTGAAATTCGTAGGAAACGGCCTGAAGTATGAAACAAAACAAAATAGCCATCCAGACCCAGTAAGCCCCACCAAAACTTGTTGAATAAAATAAAGGAAACGATGCAAAAAATGCACCACCAAAAGTTACCAGTGTTGTAAATGTAAATTCCCATTTTCGCCCCAGGGTATTCACCAGTAAACGACGCTCATCTTCAGTTTTGGAGAGTGAGAATAACAACGACTGCCCACCTTGTACAAAAAGTAAAAATGCCAAAATTCCACCAAGAAGTGATATCAGAAACCACCAGTAGTGTTGTAAAAATGAATATGTGATCATAATATTTTATTTTTTTGATTGTAAGAATGTACTTGTATCAATGAACTTCCGGTCCTTGTTTAATCTGCTTAAGCATGATGCGTATTTCGGCAATCAATAAAGCTGTAAACAGAATTAAGAACAAAAAGAAGGTAATCTTTACCGAGTAGGTTGATATATTGGAAATGGCTGCATTCAAAGGCAAAACATCTTGGATTGCCCACGGTTGGCGACCAACCTCAGCGACAGCCCAACCCAACTGACCGGCAACATATCCAAGCGGAATACTCCACAGACAAATCCGGAGCAACCAGCCATACTTTTCAACTTGTTTTTTATAACTAAAGAAAAGTACCAGTCCAAACAATGCAATAAAATAAAAACCTAAAGCCACCATCAGGTGAAATGAATAATATATAGTAGGCACATGAGGTATTAAATTCTCAGCTTTATCAATATATCCATAACCAAAGTGTGCATAATTTTCTTTCAGTTGAGCTTTATGCATCTTTGCAGCTGCAGTATCTTTGGCCGCAACAGCTTTTTGGTAATCGGATAAAGATTGTATAGCCGCTTTGCCCCGTATATGTTTTTCTTCGAAAGATAATGCTGTACCTTTCGAAGTCTGATAACCACCAACAATAATATCCTTAACACCCGGAACAAATGCATTTACATCGCGATAAGCCAAGATAGATAACATGGACGGAATTTCTACTTTAAACAAAAAAGGATTGACAGAATCATTATAGGCTTTCTTTTCCGGATTCAGAACACCTACTGCAACTAATCCTGCACCTGCTTTGCCTTCATAGAGCCCTTCCATTGCGGCCAGTTTCATTGGTTGACGCTGAGCCACATTGTAGGCAGAACCATCGCCGGTATAGGCAATAAGCAATGAAGAAACAAGTCCAAAAATTGCTCCAACCTTAATGCTTTTGAGTGCAAAATCAACATCTCTTTTTTTGAGCAGAAACCACGAACTGACACCTACAACAAATAAACCTCCCAACACCCAACCAGAAAGCACTGTATGGAAAAATTTGTTTATCGCTACAGGTGAAAACAAGATACTCCAAAAATCAATCATCTCATTACGTACTGTGTCGGGGTTAAACTCCATCCCTACCGGATATTGCATCCAGGCGTTGGCAACGAGAATCCATAAAGCCGAAATGGTGGCTCCGAGAACTGTGAGCCAGGTAGCTGCCAGGTGAAATCTTTTACTGACTTTTTTCCAACCAAAAAACATGATAGAAATAAAAGTTGCTTCCATAAAGAAAGCTACAATAGCTTCAATGGCCAGTGGTGCACCAAAAATATCGCCCACAAACCAGCTGTAGTTGGACCAGTTGGTACCAAACTCAAATTCCAGAATAATACCGGTAGCTACTCCAATGGCAAAGTTTACACCAAAAAGCGTCATCCAAAACTTGGTGGCTTTTTTCCAGGCTTCGTCACCTGTTTTCACATACAAGCTTTCCATTACCGACATGATAACGCCCAACCCGAGGGTTAATGGAACAAAAAGCCAGTGATACATGGCAGTCATGGCAAATTGCGCCCTCGACCAATCTACTAACGTTGCATCCAATAGATTCATAATTTTTTAAAGTATTTGATAATTGTTTGAAAATTATTGATTGAGTATCTAAGTATAAAGCATGATAACGGCTTATTCGGTCGTATTTCACTTGGTTCTGTCTATCAGTTCCTGGCGCACGTGATTTGACCTGCTTTCGTCAGTCTTGAAATTTGTTTTCAGAAAATTGGGGAAAAAGAAAACTTTCAACACTGCAAACATAATAAAAAGTTTGATAAGCACTAACACCCATAAAGTTTTACCTACAGTCATACCTCTGAAGCCATCACGATAAAATGTCACCAAATTTTGCAAAAAGGAAGGAGTCTTCATATGATTCGGATGTGATGTTGTTCAATAGAAGTTTTCGATTACAAAAATATCAATAAATTTGATATAATTACAAAACCGTACTTAATTTTATTTGCATTTTACTCCAAAAAACTGTTTTTTATTGAAAAGTGCTATCAAATATGCTATGGAGAATATCAACAACAAAAAAACATCGAAAGAATATGTTCTCCCGATGTTCCATAAGAATAAACTCCCTAACGATGAATTACAATCTTGATCCTTTTGTCACTAAAATTTTATCGATACGCTGTCCGTCTTTATCAATAACTTCGAGTGTATAAGAATCTATCGTGACTACATCTCCTATATTAGGTAAATTCTTAAATTTGTAGATAAAGAATCCGGCAATTGTCACAAAGTCAGCATCTATTTCCTCTTCCATTTCTATATTAAAATAGCGTAAAAATTCTGTAAATAAGTATTGTCCATCAACGAACCAACTACTGTCATCCCGCACAGTTATCTGATATTCATCCTGATTGTGCTCTGTTACATCACCGATAAGTGCATCCACCACATCATCCATGGTCACAATTCCTTTTGTTGAACCATATTCATCTACCACTATAGCATAATGTACCCGCTTAGCCTTAAACATTTCCAGCAATTTGTAGGCGTACGTCCCCTCAGTAAGATATAGTGGCTCTTTTATGAAGTTTTTCAGATCAAAATCCTGCTCAATTGAAGGAGTGAACAAATCTTTTAGCAAAACTATTCCGGTAACTTTATCAATATCATCCTCGCTGCAAACAGGATAAGCAGAATGCTTCTCTGCTGTAATTTTTTGCCTTACCGTCGGCAAATCGTCAGTTTCTACAAAAAACACAATGTCATTTTTATGTGTATACAGTGAATTTACTCTGCGGTCTCCAAGCTCAAATACCCGTTCTACAATATCTTGTTCAATATTCTGAATCTCCCCTCCCTCAGCGCTTTCTTTTATAATCGACTTTATTTCTTCTTCAGACACTTTACTTTCCATCGTATTTTTAATTCCCAATACCTTAAGAATAATGTCGTTGGAAATAGTAAGCAGCCAAACAAAAGGAGAAGTGATAACCGACAAAATTTTCATTGGCTTGGCCAGAAAAATAGCAATAGGTTCGGGAAATGTAAGTCCTAACCGCTTAGGGAGCAATTCTCCAAGAACAATAGACAGGTATGTAACAACTATAACTATTATCACCACCGCCAGATCGTGTGCGTAAGGGCTTAGAACTTGAACTTGAGTAAGGTATTGCTCCACATCGTGGGTCAGACTCTCGCCACTATAAACTCCCAGCAATATCCCGATAAGTGTAATACCAATCTGAACTGTCGAAAGAAATTTGGTAGGATTTTCTGATAAATCTAAAGCTGTCTTTGCTCCGGTGCTCCCTTTTTTCTTGGCACTTTCAAGTTTAAACTTTCGAGCCGACACCAATGACATTTCTGACATCGAAAATATGCCATTAAGAAGAATAAGCGCAATAATAATAATGATTTCCATTTATCTGACTAAACTTGTATACCTAAAAATACGAATGAAATTCTGATTTTCTTACTTATAAGATGTTCTACCGCAAAAGTAAAACAAAATAGACAGAAACAAATGCATATGTGATATTTTGAAGCAATATAAACAATACATTTTAAAAATGCAGAAAAATAGCCGGATAAGACATCAATGTGTCAAAAAAACTTCACAGCTAATAATTCTTCTCTCAATGAGACTTATTATAAGTTGCGAATATACTTAACTTTAGTCAAGAACAAAAAAAACGTCGAGAGAAAAAGTTTTCTTTCGACGTTTATTATCAGTTTTGTAATATCTCTTAGTTTCCAATTTCCGAAAGGAACTTGACACGAACCAAACGAACTTCCGTTTCGCTATAGTCATCTTCTCCAAGGTCATCCAAAGCAGCATCTATTTTATCTGTTTCGGCCGAACTGAAATAATCGAAAATCTCATCAATATGATCAGGATCCATAACTTCATTCAGGAAATAATCGATGTTGATTTTTGTTCCTGAATATACGATAGCTTCAATTTCGTCAAGTAATTCTGAAATTTCCAATCCTTTGGAAAGCGCAATATCGTCCAACGCAATTTTTCGGTCTATCGCCTGAATAATAGACACTTTTAATTTAGATTTATTGGCAACTGTACGAACACGTAAATCTTCAGGACGAATGATTTCGTTTTCTTTCACATGTTCTTTTATCACTTTCAAAAACTCTTCTCCGTATCGCTTTGCCTTGCCTGCACCTACACCCGGAATGTTCTGCAACTCATCCATAGTGATAGGATAGCTGGTAGCCATAGCCTCAAGCGAAGGATCCTGAAAAATCACAAATGGTGGCACTTCCAGTTTCTTCGAAAGTTTCTTTCTCAGATCTTTCAATATAGAAAACAGAATGTCATCAGCAGCGCAAGTTCCACCACTGTTTTTTCCACCTACATTGGTTTCTTCCTCCTCATCGTCAAACTCGTTGTCTTTTACAATCGGGAATGGTTGTGGTTTTTTCAGGTAAGCTTTACCGCTTACAGTAAGTCTCAGGAGTCCGTAGTTTTCAATGTCTTTCGATATAAATCCGGCAATCATAGCCTGACGAATGACAGCATGGAGCAGTCGTTCATCTTCATCCGATGCCGAACTAAAATTATCAAGGTCGTTGTGTTGATAAGATTTTACATCAGAGGTTTCATTTCCTTTCAAAATATCAACAATATGTTCTGCCTTGAATTTTTCTTTTACTAATAAAATAGTTTCCAATACGAGCGACAATAGTTCTTGTCCTTCTATAAATTTCCGTGGTTTCATACAGTTATCACAACATCCGCAGTTTTCCTCCATATATTCTTCTCCAAAATAGTGGAGCAACAATTTCCGTCGGCAAACGGAGGATTCAGCATAGGCTTGTGTTTCCAATAATAATTGATTGCCAATTTCTTGCTCGGCAACGGGCTTACCTTGCATAAATTTGCGTAGTTTGTCTAAATCTTTATAAGCATAAAATGCTATGCACTGGCCTTCGCCCCCATCACGACCGCCACGTCCCGTTTCCTGATAGTAACCCTCCAGGCTTTTAGGCATATCGTAATGCAATACATAGCGCACATCGGGTTTATCAATACCCATTCCAAAAGCAATTGTTGCTACAATTACTTCTGCTTTCTCCATCAGGAAACTGTCCTGATTTTGGCTTCTCACGGCAGAATCCATACCTGCATGGTAAGGAAGCACAGAGATGCCATTCATGCGAAGTGTTTCGGATAGTTCCTCCACCTTTTTGCGGCTAAGGCAGTAAATAATACCTGACTTACCGACTTGTGAACGAATATATTTGATAATATCTTTATCTACATTGTTCGTCTTCGGACGAACTTCGTAATATAAATTGGCACGATTAAACGACGATTTGAAAACCGTTGCGTTCAGCATACCCAAGTTTTTCTGAATATCGTGCTGCACTTTGGGAGTAGCTGTTGCCGTAAGTGCAATAAGCGGTGCTGCACCGATATCATTTATTATCGGACGAATGCGCCTGTATTCAGGACGGAAATCATGCCCCCATTCGGAAATACAGTGAGCTTCATCTACAGCATAAAAAGAAATCTTAAGTTGTTTAAGAAACTCTATATTTTCTTCTTTTGTAAGCGACTCCGGAGCAACATATAAAAGTTTTGTTTTTCCCGATAATATATCATTCTTTACCTGATCAATTGCTTGCTTGGTCAACGAAGAGTTGATAAAATGAGCAATACCATCCTCTTCACTGAAATTTCGCATTGCATCCACCTGATTCTTCATCAAGGCAATAAGCGGCGAAATAACAATAGCAGTTCCTTCCATCATTAACGACGGAAGTTGATAACACAATGACTTCCCTCCACCGGTTGGCATTAATACAAAGGTGTCCTTACCATCAAGTACATTTTGAATAATTGCCTCCTGATTTCCTTTAAAATTATCGAACCCGAAGTTCTTTTTCAACTGCGTAGTTAATGCAGATAATTTGGCCATATCAGTATCTTGCGTAAAAAATGAATGCGAAAGTAGTATTTATTGTCGAAATACAAGCTAGTAATAAAATGTTTTTTTACTGTTTATTGTAAATAAACTCTAATTATCCATCTTGCCTTTCATGTTTTTATCAAGCAAAAATAGAAACATGTTTTAAATATACAACATCTTTTGAAAAAAAAATCAGGATCTTAACTAATATATATAGCTAAAATCCTGATCAGAATAGTTATTATTCACACATACAGCCGATTAAACAGCAAGAGTTATGCTATCTTCAGCCTGTTGACATTTGTCTTTTCTATCTTACTTTGAGCATAAGGCAGTAAAATGGTGAGTTCTTTCTCGTTTTTAGAAGGCATTTCATACATTTCGTCCATCATGATGGTTTCGGTTATCGAACGAAGTCCACGTGCTCCAAGTTTAAACTCAATGGCTTTATCTACAATATATTCCAATACAGGTTCATCGAATTTTAGTTCAATGTCATCCATACCAAATAGTTTTGTATATTGTTTGATGATGGAATTCTTCGGTTCAGTCAGAATTCGTCTTAAGGCGACTCTGTCCAACGGTTCCAAATAAGTAAGGATAGGCAAACGACCTATAATCTCAGGGATTAATCCGAAAGATTTCAAATCCTGGGGAGCAATATATTGTAGCAGATTATGCTTGTCTACCTGTTCGTTTTCTTTGGCTGCATTGTAGCCCACCACACGGGTGTTTAGACGCGATGCAATTTTCTTTTCAATGCCATCGAATGCTCCACCGCACACAAACAATATGTTTTGGGTGTTTACGGCAATCATTTTCTGATCGGGGTGTTTGCGCCCTCCCTGCGGTGGAACATTTACCACTGCACCTTCAAGCAGCTTCAACAATCCCTGCTGAACACCTTCGCCACTAACGTCGCGTGTGATACTTGGATTATCTCCTTTGCGGGCAATTTTGTCAATCTCGTCAATGAACACAATTCCCCGCTCAGCAGCTTTTACGTCATAATCGGCTACCTGAAGCAACCGGGTGAGGATACTTTCAATATCTTCGCCTACATAACCGGCTTCTGTCAGTACGGTTGCATCTACAATAGTAAAGGGTACATGTAACTTTTTGGCAATGGTTTTGGCCAAAAGCGTTTTACCTGTGCCGGTATATCCTACCATAATAATGTTTGATTTCTCAATCTCCACATCATCGCTGGTCTTAGCCTGCATAAGTCTTTTGTAATGGTTATATACCGCAACTGAAAGGTATTTTTTAGCCTCATTCTGTCCAATCACATATTGGTCGAGGTATTCTTTAATTTCAGTTGGTTTCGGAAGTTCATCCTTTTGGAGATTGGGCAAATTGGATTTCTTACTCGAATTCTCCTTTACTATTTCGGCTGCCTGCACAGCACACTCGTTGCAGATATGCGCTCCATCCTGTCCCATAATGAAAAATTCCACTTGAGACTCGGGTCGCCCGCAAAAACTACAATTTTTATTATTTTTAGCCATAATAATCAGCCCCCTAAATCCCCCAAAGGGGACTTATTATTTGTATCATCTAAATTTTATATCAACAAAGTCCCCTTTGGGGGATTTAGGGGCTTTGTTTTATTTCTTTTTCTCGTTGAATAATACCTTATCAATCATACCATATTCAAGAGCCTCGGTTGAAGTCATCCAATAATCTCTGTCCGAATCCTTTTCAATTCTGTCAAATGGATTATTAGAGTGTTCGGCAATGATGGTATACAGTTCCTTTTTGAGCTTCTGAATCTCACGGGCAGTTATTTCGATATCCGAAGCCTGACCTTGTGCGCCTCCCATTGGCTGATGTATCATTACACGTGAATGTTTTAGCGCCGAACGTTTACCCTGCGTACCTGCCACCAACAGAACAGCTCCCATAGAAGCAGCCATACCGGTACAGATAGTAGCTACATCAGAGCTTATAAACTGCATAGTATCATAAATTCCCAACCCAGCATAAACTGATCCTCCGGGAGTGTTCAAATATATAGAGATATCCTTGCCCGGATCAGCTGAATCCAGATATAGTAACTGAGCCTGAATCACATTAGCCGTATAATCATCTACCTGTGTTCCCAGAAAAATTATACGATCCATCATCAAACGCGAAAAAACATCCATTTGCGTAACGTTCAACTGCCGTTCTTCCAGAATTGACGGTGAAATATAATTGCTGGTAATATCAGCATACTTGTCTAAGGCCAGACCATTCATGCCCAGATGTTTGGTTGCATAATTACGAAAATCATTCATATTATTTAATTTTAGCCCCTCGTCCTCCAAAAGAGAATTTCAGGATCGTTTATACTCTTTCTATTGAAAAAACAATTCTTTTTTCAGCTTTATAAGCCTACAAGTGCAATAAATCGGATATCGAAAAAGGCTTTTAACCGTTCTCAAAAAAGAAACAAAGATAGAACTATTTTGTTTAATTTTTCGCGGTTAAAAGCCTTTTTCCGAAAAATCGGATTTTTGCCCATCAAAATGCGGATAAAAAATTGCTTATGGCAATTATTTAGCTTCGAACATTTTGTTGAATTCTTCTATAGAAACTTCTTTATTTTCTAGTTTTACTGCTTCTTTCACTTTTGCAAATACTTTCTCTTCTGCCACTTTATCAACAATGCTTTTCAGAGTTTCTTCTTTCTTCATCATATCTTTAGCATAGTTTGCAATAATTTCATCATCCATGCCAATCATTCCGTATTGTGCAAATTGAGCTTTCGCCATTTTTTTGGCAAACTCTTCAACGTCAGTCGCTTCAACCGCAACGTCATTTACTTTTGCTAGCTTGTCTTTAATCAAGTGCCAGGTAAGATCGGCAATCATTTTTGGATAATCTTCTTCCAACGTTTCGGCTGTCAGGTTTTCGTTTGACGCTAACAACCAACGTTTAAGGAACGTATCCGGAAAAACCAGATTATCAAATTTAGCGACCAACATTGCCTGCGCATCCAAACCAAATTTATATTCACTGTCTCCTGTCAGATTTTCCTGAATATTTTCTTTGATTTTTGCTCTGAATTCTTCCTCTGTGCTTACTACACCTTCGCCATAAACTTTATCAAACAATTCTTGATTGATTTCTGATTCATGATAGCGTGTAATGCTTTCAATTTTCAATTGGAAGTCAGCATCAATAGCTTTTGCAGCGTCTTTCGATATTTTGAGTAACGAGCTGATTTCAGCTTCGCTTTCGAAAGCCTTTGCTGGGTTGAAAGTAATCACATCACCTTTTTTTGCTCCTACGAAAAGTGCTTTTTGAGCGTCGTCTTTCATGTAAGCAGCTGTTAGAGTAGCATCTTGTACTTTAATTCCAGCTTCATTTACTTTGCCGTCGGCTATTTCAAGCAATTCGCCTTTCAGCATGTCTTTTTCTTCTACAACTTCTTCCTGAATGTATTTTCCATAACGTCCGGTGTATGATTTTACCTGATTTTCAATCATTTCATCACTTACGGCGATAGTGTAGAATTTTACTTTATCTTTTTTTGTCAATTCCACTTCAAATTCAGGTGCAATGCCTAAATCAAAAACAAATTCGAATTCTTCCTGAGTGTCGAAATCGATTGCTTTTTGTTCTGTTTCATTTGGAAGCGGTTCGCCAAGTATATTCACGTTGTTCTCGCGGATATAGTTGTATAGATTATCCGATACCAGCTTATTGATTTCATCGGCCAATACAGATTTTCCGTACATCTTTTTCACTAAACCCACCGGCACCATGCCTGGGCGAAAGCCGGGAATATTAGCTTTCTTACGATAGTCGCGTAAAGTTTTATCCACTTTCTCGGCATAATCCACTTTTTCAATGCGTAACGTTACAATTGCATTGTTTTGATCGAGGTCTTTTCTGACAATATTCATAAATATAATAATATAGTAATTTACTGATGCTTATCTTTCTTTAATGGGGTGCAAAGGTACAAAAAAAAGAGATACGACATCCTTTTTGAAATAAAAAAAATCCAAATGGTTTAAATTTTGAGTTTCAACTATTTAATTAACCCTGCTGAATCTCTTTGTTTAAAGTAAAAACGGAGAAATACCCTTAAAGGTTATTCTCCGTTTTTACTTTGCTATGTGTAAAGAATTCAATGTATCAGAACAAGTAAACCAGGTTGATAGACATAACTTTATTGGTAGCTTTTGTAGAAACAGGAAGACCGACATTTGTGTTCGAGGTATCTTTAAGCCCCCTACTCCAGGTTGCACCCAGTTGAATTTTCCTGAATATCTCCAATCCTCCCCCAAAGTTATAGCCATAATCTATACGATCAGCCGCAGTAGGAAAAGTTTCAACACTTGAAGTATTTGTCTTTTCATCGACAACTTTTCCACTGTATGAGTAACCTCCGTAAACGCCGCCAAAAGCATAGACCCCTACAACCCCAAGTGAGAGTCTATAACGTAAATTCAACGGAACTTCTACATAATTCATTTCTTTATAACCCTGCTTGATAACACCTACAATACCAGTACTATCACTGAAAGTACTTCCTTTTTGAGAAATTAGCGCTGCAATTTCAAATCCAATGCCCGATTTTTTTGGCATAGCCTGATAAACCAGTCCTATTTGATATCCTGTCAGATTATCTGATTTAAACCCTGCACTAACATCGGCACGGTTAAATGACCTGATTTCGTTCGCCATATTTAAACCCATCTTAATACCCAATTGAGCAAAAAGACCTGTAGTACAAAATAATAACGCAACAATAAAAGAGACGTGTTTGCAATTCATAACAACTAAGAAATTCGATTCGTTTTACAATAGAGACATTTATAACGACAATTTGCGATTTATAGTATAGTATATAAATCGCAAATCAGTTTAAATATTAGTAATTATCTGTTTTTCAATAATTATTTCCTAGTCATACGTTTTCGTTCGTTTTCGTCCAAGTAAATTTTACGCAAGCGGATACATGTTGGCGTAAGCTCTACATATTCATCTTCCTTAATATATTCCAATGCTTCTTCCAAGCTGAATACTACCGGTGGAATCAATTTAGCTTTGTCATCAGCACCAGAAGCACGCATATTGGTAAGCTTTTTAGGCTTAGTTACATTTACAACCATGTCGCCTTCTTTTGAGCTTTCACCTACTACCTGACCTGCATATATTTCGTCTTGTGGGAAAACGAAAAATCTACCACGATCTTGTAATTTATCCAATGAATAAGCAAAAGCGGTACCACCTTCCATTGCAATAATCGAACCGTTGGTGCGTTTTTCAATGTGTCCTTTATACGGTTGATATTCGGAGAACCGGTGCGACATAATAGCTTCACCGGCCGAAGACGTTAAAACACTATTCCGCAGTCCTATAATTCCACGAGAAGGAATCATAAACTCCAATTGAATCCGATCGTTCATCACTTCCATGCTTAGCATTTCACCTTTACGGATAGCTACCATTTCAATAATTTTGCCGGAACATTCTTCAGGTGTATTTATACTGAGTTGCTCAATAGGCTCGCAACGCACACCATCAATTTCTTTGAAAATAACCTGAGGTTGACCAACCTGCAGCTCGTAACCTTCACGACGCATAGTTTCGATCAATACCGACAAGTGAAGCACTCCACGTCCGTATACATGCCAAACGTCTGAATCCGGATTTTTCTCTACGCGTAAAGCAAGATTCTTATCCAGTTCTTTCATTAAACGATCATGAATATGACGAGAAGTTACAAATTTACCTTCTTTTCCAAAAAATGGAGAAGTGTTGATTGTAAATACCATACTCATTGTTGGTTCGTCTATAGCAATTGGAATTAATGGTTCGGGATTTAGCAAATCACAAACTGAATCGCCAATTTCAAAACCTTCGATACCAACCAATGCGCAAATATCACCTGATTTTACTTCAGTAGCACGGGTGCGACCTAAGCCGGTGAATGTGTGTAACTCTTTGATACGGCATTTAATAGCTTTGCCATCGCGTTTCACTAAATTCACATCCATGCCTTCGCGCAATGTACCGCGATGAACGCGTCCAACCGCAATACGACCGACATACGATGAATAGTCAAGTGAAGTGATTAGCATTTGAGGAGTTCCTTCCAGATAAACTGGTTCGGGTATATATTTGATAATGGAATCAAGCAAAGGTATAATACTGTCAGTCTCGTCTTTCCAGTCTTCAGACATCCAGTTATTTTTAGCCGAACCATAAATAGTATGGAAATCCAGCTGTTCTT
>Ga0302286_10000403_pt1 | contig 35855 bp, 41 predicted proteins | sample III_Fen_E2_3_FD_198765 | JGI IMG/M metagenome (GOLD analysis project Ga0302286, IMG submission 198765) | Peat permafrost microbial communities from Stordalen Mire near Abisko, Sweden - III_Fen_E2_3 | ecosystem: Environmental > Terrestrial > Soil > Wetlands > Permafrost | place: Sweden: Abisko...
GGATCACGAAATTTATGAAGTACTAGGCTCTAGTTGCAGAGATGGATACCTTCAGACTGCTATATGGGCGCATAGTAAAATACGCAAACGAAGAGCATCAAAAATTAAGAGGATATTTATCCCCGTGTGCTGCCATAATCAACTACATATAATACGATGGATGTATAGTGTTGCCGATATAAATGTGGAGAAACTACAATTGGCATTTCACATCGCGAGTTACCACGGTTACTTAGAAACTATGATCCTATTGCACAGTTTCGGCAACATCAAAATATCGCCGAAAGACTTTGAGCGTGTCGGAGGTCACGGCAATGTCGAAGTTGCGGAATGGTTATGTACCATTCTTCGCACGACGCGCAAAGAACATGAAGAAGCGCTCGAATATGCTTCTAGAGAAGGTCACATCCAGGTTGCGAAATGGATATGTAATGAGTTTGGCATAAAGACCACTCGACTGAGTTGGTTATTTCCTCAAGCATGTGAAAATGGTCAATTACAATTTGCGAAATGGATCTACAGCCTAAAGAGCACGTATATTGATGTTGGAGATATACATACATTTATATGTGCGTGTAAACGCAATCATCTTGAAGTTGCACAGTGGTTATATAGCTTCGGCAGAATACGCGTAACTGACGATATGTTTGATTCGGCGTGTATAAGTTGTGGTCCCGAAGTTGCACAGTGGCTATACGCTGTTGGTATTATTTATGCCAGTCGTCATGCATTTGAAACCGCATGTGTGTATGGTCGTCTCAAAACTGCACAGTGGTTATATGACTTAGGTGCAGCTGCGGGTACAGATTTAACTATTCTCAGCAGAAATGCTCGTGTCAATTGTCAGATAGAAAATGCAATGTGGCTCGACGACATTATCCAAATCGCAGAGTGATCGGTCTATTTTTTAATTGAAGTTCCCAGGCAGTATACTAAGATGCTGACTTTAAGATTGCGCATGTCACTTTTGCGTAGGATTTTTACCACTGTATCTAAAAGAACATATAACATGAGAACTCCTGAAACTAATCAACGACCTGAAATCAAACTTAACAGTAAAGATAGAGTTGAAGCCTACTTAATTACTAATGCGTTAGGTACATTTATTGCATTGCCATTTTCATTGATGGTAGGTGTGAATCCGCTTGCTGTAATCGTAACTTTACTTTGCGCAACCACAATTATGTTTTATCCCAGACAGTTATTCACGCTCTGCTTTATAGCACTTCTTATGGGGGTGTTTGGTTCGTATTGATCGGTCTATTTTTTGAACTGCTTCGAATCGCCCAATTAAACAAACCGAGCACTAATTATACTTTCATGATGTCTGATTTTATCGAAATGACAAAATGGCTATACGACCTGATGAGTAATGAATTGTGCAAAAATAACATAGAGATACGAAAGGCGCGAGTCTTCGAAGATGCATGTCTTGGCGTAAATGTATTTACTGGAAGATAATACTCCGATTTACGATTTAAACCAAGAACTGGAGATTATGTCACAAAATGCGCTCAATCGATTCTGAATACGCGTTTACGTGTGGGGGCTTCAAGATCAATGTACCGATCTCCCATCTGATAAATGACTTCATCAACAATTCACATTTCGGAAAATGCAGGAGAAGTTTAGGAGAGGTGTTGGGACTTATTAAATTACTTGGATTCAGATCTGTGAAACCTGATGAAATCTCGGGGACTGTCGAAGTTGAAATAGACCTATCTAGGGGAGATCCCAGAAAGAGTGGTCTCAGAGGTATATTTTTCAGTGGACCCGGGTTATACGATTACATAATGCGAAATAAGCCGATAACCGTATGTCAGATCCAAATAAACGAAATATATAAAATGCAACCTGAAATAATGTTACTAAACACGCAGCACATATCCGTCGATGGTAAAGAAAAAATAAGAAATAACTATGGAAGTTTCTTGGTCGGCAGCGATTACCCCATATATAATCCTCATAATGCTTCTTTGATCATAGATATTCCAGGTCTAGCAAAGTGGGCATTGGAGCATTTTAACTACGGCATGCTGGTATTACCACAAACAATAAACATAGGTAGACTTGGAAGTTTGCAGGCAAAAGACAAACAAGATTGCCTGAATGTATTTTATAACCCAGAAGAAGTATATGATTTCATAAAAAACCCATATATGAAGTTGAAGTTCATACACAAGTTTGGGTTACACAAAGGCAGCCGATATCCGATAAACTTACCCGTATATTTGGGAGACAATAGACTTTGTGGCATTGGGTTGCTTAAAATGATATACCAGTTGAATAGACATATATACAGCGAGGGCGAACTTCGTACATTCTTTAACGTGTTCTATAACCTGGATTGGGATATTCAGGGAGCCGAGATAATCGGAAAGGCAAAGAGGCTTGTAAGAATAGGAAATAAGCTATTTTGCGTATTACCCCCAGAGTTGGCAGATAGGGATATTCATGCACGTGTAGTGTATAATCCGCCAACTGTATATAGAACTATTCACAGACCTGGGTATATAGAGTTTACGGGCGATTCATTCTGGCACATGGTAGAGAAATATAATTGAATGTGCGTTAAATATTACTAATGGACGTATTCAAGTATCAGATTTTAGCACACATTGATGGGCTTGACTTGGTCAACCTTGCGTGAACATGTCAAGAATATTATCAACTTCTTTGTAAGAATTCTGTTTACCTTGAATTCAGCAAGAATTATCGCCCCAAGATGGGCGTCAAGGATGCTTGCAGAGATGGACATTTCTACATCGCCCGTTACCTTCATGCCAAAAATGGCTCCGTTGACAACAAGTCCTTATTTGGAATTGCCTGTGAAAATGGGCATTTTGAGATTGCACAATGGCTGCATTCACTTGGCATTACTATTAGTAAAGAGGAATACATATTTTACTTCGAAGAAGCTTGCAATTCCGGCAAGCTTAAGTTAGTGAAGTGGATATATTCCATAAACAAGGCTTGTATGTCTGAAAAGAATGCTCAGGGTGCATTCAACGTAGCTATCAGGAGCGGCAATCTTAAACTCCTGAAATGGATGTGCACTTCCAAGCACGTTCATGTTGGATATGAGCAATTTGCTATGGCGACTGGCATACAAGGGCGCATGCATGTAGTTGAATGGATCTATGAATGTAAGGAGTTCCGAATTCTGGACCATGTAAATAACTTGATGGAACTTGGTTGTCGCGAAAATAATGCAGAGTTGATTAAGTGGCTCTGTACCCTCAATGAAATTGTCGAAACCCGGTCTGTGTACCAAAAATTAAAGGCTAAAATCCAATCTGAGCATTTCGCTGAAGCTTGTGAAACTGGAGATTTCGAAGTTGCAGAGTTGTTTTACAGATTGGGATTCATTTCACCAAAGGCAGTAGGTAATTCTGCGTTCGTCAATGCTTGTCAAGAAGATCAGATTGAGAAAATGCAGTGGCTCTATACCCTAGGTCATGTTAATATCTCGAAGATTTATAAAAAAGTTCTTAGAATTGCTGGAGAAAATGGGAATGATGAAACAGTAGAATGGCTCAAGTCCTTGAAGGTTCCTACGAAGTAAACATTACTCTCTTTTTTGGTCAAAAAATATAAAATCATTTTATTCGCGGATCCATACAACTTCCGTTAACCTCAGGTCATTGGGATTTTGAGATTGTTTGCGGACTTCAGTGGTTGCACATTTTACCTTTTGTTGACTCCAATACTCGAGTTGAGTTGCGGCATTCTTCGTGGGTATCCTATATTTTACACCATCTTGCACCATTCGCGTCCAATATAATATCCTTTCCTCTATCTTCTCGGGGTCATTGTACTGGGAATTATGTATCTCGCAATCATCCGAAATAAACCTCACAGTCTTATGCATCTATAGATAGTTTATCCTTTTATTGATAACGATCTGGTAAATATTCAATAATATTTCTATGAGTTTTACAAACATCACAAAGCATATCAAGGATACCCCGACATTTATATATTCTAGTACGGGGACCAATATAGGCTAACCTTCGTAAATTCACCAGATTACATTTTTGAAATCCAAGTGAAACTCCCACTAATTCGGTCAATGTCGGCGAAATTGGAGCCATACACCTCGGATGACTTCCCCCACCCTGTCTTTTTTGTTTATCTGGTATGACCAACCTCGAGTTATAGAATATGACTTTCTCTATAACTTTAAGATCCTTGATGGGTAATTCTGTAATGGTATCTGTACACATGGGCGCACAATCTATATGGATTTCCTTGATTGTAGCTTTATTTACACTAACGAGGAACCGTATACAATCAACAGGTAATACTGTTCGCGAACCTGTCGTGGACGGATCTTCTTCACCTAAGGTTGCCCAAAGTACACCATTTTTACCCAAGTAAGTGTGCATATTTCTATAAACATACGAGATGTTTTTGTTAATCTCAAAGTCGAGTGTAGTCACCCCTTCTTGGTAATTTTCCTTCTGATAACTCCTAAATAATTGACCCAACTCGATATATTTGGGACCTTCAAATGATTGATCTACCGCAATATATTTGAGACTTGGGATATTGCGGAGTTCTTTAAATCGATGACTTTCCTTAGGTCTAAAATTGTACACCATGAGTATATCCAAGCCAGCAAGATACTCAATATTGTTTTTTACTAGAAGATCAGCGTTCAGGGCAATCTGCAACTTGAATGGGCATCTTCGGGCTTTTTCCATGTCAAGTGGGTCATTCACAAAGTACATATCAGTGTATGGATAAGTAACAGGATCAGGCCACCCAGACAATAACTCTGTTCTTGTATTCGAGTTTATGTTTATCACTCGTCGACGATCTACAAAATATGGCAAAAATGAAATAACAACGGCAAAAACATCTGTGGGTAATTGAGACATCGTTATTTTCAGGTGAATATCTTTATAATAAAATTACACTAGTCATCAAATGGCACATCGAATGATCCACCACAATTATATACAATACTTCCATCTTCTTCGTCACTATCACTGCAATAATAAACGGGATGATCATTAACTTTCATCAACACAGGTTTTACACCGCAAGTTGCCGTTCCGCAATTACAGCCATGAATACCGGCTGTCCAATATATAGTATCCCCTACTTCCACTTCCAGAAAACCAGTGTCATATACCTCAATATATCCGTGGTTATGGGAGTCGCGATTGAATTCTACTGGATCTAAGTAAAATGTTACATTAGGTTCTTTACATTTTGACTTTCCGCAAGCACATATTGATGCAACCCAATATACAGTTTTACTCATCTTGGTCTATGAATTGGTCGACTCTTTTTTTAATGTAGATATTTTCGGATTCGATTATTTGCCTTTGCCCGCCAAGAATACATCGGAGTAAATATCGAAGTTAAACTTCTTGACTCCATTGAGTTCCGGGTGCTTGCCGTCATCGAACAAATGTTGCCTAAACTCATACATATACTTGTCCCGAATTTTGCCCTTATGGAATACCTCGGTCATCTGCTTATTCAACTTCGCCCAAATGAAGAACAAACTATATACCCCACACTCTGTGTCCAGTTCTTGGTGTGGAATCCGGTTCATTGGCGCTAAAACAACTTTAACTCCAGGAGGTGCAATCTTTTCAAGTTCGATTTTCCGCCGAACCATCCAGGTGTCATACTCTTTTGGTGGTAGTCTTCCGCTACTGTTATAGAGACATATTTCCCATACTTTATCTCGCATGTCTACGAAAAGTCCCATCCAGTGAATACCTCTACCATCATATGTATCGGTATTTAACACGCAACCAAAAGTGCGAAATCCCTTATTGTATAGATCTTGGAATTTCACTTTAGCAAGTTCATCTTGTACTTCTTCATGATTTCTCATGGAAAACCTGCAAGGGTAGAAATCTTTGAAGTGTAACGCCCATTGTTTCATGACACCATCAATATTTACGTTTGTGAGCAACGAAGAATCTTTGGGTCCGCCTACTTTGAAATCACGCTCTAAGCTCTGTTTTATTTCGGTTGCCGGGATCTTATCGTAAATAAAGTCCGAAAGTAACAAACATCTCTGATCTTGGCAACCTGTTTTTTCCATTAATTTCTCGACAATGGACTCTTGCTCAACTTCTGGTTTTTGACTTGCCCCAGGAATAATATAATCCAAGATAGATTCAGGAAAACATGTAGTTGACTTACCTGCTGATATCAGTGAACACTCCGAGATATTGCCTGGTATCAGTGCTTGGAGTTCATGTGGCATATTATCGGACATTGCGGTCGTTGTGTTATAAATTAATTGAAAATAAAAAAATAACCTATTAACCTTCGATGGATCTATCTTTGCCCCGCGAGATAATACATGCTATATTATCTTATTTAAGAAGGAAGTGTCGCATACAAGTAGCCCAAGATATAGGATTGTCGCGCGAGTATATAATACATCAACAGAAACATACGCTCGTCGCTAATAAGGCAACGTATAAGATGTCCTCCGAATCTGGCAAACTCCAGTTGTATTCGATAAAAGCCGTACATTCCAACATTACCAAATTATCAGACAAGCAGATAGACCAATTGTATGAATGCTGCGTTTCGAGTCATCCCTCTATAACTAGGAGTGACATCAGATCGATCATCAGAGAGGGACCCGAGAAGATGACACTTCACAGGTGGAAATATCAATCTTTCGAAAGCGTTTTCGAATTAACCAGAGTACGCAAGTTTATAGTCCAGGTAACCCGCAATGATCAAATTCCAAGATTTCCTAAAATGCCGAACTTGCGTCACTTCAAAATATCCCATGACTCAAATGCGGGATATTATCATGATTTCAGTGGATTTGCCGAAGAGTTGATGACTTTGAAATGCAATACAACGAGTATAATTAACACTAATCTGCCGAAGTTATATAAGTTGGAGTGTAGTAGATTCGCCGTTGAAACCCTGCAATATTTACCAAAGTTGCGAGTATTGACTTTCGGGCAACTCTTGGGCGTTTTGAATAAAAATATATTGGATCGGGTTCATAGCATTGAGGGCGACGAAGATCCTGAAGATTCTGATTATTCTATATTGCGATTTAATTAAAAGCTATATTTTTTGATATACTGCATGATACCCGTTGAGATAATAATTGAGATAATCTCATTTCTGCAAAAATAAAACGCATGTAAAGTTATGTCATCACTGGGTGTATCGAGTTTACCAACAATAAACTTTACTCGTAACCACGCTTATGGAAAGAGTTACTATGTTTGGTATTGGGTCCGCGGAAGAATAAGATGGCTTGCCCTCTCTGGGTATATATTGTCCAAGCCTGACTTCGATGAACTTGCCGAATGTATATACCGATCTGCGAGATTGTACATTACTGCAAGAACAGTTAAGGCTATATATGGTTTCGGACCCCAAGAATTAATCGTGGATGAATGGGATAGATACCTCGAATGCAGATTTGGTATTAAGCGAATAACCCACCTGACAATCAGAGAAAGTAATTACACGGTTATACTTCTCCCATATATGCGCAACTTACGTTACCTGACATGTTTATCGGATCGCGATCGCTATAAGTTACAGATATTTATTCCCAAACAATATAATCCAAAGTTGATTTCGATTAGGTCAGTTAGCGCTGAAATTCAATTTGAAGATACAGGTTCGAAAATATAAAGTATGTTTGGGTATACTATTCTCGATCTTTTTGTGTTAACTACTACCACAGTTACAGCAGCCATTGCAATCTACGGGTTTGTCACGTTTAACAAGATTGCAAATGAAGTTAAAACTTTAGAAGCCGAAATAAGCAGAAAAATAAGAAAACATCAACCCAAAATAAACCGAGCGTATAATATTCTATCATCAGAAGTAGATAAGTTCTTAGCGGGAAAATAGATGTCTTTCGCGAAATAAATGTCTTTTTTAGCCGATTATATAAGTATGGACAAGCACACTGCGATTAAAGCTGAACTCGAACGACTGATGAAGAAAAAGAAAGAGTCATCGAAAAATATCGTTCAGGTCAACCAAGGAATAGATGCAATTGTATCTGTGGGAAAAAATGTGAAAACCTCAATGAAGAAGAAATAACTAATGCTCGGCACGATTTGTGCTCTTTTTTTATAATGGAAGAAACTAGCCTGTTTTTGGGAGGTTGCCCAAAGTGCGAAGTGTATATCGGGGGCGGGATCGAAAGATTCAAAAGATGTCGAAAGTTGGAGTCAGAGCTCAAAAATACTGAAAATGCCGATCATGTTATTAAGACGATGTATCCCGAAATGCTGCCACTGCGAAGAATGGCGAAAACCCGAGTTGTGGAATTATTAATGACGTCTATAATTTCGCAATCTGATATTGCCGATCAGTTATTCGAGCGTATATTAGATGCAACCAGATACATACAAAAGAAAGAATACGAGCACTTTATTGTTGGGGTACCTAAATCAGAGAGTCCTGACTTTTATTCTAGTTTGGTTATCGGCAATTATGACCTTAGCGTAACCAGGGGAATGTTATGCAGACCAGAACAGACATTGACGTTTCTTCGGGACTTCTTGGATTTCGCGGGATTTACTGAGTTTTCGGCTTTACCTGCAGCTCCCGTCATCGACATTAACATTACTGATTTTGTTCCTGGTAGCGATAATCTCAAGTATTTTCAGAATGCCGAGAAACAGATATGCGACCAGATAGATAAAGTCGAAGCTTTCTATATGGAATTAGTTAAACTACTTGAATCTGGTCCTTTTCATATAAAAACCAAACTTGTGTAATATATGTTGAATATTCAGGCGATCGACCAGTTATCGGCGAGTTTGCGTAAGTTGGTAGACGAGGCCACAAGAATGGCAATGCAGTCGACTGTTGGTTCCCGACATGGAGCAGTATTATTTTCACAATCAGGTCGCAAGATTTGTGATATCGGGAAGAATGAACATGGTAATAGTATTTATGGATTTGATGTACCATCGATCCATGCAGAAGCAAAGTCATTGGGTTATTTGCGGGATAAGTGTCATTGCGTTTTACGGGGCTTGCAAAAAGGTACCACGATGTAATATATTAGTGGTCAGAGTTAACATCAATGGAAGTTTGGAAAACTCGCGACCGTGTGTAATGTGTATTTATATGATGCAGTTATATGGGGTCTACCGAGTGTACTATAGTAATGAGAAGGGACAAATCTGTTGTCAAAAGGTGAGTGACTTGATAGAAGCCGAGCCGTGGATATCAAAGGGTTTATTTCAAATGGGTGCATTATATGGAGACAAACTTAAAGTAGCCCGATTGCCACTGCCCAAGAAATATAAAACGTTGCTGGTTTCGAACAAAAAATAGATACACGCGGAAAGAACTCTTTTTCTGATTAAGTTTCCAAGTCGACAAAGGCGCGCATCTCGATTGCATAAAGGCCATTGTCTCGAAGATCATCCCGAGACACTAACATGATAGGGTCGAAGTTGTGTACATTGATATTCACGATGTTCTTCTCGCCTGTGTTATTGTCGAAGAATGGTTTGAGATTTTGGGATGCCACACAAATCGATAAGAATTGACCTTCTGTGAAATTCTCAGTGAGTCCGATAGTGTTAGAGTTATTGTATTTTGCAACTGCAGAGAATTTCTCACCCTGTGTGCGTCCAAGTTCGAGGGGCTCTCCAATCTTTTTTGTGATCTCTAATTTATCCTTGATTTGGTTTAGGATATCCTTGCATTTTTTGGCACCCAAGTTGAATTGAATCAGATAATTGGTCGTCTCGTGTGATGGTTCTTCTTCGGCTGTCACAAATCCAAAACGATAATTATTGTCGTTATCAAATTCTCGATCATATACAGATAACTGCAGGTCTTGCTTGTCTTTATCGATGGCAAGAGTCACTTTATTGCGTTTACAACCCATCATGCGAATGAGACCGAAAATGCGATCGGTGCTGATAGACACGCTGAATGGAGATTTAACATAGTAGTGATTCAGAGTAACTGCTGGCATTCTCACATAAATCCGCACATGTTTATCGTGGTTGAACCCGAACAACACAACGTAATTTTCCTCGAAGGTGAATTTAATGTGAGTTGCGCTATATCGCTTGAATAAGCCAATAACCACTTTGAACTTTTTCGAGTCACCATAAACCATTTCGGCAACATTCTGTGTGTTAACTGGGTCAAATACTTTCCCTCTGACATCGGCTAGATTATCGATTGGTCTCTTCTTTGGTCTACCTGGGCCGCGACCGGGAACTTTGATATCTTTTCTTTTTTTCTCCGAGCTCATTTTTAATATAAATATTCATGACTTTTTTAAATCGAATTTTATCAGATTTACACTTAACGCATCGACCTGCATATCGACATTTGGCATATATCAGGAAGCAATTTGCTTCGAATAAATAAATTTGGCAAAAAATAGACACATGTCAAGTATCATCTTTTTAAATCTAATCAAGGCTACGAACCCATTCTGCTACGTCTGTGCGTTTGTACATATGAGCCTTATTCAACATGTCTACTCGCACTTCCATGGTATTCGGCATGAAATCATTATAGATTAATTGTATGGTTGATAACGGATTCGTGACCGCCGTAAATTGCATGTGTGAATGCTCGTCGATAGTCATCATAGCCTAGCGAAGATCGAAGACTCAGCCATTTAAGGAATCCAATTCCACCTTCTTTCTGAGCTTTATCAAAGCTGGGTCCAGATTCTATTAAAGCTTTATCGGATCGTATTAACATTAGCCATTTTATAGCCGAAAGATGACCATCCGCGCAGAGACGCCAAAATGTACGCTTGTCGAGTAGAAATTCACGTATCTTGGGTTTGGCCGATGCACCGATTTGCAAAGAGTAGAGCCACTTTAGAGACTCGGTCATGCCTGTCTTACATGATTCTTTGATTGATCTGTATACCAATCTTCCACGGGCGCGACCAGCAAGGGTAAATCGCGAGTAGAGCCACTTTGCAGTGTATAGATGACCCTGCGAGCATGCTTTAGCTACATCCATTTTGGGGGTCCAGTTTGTGAGAAATTCCACATATATGGGCGTTCTTACCAATATGTTACATTCTTTGTCTACTTGTGCTAATTTTCCCAATTCAAATGGTCCGCACCATTGAATTAATTCGTTCTTGATGATTTCGTGAATGTCAAACATACGTAGACCAGATATACAGATCGGTAGGTTCATTTTTTATAAAAAACTACACCAGATTCTTGCTACATATCCATCCAATCATACGCACATGGTTATTTCTGCGCGCGTACGTTAATAAATTGCTATAATAGTGGGTACATTTATCTTGGCGTTGAACACGATCAAATGCCCAGTCAAGTATATGCGTATGTATATACTGATTTTTATGCGCCTCATAGAATATCCTCAGATATATATCGGGGCTCATACTGCCTGCGAATAATTTGATAATTTCGATGTAATTATCTCTGACTGCGTGTAAAATTGCGCGATGAGCCGACGTATGAGTTACTTTGGGATATAACCATGCTGCGATTTCCGTGCGACCATAACGACACGCTGCCCTAAATGCCATAAATATCACATTAATATATATATTCGAATTACATTCGTGTAGCCATTTAGCCACTCTGAGATGACCACGAGTGCAAGCTGCTATGAACGCGGTATTGCGATAATTGCCGGCATATCTGTTTAACCATATAGCCATATCAATGCGTCCCTCGGCACATGCGCTAAAGAATGCACGACCCTTATCATCATCTGAGCTAGTTGCAAACATCCAACGTGCAATATGCCAATATCCATAGCCACAGACATTTGCGAAGGTAAGCGAACAGTCATAGTGTTGGATGAACTCGCGACATATTTCGTTGGTCTGAACGAGATCGTGATAAGCCTTGTTAGTTGCACCTAACTTGCACAATGCGGCAGTGTCGCAATATGGCATGATTACATTAGTAAGAACATCAGTAGCAATAAACAGACCCATTTGTAATTATCTCCACCCCCATTTTCATTTTATTTATAAAATTGAATACATATCTACGCCAAGTAAACGTACAGGCTCCATGAAGATAGCTATCGATCTTGACGAAACTTTGATTAATAATGGAAACTTTTATTCCCCACCTGGTTTTTGGAAGTTAAAGAGAAGTGCGAGGAAATATCTAAGAAAGGTATATGAAAATGGACATGAATTTCATCTCATTACCTGCAGAAGTCCCGAAGCCATCAATATAGTTGCCGATATAATTGGCAGGATAGAATTGAAGACCAGAGTTAGATTTGCATCTATCCAATGTATCGGCGCCCAGAGTAAAGTTCCATTTGCCATATCTATGAACTGCAATATTCTTATTGACGATGACATCGGACAGATGAGATTTTGCGCCGATGCAGGTCCCGATATCTGTGGTATACATATTGGTCATAAAAGAAATAGGATACCCGGCACAGTTGCATGTGAATCTTGGCGCGAAGTTTATCGACTTTTGGTCACAAGTTTAGGAGCTGGGGCTAATGAAGTATTCCTTAATAGTCAAGAACAACTCAGCCCAGATGCTAGGCGGGATGCTCATAAAATCTAAGGTTTTGTCTATAATCCTGCCAAACACATCCAACAACATTCGTGTCTCATTGACTCCGGGCCAATTAACTATGGTAGAGAATTGCTTGTCGAAGATACGCTTGAATTCTACCTTGAGTTTATTCTCCTTTCTTATAAAACTAAAGATACACTCTACTGGTCTATTCTGAACTTTAAGTATTTTTTCCAGTCCATTCTGCGAGATTGCCGGAAGTGCCAACATAAAGTCTTTTCTTATCTCCATGGGGTCGCGAATTTGCCGATTCTCTATGACATCCAAGAAATACTCATTGAATAGTGTTTTGAATACAAGAGTGAAGTCGCTAAAGTTGCGTTTTGCTCGGAGCATATTGTCGTGTTCCTCGATGATGATCCCGATTCTGGTCTCGGGTACTATGTATTTTTCAGTGAATGAATTATATTTGGTCATTCGCGGTCCAGTTCCCTCGAGCACACGATTCATCACCTTATCGGAAACTGTATAGCTACCAAGTGTGGAACCCAAAAGACGGGCAGTTTGCTCATTCATAAATTCGATTACATAGTTGTCTGATCCGGAACCAATAATGTGTTTCAGACTTGGACTGCTATTAACCGTATTTATTCCATGATCTATAATAGTTCGAGTATTTTGTATGACTTCGCTGCGAAGACCAGAAGTAGTGTCAAATCTGATGCCTTTTTCAGCAATATACATTTTATCCAAGAATGGTATTAAAGTGTATTCGATACCACTTTTAGCACATCTTCTTATTTCTATCTTTCGGCTAGTTCGGGCTCCAGGGAATCTTTGCAAAAGTTCTGTGTAAGGCATATATTTCGTTACCGGGAATAAACCAAACTTAGTAAACCTGAATGTATCTGTTGTTGGGTTTGGTAAATCGACTGAGATACTCCTATTTTTGGCAGATTCGATGGTGTTGTGCAATTTGACTCTGGCTTCGGGAAGTTCGCGAACATAAAACTTGATGAGCGGGATTAGACTCTTCCTGAATGACCTGTTAGTGTAAGCGTAAAATGATTCTTTATTTGATATCAGCATATCAGGGTCGTCCCGAATGATGGACTCTGACACACTCTTGTTAATTGTGGAAACAAAGTTCACGAAATTATTGATGGTTTTTTCAGTGATTTCGAGATTTTCAGAAAAGGTTTCCGACATACTGCGTTTGAATTGTTCCTTGACATTTTTGGTAAATATACTATCTCTGATGAATGTTACCGAAGTATATATCTGGTCAATCGCCTCCATCGCCAATAGTACTCTATTGAGCACCCTAGAAGTATCTTCTAAAAGTTGCGAAACGAATACATTGACATTTTCCTCTATTTCGGCGAACGCGGTCAATATTTTATCAACGAGCCCCAAGTTAGGTTCGAGTATCTTCTTGGTACCTGTGAAGACTTCCCGCAAAATCATAATGACCGATGAATATTTTTCATGGAATTTTTGAATATCCAATTCGTATTTTATCACCATTGTATATTAAAGAGACCCGAATAATTTTATAATGGAACAGTCGAGACCAACTATATTGCCCGGCATGTCGGCACCAGTGGTCGTCACAGAGAAAAAACCACTATTGGATAATAAGGTTATTTACACGGTTGCAATTGTACTTAGCGTTGTGATTATTTTATTAGTCTTATATATCATCTATAAACTTTTAGTTGGTGAGCCAGAACCAATGGTGTCAAGCTGCTGCCAAAATTGTAAAGCAGCTTCTCGACGACGTAAACCGGCAAAATCAGCTGCCAAACAGAGAGATGTAAAAACAACAGGAGAGTCTACATCTGAGGTTGAAGTAGCAAAGAAAGCGTCAGATAACGATGGCCCTGATGTACCAAAAGAAGATCAAGAAGTAGAGTATCAAGAAGCAAATGTATCTGACGCGGAGTCTGACTCTGATGTAGAAACATCTGACTAAAATTATTTTTGAGAATCAGATATTTTTTTGCTTATCCAATCTCTCGTGTTTGCCTGGTATATAGCCCTATAATCTGGATGAATTTGATTTAAAGAATGTGATTTTGTATGTATAACCAAAAACCATCAAGAAGACAATGTTTGAAACAAACAACGAGCAAACACAAACTCAACAAGAAGTCGAAAAAACAACTGAAAAAGTTGTTGCGAAACCCAAAAGTGAGAGAAAGAGAAAGGCTCTTAGATCAATCGGAGTCTATATTGCGAGCAGCAAGGTGAAAAATACGTTGGATAGAAATGGTGTTAACTCAGCACTAAGCAAGGTTGTTGCTGAGATGCGCGCTCAACTTGCTAACTATCCCGTTGATCCAAAGTTACCTGAAGATGAGAAGACCCCCAAGACAGAATCTGATAGAGTCAAGTCAGAAACTATCAAGGGAGATATTAAGGAACACAGTCGTGCCAAGATCAGATTTAGCGGCGAAGTACCTATTTTCCTAAGTATCCTTTATCAAGACATCACGAAGTTATTCTTACATGTAGCTACCCAAAATGCAACTAAGAATGCCAAGAAGATCATTAAGTTGGAGCATCTTGAGGGGCTACATGAAGACGGCAATGCCCTTCTTAGACTTCTCTCAGGATTGCCTACTTATGAGAAGCTGAGAGATGAGTTGCAAAAGATTAAGGTAGAGAAGATGAATAAGCTGCAAGAAAAGAAGCAAAAGCAGGTAATCGGCCAGCCTGCCAAAAGCGAAAAGATCGAGATTGATGAAGGTGTATTTGGATATTATGTTTCCGAAACTGTAAAAAGAATGTATAATTCTGAGTCTCTGAGACTCTCTGGTCAGATGAAAGCTTTCTGCAGCCAATGTTTGAGTGAAATGTCTGAGCGCCTAGTAAATATTATTGTTCTTCGTATTAACTACGAAAAGACAAAGACTGTCAAGTTGGCATTGATTACGAACATCCTTGATTGCATCGGTGTATCGGCAGATACCGTATCACAGAAAATCGTAGATAAGTCTGCTAATGTTGCACAAAAGGACGCTGAGGGTAAGTCTGTGAAGAATGCCGAAGACAAGGTTGTGAAGAAGGAAGAATTCAGAAAATGGATTGAGCATGATGTCACTAAATGTGGTATTGGCAAGTTATTGGCAAATTACCAAAAGAGATTGAAGATGTATAAGGAAAATCTTGAGAAACTCAAGAATGGCAAGTCGACTTCTAGCAAGAAGGAGAAGAAGGTCGTTGAAGCCGAAGCATCAACATCCAAGAAAGTGAAGAAAACGAAGAAAGCAGCAGCTGAAGTAGTTGATGTTGTAGATGACACTGTTATTGACGACACTGGAGATGCCGTTGAAGAACCAGAAGAAGTTGTGAAGCCCAAGAAGGCGAAGAAAAGCAAGAAGAGTAAGAAGGTAGAAGAATCTTCTGAATCAGAGTCTGGTTCTGATTCCGAGTAAGTGAGATTCTCTTGTCTAAGAATGTGAAGGTAAAATGACATATTTTTTAATTGAAATCGGGAATGTTATTGTATCAGTAGCGCAATGTCCGTATTATTCATAGAATTCAGCGTTGCGGACGATGAGTACACATTTCGTGAATTTGGCATTCTTGGAATATCTGACACTGTGTCTATGCCCGATTTGCTTGGACCCAACCACAAGGTGCCCGACCATGAATACTTAGCCGCCATCCATAAACGCTTAAGAACAATGTGTGAACCCAGAGAAATCAATGAATATATGCTTCGTGTGTATTCATTGCACAACTTCGGTACATTAGATGCGAGAGGATCTTCCATCTATAAGTGTATGCAAATTGCATTTGACTTACCATTTCCGGATGACTCCGAAGTTGTCTCAGGGTTGCTGGTTTCAGACAAAAACTATCCAATTGTTAATCCAAGCAATACTCCGATAGATTGGAGTTTCTTGGAAGAAAGTGAATGTGAATGGAAGTCATGTTCAGAAAAATCCCACGATAGTGCTGATATCGAATATCTGGATGGATTTTCCGATTTCGAGAACTCAGATTGCAGCCTTGACAGTAATTACGTTGATGATGAATAGTCTTCTTTTTGGTCTAATTACCACAAATAAAATTGAATCTGGGATTTCTAAATGTCTACTCTACGTAAACTAATTAGTTAATTGCTTCTGAACAATGTCTACTCTCACTCCCGAAAGTCTTGCTATGTTTGCTCAATTCCAACAATTCCAGCAATTCTTGGCGATTCAAGGTCAAGCTAGTGTTCAAACACCTGCCACTGTACCTGTTGCTTCCACCTCGAATGTGCCTCCACCACCTGCCATTGTACCTGTAAATACTTCAGCCGCCCCAGTCGTCAGAACATTGAAGTCAAAAGCTCAAGAACCGATTCCAATTCACGGTCCTCAAATTCCTATCAGTCAAGCTGTACTTATAGAGGCGAGAGAAAGAATGGGATTTAAGTCGCCCGATTCTACACCTGCGACTCCTGTTGCTGCGTTAGTGACTCCTCAACCAACTCCTGTTTCTGCACCTGTGACTCCTCAGCCTGCTCCCGTTGACGATAATTCAGACAAATACTACGTCAAGCGCCAGTTTAATGATGTTCATGGCCGAACTGTAGTTTACGAAGTTAATCTTCGTTGTGTCAGCATTGTAAATCTTGGAGAAATTATCGATCTTTACGATCAGATGGTTAGCTTTAAACCCGATGAATCCAAAATAACGTTCCTCCCGACAGATCTTGGAACCTTTGTGGAGATACTCGACTGGATGATGATGGTACTTTGCAGCACGGCACCACCTTCTGGGGAACTTCCAGAATTCGGAAAGAATGACTTCATTAGAACTCTCATAGAAGGGGCGACTCTTTGCGTTAAAAAACAAGCCCAGCAAGCCCAAGACGCTGCTTCTCAACAAGTTCAGGACGATTTTGATTACCACCAAGGTCAGATTGATGCTTCTCAACAAGTTCAGGACGATTTTGATTACCACCAAGGTCAGATTGATGCTTCTCAACAAGTTCAGGACGATTTTGATTACCACCAAGGTCATGTACAGTCTGGCTACCAGCCACAACAAGCCGTGTATCCTCCTCAACAACAGGGTGGATACCTCGGTCGCAAGCCTCGATATGTTCCCCAGCAACATATACAGTCTGGCTATCCCGCGCGTCAACAACAACATGCTCCTGTGTATCATCCCCAGCAACAACGTGGATATCTCGGCCGCAACCCTCGATATGTTCCCCAGCAACATGCCCCTGTGTATCACCCCCAGCAACAACAAGCTCAACCCAACTACACTGCGCGTCAACCTCAACATGCTCCTGTCTATCATCCTCAGCAACAAGTTCAACCCAACCACACTCCCACCCCGAAGTCTAAGAGTCCATCTGTTGGGGCTTCGACTTCCGCAATTCCTCCAGTCTCCATTCCTGCAAGATCCCCATCTCCTGACATTATTTACCGCAGTTTCCGAGATTAATCAAATTCCCACCAGCCAAAATTCAAGCCTTGTTTTTTCACGATAATTCTAACACAGTTGCATAAAAAATGTCCAGAAACCTAGAAACGTCAGCCGGTGTTGTATCAATACCAGTAGATATACGAAGTGTCCCTTTCTTAATTTTATCATCAGCACCCAACTTATCTATGACATGACTAGCCTTCGAGTTGCCAGTATTACACGCAGAACCTATACTCAGATAAACACCTTTAATTTCTAGCAATTCGCGTATTTTTACATTACATAAATTCGGACTATTCTTTTTGGGAATTACCGCAAACAGAAGTGTATTTGGCAATGACATTTTGGGAATGGGATATCCTATGAAAACTATATAAGCTGGACTTGTTTTCTGAAAGGCAGTTGGGAATTTACATCCTGCTTTCAGATAATCCGACCAAGTTACACAGTCAAACTTACCACAAAGTCCCGTAACAATACCCTTGACGGCTTCCGCACTCCTTTCTTGTTTTATGATAAACTTCTCTGATGTTACTTGTAACGCCTTAAATGAACCAGAGATAGATATCATGTTCTCGGTACCTCCGCGCATACCTTCATTTTGAGATCCAGCAATCATAGGTCGCATGTTCCAACTACTTTCCCATTTTTTATGTACGACCAATGCACCTGTTCCTGGCGGACCGAATGATTTGTGAAAAGATAAACTCAGCGCATCTACTTTTATCGGATTTATCTTGATTTTCCCGAAAGCCTGAACAGCATCCGTGTGAATAGGTAGTTTATTCTTGTGTGCCACTTCGGTTAATGTCTTGATGTCATTCAAATATCCAGTCTCGTTATTAGCATACATAATAGTCACAAGTGCGCTATTTGCGCGTATCATGGATTCCAATATCTTTGGGTCAACTTGTCCGCGTTGGTTTACCGGTAATTCTTCCGCGATAATTCGGCCCATATAATCCAGGTCTAGTAAAGTCTGAATTACGTTTTTGTGTTCAACTGCAGAATATAATATATGTGGGATTTCGCCCGTCATGTGTCTGTATGAATCGGCGACCATGTTGAATATCGTACTGTTGGATTCGGATCCACCACTAGTAATAATAACTTGATAATTATCGGAGCTGACTCCAAGTTCCTGCAAGATAGCTGACTTGAACTGTTTTATGAGAAGTTGTGCTCGCTTTGCTGTTGCATAATGTGAACTTGGATTACCACAATTGTACCAAGTGAGCATCTCATCTTGGACTTCCTTGGGTAATTTGCTAGTTGCGTTATAGTCCAAATATATAATACCCATAATATAATTGACACGCGAAAAAACAATTAAACTTAAATTGAATATTGTTTCGAATGTATACAAAGATACATAGAGAATGAACACGGAGATATTATCCCTGCTACATGAGAATACACTTCTCATTACGAAAGAGAGTGTAATATCTTCGCTCCGTACATTAGTGTTACAATGGAAATTATCTCGATCTAACAAAAAACTATACATCAACTGCTATCCCCATGCGAATAAGATAGGGTCAGAGCAATGGATATACTTATCTCTCAGAAAGATACTTCCTATTCATGATATCATTACTCCTGGTATGCAGATAGAAGATAATTGCGAGATACTCTTTCTCGACGATTGGTCTCTCTCGGGGAATAATGCAGCGGCAACACTAGAACATATTCTCTATAAGAAAATATATAAGGATATCTACTATACATTTCTGTTCAATATTCTCACTAATCAGGCAATACGCACAATTAATAGAATTGCAGCACTGTATCCGTACGTTTCTCATCAAATTCTTCGTGTGAAGAAGATATACGAATTTGACGATATCCTGCATAAGTATAAAATACCTCAAGAGGATATTAATAATTTTAATAGAAGTGTAAATCCTGATACAGAGTGTGGATCATATGCGATCCTCTCTGATTATAAGATTCCCAATCAGTTTGGTTCATATCCAACTATATATAAGAGTATGTATTCAATTGATAGATCATTTATGAAAGAAATAGAGAGTGAGTGGATATCGCTATCTGCGGAGATAAGATAAGTTCAATTATTTTTTATTTCCTGGTATATAAGATGGGAGGAACTTCTTCTAAAACATTGACCGAGCAGCTGACAGAAATAGCTGTAAATATATCTAGCAAGACTATATCCGAGTGTCAAGCGAGTGTATCGAATAATATATCGATCAAGAATGTAGGCACTATTTGGATAAACGGGGGTATCAAGCAGACTGCTGATCTTGACCTTACTTGCTTGCAAAGTTCCAATAAAGTCAACCAATTAACACAGCGATTGACCACTGAAATCACGAATTTGGCTGAAACTAAAGGAGTCGCTGTATTAAGTGCGATTGGTACAACAAAATCAGAAGCCGAAGTAAGGATACAGCAAAAACTGCAGACTGAGATTAACATGGATTCGATTGCTAGACTTGCTTCCAGTATCCAAAATAACATAGAATTTACCCATGTGAATACAGCCGTTGTCAATGGACCAATCGAGCAGAGCACCAGTCTTGTTGGCAAGTTTGTGATGGATGCCATTCAATCTTCGGGCATTCAACAAGACCTTGAATCGGCAATTCAGAACTCTAGTAAAAGTGTTTCCGAAAGTCCATGGGCATTCTTGACTGACTTCTTGAGTAACCCTGCAGTACTCATTGTTGTTGGACTTGTCGCACTCGCAGCACTTGGTATATTTCTTGGTTTCAACCCATTGAGTATTGTGAAAAAACTGGCAACCAGCGCATTCAGCAAATCTGAAAATTAAATTGAATACACGTGTAAAGTATATTATTCCACGATGCCAAGCCTAGAAACAGATAAAGTGATTGCCTTTTACGGAAATGATCATGCCTTTTCGAATCATTATCCATCAAAATATAAGATTGATGAAATTGAGTTTTGGACTTCAGAGCAAGGGCTTATGTATGAGAAGGCTGTATTGTTTGGCGACGCGGCATCGATGCTCCGAATTCTTTGTTCAAAAGACCCAGTTATGGCTAAGAGATTCGGGCGAGCAGTGTCTGGTTTTAAAGAAGATGTATGGGCTGCTAACCGTGAACGTCTAATGCTCAAACATTTACGCGCTAAATTCGAACAGAATCCCTTATTGCAGTTTTGCCTGTTGTCGACTGGTGATAGATCAATTGTTGAAGGAAGCCCAAAAGATGGAATCTGGGGCGCAAAGGCTAATCTCGAAAGATCGGTTGTTGGTAAATATACAGGACTTAACATTCTTGGTTTGCTACTTGAGCAACTTCGCGACGAACTTAGAAATGTTGATAAACTTTAATAATCTTTTATTTTAGCCCATAAATATACCTGAACATGGGAGTCGCGCAAAGTCAGTGTAATAAATACACTACATATGATTCACAAAAAGAAGTGGGTCCCTTGTTTTTTACCGATACTGGATGTCGAGGAAATATGTGGAACCCGCAAGTCGGAACTTATAATGATTTAGGAGCATTCAATGACAACATCGACAGCATAGTAATTCCACCTAATTATACAGTTACTGGATATTCAGGTCCAAGTCAAACTGGCAATACTTTAACCGCGACTGGTACAGTTATAGAAGACCTCAATCTGCAGGATGATGCTTCGGTTAGAGCGCTTATCAGAACTGGTGCATTTCTCGGCACTAATGATATAAGTTCCCTGCGAATTGAGAAGACTCAAACATACGAAGATATGCTCGCTAATTGTTGTGCGGGCGGGGGAACAACTTGTCTAAACTTTCAGCCAAGTACGGTATCTGGTCCTTGTCCGGCATTTATGGCAGACTATTGTTCACGCAATCCACTATCAGGTCCATGTGGGGTTTATTGTGCGCAGAATCCCGCAATCTGCAGTGCGAGTGTCAAAAAAGCATGTCTAAATGTAGGTACTATAAGTGCTGAATGCGTTCAATGGGCGCGTACTAATCCAAGCACAGACTCAGATGATATTATGATTAAGTTCTGCGAACAACAACCTAACTCGGAGTATTGTGCTTGTATAAACAGCAAAGTAAAGACATTCAACCCAGCATGTATTGATTCAGCTTGTTTGCGGAATGGATACCAAACACGGGCAATGTTAGCGACTGCTTGCCCAAGTATAGTGAACTGCTCTATTGTGGCTGATCTATCTTCTGGCGGGCGCTTGATTACAAATTCGATTACACAAAATTGCTCGAATACATCGGGAACTTCAACAGTAACGGCATCTACCGAAGGCGCTACTATTTTGGGAGATTACTTGTGGATATTTGTTTTGCTAGTTGCTATTGTTATTCTTGGCGCGGCTGCAGCTTATCTATTTATGGACAAAAATAATGTAAATATTTATGCACGAAGTGATTGAGTGCATTCATTCTGATTGTAGAGAGAGTGAACAACCAAGTTATATGATCTTCCTACTCTCTGGGCGCGACCAGTAAACTGTATTGTTATAGAGTCATCCCTGATTCGATGGAAGAATATTATATCTGACACAAATTGAAGTTCGAGACCAGAACACATTTCTTCTGAATCCATCAACAAGACTTGGAATTTCCCTATCTTGAAATCTCGCAACTGTTTTTTCGATGGGCTGATGGCTCGTTTGTATTGCTGACAGGCAATATTATTTTGGTCTAGTGTAGTTTTAATTCGATCGATGATTGAACTATGACCTGCAAATACAAGGAATCTAGGAGTTTCGGTAATGGGTCTGGGAATGTCAACTTCAGACTCCATAATCTTATCGGGATTGGGGTTGTCACCTTCAATAAATTGGTCGACTCTGCGATTTCTAATCAGGTCGATTAAGCAATTCATCTTATCACTGGGTAATTCATCTTGGATATCACAAGTTAACTCAGAGTTATCTTCTTGGATCATTTCGTCAATATCCTTGCTAGCATCGACATACAATGCATTTTTGGTATAATGCGAAGTAACTCGGCAAACTGGGCATCTAAAGTTGGTGCCATAATTGGGCTTCATGTTAACATAACAACTACCACAAATGATAGTGCTGCAACATCGTTGTATGATAATACATTGGTCTTTCTGTTCGCGAAGTTCGGCAAAATCGGCCAGACAAATACTACAAGATCCTCCTGATAACTTATACTTGATTCGCTCAATTTGTTTGTTGACTTTTTCAATGGATTGTTTAGATGTGTTTGACATGTTAACAAGAGCGACAAGTATATTTTCGTGAATATTAGCTGCATCTATATCTTTAGGCACGATTTTACCGATGGTAATTTTAGCAGCCAAATCAATATCTTCTTGGGTTAGTTCACCCTTACGAGGATTAACTGCGAGTTCTGTTAATTTCCCGATCTTTACAATTCGTCGCTTGAGTTTTTTGTAATCGCGACACTCCCGATTGATAATGGCTCTGAAAATATCAGCGATTGAGTTAGAGACTGCATTTACTCTCTTGGCTACTGTAAGTACAGCTTCACCATTAATCATATCAACGATATCTGGGCATCCCATTTCTTTCATAACATCGAGAAGTCGGTCGGACAGCGGGTCAAAGACATATTTTTTCCAGACTATCTTGGGTAATTTGGCTTCTTGTTTGATAAGTCCAGTTTGGCTATAGATTTTGTAGAAGTGTTCATCTTCCCCCTTAGTTGCGCTCATTATGATTTCACTGCATGTGTATTTGGATAAACCTAATCGATCAGAATACACTACACCGCTGGTAGTAAATTTGGTATAAAAGGGAAACTCAATTACATCGGGGTCATCCACAATAATTCTCTTGAAGATAGGCGAGTTTTCTAATAAATGTTGATGGCAGAACACCATTTGACTCTGGGCTTTCATTTTACCTAGTTTTATGAGGACTATATCATAAACATAATCATTAGCTAAGTAAGCAATTACGTCTTTTCCAGTCTCAATTTTGAAGTAAGTAAAAGTCGTGTGATTGGCGATTTGAGCCTCCCATTGTTCCAAGATAGGACCAGAACAGATAACCATCGTTGTGTTTATTAACTTGGTATCCGCGGGCAGTGAACCCCTAAGTAAATACTCAGATGTCATGTAATAACTTGGAGCTCTTATGGGATCTGAATGAGCGATTAACCCCAAACACATCATGGTCTTGCCGGCTCCACATGGATCGCCAAAACAAATACGGGCTGGTATCTTATTTTTAGGAGTGATTCTCGCTCGTTGTTCTACCTGGGCAGCTTCATAGATGGCACGTTTCTGGTAATCGAAAAGAGTAGATATTATTTGCGTGGGTTGATTGATCATTGGGTGTCTTTCGGTCAATTCAATGCCATTGGTCTCTGTTCCTCCGAAAAATGAGTCGGCTGTTACTCTGTGTGAGTTTCGTAACATTTGCTGGATTTGTATCTGTGTCTGTATCTGTATTTATCTACATTCAAATAAAAAAATATCTATTTAGGAAGAGTCCAATATCGCTTATTTGGGTAGGGCGGCTTTAGCATATCTGTCAGCCAAATCATTACCCTTCCATAAGAATAACTCTTTAGGGTCAGTAGGCTTCTCATTATCATGACTGCAATGAATGTGCTTAAATTCGGCAAACTCAATCAATTCACAGATTTTCGCGAGTAAATCAAGGTTCTTCTTACCTATCTTGGCTTCTTCGGACCAATTAGGGTACCATTTAGTGATGGCATTAATCGAATATTTAGAGTCAGAGTATATCACAAAGTCCGTGTTGGGGAAATTAATGACCATCCAGAGAAGGGCTTGATGAATACCTATTAACTCACCTCGATTATTACTCGGATTGATTTCTTCACCTTCATCATTAATTTTGGGTACAGCTCCTGCATTTTGGTGTATCATCTCAGAGCCCATGAATACGACGAATGCCCAAGATGCTTTACAGGTAGGTTTGCCGTTATTTCGACTAGACCCATCTGTGAAAATACGGAATCGTGTATCTACTTTACCCCAATGTATAGGAGGATCCAATAGTATGTCACACTCAATGAAATTCACGCAATGTTTGAAATGCATCTCGTTGAACTCGTCGTTATTAATTGTACTTACCGAGCTAGGGTGATTCCAAGTCAGGATGTGCCCGAACTTAATGAATTTTGCCTTTTCCTGAGCCCACGCACCCCATAAGAAGTAAACCAGATCTGGTTTACTAAGACTAAGGCGGGTAATAAAATCATCCATCCAATCTTTCCATAGACCTTTGTGAGCACCCGATTTACCGGGAACAGTAGTCAGAGCCGAATTAAGCAACAATACTCCTTGTCCTGCCCACGATAATAAGTCAGGTTCGGGCAATCCTTCGATTTCGGACTCTTGGAGTGCCTTGAAGATGTTCTTGAGACTGGATGTTGGTTTATCGCGATTGGTCGCGAATGCTAATCCATTACTTATTCCAGGTGCGTTATAAGGATCTTGTCCAATGATAACAGCACGGATACGCGTTAGTGGACATAACTTGAATGCCCTGAATACACATTCTTCGGCTGGTACGTAATCAGTGCCCTTGAGTTTATCAAGAATTCTTTGTAATTCTTCAGAGTCATGCAGACCAGAATATGATTCGTCCATTTAATATAATTAGAAATACTTTCAATTTAATATATGCTGCTAATCTTCATAATTATATTGGTGATTTGCGTACTTGTTCTTGTATTCCTGGTCTTCCGCCGAGCCAAGAAAAGTAGAAATATAAGCAACTTTCTTAAACGCGCAGGTGATACCAGTATCGATGGGTTTCAAAGAACTTATGACTTGTACTCAACTTTAGAGCCAGAAGAAAGGACACGTGCGGTAAACTATATAATAGCTCGAGCTCGCGAGATTGCATTTGGACCCGACCAAGAAGTGTTAGATTTATATGAATTTGCTATATTCCAGGAACCAGATGATGTATTTGATGATCGAATAATGATGACTCATTTTATGGGAATTGCTGATAATGCGACTCCATTGATGAATAAAGTATTGTCGGGTCGTGCTGAAGCTGCCCGTGAAATCTCAAATAGCCCACAAGAGTTTATCGAAAATTACTTGGAGGAACGCGTCGATGCCGATCCCCAGAATGTGCACGACACGAGTGTGGTCGACGATAATAAAGTTTCGTTAAATAAAATAATCGCAACATCCAATGGTCAGTATAATTCTTCTGAGCGATTGTTAACCATAACGAGAGCCAAAAATATTATCAATGCTTCTGGTATTTCTGATGATCGTAAGATAGATGCACTCAAGGTTTTATCCAGAATGTCAGAAAGCGATGAAATTATAGGGGTTTATGGGAGAAGTGAAATGGAAATATTGTATTATGTGTTGAATCGCATCAATGATCCGATGAATGCTAAGAACAAGAACTCACTTGAAGTTGCATTCTCGGAAGCATTGGCAGATTCGGTTGAATGGGGTTCAGTGACATGTACACAGGGAAGAACATCTCGATTGCTAGGTCTGTTTGCATTGTTGGACTTCGACTCCGAATTGGGGTCAGCTGCGACTTTGCAGATGTACAAAAATGAGATATTTGCGGATTGTAAAAAAGCATACGATAATCGGGTCAATTCGTTGTCTGATTCCGGGTTACGGGACTATATGCTCACTGGTAACGGTACTCCAGATGCGGATGCACTTGCGGAAACAATCCAAGAAATAAAAAAGGATATGTATGCGATTGTAGATGAATATGTCGGGAGATTGCGACCAAGCAGTATCGACGCTATCAAAATGGAACTAGATTTTGTTTTCTGAGTTAGATTGCCATTTTCTGTATTTTTTGAAAAATGTGAAAGAACTTAGCAACTTTCGCTACACTTTGAGTAGACTTAGATACACCAAAGTTATCCAGACAATGTATCTTCTTGGTTGGCAGAGCTATTCCCGATTTACGTATCTTTTGCAATAAACAAAAATACCCAAACAGGGATTCGTAATCTACCCTAAATTGAGCTTTATCAAAGTAGATTGAATCGAATAATCGTCTCAATATGATCTCCGTTCCCGGTAGTAGCTCTTCAGCCACTATCCTTGCATTATTGATATTATACAATCTCACTTCAGAATGCCCAAAATCGAAGACTCGCATCATATTGCTAAACTTCATCATATATAAATATCAGTTTTAAAATGAAAAATCATACCGCCATTGTAACCTTAATCGACCCAGAACTAATATAATCAACTATGCGAATGTCGACACGCTTAAAGTCGTCTATCTCTCGGCAATCTGGATTCAATTGCAACTTTGGACTTGCATGCACCTGTTTAGTTAACTGCATAGAGGCAGCTTCCAAATGAGATTCGTACAAATGGGCATCGAATATGTCCACGCATAGACTTCCTGGTCGCAAACCCGTGACTTGGGCCAGCATACATGTGAGTAGAGCAGTGCTCGCAATATTAAACGGCACTCCGAGGAAGAAGTCACCAGAGCGCATAATCATTTTGACATGAAGTTTGCCATCGAGCACTCGAAATATATATAATAAATGACAAGGTACAAGTGCAGCCGATTCAAGTTGATTAGGGTTCCAGCAAGTCAACACTAGTCTTCTCGCATTTGCCCCATCTGCATCAGGGTCAGCTCGAATCATGTTTATTATTTGAGCAATTTGATCGACGCCACTATGTTTTTGGTTATCAGGGTAAACCCCATTGAAGTTTCGCCATTGAAATCCATATCCAGTACCAAGTTCACCTACCGGATATTTACTCAATCCAACCGAATCCAAGTAAGACCTAGAAGTATTGCCATCCCAGACACGAACCCCATTTTCGGTTAGATATGCAGTATTGGTTGAACCAGATAAAAACCACAACAATTCATGTGCAACTCCATTAAAGAACACTGACTTGGATGTAAGCAGAGGAAATGAACTCTCGAGATCATCATGTTTCAATTGAACATTTAGCATAGTTTTCGTTTTTATCCCGGTTCTATTCTGTTTCCAGGCGATATTCGACTCAACCAACTGCCTAAGCACGGACAGGTACTGTGTTTCGATAGAATTCATAGAAGCCTTATACTTTGGATTTATATTCTATAAATTGATCATTTGGTGAAAACTCGCGCACATGCTTATACTCGGCAAATTGTACTCTTTCTTTAGGCTGATCGGGTTCTTTGGGAGTTTCAGGTGCTTTTACTATAGGTGGCAATGGTGGACCATGCTCTAACTCTATGTTGCCAATAAAATACAGGATCCCCAAAAAACAAGTAATTATAAACGCAACTATGAAATTCATTGAGGTGTATACACCTGCGATAAAATCTCATAAAGGGATAATTTATCTTCCACAACTTGGGTATATCTATTTAATTCCGGTACTTCTGGCATAAACCAAGCACGGATATAGTTAGAATTAATATGATCATCGATGATGTTCAATAAACTGAGGTATCCATCTTGGTTTCCTGAGAAATGCAATTGTTGTAATGTTACCGTCATCCATTGCATGTTTCGTCCAAATGCCAAAACCCTTTCATAAAACTCACATCCGAGTCCAGTAAAATGAGGCCAAGAACGCCTAAGTAAGCAAACTCCGCCAAGTGATATACTTGCAGACATGTTGCTGTTGGTAAATTCTAGTTGCAACAATATAGACCCCGCTGGACTAGGTATATATATCATTGGTTTCGGGCGATTCTTAAAAGTCTGGAATATTTCCAGATGTGGTCCTTCGAATGATAGCGCAGACATTTTTACTACTTTTGGATTTTCCCGTTTAACTTGAAAACACTTATGGTTCCCTCAGATTTCACATCTACTTCTCCCTCAAGTACCGGGCATAGACTTGTTAACTTACTCATTGGGAAAAATGTATCACATCCGTACTGTCCCGAAATCTGAGATAAGTACACTTTTTCAGGTCCGCGAGACAAGAAATGATCGTAAACTGAACATCCACCAATGATGAACACTTTTTTACGATATTCGTGTATTAACTCATGAACCCGGGAATCGAGCTCATCTAAGCTTCTGCAAAATTCCCAGCTCGTGGATATTTTTACTCCATCATCAACTTCGTATATTTTAATAGACATATCTTGGTCTCGGCAGCAAAACTTGGATAAAATTATATTATGCCTCCCTTTGAGTGGTTGGCTACCCATAGATTCCCAAGTTTTTCTACCCATGACAACTATATTACCCATAGTGATTGCTCTAAAATGTACCATATCTGCTTTCCATTTCCAAGGAATAGTTCCATGTTTCCCAATTCCATACACCTGGTCTACACAAACAATAATATTCATCTATCCTTATTCACAAAGTTTCATCTTTTTAATTACGAATGTTATCGGCAAAAATACACAATATAGCAGAGCATTCCATATGACGTAGATTATCAACTTTGTGCTTATAATCCAAGGAAGTATCATCGCAGTTGCATGGAAAACGGATACTAAAACTCCCAAGAATGCCAACAGGAATGCATTTTGCTTAACTCTAACAAAATGGTTATACGCCATTAATGGCATGCAAATAGTCGAAAATATACATCCGATTACTGGTACTGTCTCGATTGCGAATAATGGACCGACGAAAGCCAAAAGCGTGCAAAAGTATTCGATCAGTGTGATGCCGATGAAATACCCCCTAATTGAAGTTGCCATATATATAAGTACACCCAATGATGTAGTAACTTCGAACAAATAATCCCACAGTGGTTGATTGGAAAATCCAGAATTAGCAGAATGCATTGAAACTGCGTGTAGTATCATCAAAAATACAGAGAAGTATCTCCTGGTTATTGCCGGCAATGCACTGATCACCAAAGAATAAAGGCTAATTACGATTAAAAATTCCTGCATCATATATAAAAGGTAATGAATTTACTTACCGAGTTATTGAATGCGAGTGATTTCACTAGTCCAGTTATGTTAAATCTGGTACTTTCGGGTAAACCTCAATGGATTGGACTGTCACATTTTTATAATGATCGCGTCACATTGTCAATATATGATTCATATACCAGGTATGGACAATGGATAAACTCAACCGATAAAACCGAACTTGTGAAAGCAGTGACTTATGCGATTTTTGTAAAAAACAGTCCGATTGACTCAGAGACCCTGATAAGCCAGGTCGATGATTATCTACAGAGTAAGGGTATTATTACTACAACACCAGTTCGGGTAGATGCGTTGAAGTATATTATTAAGAGCTTAGGGGTTTCGGGAACTTCAACAAAGTTTGACTGTGATAGTTACTTGGGGTACAGCAAATCAGACTCGCAATATCTGAACATTCTTCTGAAGTCAGGTTCGTTTACTACAGAACTCGAATCACCCGCTGACGAGTCGTTAGCCCAATTTATTATACGTCAATCCCTGCATGAAAATGCCCATATATGGACTTCACTCAAGATTAAGAATGGCATCCTTAATGGGACAATTAAAGAGGCTGATCTTATTGCAGCTTGGAATTCAAACATAACCCAAAATATGTATATGTCTCTTGGTCTGCTGGTCGAAATATTTACACCCACACAGATTTTATCGGGTCAGATTCTGGGTTCATTAAGACATTTGCCTGCGTTCTTCTTGTTGGGCGTAATGCCAGCGATAGGTGACTCGGCTGAGAATTTCGGAGCTTCGGCTGAACAAATATATGGACTTGAGTATATGAGACAGGCTGCAGGAATCGATAAAACCGATAAATACAGATCTATTGTTAGCATAAATAAATTACTCGCGGGATTTCCTTTAACAGAAGATGATTTATCTGTATCGGGTATATATTATTGGCTGGGTTTAGCAACATATATGTCTCATGGAATGTCGGATGCCACTATTCAGGATTTCTTGAGTAGTGTGTCGACATTAAGCGACTGTCCCATCAAACATATAATCCTCGAAAGTATAAGTTTGGCAGACGCGCGCGTTGTCCGTTTGTTCAATAATACATCCATGAATTTACCCACAACACCTCTGGGGTTAGACCAAATACAGACGTGCTTAGCGTTGACTCAGACATCAATCTTAGTAAATGCGATGCCTGTAAACTTTAATGTCAAAACCAAAGATATGATGTTTCTTCGCCAAATATACTCGGCTGCAAAATCGGCTTCCACCGATATTTACACTTTTTGGAAAAACAAGTTAGCATCTGTATACGATAAACTTGATCCGGGCGACTATCCCGATTTCCGACATTATCCAGTTGAGTCCGATGAAATAGCCAGAATCAGAGAAAATGAGATCTAAATATATGTTCGTTATTTTATTTTTCGAACATTACATAGGGAAATGATTTTATTAGTACTGCTAGTTGTACTATTCTTGGCTGTCGGCGGCTATGTAATTTATCTAAAAATGCGACCAGAAGTATACCACGCAAGGTGGAATTATGGCATTAGTTCAACTGCTGATATGAAGTCAGTTGCAGATGCGTTTGGCGCGAAACTTGCGACGGCTGATCAACTCGAAGCTGCATTCCAAAAGGGTGCAGAATGGTGCTCTGCTGGTTGGGTAGACAATGGAGGCAAACTTGCTGCTAGATGGCCCATGCAGACAGTAAGCAGCAATTGTGGTATTAAGAGTTCCAAGAATGATTTAGGAGCAAGTGCAACAGCTGCCGGCATTACACTATATGGGCCTAAACCAGCTAAGAATTCTGAATTGGCAATTAAGGGAGACATTTGGGCATTCAACGGAAGCAAATGGAGTATGTATGATTAGATAAAATTGAAATAGGATGTCTCATTTACATGGAGATTAACGTTCCTGATATTATCGGAGCAATAGCCGAGTTCGTGCCATACATCTGGAAAATCGCGATGCGTCGCACTTGCCGATTGTGGAGAGAGTCTATAGTTGATAAACTTCCCGAAGAACTCACCTCAATCACCCTGTTACCGGGCATGTATGTATCGGGCGGACATGTACTCAGAGTCATCTATGCTGGTAATTGGCCTGATAGATATGTTCACAAGTATTGGGGTCAGAATCGGGACATTGATATTTACATGCTGCCGACAACGGTAGTAACAAGTGAATATCAGGAAAAGTTCGCTGACCATTTCGCGTTATTGAAATCTCACAATGAATTTAGCTCATATCCGGATCACTTCTTCGATGAATGTACACCTCGCGATACAGATTTCGATTCAATAAGATTTTCGCACATCGTATCCGTGATACCGATCAGACAAGCTTTACTGCGATTTGACATTCCTATCTGCGGATTCGCATTTGATGGAAAAAAGTTGATGTTCCCGGAGTCGCCGCATGCAGATGTATTTGCAGGAAGTTGCACGCCATCTCTTACAGCAGGCGAAGTCATGAGACCATTGACTTTGGATAGAATCGAAAAATACCGAAGCAGAGGATTCATCGTTCATGACGTTGATCCAGAACAACCACGAATAAAGAAGTGTGCGCGAGTCAAAGAATACGTGGATATCATGGAGAACATTTATCAACAAAGAGAGGATGAATGGCGGAGTAGAGGAAGATAATTAAACTATCACAATTCGGATGGTAATCATTCTCTTCGCAAACAATTTTACCATCGTCAACTCTCATGTGATGTATGAATTGATCGTTTCGACCATGTAACCAAGAAACGGTCTCCAATTTTTTCTTGAAGTTCCCAATTTCGACTTTGTAAACTGCCCTAAAATACTCCGTTATTGGTGGAGTATAAAATGAATCATATGCAGTCGGACCCAAATTCCATATACCACGACATGTTCCAGTTGCTTCACGTACCCACACATACTCGGTATATGGGATATTATACGGACATGTATCGTATTCTGATTTAGTTTTCAATCCTCTCAGTGTTTCAGTAAGCCTAGGTCTATCAGACGGGTCAAAGATGTCATTTAGATAATAATGTCTCGCGCATTGGACGTTACCCGAATCCAAACATAGAAGGCAACTCTCGATTTCTTCGATACCATATGTGCGAGGCGCATCTAGGGGAATCGCAATATTGAAGCGGCGTGCATCTAATAAACACCCGATGTATGAAAATATGTACTTGAATATCTCTTTAGGAATCTGTTGCTTATCTGACATGGGTTGTATATTCTGGGGTTATATTCAATTAATAATCGACAAATATGATTTACACATAGGGGTTACTATTAATGTTTCCGACTCGCCCTGCCTGGTACACGAAGTTGAGAGACATTATTCCGATGGGCGCAGTCATATCATCATCAATGTAATCTCCGTATCTAATGATTCTATATACTACAGGAACTCCAGCTACATATGTATTTGTGGTATTTGATGTAAGAGTAAGTCTACAAACTTGTACGGTATACCCAGTTGAAGGTGAGAGAACAGTAGTGAGTGGGAAAATTAGAGGTGAATTAGTCATAGACATCCCAGCATTTCCCTTAATCTCACTAAATCCAAATCTCACTCCCGATCCTGAAATCGTTGATGCGGCTGGAAAATAACATATATCCAAGTAAACAGTCTGTGATGCTTGTGAGATGTCGAAAGGTACGTTCATGTTGAAGTATAGATCATTCGTGCCTATTGCTGGAAGTGTGAGTACCTTAAATCCATTTCCAATATCAACTGTATTTTCACTGCCGAATCTAGCAACTGGTGTCATTGATAAACACTTCCATGGTCGACTTGTTCCATAAAGTATGTTGTCGGCAGTGCCAGATGCTGAACTATGGCTAATTGGTACAGAGACCGCCACTTGAGTGTTCGATGCCGATAAGCTAGTTACTGAATTTACTTGCAAGTTACATGTGCTACCAGTAGCCGCATTCGCATAAACGGTGCCCAATGGATTATACAACCCAAATGCACTAGCGCCAACAGATGGATCGAGTGTGGTTCCCGTTCCATATAATTGCAGATATGCCGATCCACCAGAATTAGATAGAGTCATGCGAGAAATCGCTGAAGTCCCAGTGCTGGAATTAAGGGCTGAATAACTTTCGACACTACCATTAGTATTCCTTTCGACTCTAAACTTACCTTGGTCTAAGAAGAAGTCGCCGGTTCTAACGAATCTTGCCATTGTTGTCGCCGAGTGTAGGTTAGTGATACCTCCACCTGAGTTGGCAAATCTGATTTCGAGACCTCCATTTACGTGGGCTGGTCCGTGATGCATAATACCCCAAACATCAACCACTGTGTTTGAACCATTGTTGAATACCAATCCATAGTTAGGGTTAGTGGCGTCATTGTAGGTCGAAGTTATTACTGCGCTGGTCATACCGCTCGCAGTTGATTTTGGATTAATGAGTAAGCCTGTTCTGCTCGTTGATGCTGTTGTATTGAATACTCCAAGTGCAGTTGCATTTAATAGGGTTGGAGTTGCGTTTACGTTAAGTTGAGTGCTAAGTAGTGCGCCAATGCCAGATTTCACAGGTACACCTCCAGTACCATATGCAGTATCAAATGTATACAAAGTCTCTAAGTTTCCGCCACTGTTGGTACTAACTATACTTCCCACTGCTAGATTCTGCATATACATATCGGCCTTAATTGCAATGTATGAGCCGTATACTGATAGTGGATTGGTGCTATCATCGTTAATGTACATCTCAATGCCATTGACTGATCTGAGTTTAAGTTTTCCCGTTTCCATATTGTTGATGTGGAATTCACTAGGGTATGTTCCATCAGAGCTAAGATATTTAACTATCTCACTTTTGGCAAGCCCACCTGCGATCCAAGATGAATAAGCATTACTTGCTGCTGATGATGTCCATCGAAGTGCACCACCTTCAACTCTCAATTCTCCACCTACACCTGCAGTTATAATAGTATAGTTGCCGCTGGTGATGTTAATGTTACCATCGCCATTTGCGATATTCATAGCAGTTGTGCTTTTGTTGATATATGTGGTTAACTCAGTCGAAGTTTGCCAATATGTAGTAGGCACAGTGTTAGCAACTTTCACATTACCGGCAACATGAAGTGCTGAAGTCGGGGTGCTTTGATTGATACCAACATAGTTATTGCCGGTTAACAGTGTGATTCCTGTATTATTCAGGGCAGTCAACTTTAAGGTTCCTGCAGCATTATCTATTGTGGCAAGATTCGCACCACCTGTAGCGGCTGTAGAAAGATTGCCATTAATCCTGAATGATAATGTACTTGTACCAGAGGTGATGTATGATTTCGCAAACGCGCTAGTGCCGGTGTTTGAATTAATGAGTCTAAAATCAGTTTCGCCATTAGTAGATCTATTAAACTCGGCGAAATATGTGAGTGCTGAGGATAAAGAAGCCAAACGGAAGTTACCTGAAATATCTAGTCTCATTCGCTCGGCATGTCCTGTGAACCATGATTGACCATCATATCCAGAAAATCTAAGTCCGTCGCAGAATCCACCATCGTGATCTACCACTTGGATAGAACAGTTGTTAGGACTTCCACTTCCGTAACCATAACTACTCCACGGAGCTCTGAAATAAATGCCACCAGCAGTTGCACCCGAACCATAGCTACCAGCAATAGGCATGTGCATATTCACGGCTCCTTGCGTTGCGGGTCCGGCAATCTGTAATGTAGCTTCAGGTGTCGTGACATTTATGCCTATTTTAGCGTCAGTTCCACCAAGCGTAAGATTGCCAATGATATTGGTGGGATTTGTGATAGTGTTAGTTGACGTGCCTAATGCAACAACCGTAGCACCTGCACCCGATCTATACTCTAAATTACCAGTTGGGTTTATAATAATTGGACCTGAATTCACGACTGACAATACACTCGTAGTGAGGTTCGCCTTACTAATAGTTGCTGATTCGGCGCTCGGGTTAGTCAATGTGATAGTGGGTACTGATTTGCTAATCACTAAGTTACCAGTCATGGTGCCACCCGCGAGACTAAGTTTAGTTGCAAGACCTGTTGTGTATTGATCGTATTCAACTGCGTCACCTGTCGTTGAACCTGCTAACATAGATACTATCTTCTGGCTGCCAGCTGTGATTTGACTGCTCGAGTTTCGCTGTACAA
>Ga0302286_10000405_pt1 | contig 35746 bp, 36 predicted proteins | sample III_Fen_E2_3_FD_198765 | JGI IMG/M metagenome (GOLD analysis project Ga0302286, IMG submission 198765) | Peat permafrost microbial communities from Stordalen Mire near Abisko, Sweden - III_Fen_E2_3 | ecosystem: Environmental > Terrestrial > Soil > Wetlands > Permafrost | place: Sweden: Abisko...
ATTCCACCGTAACCTTTTTATTTTTATTAATTACATGTCTATCTCTGTCGCCTGCTATTCTTGAACCATGAATTGCGTTAGCAACACCTAAAACTGTTGTAATTACTGCTGTCGCCAATAGTGCCTTACCAGCATGTTTTGCAAATCCAGTTGAAGCTTCAGGGCCTTTGTATAAATCTTTTGCAGCATTTAAAAAGTTACGACCAAAACTTTTTGTAATTCTTAAGATATTTAGTCCCGTATTTTTTGATTTATCAACAAAATTTATAATTTTATTATCATTATCATTTTTAATAAATGGTTTCCAACATTTTTTTGATGTTGCATTAAAGAAATTATCCCAAGGTTTTTGTACTGCTAAAGCTACACCAACAGCTGCCCATAAATAAGATGATAAACTCTTAGCTGTGCTAGTTCTTGAAATAACATCTTTGATAATAGGCTTTACTTCTGTGTCCGATGCTTGTAAGTTTTCACCTAAACCGCATTTTTTAGCTATTTTGTCATATCTGTAATTATGCGATTTATTTTCTTTGTCACCATATAACAAATCAAATCTAGGGAAATCTCTACTTTCAAAGATTCCGTGTTGTTCATATTGGTGAAGAAGTCCATCATCATTACTTGTTGGAAGACTGTATGAAACTTTTTCGTAAGGCATTTCAGTGTCTATGCCTGTTGCCATTTTTACAGGAGTTGTAACTAATGATTTAGATAAAGATTTCGCTATTCCGTAAAAAGCAACACCAAGAGCCATTTTATAGCCCTTTGATTTAGCAATCTTGCTACCAAATGCAGGCAAAAACTTATTTACACCGTTAAAAATAGATATAAATGTTGCACTTCCTAACAAATAAGGAACTGTACCCATAGTTAAAAATTCATAAAATGTAGACTTCTTATCTCCAGTTAACCCTTTAGCAGGGTATTCTGTAAAAGCACTCGTAGTTTTTTGAAACGAACGCATAATCTTTGTTCGTAAGTTGTTTGGTAATATTTTGTTATCGTCAGGAATTGGTTTAGGTGGTTCTTGTTTAGCAACTTCAGCCTTTGGAGCAGGAGTTTGAGCCGCACCAAAAGAAACATTGCTTTTAGAAAAATTAATTCCCATAAAATCACCAATTCAACTAACTATACATGTATATTAAGAACAAATAATACAATTTTTTGCTATAAAAAGAATTATTAATTTACAATTATTTACATAGTTCACAATACACATGAAGACGTAAAAAACTCCAACACCTACAATTTTGAGAGTGGTAAATTTCAACTATATAAAAGTTCAATTCCACCGACTACTTCTTTGTGCAAAGTGTATATGTTTGAATCAAATTCAATATTTCCCCAGCCTAAGTTATTAATTATATTAAGAACAGCATAACGACGAGATTCCATATCAGCATCATTAACTTTAACAATGAATGCATCTTTAATTTCTGGATTTACAACAATGCAAAGTCCGCCAGCACCAACTTTAGCAACTAAATTAGAACATTCAGTCATAACCTCTGTATCCAAACGATTTTCTCCACCTATAATATAAGGATTTTCTCTAAAAGCATCCAATATTTTTTTATATTTTGAATATGTAAATAAATTTATAAATCCAATAAGCATGTTCTTTAAAGGCATAGATAAAATTGGAACTCCACAACCATCTGTTGTCATTGGATAATTATCCACTACTTCACATAAAGAATTAATTTTTTTCTTGACTTCAATTTGTAGAGGATGTTCTGGAGAATCATAATCCTCAAGAGTCCACCCATTAACTTTACATAATGCAAGGAATAACAAATGCTTGCCAACACAATTATTATGAAAAACATTTTCATCATCACCTTTTAGTAAAAGCAAATTTCTAGCCGATTCAGATATCGGTTTATGCAACCCACATTTTAAATCTGATATTGATAGTCCAAATTTAGTAAGAAGCCTCTCAGCAATTTTCGTATGGATTGTTTCTCCGGCGTGTGAGGCACAACACAATGCGATTTCTTCACTAGATAGGTTAAGAAGTTCATCTATGTTGTAATCAATCATTAATGAGGCTTGTAGAGGTTTCGCACAAGATCTTAAATAATATAGAGAAGAATTTGTATCTTCAACAACAGAATATTGCTCAAAGTAACCTACACTTTGTTTATCAACTAAGTTCCCACGTTTATAATTTATAGTTATTTTCATTCTATGCCTTCTTGTTTAAGTATAAGAAATCCAGCACAGCCTTTCTTTTAGCCTCTTCTTTAAGGGTAATGAGGCTTTTTACATCTTTTGGCTCAACAAATTTATTTTCAACCATTAATTCAGCAAACATTTTATGCTTCCCATTCTTATCTTGCACTTTTTGTTGGCTCAAAATTATATTAGTTTGTTCATCTGTTAATTTGCCAATTTTTTCAAAATACTCTCCGGTCATACATTCACCAGCAATAAACTGGGCGACGGCCAAAACACTCACTGGTATATCTTGTTTAATATATTCTTTTGAATAGCAAAATGTAAATAACTTTGAAATATCTTCCATAGAATATTTTTCTTCAATAGATATTTCTAAAATTGATAAATTATTTGCACAATCAAACAAAAACTTATAAATGCCTTCGTCATGTTCTTCATTCTTTTTATCAAGTTCTTCCATACCAGCTTTTGATATCATAGGTCTGAATATATGGAATATTTTATCTTCGTCAGTAGTAATGAGGTCATCACTTAAGTATGATTCTAAATCTTTTCTTAGGTAATATAAAATAACTTGTTTCACCCAAAGAGGGAATGATGTAAGTTCTTGAATAAATAATAAGAAAATATTTCTTTTCATCTAAAATGTCCTTTCATTGAATGGTTTATTTTTTATCAATTATAGCATATAATATAAAATAATATATTCTTAGGAGGTATTTAGTTTATGGGGATGGACGGATTGTCATTCTCTAACACCGGAACGATAAGAGAAGCTACATCAAGAGATTTTGCAGCACAGGTTGAAGAAACTATTAAAAAAGAGGATTCAACAAAGCAAGTCGATAAGATGGGTGTTAGTCCTAGAATTAAAGAAGACGAAGAAAAAGAACAGAAGGGTAAAAAACAGGACAAAAAAAATAACTCTGATGATGAAGCTGGTGTATATGTTCCAGCGGAAACGCCCGAAGATGAAAAATCCTCACTTAGAGAACTTATAGATGGAGAAGACGATTTATCTTCTCGTAAATTTTATGTTAAAATAACAAAAGATGGTGAAATCTTTGAATTATATGATAAAGATACAGACCGCCTTGTTGAAAAAATAAGCGCAGAGGAAATTAATCAACTTATGCTAAAACTTAATATGGCCTCAGGTATACTAATTAATAGGAAAATATAAATGTTAAATCCATACGCTAAACAACTAAACCAATATAAAAATAACGAAGTTCTTACCGCAACACCAGAAAGACTTATGATTATGTTATATGATGCTGCTATACAGTTTTTATTTAAGACAAGATCAGCTATAAATGAAAATAATAATAGTGAAATATGCGGGAATATTATCGGTTGTCAAAAAATTCTACGTGAATTTATGAAAACTATTGATTTAGAAAGTGGAGTTGAAGTAGGAAAACACTTATTTGTGTTCTATGACAAACTTATAAAAATGTTATACAAAGTTAATCGAACAAAAGATTTGGAACAACTTGAAGAAGTAATTGACCACTTAAAGGTTCTAAGAAAAGCTTTTATTGAAGCGATTGAGATTGCAGCAAAGGAAAATTCAGACAAAGTTCCATTGATTGATACAGATACATAAAGTTAGGATTTAATTTATGTCACAATATAGTCAACTGTTATTGCTATATGACCAATTGTTAACAATGGCAGACGAAGTTAAAGACTTAATAGAGAGAGAATACTTCGATGATATCCTTAATAAAGTATCAACGAGGGATAGAGTGTCTTTGCAAATAAAACTTGCAAAAAAATGTACAAAATTATCAGATTCAGAACAATCAAAAATTGATAAAATGGAAAAAGAGTTATTAAAAAAAGAAAAAGCTAATATTGAATTAATGCAAGTAAATATGGCAAAAGTAAAGACTGAATTGGATAAGTTAAATTTAAGAAACAAATTAAGACAAGCCTATGGTAAAAATATAGGGCAACAAGGAAGCATTATTGATATAGATGATTCTTATAGGCCTGAACCAAAAAAATAACTATGGATAGTGAGCTCGCTGAGGAATTTGCGAATTTTTTTCAAATACTCAATAAATTAATCATAAAAAAAGGATAACCAAATTGGTTATCCTTTTTAAAGTTATAAAAACAAATATTAATATCTGTAATGAGCAAAAGCTTTATTAGCTTCAGCCATCTTGTGAGTATCTTCACGCTTTTTACAAGCAGAACCTGACCCATTTGATGCATCAATTAATTCATTTGTTAATTTATCAATAAATGATTTACCGCCTCTGCTCTTAGCTGCTGTAATCAACCAAGAAGAAGCTAGAGCAAACCCTCTATCAGTCTTAACTTCAATAGGAACTTGATAAGTAGAACCACCGATACGTCTAGCTTTAACTTCCAATAATGGAGTAGTATTTGCCAATGCTTTTTGGAATAATTCTATTGCGTTATCACTTGTTCTTTCTTTAATTTTTTCCATAGTTGAATAAAAAATTCTTTCAGCTAAAGATTTTTTACCACGACGCATAATTCTATTAATGAATTTAGAAATATCTACGTTATTATAAATTGGATCTGGAGAAGGGACTCTTCTTTCTGGTTTTGAACGTCTAGACATTATTTCTTTCCTCCCTTTTTAGCTCCATATTTTGAACGGCTTTGAGATCTATTAGCAACACCAGCAGTATCCAACGTTCCACGAACGATGTGATATCTTACACCTGGAAGATCTTTAACTCTTCCGCCTCTTATAAGAACAACACTGTGTTCTTGTAAGTTGTGTCCGATACCCGGAATGTATGATGTAACTTCAAACCCATTAGTAAGCCTAACTCTGGCAACTTTTCTAAGTGCTGAGTTTGGTTTTTTAGGGGTTGTTGTATAAACCCTAGTACATACTCCACGTCTTTGAGGACAATTCATCAAAGCTGGAGATTTTGTTTTTTCTGTAAGCTTCTCACGTCCATGACGTACAAGCTGATTAATAGTAGGCATGTTATCTCCTTTTGTATTTACCTAACATCTTGAGTCGTCAAATCCAGCACTGAAAATTTCGACTAAGACACCACTTTATATAACTACAAGCAAGCCTCATTGTCAACAATACCTGAGTTAATTTTAAGTATTTACTAACCAAATAATTTAAAAGTTCTATCAATATTATCTTTTGAAACCGTTTTTAAAGTATCAATTTCTGTTTTAATTGCATTTCGTTCGGTATCAAGAGATGCTAAATTAGTGTCATATTTTTTGTCTTTCGAGTTGATTTTTGCCATAGCAGATTCATATTTTGCTTCTGCTTTTTTCAAATTCGTTTCATTAGATACTTCTTGTAAATTTGTATCAGTTGCAACATTTGTATCTGTATACGAAGTCGAACCATTAGTATCAGTGTTCATAACCGAAATTATTGCATTACCAGAATCAACCATATTCGTAAACCACGTTGAACTGTTTTCTGCTCCAACAGGGACTGATTCACATTTACCATCTGCTGCAGCTACACCATTATAGATTCCAATGTAGCTATTCAACATATTTGCAGGGATATTAGGATAACTACTTGCGTTTGTATTTGTACCGAGTACATTTGGAGTAGTTTTTGTTCCAGTAGCAACTATTGAGTTAATACTCAAATCAGCATCGGACGTTGCTGTCGATGCGTAACATCCATTAAGTGTTGCAGATCCTCCATTTGCACCTGGGGAGAACGCAGCAATATACCCTGCACTTCCACCTAATGACGCTACACTAGTTGAATTTGAATTGGTTATAGTTCCTGTATAAATTCCACCAAAAGCTCCAATAGTACCTGAGCGCGGTGACCCTAGATACGTTAAAATATCACCATTTCCGTTACAGTTTCCTGTAACTGTCCCAGATGCACTACAGTTAGTGATTGTAGCTGTTGTACTTGAAGCCCCAAAGAAGCCACCAATAGTCCAATATTCTGATTTAACATCTCCTGTTGCAGTACAGTCAGAAATAACTGAGTTACCACAACCGCCAATAAACCCTCCAGCACATGTATCAACACACCATTGATTTGTTCCAATTCCTCCAGGGAAAACATTTGAAGAATATACATCCGCACTTGAACCACAATTTGTAATAGTAGTTGTTCCACTGTTAGATGTTCTTCCTATTAAGCCTCCAATGTTAGTAGCTCCTGTAACACTCCCAGACGAACTACAATTAGAAATAGTAGAATTAGTAGCTGTTCCAACTAATGCACCAACACCAGAGTTTGTGCTAGAAATGTTTGCTACAACTGATACATTTTTTATTGTTGCACCAGAAACAGAATTAAATAAGCCTTGAGTTCCACTGGCAATAGTAACAGTGTGCCCATTACCGTCAAAAGTACCACTAAAATTAGATATTCCAGCCCAACTATTTATTGTGATATCGCTGTCTAAACGATACTGACCAGATTGACCATTCAGTGCTGCTAGTTGAGCTGCACTGGTTATACTTGTGTAACCTGAATTTGCCCCCGAAAGCATGTCATTTAGTGATGTCAGAAATCCCTGTACCGTCTTGTTACTGCAGTCATATGCACGTTTGAGATTATCTGGTAGATAGACAGCTCCAGTATTAACATCCCTTAGTGAATAAACCCCTCCCGAACTTGCATTTGTCCCAACAAAATTTGCATAAGTAGCATCAACAAAGGCTGTGCTACCATCAGCACCTATCGTCTTGTGCTGAATTTTTGTCGAACTTAGGGCGTCTTCATATTCAGAGTACACTTTAGTAGACTCATTAGCCATTTGTAGCTTCTGAGCCTCAAGTTTCTGAGCCTTGTACTCTATGTCGTGCTGTCGGCTTGTAAGCGACAACATTCGTGCTTGAGAAGACGATAGTCCCATTTATTTTCCTTATTCAATGCTATTTTAGTAATGCGCAAATTAAAACTAAATAACATCATTATTGTTAACGGCATTTGCAGTGATAAGTTTAGTAATAATATGGTTTTTATCAGTTTTGTTTACAAAACTTAATATTAAAATGTAGCGTTATGTAACAAAATAAAAAAGGCATGAAATCATCTCATATCAGACATCCTTTATATATACATCAGTTAAAAATACTGAATTTAATTTCATTGAAAATGGAAAGGGGCGAAGAGCCCCTTTCCATTTTATTAATATTTGTAAAACAAATAACTGTTTTTATTAAAAAATAGCAAAAAATTTTCTTTAGGGATATTAGTTTAATTGTAAAATTACAAAAAAAATTAGTGAGGTGTTTATGGTTAATAGTGTGAGTGCAAATATTCCTAATACGAATATAACAGCTAGTCCTAAAATTAATGAAGAAAAACCTGAAAAAATAGAAAATGAATCAAAAGAAACAAAACCACAAGAAGTTACTTTAGATAAACTTAAATCATTTACTAATAACCAAAGAAATATTGGAGTTGCCACTATAGGCTTAGGAGCTCTTGCTGCGGCTGGAGTTTTAGTAAAAAACAAAGCACTTAAAGGCGTTATGATGTTGCCTGCAGCTATAGTTACAAGTATGGTTGGATACGAAATGTATTCAGGGGCTTTAAAAGCAGATGCAACAATCAATTCAATACAAAACGGGCCACACGCAAAAAGTTTAGATACTAACGCTTAAATTAGGATTTTTTCTAAACCAAGTTAACTGACGCTTTGAGTATCTACGTGTGTTGAGCTTAATTTTTTCTATGGATTCATCAAGAGAAATTTGCCCATCAATATGAGCTAATATTTCTTGATAGCCTATTGTATTAACAAAATTTTTAATACGTCCGTGTTTATTTAACAAATATTTTGTTTCATCTATTAAGCCATCTTTAATCATATTATCAACTCTAATATTGATACGGTTATACAATTCTTGTCTTGATGTAATTGTTGTGGGGAATATCCAATCCACGTCATATTCCTGTTCTTTTAATTCACGTATTTCAGAAAATGGTTTTCCAGACAATTTTGTTACTTCAAGGGCTCTAATAAGACGTACTCTATTATTCATATGGATTTTTTCAGCAGAAACGCTGTCTAATTCAGATAATTCAGCATACAATTCTTCACTAGAAAGTTGTTCTAATCTATTTCGCAATTCATAATCCGCTTCAAGTCTTGGGAGTTTATAATTTTCTAGTAAAATTCTAAAATATAAACCTGTCCCCCCAACAATAATAGGTATTTTACCTCGAGAATGAATTTCTTCTATTTTAGCACTGGCATCATCATAAAAATCTGCAACCGAATAATCAACCTCTGGCTCAACAATATCTATCAAATGATGTCTGATAATTGATTGTTCTTCCTTAGTTGGCTTAGCAGTAGCAATGTCAAATCCTTTATAAACAAGACGAGAGTCAGCAGAAATTATTTCAGTATCAAGCTCCTTAGCCATTTTTATGGCTAAATCTGTTTTACCACAGGCAGTAGGTCCGACTATTGCAATAACTTTTTTCATACCGGGATTTTAATCCTCTTTAGAAACGAATTCCTTTTTATAGAATAAAAAGACTAATACAGCAGCATAAACCAAGAAATAGAAGTATACAACTGTCATTACGAACTGTAATAATGGTATTCTTATCCAAGTAGATAATAGCGAAATAAGAAAATACACAAACATCAAAAATGCAAACATCATAAGAGCTCTAAAGAATTTTTTGAACAACTTAGTAATAGAATGCAATAAATCTTTCAAGACTGAATCTTCTCCAAAAATAATTTCAGGAGCCCAAAACATAACAAGAAAAGAATAAAGTGTTGTTGTAAACAAGAAATAAAGATTCCAATAACTTAATTTTATCTGTTGATCTATAGTCAATGATGTAACCAATTTTCTCATGGCATCAGGAGATGAAAGAGCAAAGAATAGTTCAGGTCTTGTTATCCCAACGCTTCCAATTAAAATATAAGCTGTTTTATAACTAAAGAAAATTACACCTGTAAGCATAATAAAAAATAAAACAACCATAAAGAAAAATGGTACAAAATTGTGAGCAACACCTATAGGGAATTGCTTTATCAAATAAAACATGTCATCAGGAGCAGCAGGTACTGCTTCATTTCCTTCATCAGCCACTACAACATCTATAGTTTTTGGAGCCAAGAAATCTTCAACGGCAAGTTTGATTGTATAAAACCATCCTGAAAAAAACGCTGCTGTCATTGCAAAAAATAAGAACAACACAAATGCAATATTGAAGACTTTGTTAACAGGAGATAATATCAAATACGTACTTGCAAATAATATAAACAAAATTAATGGAGTAGCCAGAATTAAACTTTTATTAGTAATTTTAAGTGCATCAACAAAATATTGAAAAATACAATTATCCAATTTGAGCCAATCTAAAATATTTTTGAAAAATAATGCAATTTTCTCAATCATACCTTCTCCTTAATCATTTTGCGTTTTTTACGTCTCATCAAATCAACAAAAGCTTCTAAACGAGTAACATACCCAGCCCTACCTGTTTGTTCATCCATAATAAGAGCAAGTATAGGGATTTTACAATCTTCTCTCATTGAAGGGAAAATATTTTGAGACATAATTTCAGGCATACATGTGAATGGACTGATATGTATAATTCCATCAATCCCTCTTTCATCAGCATACGCAACATCAGAGATGCACTCTAATGAATCACCACCAATGTCTCTTGTTAAATATGGTTTAGCCATTCTCTCAGCACGCTCAAGATGAGTTTCACCTTTTCTGAATGCTTTAGGGATAATGGCGTCTTTTAAAAAACTCCCAACAGTAAGACTTCTACGGGTCTCTACACCCATTCGTCCCAATTCTTTTTCAATATATTGATTTGAAAACTCATCATTAACCAAGAAAATTTCGCCTGTTAAATCAACATGTAAAACTTCACGATTCTCATCAATATTTGTAGTTTTAATTATATCAATAGCACTTTCTCTTGCTTTACTTAATTCTGCTGTTTTATCAGCTACTTTTACAAGGCTTAATCCCTTTTTATACCTTTTTTCGGCATCGCCTAGCTTAATTTCTCTTGCTCGGTAATATGAAAGCAACGAATCAAGTTCGTCCATTACAAATATTTTTCTAATGCATATATTTATAGCTTTAATAATTTTTACCGGATTATTTTCACCTGTAAGATTTGATAAAAACCTGTACATACCTTTAATACCATCATATAATGAAAGTTCAATATAATTTGCTTTGTAGCCTAAATCCTCCAAAGTATTTTTAATATTATTGCCATATTCTCCAAGCCTACAAATTCCTGGGGAAGTAATCATAGCAACATAATCAGCACCACCCTCAATCGCTTCAATAAAGTTACCTAATATTAATTTATAAGGAAGACAAATCGCTTCAGGAGAATTCTTTGTTCCAAACGATAATGTTTTTTTACTTGTATATGGAGGAACAAATGCGTCAACACCAACTCTTCTCAATGCAGAAGCCCACGCAATAGATATCGATCCCATATGAGGAAATGCAACTTTTATTCTCTTTTTTTTAGCCATTATTTTCCTCTTTAAATATTAGATCAGGATACCTTGCAGCCTGTGTTTCATTAACTTTTTTAATAGGCGCATTGTGAGGCGCTGTTGTGACAAGTTCAGGATTTTGCGTTACCTCATCTGCGATTTTACGCATAACACTGATAAAATTATCAAGTCTATCTTTTGATTCTGATTCAGTTGGTTCAATCATTATTGCCTCATGAACAATTAATGGGAAGTACACTGTTGGAGGGTGTATATCGTAATCCATTAGTCTCTTAGCAATATAAAGAGTGGATGCTCCTTGTTCGTGTTGCTTTTCACCTGATATAACAAATTCATGCATACAAGGTAGGTCAAACGCTACATCAAATATATCTTTAAGATTTTCCATAATATAATTAGCGTTTAATACAGCATCCTCACTAGCTTTCTTTAAATTTATACCCATCATCAGAATATAGGCATAAGCTCTCACAAAGATACCAAAATTTCCATAAAACGATTTTACTTGACCTATTGAATCAGGCAAATCATAATTTCTATAATATTTATTCCCGTCAAATTCTATTGTTGGCTTAGGTAAAAACTTTTTTAATTTTTCAACTACACCAACAGGTCCTGCTCCAGGACCACCACCAGCGTGTGGAGTAGATAAAGTTTTATGTAAATTCATATGACAAACATCAAAACCCATAATCGCAGGATTTGTAATTCCCATAATCGCATTTAGATTTGCTCCGTCATAATACAATAACGAACCATTCTCATGCATTAATTTTGAAATTTCTAATACATTTTCTTCAAAAATACCAAGAGTATTAGGATTAGTCATCATAATTGCAGCTACATCAGAATCCAAAATAGATTTAAGTGCATCAACGTCAACCTGACCCTTGTCATTTGATTTTACTTCAACAATATCAAAGCCTGCCATCATTGCACTAGCTGGATTTGTGCCATGAGCGGAATCTGGAATAATAACTTTAGTACGAACCTCACCAACTGATTCAAAATATTTTTTAATAATCATCATACCAGTTAGTTCGCCATGAGCTCCAGCAGCTGGCTGCAAAGTAATTGCAGCCATTCCAGTAAGAATTTTAAGTGACTCTTGCAGTTTATACATTAATTCTAGGGCACCTTGAGAATCCTCATCAGAAGATAGAGGATGAAGATTAGAAAAGCCGTCTAAAGTGGCTAAAAGTTCATTAACCTTTGGATTGTACTTCATTGTACAAGAACCAAGAGGGTACATCCCAGTTTCAATACAAAAATTTCTATCACTGAGTTCTTTATAATGACGCATAACTTCAATTTCACTAATTTGAGGTAAACCAATAGCAGAATCTCTTAAAAACTTTTCAGAAATACCTTCTAATTTTAAATTATTGTCCCCGATATTAATGCCATCAACATTATTTGTTTTTTCAAAAATTGTTTTCATTTTATTCCTGCTTTAATAGTTCTCTTCTCACTTTATCCATCGCATTCTGAATTATTCTTGATATTCTTGATTGCGAAATATTGAACTCAACAGAAATATCTTTCAACTTTTTGTCATTAAAAAATTTAGCCTCAACCAATGCTTGTTCTCTTTCAGGCAAATTATGAATTGCTTTTACGATTCTTGCTTTTAATTCTGCAAATTCAGCTTGCTCCTCTGGAGTTTGGGAATTATCTTTGATAATAACAGGATTTTCAGCATCAGCCATCTCTTCAACAGACAATATAGAACGATAAACAGTTTCCCTAACTTCCGAATTATTGACTGGTTGATTATTTTTAAGCGTATACCACTTATAGCGACGTCTGATTTCGTTCCGAACAGCCCATTTTATAGCTTTTGTTAAATATGCATTATTATACAAATCAGGATTCTTATTATTTAATACAATATAGACAGTATGAGTAGCCAAATTGACTATTTCAGGGTACTCAATTAACCCATAAGAAGAAACCTTCGAGAATTCAACCTTGGAAACAGTTTCAATTAAATTTGTATATTCTCTTAAATTTAAGTTATTAGTTTTAGAATTTTTGGTATCCACTGTATTGTTCATAATTAGATGATATCAGAAAAAACAAACATTTACAAATATATTAACAGAGATTTTTTTACTATAAAGAGACCATTGCACAAGTGGTCAAAATCCGATTTTGCCACTTTGCAGTGGGCGACCTCTCAAAGGTAAGCAAATGCACGGCTGCGGGTAGCCGGCGAGCTTTTGCAACACTGGACGAGAGAACGGATTTAGGCACACAGTGAGCAAAGCGAAACTTGTCCAAGTGAGGGGGAACCACGCTTTTCCGAACTGCCTATAATCCAAGACGACGTAGCACAAGACAACTTGGTCTAAAAATTAGATTATTTGACTTGTGCATCAATCTCATAAAAATGACTATTTTTTTAGTGCTAATTGCTTACCGGTAAAGATATCTATAAATCCTGATTCATTAGTATCAAATACGCCTTTATCTGTGATTTTCAATTCAGGAATTACCGATAAAGATAAAAAGCCCATCGACATAAACGGATCATCAATAGTACAACCGATAGATTTTGCAGCTCTATTTAGATCCATACTCTTTTGAATTACAGTTTCAAATTTTTCATCTGAAATAAGCCCTGCAATCGGTAACGGCAGATGAGCCAAAACTTCACCATCATTAACTACAATTTTTCCACCCTGAGACTTTATAAGTTCAACAGCTGCATCATACATATCTCTATCATTAGTTCCAACAACGATCATGTTATGCGAATCATGGGCAATTGTAGAAGCCATAGCACCTGATTTCAAGTTAAAGCCTTTAACAAAACCTTTACCAATATTTCCTCCAGCTCTATGCCTTTCTATTACACAAATTTTTAGTGTGTCAGCATCAATATTGCTTTCAGCACAACCATCAATAATATTAATTTTACACTCAACTCCTTTTGTTAAAAGTTGATGAGGGATAACTTCAATAGCTTTAACCATATCAGACTCAGCTTTAATTTTGAAATCGTCAGGCTTAATCCACTTTACATTAACTGAACCTCTTATTGTTGGTATTTCATGGTCTTTAATAGGAACAACTAGTTTTCCTTCTTGCGCAACGAGTTCGCCAGACTTAAATACTAAGTCTGGCTTGAATGATTTCAAATCAGGCAATACAAGTAAGTCAGCTTTATATCCTGGTGCAATTGCCCCAAGATTTTGAATTTTAAAATATTCAGCAGTATTTAAACTTGCCATCTGAATAGCTTTTATAGGAGGAATTCCTGCCTCAACAGATTTGCGAACCATATAATTTATATGTTCCAATAAATCTTCAGGGTGTCTATCATCCGTAACAAATATACATTTACGAGTATTTTTTTCTAATAATACAGGAATTAATGCCTCTAAGTCTTTAGCTGCAGAACCCTCTCTTATCATAAGATACATACCTTGTCTTAATTTTTCTATTGCCTCATCAGGAGACGTACACTCATGATCAGAAGTGATGCCGCTTGCTATGTATGCACATAAATCTTTACCCGTAAGGCAAGGTGCATGCCCATCAATTCTTTTATTTTTATCTTTAGCTAGTTTTAATTTTGCCATAACATTTTTATCAAGATTTAAAACCCCAGGGAAATTCATCATTTCTGCGATTCCTAATACCCAAGGTTTATCAATTAATAATGACAGATCATAACTATTCAAGTCAAAACCAGAAGTTTCAAATGGAGTAGCAGGAACACAAGATGGAAGCATTGTATATATGTCCATAGGGAGGTCCTGAACAGATTCTCGCATAAAACTTATACCATGTAATCCCAACACGTTAGATATTTCGTGAGGGTCAATTATAAGAGTAGTAGTTCCTGCAGGAACTACAGCTTTAGCAAATTCCGAAGGCAACAACATTGAACTTTCAATATGAACGTGCCCATCAATAAATGATGGCGATAAATATGCACCATTGATATCAATTTCTTTTAGTCCGTGATAATTTTCACCAACCCCTGCAATCATTCCTTCTGCAATTGCAACATCCGCTTTATGAATTTCCTCTGATAAAACATTCAATATGTTAGCATTTTTTATAACTAAATCAGCTTTCTCAAGCCCTCTTGCAATATTTATTATTCTCTCTTGTGTCATAATTAACCTCTTATACCTAAATTGTCAGTATATTACCATACAAAAAACTTTTATTCAAATATATACCTACCCAGTAGGGTTATAGACAATATTAAAAATTGTAACAAAAAATAATTTCACTAACAAAAAAAAATAATTATACGTATTATTTAAGTGTTGTTTCTATAGACAGACTATACATATAACTTGAAAGGAAAGTAAGATGACGACATCATTAACAGCAGCAACCGGACAACCACAAGCATACCAAGCATATGCACCTGATTTTAAACCGAGTTATAATGCCGTACAATTAAATTTAAGCCAACCTACATTAAATGTACCTCAAGCTCAAGCATTACCAGCACAAGGAGCACAACAACCTGAAGTAGGGCAAAAAGTTAACTATCAAGCATAGAATATTAAATTTTGTTAACCAGAAATATAAATAATTAGCAATTTTAAAATTCTACCGAACTTTATATAAGAGTAGACGTAGAAGTTAGGAAAGGAAATACTATGATTCAAGCCCCACAAAATTATGGAACGCCGGGTGCAAATGTACAGCCACGCAAACCTGTATTTAGCCCAAGCTATAATGCGGTGCAAATTAATATGGATACTCCAACGTTGAATGCTCCAGCAGCACAACCTTACTATCCACCAGTTGACACTCAATATTATCCTGGTCAACAACCAGCACCAGCACAAGAAAAAGCTCCAACAACTGCTCCAGAACAACCAGCTACTCCAGCTCCTGTGTTAACTCCAAATGGACAACAACCAGCAGCTCCAGTTGATAATACTCCTAAAGTTGATGTTAAACCAGAAGATAAAGCTCCAGAAGCATCCGCAGATGAAGCATTCAAAGGTTTAAGCAGCCCAGATTATGATACCCAAGCTTTGACAATGGAAAATATTGCAAAGAAGGGTTTAGAAAATGAAGCAAGTGTAGTACCCTATGTTCAAGAAAATATATTTGATAAATTAACAGATATTGTGAACACAGATACATCCACTCTTGCAGGACCAACAGATAAACAGTTAGCAACTCGAAAACTTATTGCAGAAAATGATGCTGTAGCCGAAAAAGCAAAAGCAGAAGGTAAAGATCCTGCAACAATAAAATTACCTAATACAATCACACCTGCTGATGAAGCTGAAGCAAATAAGTTATCTCAAGGGGAACAAGCTGAACGAAACAAAGAATACGCTTTGTTCACAACAGGTATCTTACAAAAAACATACGCAGATGAAGTTGAAAAACAAACAGGAAGCGTAGTTCCTTTGACAGAATTACCTGGCGCTAAGGCAGTAATTACTCAATTAAAAACTAACAAGAACCCAGATATAGCAGTCTCAGCAATTGATACATTAAGATATGTACAACGTCCTGAATACAAAGCTGATTTGACTAAGGTTTATACAATAGCTCAATCTGATTCAAGACCTGAAGTTGCAGATGCAGCAACAAAAGCATTAGCAAGTCTTAATCCTGAACCAGCACAAGCAGCAGCTCCTGCTCCAGGGCAACCAGCTCCAGAAGCACAACCGCAACCAGCTCCTACTACAGAAGCACAACCTCAAGCGGCAGCTCAACCAGCACCAGCTCCTGAAGCACAACCTCAACCAGCTAAATAAAATTATAGTAAATAAAACTTTCCTTTCTACAAAAAAGGGATTTGAAGAAATTCAAATCCCTTTTTAATGTATAAAATTATATTTACACTTAAAAAACACGAAGAAATTCTTAATTTCCCACACGCTCCGAAGACCAGCAAAAATTGTAAATTTTGGAGTTTTTCCGTATCCTCTATCTAGAACTATCAATAAGAAAATTTAGCACATCCTCACAGTAACGATGATTAGTTGCGCTAAAAGGAAGTACAACTCCACCAAATTCTTTTTTAATATTGCTTAAAACATTTAGCACTTTATTTTTGGGAACATAATCCATTTTAGTAGCAATTGTTATAACTGGAAGATTATAAGCATTAACCCATTCTCTCATTTTATAATCATTTTTTTGAAGATCGTGCCTAGAATCAACTAAATGAATCAGAGATTTAATCTGAGATCTATTTAAAAGATATTCTTCCAAATACGTTTGCCATTTATTTTGTGCCTCTTTTGAAACCTTCGCATATCCATAACCAGGTAAATCAGCGATCATAAACTTATCGGAAAAATTAAAGAAATTTATTAATCTTGTTTTCCCAGGGGTATTTGATGTTTTAGCGAGTTTTTTATTATTCGCAAGTGCATTGATAAATGAAGATTTACCAACATTTGAACGTCCTAAAAGAGGATACTCAGCAAACCTAAAATCAGGACACTGTGATAACATTTCTGCGCTTATAATAAACTCTGAATGTAAATATTTCATTATCTAACCAATAACTCTCTCGAATTGGCTCTTGAGTTTACAATAGAGTTAAACTTAGGAGCAGAATTATCTGCAATCTCTTGAGCTCTTCTTTTTTGTGCCCTGTAAGTCACCAATTTCAATAAATTGTAAACTTTTTCATTATTAACAACTGTAATTTGTGCTTTATTTTTCATTAAATTAACATTTATTGCAGATTTTTTAGCAAAAATATTATCCTCAATATTAACAATTTGAACAAACCCATTTCTGAATAAACTAAGGGGTTCTCTTAAAAATAATTCAAATGTCTTGAAAATATTAATCATAAATATATTTATATTATCCTTTTTCTTCCAAACTAATGTTGTAATAATAAATCTTGTGGTTTTTTATCTTCAATCGTATTTAAAGTTTTTGAAGAAGTTTTTTTGCTAGAAGAAACTTTTCCTTCTTTAGGTTTTGAAGTTTTTAGAACAACAGGCTTAATAGGTTTAGCCTCATGGCGAACTTTTAATGTTGAAAGAAGCTTAGCTTTTGGTTTTAAAACATTAACTTTTTTAGTCCATTTTGTCTTAACAGCCTTAACACTAGGTTTGTTAGCTGGAGTCTGTACTTCCAGAGCAGGCTTCACTGAGTCAGCTGCAGGAGTATCAACTTCAACAGCAGGTTTCACTGTATCAATTACGGGTGCCACAGTATTAATAACAGGCTTAACTAAATTACTATCAACTGGTTTAACAATATTATTTAAAGGCTTTATGCCTTCTTCAACAGGGTTTTGTACTTTATCAACTTTGATATTTACTTTTTCAACATTTTTTTGACTATCAATTATTTGTTTAGATTTTTCTTTGTTTAATTTTGCGAGTGTTTTTTGTTCCTTTTCCAATTTTTTAGAATCCAATTTGGCAATTTTACCATCCAAATCAGCAGTAATATTATCAACAGCTTTAAGTTGTTTTGAACTATCAGATGTCCCAAGAACAGTTTTATAACACTTGTTTGCACCTGCAAAATCATTTTCTCGTTTTAAAATTTTACCAAGCATCATATTAGCTTCAATATTATTAGGATTAGACTTTATTGCTTTATTCAGATAAACTTTTTGGAAAAATTTATCATTATGAAGCTTAAAATATTTAGCGTTTTTTAAATTTGCATCAGAGACAGCGATAGAATTATGAATAAATGCAATATTATTTAAAGCAGTACTATTGTCAGGATCAACCGCAAGTACATTATTCAAAGACTCTTCAGCTAATTTATATTGTTTGTTATAAGTGAATAATTCAGCTAGATATAAGTCTTCACTAACGGATTTTGGAGACTTAACAGCTTCCTCATAAACCGAATTTGCGTCTTTATATTGCTCTAAATTAGTATATGCATCACCTTTTATAATCAAATCACCAAGATTTGAATTAGGAGCAGAAACTATTTTTTCCAAAATAGCATTACTCTCTACAGGATTTTGTGACATTTTCACTAGTTTTGCTTTAGTTAAATATAATTCCAAATTATCAGGATTAGCTTCTATTGCATGATTAATGTATACAACTGCATCATTTAAATATTGGTTTGAACGAAATAATGATTTATTAGAAGCATCCGCTGATAGTCCATAATAAGCAGTTACAATACCTTCAACAGATTCTTTTTTATATTTATTAGAAACTTGTGAATAATACTTTACAGCATCTTGATATTGACCTGTTAATACAAGCAAATCAGCTAAATCCAACAAATTTTCATCGCTAAAAGGATTGACAGAATAACAAGTTTTCAATTGCTCAACTGCAAAATCCATATCTCCTCTTGTTTCATAGATAGATGCAAGATTCATATATGGTGCTGCATATTCAGGCATGGCAGAAATTGATTTTTTGAATGAATTAATTGCTGCAGCCTCATTACCTTGTTTTTTGTATATTTCACCCAATAAATTGTATGTATAAGGTGATTTTTTATTCCACAATAAGGATTTATTTGCATAGTATAATGAACTTTGCAAATCATCTCTCTTCAATGCTACTTGAGACAAATGATAATATATTGTTGAAGAAGAAGGATTTATTGCCAATGCTTTTTTATAATAGCCTTCTGCACTATCTATATCACTTATAATATAATAAATTGACCCTAAATTGTCGAGTGCAGTAGCATATGAAGGATTAATCTTAATAGCTTCTTTAAAATATGTTTCAGCTCTAAAAGTATTATCACGTTTAAGTTCAGCTACACCTAGAGCATTATATGCTCTGTCATTTTTAGGATCAAGCTTTACTGAATATTTAAATTGATTGACAGTAAGTTGAATTAAATCATCTGTTTTCGTTCTAAAACGCATATCGGATGTATCGATTCTTTTTAAATAAATAACACCTTGTGCATAATAATAATCAGAATTATTTAATGAGACAGGTTTTACAGAGTTAAGTTCTTCCTGAGCAGAATCAATTCTATCCTGCATTGCCAAAGAAATAGCGGACAAAATATGAACCTCAGGGTCCGTTGGTGTCTTTTGCAAATAAACATATATAATGTCATCAGCTGAACGATAATTACCATTTTCCAACAATCTGCATATTTCAACAATTGCAGGATCAAACTTTTTAGGTCCAGATTTTGTAGAATACTTTGATGGAGCAGCCAATACAAAATTTGACATCAAAAGAATGGACAAAATACAGAACAAAATTTTCTTTAAATGCATATTCAACCTTCTTAACTATCACCAATAATTTAAACTTATTGTATAATATAGAAAGGTAAATTGCAACAACCAGAATCAGTATTTATGAGGATTTTATTACTTTGGATAGTAAATCAAAAGAATACCTAGAAGATTTTAAAACTTATTTGAGTGTAGAAAAGAATTTTTCGGTACACACCCTAAAGGGATACTCTTCGGATTTAACGAGCTATATATTGTGGCTAAACTCAATCAATTGCACACAAGTAGACTATAACAAATTAAGAGAATATCTGCATTTTATCCAAAAATTTGATTATAAAAAAACGACCATACTAAGAAAAATAGCATCAATAAGAAGTTTTTATAAATATCTTTATAGAGAGCACTTTGTGGAAACAAATCCCGCAACAAGTCTTATTGCTCCTAAAAAAGGTAAATCACTCCCAAAATTTTTAACAGACGATGAAATGGAAAAAATTCTTGATAACGTAGGAATAAACACTCCAGCCGGATTTAGGAATAAAGCTATCTTAGAACTACTCTGGGCAACAGGAATGCGTGTTTCAGAACTTAGTGGATTAAATTTTGAAAGTCTAGATTTAGAAAATAATGAAATAACAGTATTTGGTAAAGGTTCAAAAGAACGTATAGTCTTGGTTTCAAACAGGGCAAAGAGATTTCTAGAACAGTACATTAAAATAGCAAGACCGCTTATTGCAAAAGGATATAAAATTCCCGCAGACGAAGGTAACTCCCCAGTTTTCATCAATAATACAGGATACAGACTTCAAACAAGAACTGTAAGAAATGTCATCAATGAAATTGTAGATAAAATCCAATTACCGAAGCATGTAACCCCTCACGTATTCAGACACAGTTTTGCCACAAGACTAATTGAAAATGGGGCGGATCTAAGGGTTGTACAAGAGCTTTTGGGACACGCAAGCATATCAAACACTCAAATATACACCCATGTTTCTACGCAACACCTTAAAGACGTTTACAATGAAGCTCATCCGCATGCTAAATTAAATAATTGATGACTCAACTAATTTTTTTGCAATATCCAAAGCCTCATTAAAGATAACTTTATTTGATAAAAAGTCATCTCTTTGAATATACTCTTTAACGATTTTTCGAGCGTAAGAACCAACAGCAATTCCCGAATATTCAATATTACACATTTTAGCAAGTTTTGCAGTTAAAGAGTTTGTCCCCCCAGATAAAACGGTGTACACAGGCATGTCCAATTGATTAATCAATTCTGCCATCGCAACAGCCTGCAGTGTAGTTTTGTAATCATCATCCCCACCACTCATTGGAACCCCATCAGTCTGGATAATAGTAGTATAAGGCTGTCTAGATGCTAACATCTTTCTCAATCTACCCCAAACAGCTTTATTACTTAGGTTTGAACGATCTAAACATATACTTAAAACGCCATCATATTTTGAGTTTAAAATTGACCATTTTTTATCAACATCTTCACTATCAAGAGACGTCGCATGTAATTCAATACAATCTACACCCAATTCAGTAAGTGTAGGTAAAATGGTATCAAAATCAACATCTCTTTCAATCATATCAATAGCATGGAACTGGCAGTACTTATAACATTGACCACAGCCAATACACTTTGAAAAATTCACTTCAGGAACCCGAATTGCACCTTGCGGACAAATAGCCTGACACGCAAGACAACCTTTGCACTTACCTGTAATATGTGCTTTAGAAATATGAGGATCACCTTTTATCCCTAAACTAACACATATAAAACGCTCATCATAAATTCCAGCATACTCAAGACCTATTTTTGCAGCATTTACGCTAGAAGTTAAAGCCGAAACATCAAACACACTACATCCAGCAACAGAATACAAAGCAACAAGTTTTTCTATATCAGATTCCGACTCATTACCTGCGCCACATACAAGCTTAAAAAACTTTTTTTTACTGTTTAAAAACGATTGCAAAACCTAAGTCCTACTTTTTTTTCCGTTTATAAAAATCTTCGATGAACCCTGTATTAAAGTTACCACTAATAAATACTTCATCTTCAATAATTTGTTGATGGAATGGAATAGTCGTACAAATACCAGTTACAACATATTCTTTAAGAGCTTGATACATTCTACGTCTTGCGGCATTTCTTGTTTCACCCCAACAAATTAATTTTCCTATCATTGAATCATAATAAGGTGGAATAGAATATCCAGGATAAACATGAGAATCAACTCTTATCCCAAATCCGCCTGGAGCAAAATATCCATCAATTTTACCTGGACAAGGCATAAAATCTTTATCAGGATTTTCAGCATTAATACGACATTCAATTGCATGTCCTCTTAATTGAATATCATCTTGAGTATAACCAAGTTTATTACCTGCAGCAATAAGTATTTGTTCTCTTACAATATCAACTCTTGAAATCATTTCAGTAACACAATGTTCAACCTGAACACGAGTATTCATTTCCATAAAATACCATTTACCATCATTGTCAAGTAAAAATTCACAAGTTCCAGCACCTTCGTAATTAATAGCTTTAGCCGCTCTTACTGCCGCTTCACCCATTTGTTTACGAGTTTCTTCATTTATTGCTGGAGAAGGTGCTTCTTCAAGTAATTTTTGGTGTCTACGTTGAATAGAACAATCTCTTTCACCCAAGTGAATAACATTACCGAATTGATCACCTAATATTTGCACTTCAATATGTCTAGGATTTTCCAAATATTTTTCTGAGTATACATCTGGGTTTCCAAAGAAATTTTGAGCTTCAGACTGACAAAGGTTCATATTTGTTTCAACTTCACTATCATCTCTGCATATTCTCATACCTTTACCACCACCACCTGCAGTAGCTTTTAAAATAATTGGATAACCAACTTTTTTTGCAAATTCTTGTACTTCTTCAACTGTTTTAACAATTCCAGTACCAGGAGTTACAGGTACATTATTTTCTACCATAGTTTTACGAGCTGTAGCTTTATCGCCCATCTTTCTCATAGAATCAGCTGTAGGACCTATGAACTTTATACCGTGTTGGTCACAAATTTCAGCAAAATCCGCTCTTTCAGACATAAACCCATAACCAGGGTGAATAGCATCAGCACCTGTTAAAATCGCAGTTGAAATAATAGCAGGAATACTCAAATAGCTTTTTGCGCTTGGAGCTGGTCCAATACAATAAGCGTCTGTAGCAAGTCTCACATGGAGTGAATCAGCGTCAGCTTCAGAATAAATTGCGACCGTAGGAATACCTAATTCTCTACACGCTCTTATAACCCTTACTGCAATTTCACCTCTATTTGCTATTAAAACCTTTTTAAACATCTTCTTCTTCCCAACTTTAAATACAAAACTATCATATAAAATACAATAAGAGGCTAAATATATTAATTTTAGCCTCTTATTGTAAAAATTTATTCTATATACATTAACGCTTGACCATATTCAATAGGTTGGCCATCTTTAACGCATATTTCTGTAACTGTACCTGAAAATTCAGATTCAATTTCATTCATCAACTTCATTGCCTCAATAATACAAACCACATCACCTTGAGAAATAGATTTACCAACTTCTACAAATGCGGCAGAATCAGGTGAAGATGAAACATAGAATGTTCCAACCATTGGAGAAACAACAGCAGTTCCTTTATGAATCGGTTCTGCTTTAGCAACTTCAACAACAGATTGAGCCGCAGGCTGAGCAGCAGACGCAACTGGTGTTGCATAAGCTTGAGGTACAACTGAAACCTCTGGTAAATCTTTTCTAATGGTTATAGCTTGTTCCCCATCTTCTAAAGATATTTCAGTAAGTCCAGTATCTGCAACTAATTTCGCCAATTTTTCGATATATTCTACTTCAAATTTCATTATTTTATCCTTATTTATACGAATACCACTAACAACGGTCTAAATATTCATTCGATCTTGTATCGACTCTAACAACATCACCAATAACTACAAAGAACGGAACATTGACAACTGCACCACTTTCTAATGTTGCAGGCTTAGTACCACCCTGAGAAGTATTCCCTTTTTCAGCAGGAGGTGTGTCAACGACTTCTAATTCAACGTGAGATGGAATATCAACACCAATTACAGCGCCATCATGTAACAATATTTGAATAACCATATTTTCTTTCAAATATTTGACACCACTACCAACTTGAACTTCAGATAACTGTATTTGATCGTAAGTTTCATTATCCATCATTATGAAGTCTTTACCCTCTTTGTATAAATACTGCATTTCACGACGATCTAAAGTAGCTTTTGCAACTTTTTCACCTGCTCTGAAAGTTTTTTCAACCACTTGTCCTGTTTCAACATTTTTTAATTTTGAACGAACAAAAGCAGCACCTTTACCTGGTTTCACATGCAAAAATTCAACTACTGACCATAGACCATTATCCAATTGTAAGGTCAAACCTGTTTTAAGATCATTTACAGAAATCATAAAAACTCCTTATAATGTATTTACTCACGTTTTTACAAACGATAATATCATAAACTAATTATTTTTCAAAGATAAATTGTAAATTATTATGCCTATAATAGCAAAAAAAATTATTACGATGTTTAAAACTAACATATAATTTCCCTGGAGTAAAAATGGCAACACAAATATTACCAAACAGTTCAAATTTGATTAATCAATCAATTCAGAATAATTCTCAATCCAAACCTCAAACACCTGTTGAGGGGAAAAATGCAACAACAAATGGAAAAATTGAAACTAAAGACACCTTTACACCTCAAAATATAAAAAAAAATAAAAAAGATATTATTGGTAAGATTTTGAATTTTGCAGGCTCAACTGCACTATTAGTAGGCTTTTTCTTCATACCTGATATAATATCTTTATTACGCAATAGAAACGCATTTAAACCATCAGCCTTTAAAAAACTAGAAAAAATCAAACCAATTATAGAAAGTAATGAAACAACAAGGACTTCTACATCAGTACTTAAAAATGGAAATGTAAAAGCTAAGGTTGAAACGACTACAGATACAGGAACACTGGAAGAAATTCTTGTTATGACTCCAAAAGGAGATGTAAAGAAAAGAATATTAATAAAAAAAATAAAATCAAATGGAAAGTTCATAGTTAAAAATATGAGAAGCTATGAAGGCAAAGGGATAGAAAACAACGCAGAATTAGAAGCTAATGCCGAAAAATATCTTGTGAAAGAATACAAAAGAGTTAACAAAGGTTATGGAGAACACCATATCATAGTAAAAAGAGCTGGAAAATCAGAAGAAAACACAAAATTATACTGTGCAAATGATGGAGACCCTATTTTGAGTTTCAAAGAAACACCTAACGAGAAAATCCAAACTAAATATTTATACGCGCAAAACAGATTAATCGGAACTGACAAAAAAATAACAGCCAAAGATGGCTCAAAAGAAAGAAATGTTTATACAATGCCTGAAATGGACATTGTTAACAAAGAATACGATCCTGCAACATATAAACCATACCCAAAATTATTCCTCGAAAAATTGAACAAAAACATTTAAAAATTAAATTTGTCTTTAACAAGATAAATAGGTCTGTCTTTTACCTGTTCAAAAATCCTTCCAATATAAGAAGAAATCAATCCAAGAGCAAATACTTGAATAGCCCCTACAAACAAAATAGTGGACGATAAGATATTAAGTTTGAAAAATGATGTTAAACTCATAACTGCAAGCAAGACCGCTAAAATATAAATTAACTTTAAAGGTCTTGTAGAAGAAGATAAAATGGACCTTATAAATAATAAATATAGTTTCAAAAGAGAATATTTACTATTTTTTGTATAAAATTCATCTCGATCAAAAGATATTATAGTAGACTTATACCCAGACCAACCAATCATTTCTCTCAAAAATCTATGTTTTTCAGGCATCAATTTTAATGTGTCAACAACATCTTTACTCAAGAATATAAAATCATCGTGCAAATACATTTCTGTATTCAAAGATTTTTTTATCAACCAATTAAAAGAATCTTTCAACGATTTCACAAGAAAACTATCATTTTCACTTTGCAAAAATTTTCCATAAATAATATCAAAACCTTCCAAAGCTTTATTGTACATATCACTTATTAAGCTTGGAGGATCTTGCATATCCGAATCCATAATACAAACATAATCCGCTACAGAATTATCAAGTCCAGCAGTCACAGCTAATTGATAACCAAAGTTTTTAGATAAACTTATGACCTTTACATGCTTTTGTTCCCAAGAAATTTTCTTCAGAATTTCAAGACTTTCATCAGTAGAACCATCATTTACAAAAATAAAATTAACATATAACTTTTCTTTTAATTGATCCCTCACCGTATTCAAAGAGTTAACTAATTCAAAAATATTGTCTTCTTCATTAAAAAGAGGGATTATAATATCTAAATTTTTCACAATTGCCCCTAAAATTTATCAACAAGCGCCAAAACTTTTGATTTAAAAGTTTCATAATCGGCATTATTTTCAATAACAAAATCCCAATCCCTTACAGAATCAAGACCTATTTCTGTTACGTCATCCTCACCAATTAAGTCACCTCTCTTAGATCTAACCTCACGTGAAGCTTCAACTCTTATAGTAATAGCTCCAGCATTTTTAAAGACTTCGTATTCATGAGGGACTCTGACATCAGTAACCATAATCTTACCATCAGAATCAACAATTTTATCAATCCAATAATCAGGAGATTGAGCACGACCCCAATTCCCAAGTTCAATTAACCCCGCTCTATAATTAGATTTATTTTTTTCTATTTCTTCATAAGTCAAATTATGCTGTCTACCATACTCAAGTTTTATAATATCCCCCATAGCGCAACGGTGATAATCTTTCATTACATTAAGTAAAATTTTTGCCGCCGTATCCTTACCAGAATATTGTTTCCCAGAAAATATTATAATTTTATCTGCCATAATTTAACCTTTATTTATTAGTTTTTTCTCTAATAGAAGCTGTTACTAATGCTGCTAACAACAAGCATACCGCACCAATGAAGAATGAGTATTCCCAATGGTAATTAATACCAGTAGCCGTAGTAAAGACACATTTTTTAATTAATAGAGAAACGAAAGTACATACAAACACTTGCGGACCAGCAATAAAGATATTAAATATACCCATTACTGAACCCTCTGTACCTGGTTTGATAAATTTTGATAACATCGCAAAAGGTAGCGAACAAACACTCGCCCAACCTATTCCAGAAAGAGCCATAAATGATGCTACAACAGTAGGATTCGTATTAAAGAACCCCAAACCAATATATGCAACTACCATAGATAGTAAAGCAATAATATGAATTTTTTTATTTCCAAATTTACCCGCCATAATCCCGATAGGAATAGCAATCAGGAAACAAACCAAATTGAATATTGCAAAACATATAGATGCATAATTTGTTGCCTTAACTTGCAACCCTTTATATGCCAACTGTTTAACGATAGAAAGCTGACTAAAGTCAGGAATCGAATAAACTGTGTGGATAGCATAATCAGTAAAGAAAATCATTAAACACATCATACCAATCCAAGTAAAGAATTGCATAAGACATATTTTTGATACTTCAGGAGAAAGTAAGAAGAATTCTTTTAAATCACTCCAAAAATTTTGTTTAACTGATTCTTTTGTTTCTTCAACAGAATTTTTATTTGAAGTTCTAGAATCTTTTTCTTTTATAGTCAAACACGTCCAAGTCATAGCAAGCAAGAAAGCTGAAGCCGCCATAATGAACTGTGCAGGAATAGACATTTGATAATGGAAAGCATAATTTAAAACAGGTGCGGTTGCCGCAGCAATTACTGAACCCAAACCAATCGCCAAACTAATATATGAGTTAGCAACTGAATATTGTTCTTGAGGAACTACATCTGGAATAAGAGCCCTATATGGTCCTTGAGCAATATTAATACAAGCATCAATAATCCAAATCATAATCGCTGCTATAAATAGTCCTAACCATACAGGAATAGGGAAATCAAAAGTGTGCCCCAAAAAACTAGCAATATTTGCTGAGTTAGGGAAAGCCCAAAGAGCAAGAGCAGCAATAAATGCACCACCTATCAAATAAGGGCGACGTCTACCGAATTTCGATTTGGTATTATCACTAATAGCACCAATTAAAGGCTGAACAATCATACCTGTAAATGGACCAGCTAACCAAATTAAACCATATATAAATGGTGATGCTCCAAGACCTTCTGTAACCGGCGCAGAGAGAATGATTCTCATTTGCCATGCGAATTGTAACCCCAAAAATCCTAACGCAAAATTTAAAAAATTTGGTACTGTAAATCTTTTTAAACCCTTATTATCTTCCATTAATCTTTCCTTTTTACCAACTTAAAATACTATAGTTTTGCTCCTTTTGGAACAACAGTAATTCCATTTTCAGAAACAAAAAATCCTCTTCTTAGATCCTCTTCTTTGTCAAAACCTATTTTTGTATAAGGAGGAATATCAACGTTCTTATCTATAATAGCACGCTTAATTTCTGAATATCTACCAATTGTTACATTTTCCATCAAGATAGACTCTGTGACCTGAGAATAACTATTTACACGGACTTTAGGAGATAAGATGCACTTTGAAATAGATGCACCCGAAACAACGCAACCCTCTGAAATCATAGATTCTGTTGCCATGCCGATTCTATCACCTTCCTGCCAAATAAATTTTGCAGGTGGGTAATTATAATTATAAGTTCTCAAAGGCCACTCTTTTGAGTACAAATTCAGTTCAGGATCATAAGTTAGCAAATCCATATTCGCTTGCCAATATGCATCTACGCAACCAACATCTCTCCAATAGCCTTTTTCTTCCAAAGACATACCCGGAAATTTATTTTCTTTAAAATTATATACCATTATATTTTTACCCTGTTTTAACAAACTAGGAATAACATTTTTACCAAAGTCATGGTGAGATGTTTCAATCTTTGCATCCTCATTAAGAGCATCTACAAGAACTTTACTATCAAAAATATAATTTCCCATAGAGGCTAAACACATATCCGGCCTTCCAGGAATAGATTTTGGAGGAGTTTTAGGTTTTTCAACGAAATTAACCAATCTCCAATTATCATCAACCTCCATAATTCCAAATTCAGATGCCTCTTCAATAGGGATAGGAATCGCTGATATAGTCAATGCAGCATGGTGTTTTTTATGGAATCTTAACATTAAAGAAACATCCATTTTATATATATGGTCACCCCCAAATACACAAACAAATTTTGGGTCTTCATCAACTATATGCAATAAATTTTGATATACAGCATCCGCCGTGCCTTGATACCATGCTCCACCTGTACGCATTTGAGCAGGTACTAGTTCTACAAATTGGTTCCAAAATGGTGATAATGCCCATCCTCTAACAATATGTTTATTAAGCGAATCTGATTTATATTGAGTTAAAACTTTTATTCTTTGGAATCCTGAATTAACGAAATTATTAAGGACAAAATCTATAATACGGTATCTGCCGCCAAAAGGTACTGCAGGCTTTGCACGGTCTTTTGTTAATGGGTGTAGTCTTTTACCTTCACCACCAGCCAAAATCATAACCAACGCATCATTAACATTCATAATTACACCTCACTGTCAAAATTGATTATAAACTGGAAACGCCAATAATGCACTAATCATAATTAATTATTTTTAGTAAAGTATTTAATAAAGAAGTAGGTTGACTTAAAAAAATATTTGTGTTATAAAATTGGTGGGGTAAATGTATATTTTTGAGTCTTGCACAACTGCAAGGCTTTCTTTTTATGTATACAAAAAACTCGGCTATTACCGAGCTTTATTATAAGTCTAAGCTTGATTCTTGGGATTTTATTCACCAAGTTCTTCTTTTATTCTTGAACGTAATTTTGTAATAATACCATCAACTCTATTAGGGTCTAAAGCATTCCCGCCATCAGGAGTCAAGTATGATGCATCACTATTCTTTTTAGCAATATCTGCTACATCAACTTCATTTTTCTTAGCATAATCTATTAATGCTCCAACAATCTTTGCTGTATATTGTTGAGAATTGTCCCCACCAAAGAATCCTTTAGTAGATTCATATAACTTATGACCTATTTTACCTTTATATCCATTATTTTTATTTATTTCATCAAGGAACGTTAGAACAGTATCCTTATTTACAGTTTGTATATATGTTCCAATCAAATCGCCGTTTCCGTCATTAATACCCACTTGAACACCTTTTGCAGAATTCATTGCGATATTACTATCAGCCAATTTAACTTTTCTTTCATTTGTTGTAAATATACCTTTTACAAATTGTTCATCTGCAGTTAGAACCTCTTTTTTCTCTGATTTTGTTCTTACAGAATCCAATATAGCATTAATATCAACACCAACGTTTGCAGCTAATTTTTTAAATTCAGTAACTTCATCACCATCAACTTTGCCGTTACCATTACCATTGTTATTCGTAGCATCTGCTTTATCAGCCAAACTACTCAACAATGTTTTTTTATCTACTTTCTTTTGAGAATCAGGAACTACTGCTAATTTTTTACCTGCATTAATTGCTTTAACTAACGCATTTACCACAAGAGGCAAAGCAGATTCAGTCGTTGCAGAATCTCCAAATTTTACTGAGCCAGATTTGATATCTCTGCCAACAGCAAATTTTGGTTGTTTAGAAGATGCAACAATAATATTAGAAACATCAATTTGACGTTCTGCTGCTGCTTGTAATAAAGCACTAATTATAGTTGAACCATACGAATCTATATCAGCATTTTTTGCTTTAGAAACAAAATTATTAATTAATTTAGTGTCTTTTGTTAATACTTTTAAAACATTATTTTTGTTTATTAATCCCATATTTTTCTTAAGTTCTTCGCCATCAACACCAAGACCCCAGAAACCCCAACTGCCGCTAAGTGATTTTTCAATACCACTGGTTATTTTTTTATAAGAATCATCACCTTGTTTATTTTCGTGTAAATAACTAGTTTTATTAATAGATGCAACTATTGCAGCTTGAACATTTGAATCAGATCTTACATTATTTAAATAGAATTTTGCTTCAGAAGATAATTTATTATTATTGTAGTCATCAATAATTTTTTGAGAATCATTAATTCCGGCACTTTTTAATTTTTCAACGAAAATTGAAACTTCATTGCCATCAACAGAACCATCGTGGTTACCACCATTAGCAGTTCGGTCGACCCATCTTGCCGTCATTTGGATATATTTAATTTGATCAACTTGATTACTCATAATATCCCTTTTAGAACACCTTAATCGATGTCTTTAATTCCCCGTACCTATATAAAGATTTTCCCATCTCAGAAATTGCTTATAATTTTTATATTTGTAAACATTTGTAACTATATAACTGTATTTGCTAAAGATACTTTAGAAAAAGCCGTAAACAGATGTAAGGGAACAAGAATTTAGGAGACATCAAAATGGGTATGTCGGCGTCACAAGCCAGATTATTATCATTAACTGCAAGAATGCATGATTTAGAGTATCAAGCACAAGATCTTGATAACAATAAATTGCAATTGAGCAATCAATCTACAACTGCATATGATGAATATTCTAAAGAACTGAATAGTACAAAATATCAAATGAATGTTGTGTCTAGTGATAGTAGCACAAGCAAAATTGATGTAACTTATAATGCTTTGACAGGTACTAATGGATCAGCTCATAGCATGTATGTATTAACGGATGCAAAAACTAATGCTATTTACCTTCCTGAAGCAGTTACAAAAGCAATGAATGGAAGTATCCCTTCAACAGTAGATAATTTTCTACAAATTGTAGGAAGTAGCTACTTGTACTCTGGACGGAATTATTCATCTGACGAAATAAGATCAAAAATGGCAAGTGATGGAAGTCAATCTTACTGGACAGCAGTTTATTACCAATTAACAGGATTTACTGATAATAATGGTAACGTAACAAGTGGTCACAATTATGCATCAGTGTCATCAAGTAACGCTAGTGACAGAGCATGGATAACAGAACAAGTCGAAAAGGGTAATATAGTACTTAACAAAATGGATAATGACCAAGAAACAGTTGGAACAACAGGTGTTAATATATTTGAACAAACAAACTTATCAACGGATTCAGGTTTATCTGAAACAGCAGATACAAGTAGAGTAAACCAAGCTGAAGTCAAATATGAACATCAACTGGATCTTATTAATCAAAAAGATAAAAATCTAGATCTTCAACTTTCAAGAATAGAAAATGAACGTAATGCATTAAAAACTGAATACGATTCTGTAAAAGATTTAGTTCAAAAGAACATAGAAAGAAGTTATAAAACGTTTAACGCATAAAAACTGAATATAGATAGCAAAATGAGGCAGCCTTAACAGACAGCCTCATTTTTTTGTGATTATAAATTCTTTTTCCCCGCACGCTCTATTTAAATAAATAATTAAACAATGCTCTTACTCCAGCACCAGCAGAACCTTTGATATATTCACCAAAAGCCTTATCATGAAATGCAACACCTGCAATATCAATGTGAGCCCATTTAACATCTTTAACAAATTCTTTTAAGAATAAACCAGCTGTTGAGGCACCACCCCAACGAGAACCTGTGTTTTGCATATCAGCTATATCACTCTTCAAGCTATCTTTGTATTCTTCAAACATAGGGAGTTCCCAATATCTTTCACCAACTTCATCAGCAGATTTAATAAGAGATTTAACCAATGTATCATCATTTCCAACAATACCTGCAGCATAAGAGCCCAATGCAACCATACAAGCCCCTGTTAGTGTTGCAAGATCAATTACTTCATCAACACCTAATTCAGAAGCATAACATAGAGCATCGGCCAACGTTAAACGACCTTCAGCATCAGTGTTGTCTACTTCAATAGTTTTACCGTTCTTAGCTGTCAAAATATCACCAGGTTTATATGCAGAACATCCAGGCATATTCTCACAAGCTGCAATAATACCGTGTACCTCAACATCAGGATGTAATTCTTTAATTTGACTCATTATACCAAGTACACAAGCAGCAGCAGACATATCATCACGCATAGTAAGCATCGAACATGCAGGTTTAATATCTAATCCACCACTGTCAAATGTAATACCTTTCCCAATAATAGCAAGTTTCTTCTTAGGACTTTCAGGAATATATTTCATATGAATAAATTTAGGAGGTTGGGAGCTACCTTTTGCAACAGCCAAGAATGCACCCATTCCCATCTTTTTACAATCCTCTTTTTCATAAATTTTAGTATCTAGTTCAAATGATTGTGCTAATTCAGCTAACTTTGAAGGAGTAGCATACTCGGCAGGTTCATTTGCCAAATCTCTTGTAAACTTCATAGCTTTAGCAATAATATTTGATTTTTCAATTACAACAGCATCGGCATCCACATAAACAACTTCAACTTTTTTATCTTTCTTAGTTTTATATTTATCAAAAGTATAATCAGCCATATTAACTGCATAAGTAAACTGTTCCGCCCATTTAAAATCAAGACCGTTTATATCAAAAGCAACTGACTTAGCTTCCATTTGCATTGCTTTCTTTACAGCTTTATATATAGCAAGCCTAAGCTTATTATGATTAAATTCGGATTTTTTCCCAAACCCAACAACAAGAACTTTTCTTGCAGGTTGATTCCCATAAGTAGGCAAAATGTATGTAGCACCTAATTTGCCTTCAAAATTATCTTCTTCAATAGCATATTTATTTGCTATCTCTTCAGTAGTTTTTTCACCCTCAAACTGATTAACAACAAGAATATCACAGCTGATATCCTTAATCTCAGACGAAATTTTTATTTCCATAAAAATTCTCCTTTCTTATATTTACAACGTAATATTATACTTTTGAGCCATAGTACGTACAAAATTTTCTACGCTTCTATCTCCACTCTTTTCACCTATTGCAGTGAAAAAACAACCTGGGATTTCACCATTATCTCTATGATGTCTAACACAATCACAACAATAACCTCTATTATTGCAATGTGTAAAGGTACAACTACAGCCAATCTTATTTTCTTCTCTTTTACATTCCATTATAAGCAACTCCTATAAACAATTATTATTAAACAATAAAAAAAGTTTTAATCAATCCTACAAATACAATATATTTTAAGTCAAATGAGATTTTGCAAATTTACATCCACAATAATTCTGGCGATACAAATCAAGCTCTTTCGCTATCTTATTGGTCTTTAAAAAACCATCTTTTTTCTTAAAATCAATATCTACATATTCAACATCATCAACAAAATATGCAATATCTTTACCTATTTGAGATATTATCTTTAAATTTTTATGAGGACTAATAACCATAGAAGTCGTAAAGTAATTTATTCCTAACTCCTGGGCTTTATAAGCAGATTTTAATAAACGTAACTTGAAACACACGAGACATCTTTTCCCACCTTCAGGTTCGTCTTCTAGCCCACTAACAACACTGATATATTCACAAGGAGAATAAGTTTCGACGATAAGTTCACAATTAAAAGATTTACATATTTTCTCTTGAGCCTCTAACCTTTTATCAAACTCATCTTTTGTATCAATATTTGGATTATTAAAATATACAATAGGATCATAATCCAGCTCTTTTAAAAGCTGGATCGGATACCCTGAACAGATGCCACAACAGGCATGCAGTAATATCTTCTTTCCCTCATCACTCATTTTATTTAATTATTCTTTCCCTTGTAATATTTTTTTCAATTCATAATATGGTTTTATGCCTAAATATATTTTACCATTAACAACAATCGTAGGAGTTCCTATAATCCCTTGGCTTGTAGCATCATAAATGTCTTTCTTGATTTCTAAATTTGTTGATTCAGAGTTAATGTCAGCCTTAAATTTATCAATATTTAAGCCTAATTTTTCAGCGAGATTAACTGCCTCTTCATTAGTTTTAGGATGAGTTTCAAAAAGCAATGATGTCATATTCCAATATTTACCTTGATTCCCTGCCGCTACTGCATAACGAGCCATTTGACAAGCGCCTTTATGAACCTGACCTTTAATATTACAATTACAAGCTTTGTCCAAAGGTAAATTATGAGAAACTACATAAACATTGCCCAATTCTTTAACGGCTTTGTGAATCATAATATTGTATGCCGCACACATAGGGCACTTATAATCTGAATATAAATCAACTTTTATGGGAGCATTCGGATTCCCTAGATTATTTCCATTAACAATATAAGGATTAGTAGTCATATGCAGATATTCATTAATTGACTCTATTCTTTTAACCTGAGGTGCAAAAGGATAGAAGACAGTTGAATAGGTTAAAAATGCAACTGCTAATAATACTGCCACAATAAAGTGGTATTTATAACTTTTTACACCATCAACAAAGTCTTGAAAACTGACCTTGAATGACTTAACAAACCCGCCATCATTAAAATCAGTGGCGATTAAAGCAATTACAGCATTTAAAATATAAGTAAAGAAACACAATATACAAATTTTATGAAGAACAAACAGACTACTGAATGCTAAAAATACTGATACAACGAAAGAAATAAAACCAAGAGAAGAAATATAATACATCGGATGTTTAAAAACAGAGAAAAACTCCAAGAATTTTATCTGTTTAATTTTGTCCACAAATAATAGCATTAGAGTGAACACATAGAAAAGCATTCCCCAAAAAGCAAGAGGAATACCAAAGAACTGAGACTCAGTTGTTTTTGCAACACCATCACAATCAATAAAACTATTTATTGAACAAAAACTTGATAGCGCATATGGGTTAAAATTAGCTTCATAATATATTATCGCTAATTTTATTGTAGTAATAAACCCTATAAGGGCAATTATTCCAATACTTAATTTCTTTTTCAATTTATCTCTCCAACCAATTTCCAGACTTCTTACTTAATAATAATAGTCTGATTTC
>Ga0302286_10000406_pt1 | contig 35624 bp, 45 predicted proteins | sample III_Fen_E2_3_FD_198765 | JGI IMG/M metagenome (GOLD analysis project Ga0302286, IMG submission 198765) | Peat permafrost microbial communities from Stordalen Mire near Abisko, Sweden - III_Fen_E2_3 | ecosystem: Environmental > Terrestrial > Soil > Wetlands > Permafrost | place: Sweden: Abisko...
TCGGTGTAGCTTGAGCATCTTGTGTCTCCTTTCAAAGAGGTAGTTGCAATTTTGCTGTGTCTTATACCAGGGACATATGTGGCATCAAAAAGCCACTTCCACTCTCTACGCGTGATAGTTTTTTTTTGTTTGAAAATAGAGAAAATAACAATAACAACCCCCTCCTAAAAAGGTTCCCCCATTCATGCCCCCTAAACGTGTAAAAAGTTACAAAACTTTTACACAAAACAAAACACTATTGGCACGCTGTTCGCTTATATAATATATAATATAACAACCTAATAGGTTTACAGAATTCATACACACACCCGTGTGTGTGTTTTCACAGGGGGACGTTGGAAAATGCAATAATGTGTAAGTTACACCCATATCGGTGATTTTGTAGAAACAGCTAGACACTGTGACACGGTGTAGTTAACTTATCAGTATGGCCACTAAAATTGTGTGTGGTGTGGGTATAAATGACTCTGCCAGTCCTGTATGTCATAAAGGGTTTGCTAATCGTGAGTATACAACGTGGTGCGGTATGCTGATGAGGTGTTATTCCACTCCATATCAACGAAAGTATCCAACCTATGTAGGATGTGCGGTGTGTGAAGAGTGGCTAATATTTTCTAATTTTCAGGCGTGGCATCGCACAAACTATAAAGACGGGTTTGAACTAGATAAAGACCTACTAGTACAAGGTAATAAGATCTACTCACCACAAACGTGCAGATTTGTTCCACACTATATAAACTCGTTATTTTTGTGTAGCGCATCTCGTAGGGGTCGTTATCCTGTAGGTGTGACATGTATTGGTAATAAGTACCAAGCGGCATGCCGCACACCACAAGGGGAGATGTTAACTAAAAGATTTGATACTGTAGATGAAGCCTCTTACTGGTATAAAACCACCAAAACGAGAATAGTAAAAGAGCAAGCAACGAGAGCTTTTCTGGATAACGCTATCAAAACAGACATGTACTTAGCCCTTGTTCGTCGTAAGTTCTAAACTTTTTTTCAAAAGTTTTGTAATTCTGAAGAAAGTGCTAGCCAAACAAGTTTTTTGTGCTTACTTTCTCTATAGAGCTGCTGACCCTTCTCTTCATATTAACTTTTGAGGCTCTTAGCAGTTCTGCGGTCAGGCAGGGCATAAGTCTAAGAGTCTTTTTTTTTGGAGCATAACATGACAACGGAACAAGCTACGAGCTTAGATAGACTTATGCAAGCAAAATCTTTGTACATCTCTCCTAAGGGCAAGATCAAGTACGGTGGCTCATACAAGCCTCTTCCTGCTGTAATAGGAGAGATATACCAACAATTCATGGGCATGATCTCCGAGGCAGACATCAGCACCTACATGCAAGCAAAAGTAGCAGAGTCGGTTACTACACAGGGAGAAGCTCTTACGGAGACTCAAATTGAGCGTGAGTGCGATAATTTTCTCTCCGAATCCAATATATCATATAAAGATGGTGTGTGGTATCATGCCAAAGCATCCGTTCCTGAAGATGATATTGTATCTATTATTGACTCATTGGCAACCAATAAAGCTATTGCTAAAACACTTAATGTACCTCCTATGGCTATACTTAAATATGCTCGTGCAATGCCATCCATGCAAAAAGTAATGTCAGCACAGAAGCGTATAGATGACTGCAACAAGTTTGTGGGTGACTGCGCTGGATATAGTGATGTATTTGCAAACGCATTCTATAATTGCTATGAGCTACAATGTGATAGAGAGGTATTTATACGTAGTATGAAGCAACTGTTGCTTAACATTAAAATACAGATATGCACGCAACGAAACATCATAATGCATAGTGGAATTATACTATGGGGTGCTGCTGGCACGTATAAAACCAAAGGATGGGAGGATTTATTTAGCGAGTTTCTGGGTGACACCTACATCACCCCTGAACTGACGCAACTACTGGACAGCAGGTGGATATCAGCAGCAACAGCTCTGGTTGGTAACGTGGACGAGTTTTCTCGTGGCCGAGATGGCAACATGGATATAGATGACACAAGCCTGCAAGCGTCTCTCAAGAGCATTACCGGTTGCAGCAGTAAAGACGCCAGATCTATGGGCACTAACCACAGTTCCAAGGTACATGTGTCGCTATCTCTAGTAGGCACAGCCAACCAGGAGCCATGGAAAACCATCTCATTTGACGAGGCTCTGAGTCGTAGGTTTATAATGCCTAAGATTGGGCTGCAGGCCAACCACGCCGCCTTCGTGGCCCACCCAGAAGACGCTCTGCTTGTTTGGGGACCTAGGGACGCACAAAATGTACCCCTTAACCACGACTGCCTGCTTAGAGCCTTGAGCGACATCAGTATTGACTCTCCAAATTTCTTACCTACTGTAGGAGACTCGTATTATCCAAATTTTGAGTCTGAACGGACCAAGTATCTACGTCAGTCTACTGTCTCTGACTGGATTGACGATAGAGGCGTACTGTTCTGCCGCGACGAACTACACTGGATGCCTCTTGACGACGCTTATCGCCAGTACAAGGCTTATTGCGGAGAGACAAAAAGAGCCACGAAAACCTGGCCTAATTTCCGTCGCGACCTGGAGAATGTCCCAGGCTATAACATTAGAGTTGTTGATAAGCACAAACAAATAAATATAGACATACTTGACATGTATACACTAGACGAGTATAGCCGTGTCAAGACACCACAGAGTTCTGCGGTTACAGCACCACAAGTCTGGACGCCTGGATTAGGAGCACCAAAAGTAGCACCACAACCTCTGACTACAACATTATCTGACTTTATGGCTGATCGTCCCGTACCACAGCCGCCACAAAAAACATTAGAACAGGTAAAGGATCTAAACATTTCAGCATTCGGCTCAACTTTTGGTGGGGCTAACTAATGTTATACAAGACTAACAAGTATCAAAAAGAGTGGCTACAGTTTAGTCAGGATCAAGCCTGGGATTATTTCTTCCAGATTTTACCGCAACCTAACACCATAGATAAAAATAACTGTCCTGTATATATGTTTGCACATGCATCAGCCGAGCAGCATGACATAAGTACCATTACAGATATCTATGCTATCATGCTAGACTACGAGGATGGGACGACGCCAGAACAGTTTGTAAGGCAGTATCCAGATCTACAGTATTACTGGTATACTAGCCGATCACACACACCTGAGAGCCCTAGATTCCGTGTGGTATTGCCACTCATGGAGCCTATTGATTACCAGCAGATCCATAACCCACAAGCCAAAGCTGCTCTACAAGATTACTTCCCAGGCAACGACGGCACCAGCTATACTAATCTACAGTGCGTGCCTAACAGAGGAGACTACTATAGCTGGGGCTACAATATTGGTGAATACTATAGTCTTAGTAGACTACGCAAACAAATTGCTGAATCTCCAGCACTGAGTAGCTTGCCCAATAAGCGTACTTATGTCCAAGAGGCTGGTGAGTACAAGCATGTAGACGATTGGATGTCTTATGCTACAGCAGTCCGCAAAGCCCATCTGGAACGTCTAGCACTGCTTCCACGGTCGTCTGGTCACTCTAGCTATGGTGACTACTGTAGTCTTGTTGGCACCATGCTAAGAGTACATGCTAATGGTATGTGGATCTGGCAGGTACAAGAGATAATGGATATAGTGTATAGCAGGCGTCCAGAGAAAAACATAGCCAAGATGATCCAGGAGTTTGCTTCTCGCAGACCATTAGATGCGCCGCAGAAGCCTACAACCAAGTCGTTCAGTCAACTAGGACATTAATAAAAAGTTTTGCAAATATGTAAAAACCGCGTGCAATTCTTAATTTTGTTACTATCTTTTGTTAGAGAGAGGTCTGACCCACCTCACAAGCACTCTTAGCTCTCAGGCATTGTCACGGGTCAGGTGACATTTAAGTCCTGAAGAGCGTTTTTGTTTTTGGAGAATAACATGAAATCCATAGAATCAGTAACAATAGACAATATCATACGTGACACAAAGGCACTCCAGCATGCAACACAGGCATACAGTATAAATAAGCACAGCATGCCGCCAGAGCTATTTGAGGAGTCACAAGAAGATCGTCCTATGATCGAGCCTATCAGCAATAACTGGAGTGAGGTATGACGCAGGCAGGCCAGTTATCAGATTTATTGAAACGTTTAGCTGCTCAAGTAGAGACACTAAATAAGAGCAGTATCTACCACATGCGCCATCCTCTAATACTGTTGTACTGCTGGCTATCTAAGCTAGACGATACTGCTACTACAGATAAGGCTAAAGCTATTGTTGAAGAGCTTGACAAAGCTATCAATAAACTATCCACACACTACAAGCCAGGTAAATGGGCAGATGAACAGCTTGCAGCAGAGTCTAGAGAGCTAGCCCACGAAGCACTAGATTTCGGTATATCTTTATTTGGGGATGTGTGATGCCCGATGCTAATCCATACATGGACATGTTCAATAGTGGGATTGCTGGGGATGGTCTTACTGCATATTTAGGTAGGGTTAGCAATCAGCAAAATGCAGCCAATCTGACTTATGTAAATGATACCGAGAATAGAGTACAGCATCTTGAGTACACTAATTCACAGCTACAAAGAGTACTTGTTGACATATCAAATAAGATTGAAGCCTACGAAGAAATCTCCAAAGCTCAAGCTGATTTAATTCTAAATATTAAGCAAAGAATAGATGCGATAGAGTCATCTATTATAACATTAACAGACTAAGCGTATCTCTTTTTGGCTGATAGCCAGGCATCCCAGCAGATGTCTCCGCCAAGTAAAGCGTAGTCAGCAGCAGCCCGCTTATTATTGATATACCTACGAGGATCGTACCAACCGTACAGATCCTTTACTCGTTTCAAACAATTACGGTAAAATCTTAAATTAGCCCCCTCCCACGCAGCCTTAGAAGCGTCTTTGATATATTCGAACTCGGCGTCGTGGATCATTGTAGCTACATCAGCGTATGGTAGTAGTATAGATAAAGTACGTCTAACTATAGATGGAAAACTGTCCGGTCCAACACCATTAGCCGCTTTCTGAAGCTTGTCAGGGCCTAATATACAAACCACATAAGGTGATTCAGCTTGTATTCTGCTGGATATTTCCAGCAGATCGTCTATTTCCTGTATTGTGTAATAATAGCTCATTTGGGCATCTCCACGTGGTCTAAGTCTCTAAAGCTAAAGTAGAAGCCTGCTGTTAATCCTTGCTTGACGGCTATATCAGCCATCTTTTTGTACAGGCACGCATCACTCCAGTTGATACTTCCATCGTCATTAAGTACAACAGCATCCCAGGATTCTCCTGATTGATGCCTGGACTTATTATTATATCCATCACATTTTGTGACTATCTTGCCAGGTGCTGTCCTACCTTGTTCGTACAGCATATGCTGATATTCCGCGTCACGCAAAGTTTGAACAATCTTAATGTTTAGACCGGCCTCTGTACAAAGACGTATGAACTTTAGGCAAGCATTCTGCGCATCTGGTTTTAGGTCTTCAACTTTTCGACTGTTGATCATCAGATGGCATCCTCAATCTTGCCAATAACAGCACTAATTATCTCGTGTACAACATCCTGCGGCACAGTTACACCATGTGTTACTAATACAGTCGTCACAGCACTAGCCGCAACGCTGGATCCTTCTGTAATAGCTCCTCGTAGGATCGTCCTTGCCAGTGTGCTATTGCTAAAAAGACTTTTGATTTTTGTGAATATACTCATTGTTCATCTTTCTTTTCTTTTTGTTTGAGCAAATAGCTTCCTAACCCGGCAGCAATTGGTGCTGCTGCTAGCGGGCGCATAGAATTACGCCACATATAGCTCTCCGGATAGGATAAACTACGTGGGTTAAATACGACATGCACATTTTGTGGAATCAAGCCAGCAGCATACTTCTCTGGATCCGCAAATTGCCAAACCTGATCACTTAAGTTCCCTGGATCTACTTGATTTTTATAAATAACAGCATCTTTACCTTGTTTGCGAGCATTCGCTATCTGCAGATTTTGATACTCGTGTCCACCCTGCTCAAACGGCATATTGGGCACGTATTCAGGTTCGCCCGGCAAAGCTTTATGCCATCCCTCACCCCGCTTATCTATAATTCTAGGGTTTTTGATGAATGGTACGTAAGTAGCATATTGTCCCTGGAGCCTAGGATCACCCGCTAATATATTATTGTATACTGTCTGTATATCACTAGATCTATGTTGTTGATATGTATCAGCCCAATCTTCCAACGCTTTAACAGACGAAAACATCTTAGGAAGATTGTCTTTAGTTATTTTACCTGATTGTATTGCTGCCTTTATAGCGTCACCATACTGTGGAGTCTCCAGTATAGGGTGACTGTAGCTTTCGGCGCCAATAGTACGATTTGATAACCATTTGGGCTTGTACCATAAACCGCTTGCAGGATCCTGGTGGAAATCTAACTCTTCGGCTCCATGAAGCATTTCATCTTCATTGGGGTTCCCTTTATAGGCCATCGTGTATGATGCCTGATCAGGATTAAACGTTTTAGGGCTCCATCCCGCATATAATTCTCGCTGCACAGACGGATCCACCCCACTCATACGCTCCGCATATAGTTGCCCCTCGGGGGTACGCATATCTGTAGTATAAGCATTGTTGCCTACTAACAAATCATCAAAAAAAGGATTTTTAGTGGTGCTAGACGGCACAAATCTTGGCTTACCTTCATCAATAAGTTTCTTTTCAATATCTTTAGATCCAGGTATAGCATCGTAGTTTAATACCTGATAAGTTGGCACACCACCAACATCTTCCGCAGGTATGGTTCTAGGTTTAGGTCCAATGTTTAAGTTGGGCGCTTGTAGTGGCGTTCCTGGCCACGGTTCAAACGATGCTTCTGCTCTTGTACTAGGACCGACAAAACCGGTCTTCATGCTTTCGCTAGCTTCTGGTACTACCTCACGACTAGCAAAATTAGACGCATCCGTCATAGCAGACCTTAAACCAGCATCGGTTAATTCGTCACTACCTTTGGATGCGGGGACCGCGTTAAGAGCACCGGATAGCAACGCGTTAGCAATATATTCTTTTGCTGATTTTGTTTTATAGTCGGGGGCCTGCTTGCTGAATGGGTGCATAGAATCAAATAAATAGCCACCAAGTCCAGCAGCAATAGACCACGGGACACCAAGTTCTGGAGATGCTAATCCCGCTAGTATTTCACCAGGATGGTCTTTTATATATTGACCACCCCTTATCAAATTCTCCCTAGCTAGTGCAGGAACATCAGACAACTGGGGACCCTGCTCTGGGCTAGTATTACTTACATCTTGAGCTATAGGTAAGTTATAGTTGTGTAGTAACCCACTCAGCAGAGTGTTTCCATGTAATACCTCGCCACCAAGATCTAAGACTGGCCTTCCTTGGTCATCCAGAACCCATCCAGCACCAGGTATTTGATCTAAGTTGTTATCCATAATTAATTACCAGCAGCATTACCATTGGTTAACTTGTATGCTTTTGCTATGTCTGTATAGGTACTTGAGGCGGCTGCCTTGGCTGTATGTAGATAAGCGCTACTATCAACAGTCCTTGACAAGTCAATCTTTTGCGACTCAGAGCCCAGGTTAAACGCTAGTGAGAAGACCAGCGCAATGAAAATAACATAATGTTTCCAGTCAAACAGTTGCGGCTTTTTTTGTTTCAATTCTGCCACTTCTTGGCGAACATCAGCAATATCAGACCGCAAATCATCTCTTACACTGTTTACTAGAGCAACAATTAGCTGGGTTGAGTCATTGCCTGGCATTTATCTCGTCTTAACCTTTCTTTTATCTGCATCGACAAACTCCTTGCCTACCTTTTGGGGTATGCTACCCTTCTTAGCAAATTTAGAGTTATGCGCCACAGCCTCCATTAACTTATGCTGTGATTTTAACTTACTTGGCACGTTTCACCTTCGCGTTATGGGCTTTACGACCCTTTTCGTCGGCCTTCATATCAGCCTTGGAGCCCTCTTTCGCATGTGGACCACCTTTTTTATCTAGCTTGGCGTCCTGTTTAGAGTTCTCCCAATCCTTATGTGTCTTAATGATTTTTCCGTGAAAGTCTTTCATGCTATATCCTTTTACTCTGCATATCCCGCTTCAAGCCCAATCAATAGAGCTGCAGCAGTTGGTGTTATTGTTAAGGACAAAGCTTGTGCATTTGCCCAGTCTGTGAATGCTACCTTTGTGACAAGCACGGCAGCGGCATTATCTACAAGCGTATTGCGCTGTAGATATATGTAGTTATTTGTTTGATCTAGAATAAACTCCAATTTGCGTATCTGTTGCTGACCTGTAGTAGTACCAGTATAAAGTGTAGTTGTACCAAGCTTAAGTGTTAAAGTCCAACTAGTAGATGCTGTAGGGCAGTAGATGTTGTAGTTAAGAGCAAACTTAATCGTCTTACCTGTCAGTGGTGGCACAATTTTGAATCCTTGTGTAGATACTGCACTAATAATATCAGTAGCAGTACCAGCAGGCAGCGATAGTGGAGTATAGTTGTAAAGAGTCCGTTCAACCAGAGCAGAATTATTACTAGAATCAGCATTGATAGAGTTAATAGTAACGCTAACTGTATTGCCATTAGAGTTAACTAAACTTACTCCCAATCTGCCCACCACACCTGTTAAGGTCAGCGCTATAGAAGAATTAGCACCATAGTTTGTGACAGGAACAGAGGTTATCGTTGATATGTGACCATTCTGGCTTGACACAATATCATACCCGAAAGCGTCTGTAGTAAGATTAGTTATGGTTACAATAGCGTCATATATGGCATACTCAGTACCATACCAGACGTAATCTGTAGATGTCGTTGATTGATTAATTAGTGTCACATTAGCCATGATGCCCTCCAGTTAAGCTGATACAACGTTTAAGTAAATATTGCCTATGTCAGACGCCGTGAATGACATGCTAGCCGATGCACTGAATGCCCAGTCAGGAGCATACCCAGGACAGTCACATGTACCACTCAAAGTATATTGATCTACATACCGTTCACCAACATAAAAATAGTAAGTAGTGCCTGCTATCAGTGCTGGTTTGGTTGTATATGTTTTTGTTATTAGTTGTTGCTGATAAGTGCCTGTAGTAGCACCAGCCGTCACTGTTATTCCAGTTGTTCCAGAGAAACAAGCATTAGTTACAGGTATTAGATTACCACCCGATAACGTCCATATACCACACACACCGTTATTGAGGGTAGCAATGTTGGAAATGCGCGAAAAGGAGGAGACGCTTATGTTTGTTGCTGGTTTATATGCAGCCACATAAGTGTTACCTGATGTCATTTTGATCCATGTAGATGTCGTCGGTGCTGTCCATACTTTTGTGCTGCCTAGATATACACTCTTAGCAACACTTGATCCGAGAGCAAGATTTGAAACGCTATGCTGTACGCCGGATCCATCTACATATACAAGTGATGCTGTCATATTAGGTCGTCACTATGTAGAGAGTATTGGCCACTGGAGATCCCGGCATTGTGGTAACGACACTAATACTGCTAAATCCCTGCGGACCTTGAGCACCAGCAGCACCTTGTGCTCCTTGGACGCCAGTTCCAGCGGATCCTTGTGGTCCCTGAGGACCTTGAACTCCAGCACCTGCAATTAGTGTAGTACCACGTCTAAAACTCATATTATTTTACCTATTTCCAAGAACTATTTATTCCGCCATATGGTGTAGCAAGTTTCCACGTACCGTTCACACCAACATAAGCTGATGTGACTGGTTTCCATGTTGCATTGCTGTAGATATATAGTTGTTTTGTTGGCGTAACCGCAGGCACCGATCCAAGAGTAAGCTCGTCACCAGATATCCATATGTTATCTTTTGCGTCAACAATGCCAGAGAACTGCGCACCACTCCAGGTAGCTGTATACTCAAGTGTAAACAAGCTAAAATTAGTTGTACTGTAGACCTGACGTGCATAGTTTGATAGATAATACCTACCATCATTATCTGGGAAGCAGCCCCACCACTGTTTAGTTAATCCAACATCTGCGCCTGTATAGCTGCCTGTTGTTCCATTGAACACATATGATGTATCAAATATAGGGGCATAATATCTGCTCCCTATTAAAGCAAACTGAGTATAAGCATACCCTCCGTAGCCTGAGGTTGACCAACTTGCTCCATTATCAGAGCTATAATACATGTTAGAATTACTATTACCAGTAGATGTACCTATTGACGCCCATATAATACCAGATGACGTGTGCCGTATGCAAGATACTGTAAGAGATTGTGCATTAACAGGTATATTATTAGATGTATCGGTCCAAGTAAGACCATTGTTTACACTTTTATAAATATGACTATCATAACATCCAAAATAAATAGATCCATCTGAAGTCTGGTCACAGCAGTTTATACTAGCAGGGAAAGCTGTTGTTGTTGTAGTCCATGTAGCGCCATAATCATCAGAAAAACAATATGTACCCGAACTAGAAAAGCCCAATACACGCCCTGTTGATGTTACAAATCCGCTGTTCCACGCTTGTAATGGAGCTGTTGTTAAATCAGTCCAAGTTACTCCATTATCCAGTGTTTTCTTTACAGCGTTAGCTGATGTAGACGGAAACACATAAACAATATTATTAGTATAATCTACGGCGGGGCACTGCTCTGTGCGGAATGTAAGAGGTGTACTCCATGTTCTTACGGGGGCCGTCATGCACTCACCACCAGCCAGAGAGCATTATTAGCTGGAGTACCTGTAGGAGCAGACGTAGAAACAGTAATGTTAGCATTACCTATAGTTCCTTGATTACCTTGGCTGCCTTGTGCTCCAACAGATCCCTGACTGCCTGTAGCTCCTTGAACTCCTTGCTTTCCTTGCACACCTTGTGCTCCTGTTGCTCCTGTTGCTCCTTGAGGTCCTTGAGGTCCTTGAGGTCCTTGAGCACCACTTCCACCACCACTAGTGTCATCAGTTATGTAATAGTCAGTTGTAGATGACCACGATCCAAGCGCATTATATTGAGCAAGAGTACCAACCCACTCTGAAGATCCACCAGCAGCACCCTGAGGACCTTGCGTACCAGCCGCACCTTGAACACCTGCTGAACCCTGCGCGCCTTGAACTCCGGTACCAGCCGCACCTTGCGGTCCAGTAGCTCCCTGATTTCCCTGAGCACCTGCAGCACCTTGGCTACCGTTAGTGCCAGCTATACCTTGATTACCTTGGTTACCTTGAGATCCATTAGCACCTTGGGGACCTTGAGCACCGGCAGTACCAGAACTGCCCTGAGAACCCGTAGCTCCAGTAGCACCTTGAACACCCTGAGGTCCTTGAGGTCCATTACCTGATCCAATAGGACCTTGATTACCTTGGTTACCTTGTGCTCCAACAGATCCTTGCGGTCCTTGAATACCGGTAGTACCATTTGATCCTGCCACGCCTTGAGGTCCTTGAACGCCAACTCCAGCAGTTCCCTGGGGTCCTTGAGTACCTTGGTATCCTGTACCACTTCCAGAGTAATATGGGTACCATGCTCCAGGAGTAGTACCTGTAATAACACGAGCCTTAAAAGCCGCCTGATTACCATCTACAGCAGCAATTTGTACTGTCTCTCCGAGAATAGCATCTGTAGACACCCACCCATCAGATAAATATCTCCAAGTTTTACCTGTATCCAAAGCAACAGCAGTTGAGTTAACTGCTGGTGTAGTTGTCAATAGCTTAGTCTCTTTTTCAAAGGTCACCATGATTAAGCCTCCAGCTTAATGAAGTATCTTGTTAGTGTCTCTTGTACCGAAGTAAAGGATGTGGGTACCACTGAAGACGTAAGGTTATCCTTCTTAAGAGACAAGAAGTATGGCGATATGTCGTTGAATAGTGCAGATGCTGTGAGACCACCAATACTTGCCCCAGTGCTGTTGGTAACAAAGCCTAGATAGTATCTACCCCCAGGCAAAGTTAGTGCGGTAGATAGGGAGTCACAATTACCATAGATAAAGCCGGGTGTGGTTATACCAACATTATTACTGTATGCCAGAGTATTGTATGTAGACGTTGACGAGCTATACTGGCCTAGCGTGAAGTGAAATGTATCTGATGAAGACCCTGCTTGCCCTAAGACGGCAGTGAATCTGCTTGTTGGCGATATAGTAAACCCAGATTCCAGGTCAAACCCCGTCCAATATAGGCTCCATTGCTGTGGTGAGAAGACAATGGCACTCTGGATTAAAGCCTTTGAATATGTATCTACAACAAGCAGGGAAGATCCACCACCACTCGGTGTGCGTGGTTCCCACTTACTGTCAGCATCAATCCATGTTAATACTTGGTTGTTGATTCTACTGGCAACAGAAACATCGGCAAGATCGCTTAGATGTAGATTCTTCCCAATGTCAGCGCTGCTACTTGGTACTATTTTGCCATTTTCATCTGTACCAAATACAGAAGTACTGGGCATATCTACCAAAAATGCGTCACCAGATACTCCTAAGCCTTTTTCACATACGAGCCTCTTGTGAGATGGTATACTATCCACAAGCAACTCAAATATCAGCGGTGTAGAGTTATACATGTTGGTAACATACCAGTTCATGCCGTCCGACTGAGAGTCCCAGATAGCAAGCGTAGAACCAGTACCAGTACCGATACCATCTGTATATTTAGTCCAATGGATGCCATCATCTGAGTAGGCATAAATGGGATCCGAAGCGTGCTGCTTGAGCGCTGTTGTAGCTACCCACAACCCATAAGCAGACTGTATGCTAGACCACCAAGTATATGGATCGCTAGTTATGTTGCCAAAAGTAGTACCAAGACGATCTACTTTTACAGTCCCATAACTGTCAGAGGAACTATTACGAACATAAATAGGTAGTAAGTTAAATGCAGAAGGCGTAAACGTCCCTGTAGTAGCTTCTGATACGTTAGTATAGATGCGTCCTGTATCACGATCAATAATGTTGTACGTTCCGTAATGATCAGAACCAACCCCTGAAAATCCAGCACCGTCATAGGTCTGATTGTACTGATAGCTATGAGCGGTTATAGTTACAACTAACCCGGATGCAGGTGCAGCAGCAAGACGTACATTAATGGTACTTGTTCCACCGTCATAGGCAACATTGGAAACAGTAAGAGAATTTCCACCAGAGTCAACCGCTGTTGCTGATGGCGAGTTGTAAGACTGATATGGTTGACATGCCAACGCAAACGTATCAGATGATCCATCACCCGTAATAACACGAACTAAATCGGCATTAGTTCTTGGTGGGTTAGACTTTACTGTAGTTCCCGTACCAGCAATTGTTTCCTTATAGTTTACACCACCAAGTTGATATCCGGTGTACAAAAATCCACCAGTATTGACTGAACAAATATGTGCTGTATTTTTTGGCAGATTTGGACAAGGTGTCCATACCCAACCAGATGCCTTGAATGTTCCATCATCATTATAGTTTGCTGGTATATCCTCAAGTAGATATACATAATTATCAACAAATCCACCATACATCCAATAATAATTGCTACCATCTTTAATGTAAGCAGCACATGACGCTGCACCCTGAGGTATCCTGCTATACGAAGCATCTGCCGTAAGTAAACTTGTATCTCGTGTAGTAGAGTTATATCTATCAAATGAGTTGTATATCTCACCTGTGCTACCAAAGGCACACCACACACGCTTGCGAATTTGTGTCCCAGTAGCATTCAGTACATAGGCATAACCTGGAATGCAAGACCTGCCGTACACAGCACCAGCATCTCCGGTACCAGGATTCCATGCTAGATTATTTCCTTGCGCATCTTTTAGCGTTTTTGCTCGCAGAGATGCTCCTATACCTGTAAGTTGGCAAACACCTACTTCATCAGGATAAGCACCAAATAAATCATAGGATGGTGGATTCATTTTGTCTAGAATTTCACCATAAATAGTATCCGTATTAACATGCAAACCTAGATGCTTATATGTATTATCAGCGCCTATATCGGATACTACGATATTAACATTCCCTGCAGCATCAGTGTCACCAATAATTTTGCTAGATAAATATCCTGCAGTAGAGTCTGCTTGATCTACTTTTACTTTTCCACCAATGTCATCAATAGACTGCCACTTATACTGGTCATCAGAAGAATCATGTATTAAGGCAGATGTTGTATTTGACACAGGTTCCGGAAACTCTTTTACTACCTGTGGATTCCACCAATACTTATCGCCAGATAAAACTAATGAATACTCACCTGCAGGCAATGCTGTGAATACAGGTTGATCATTGACATTTATAGGTAGATCAAAATGTGGTGCTAGATTTCTTCTAAGAGTTCTATCAACATTAATAATTTCAGCACCAGATATTAGATTAACTTCTTTCCACAGATCTTTAGTTGGATCTCCACCATCATAAGATAATAGATACCACAGTGATGTGCCTGTAGTAAAATTACTCTGCTGCAGTTGGGCCGCAATAGGATACCCATATTTTACCATCATCTCCTTGTCCGTATTGGAAAGCAAGGTAGCGTCCATTTCTGGTGGTTTTGGGTATGATTCTAAGCAGATAAACCAAGTGAAGAACCTATGCAAATCTACATCTGATGTAGATCCTCCTCCGCCAGCTTGTACGTTATCACGCGTATAAAGAAGGGAGCCATCTGCGTCCTTAAGAACAACAAGATACAAACCAGATTCTGGATATATCTGTGGCATAGTGCCAGAAGCATCCAATGTAATTGGATTTGGTGCCACTACAGTATTAGCAACATCATACCATATATTTTTAGGCGTCGTGGTAGATCCAGCAACGAAGAACTCTACAGTTCCTCCAGAAACCGGCCTGCCCTTAAATGTAAACTGTTCTAGGTACCATCCAAAGTTCATACAAATATATAGCACATGGATAGTTATGCAGTCTTTAGCACAGTCGCGCTAAATTCTATTGTGCAAGCTACACCACTAGGTGTGCTGACTTGAGCATCTGCAAATATATCACCCCAGCGCAAACCTGAACTCCATATTGCTGGTGTTGATGCTGTAGGTCCATATAGGCTTTGTACTAGACCCCTGGGGTTAGATACAGATGTGTGTTTTGCACCTAGCAAGGCAAAGTTAGCGTGATCACCAAAAATACCACTAAGCCCATATGGTATATTACATTCTAGGTGTGTATATGGAATCGCATCACTCTGTATTGCATTAACTGCTAACAATGTGCTACCAATTAATATGACATTAGAATTAATCCAATACTTCAGCGCATCCGAAATAGGATTAACATTTATACTGCAGGTGTAAGTATCATCAGCAGTTAATGGTACTGTTGTAGAACCACTTACAGTTCTAGCCCAGCTTAACGATATTTGTAATACAGCTACTGATTTGCTTAGGGCTATTAGTCTAATACTATCTGTTCTTGCAGGAACATTAGTAGTCATATTAGTGCAATCAATAGTAAAATCGGTCCCACTAACCAAAATATTGGAACTCTTACCTGGTATGATATAGCCAGACGCGTCTGTAGCTAAGAAATCAGCACTGAGTATTTGTGGCAGGCATGGGCTATACAGAAAAGGGTTGGCGTAAGCCCCATTCTCAGATCTGTCATAAAGATTGAAACCAATAATGTTGGACGCAGTTGCGTTCATCTTAGAACTAATTGTTGCCGAGTGTCCTGTCAATAAAGCAGGTGATGTCCAGTACACACTATTTGCATCGGCATACTTATAGTACTTTAGAGTAAGACCTGTAGATTGTGAGTATGAGTATAGTGGATAATAGTTAGCTATACTCTGAGTTATGGATGGTGTGTAATTAAGGATAGGACCAGCACTAACAGGACTATCCGATGTTGCTGTTATTGTGTAGTTTGTTGATAGATTTCTGAATCCAAAGGTGTCTCCAGCCTTAACTGCTGGGAACGACACGCCTGATGTATTTGTACTTAAATTTAATGTATTGAAAGTTCCAGGAACAACATTAAAATTAGCTGTATAGAATGTTATAGCGCCTGCTGCGACATAACTACCATCAGAATCTGCGGTGGCTGTTATTGTAGTTACTAGGGTTGAACCATTGTATATCTGGAACATATCTCCTGTTTTTACAGCGCCAAAGCTATGGTCAACATAAAGCTTATTATCAGTATACTCAGCATTAATGGTTCTAGTTGACCCTAGGCCATTATAGTTATTCTGTATGGTTGTATATTCTATATCCAGTGTTCCTGTTACATTCAAGGCAACATATAAATTTAAGGTGCCTTTACCGTGGATAGATAGATTGGTAAATGTTCCCAAACTAGTCATAACAGGATATGTTTTTCCATCAGGTATTTCTAACTTACCGGACAGAGATGCCATTTTAACTTCAAAAACCCAATCTGTAGTCTGTGTACCAAACCAATCAGGCATCATATAATTATCACCAAAGTCAAAAGCATAATTGGCTACATTAGTGCGATCAAGATTGAATATCTGATATGGAACTTCAGGCAGCGCTATGTTAGGAATACTTATGGTCATTGTACCACTAATAATGCCAGTACATACAATAATGGAATTATTTATAAACATTAGTGGATGCGTTGTTGATATATTCTGTGATGCAATATTGATGGTTCTATCAAGTATAAGTGTCTGATCGCTAGATGTTACAGATCCTAAAAACTTACTTAAGATGTCATCATCTGATATATCGGAAAAGTATGTGAACTTTATTTCGTCAGCAGCAGACGCATCAATCTGAGCTGTTACGTTTTGTCCAAATATATTTGTACTATCAGGTAGAATCTTACTGCCAGCAGCAAAGGTAACTCTAATGCTATTACCAGAAACAAAGCTGCCCCCACCACAGATTGTAACTCCTGTAGGTATGGTAAGATTTGACGTTATATATATCTTACCCATTAAACGTAGGGGCAAATTGTGCCTAGCAGACGAGCGCAATGCCACAACCATAGGCCCACTCTGGCTCACTAATGCATCATATACTACACCAAACCACCGAGGATTCATATAGCCATCGGTAATTCTACGCCATACCATAGACCCAGACGTATTAGTTAGAATAACACCATCATCATCAATTTCAGTAGATCCAGGCACAAGTTCAAACAAGCCCTCACCGCCATCACCTGCGGTTTCTCGTCCAGTACAGTAAGCTACAGTAACATTTCCTGCCAATGCTCTGATATCATTGTAAGTTCCAACAAATGTATATCCTACACTAGAACTAGGGTCTTCACCACCACCAGAACCTAAACCGTCAACAGGAGGAACTATCTGACCTCCGCGATAGTCAGATACACGTATACGATAAAGACCTAAACCGTAGATTGCGCCAGGCCAGCCAGACGCGTCACAGATAACGGGATTAGTGCGGGGTATGGTGCATGCAAGATCACTGTAAACTGCCTTCCCGATATCATTTCCAGATTCGGAGAAGAACAACTGAGCACCCGATGCTAGCTTACCATCATTTGTGCATTCACGTAGGATAACTGGAGTTAATAGAGTACCGGCCATACAAATATATAGCACATGTAAAAACCTGTTGACATGGGCGCATTTTTGTGTTAACTTCTATCCATAGCCAATAACACGAAAGGATTGAGGATGTCTATCATAGCAGCACTTATAGTTCTTATAGTAATTATTTGTGGTATATTTCCACTACTCGGCGTAACGGGTTATATTTGTTTTTTTATGTGTGGTGGTTTGATATACAATGTGTGCATAAAAGCGTATAAACTTTACCACAAGTTTGTTCCCGGCAAAAAATAATCACCTTGCTGCTTGGTTTTGCTTCCTAATTAGTGCAGGTGCTGATCCTATCAAGTCACCAACACCAAAACCACCCAAACCAGAAATGAGTGATAGTGGCTTGCTACCATAATCAACACTTGATTTTATTACGGATGGAATTGCAAAATTATTGGTTAAAGAACTTACTAGAGGACCCGCAATTCTTGGGTGTAGTTCGCCCATAATCTGGGCTGTCTTTTGAACTTTATTAGGTAGCCCACTAAGAAAGTTCATACCTTTAGGAGAATCCGGTAACTCTATACCCTTATTGATGCCCTTATAAAAATCAACGGCCTCTTTATCCGATGGCATGGCCGTTAAGCCAAAACCTTTATAAGATTCTGGATTAGAACGAACCATATACGACTTTATTGCATCTAGTTTTGTTCGTTGGGCATTAGAAAGAGCATCTGCTAGAGCTTCGTCTGTATTGCTCAAAGTCCAATCATCTCTGGATGCTGTTGGTGCGCTATAAACGGGAACAGTGTTGTCTTTGACAGCATTAGATATTCCTGGATTGAATTCCTGGTTAATATCACTTAAAGCACTTCTGTTTTTTGCATATTGCGCTTGTGCTGCGTTTTCAGCTTCTTTGTATGCTGCTTTTCTGGCACCAGGACCACCAAAAAAAGATCCCAAATCACGCATTAAAGCAGATGTTAGGCCCGAACCTAGACCAGCACCAAGAGCTGACCCACCAACAGACAAGGCATTCTCAGATATCGGTTCTGTTTTCCACTCATTGGGCTCATCTGTCAGAGGATTGGCTTTGTTTATAGCTTCACCGGCACCAAAAGCTGCTGCGTTTATCAAGCCAGCAGTTAATGGGGATGCTTCTGGAAATAGAGCTGTAGCGCCAATGGCTGCAACAGTGCCTGGATTTTTCTTTGCTAAGTCTACTACAGGACCGGCATAATCTCTATCTAAACGATTGAGATAGTCCTTTGTTGGCTGTACAAAAGTTTCATTTATAGCTGTAGGTACACTTGTTTCTAGTGTTGTTTGACCATTATCGGTTCCTGACGTTGGAAGTGTATCATTAGACTGCAATCCAGAATTGCTGGATCTTACCTGCCCCTGATGCTGATTCCCATAAGTATTATAAAATGTTGACGAATCAGATACAGATGCCCCACCAGAAGCTAATGCTTTGCGAACCTTCTCGGAGAAGTTGGGATCCTGCATCTTTTGGGCAAAAGTAGATCTATCTACTGTAGCGCCTAAAGACTCTAATCCATTAGCTATATCATCTACTGTAGCCATTAGAATGATGATCCTGATAATGGTCCTGCAGTCTTTTTAGGTGTAAAAGCACCAGGACCTGTCTTCTTACCTGCCGCAGGTCCTCCGCCTACACCACCTTTATATTCAGGAAAAAACTCATCAAATTTGTCGCCTTTGCCATAGGCAGACCATTTGTTTCTGATAAAGTCACTAGTACCTTTTACAAGATATTTAGCGCCATCAATGCTATTTATACCTAATGCTGATTGGTATGCTTGCACCATGCCGGTAGCAGCAGCATTAGCAGCAGCACCACTAAGTCCGTTTTGTACTAATCCATTTGCTGCACTTTTTACAACGTCGCCTATGTTTGCACCATTCTGTACCTGCTGACCAACAGCGTCAACCATACCCTCGCCAACAGGCAAGTTCATACCTTTAATTATTGACTTGCCAAGCATCAACTTAAACGCGCCCCACTCCGCAGAATTAGGCGATGGTGGATTTTGCATTAAGCTTATGATTTCTTTATCAGCGGCAGAAGCATCAGTTAAATTCTGTTTCTCTGCTGGCGATGGGAGGTAGCCACTAATAGCCGGATGTGATACCTGACTGAATTCCTTCTCTTGGTTGGCTTTAGCCATAGAATACTGATCTCTACCAAGAACTTCAGATAATGCTGTAGTATTACCATCAGCTAAAGCTTTAGCAGCAGCAGTTTTAGCGGCCATAACCTTAGCCCCATATGCTTGCACTTCTTGTGTATATCCAAGAACATCAAGCCTACCGTCTTTCATTTGGGGGGTAGGTACAGGAACTCCATGAGCTGCTTGTTCAAGTATCGCATCAACACCTTGTTGATTTTGTGACTTACCCATCTTAGCTAAAGTAGCATCAACACCCTGCTTCAGATTTAGATTTCCTGTTTTTACTACATTATCATAATTAAATATATTTGCATTATCGCCACTAGTTGTTGTTGTACTGCCGTTCGGTAGTGTTGGCGTTCCTGATCCAGAATCAGCAAGACGCTCTAAAATGCTACGCCTATCTGGTGTAGAAGTATATGACATACTATTGTCTTGAGGCGCAGGAGCAGTAAAGGTACCACCACTATTGGCTTCTGGATTAGACGCATGTACAACAACCTGATTAGATGCTGTATTATCATCACTAGAAGTCATAGCTTTAGCTCCTGTTACAGGCTTAGGGCTAAATGCAGCAGCACCGGTATGTTGTTCTTGCACCTGATTTTGCTGAGATTGTGTAGGAGTAAAAGCTGCGGCACCATTAGCTCGTGCTGCAGCTCTAGCCCTAACTTCATCTGATGTGTCAGGAGAAGCATCTAAATTTAATGTGCTATTACCTTGAGGGGCTCCGGCACCTTGTTCATTATTATATTGAATAGACTGACCAGCAGGTATCTGTTCACCATCAATAGAATTCATTCCACCAGCCCCAGGCTGTCCTGGTAGCTTACTTTGATCTCTAAGAGCATCAGGATTAAGGCTAAGTGTCTTCAACAGCATATTTGTTGTGCTCTGATTAGTAGCAGTATTATATGTGTCGTTCTGATTTGCTAGCCATGCCTTTACCGCATCCGGGCCAACACCATGAGACGATGCTGCATGTATAAAGCCAAACTGGTCCAGAGAACCATCATCATTTGTATGGGCAGACTGCAAATTTCTCAGTAATTGCTTATTTGCCCAGTCAATCTCATCGCGTGAACCCTGCTGAGCTGTGTTTAATGCTTGTGCGGATTGAAGAGGGTTCATACCGCCGGTAACATCTGCGAAAGCAGTCATCTATTAACCCCCCATCCCATACAGGCTATCTAATGCAGAACCTGCTGAGGATTGACTATTTGCAATGTTGCCAAATGTGTTGTTGATACCCGAGTTGAAGTTCTTGGCCTTGGAAGCATTAGTATTCCACGCCGTCTCAGCTTGTCCCTGATAATCTGTGTTGATACCAGAGTTGTAACCTTGCTGAAGTTGCTGGTTAGAATTAGTTGCAGACAAGCCCATATTAGCCAGATTACCGTAGTTTTGGATCTGCTGCTGCTGATAATTGTTGTTGTTAGAGTAATTCTGTTGTTGCTGATTAAACGTCTGATTATTGCCTTGAAGCATCTGATTATAAGCATTGTTATAATTAGTCATGGCAAGATTGGCTGTGTTTGCGGATAGTGCCTTAGCTAAACCACCACCAGTTCCACCGGAAGCGATAGCATTAGCTTCCATAGCTTTATTGCTTTGGTCTGTAGTATAAGCAGCCGACGGGTTAAGATAGTTATTAACAGCATTGCTTGCAGAATTATCAGTAACAGTTGGTGTTGTCGCTTGCTGACGATTAACTATACCAGACGTGAACCCATTTAGCCCAGTTTCACCACCAGAAGTGTACGGCGAGTAAGCTGCGTTAGCTCCTTGCTGCCCCTGCTGAAGAGTGTTTATACCCTTGTTAGAAAGATTTTGATAATCTTTGTTTGCTGTATTTAGGGAGTCATTAGCTTGCTGCATGCCGATATAGTTACCGAGTGCAGAAGTTAGTGCTCCTGATGATTCTCCGAGTGATCCAAATAATCCAGCCATATTATTATATAGTTAATTCTTGATTGTGTATGTCAGGTATACAACACGACGACCTAACGGTATAGTTACTTCTTTTGTTCCAGCAAGATACTCTGTGTTTTCATATATAAAAGGCAGAGCAGACTCAAAGGGCAGATCTAGACTAAATGCTGCTGGTGATGCAGATCCCAAATCATGCGATATGCAGCATAACGACCCATTTAACACATGAGTAAGAGTCTTGCTCCAACTACTTCCATTGTATAGATAACTGTCTGTGCCAATTGTACAAGTATTACCAGCAACAGAACTCGGTGGATATGCTGTTACAATGCCCAAATACTTTGATGTACCTGTAACAGGAGATTTGTTCTGTGGTGTACTAGATCTTGTAGCAATATCACCAAGATTCTTGAGATACTTTGTCCAAGGAAGAGACATCATACCACTGTCTAGTAATGGTGTGTTTACTGGGATGGGACTAGCAATTACTTTTTGATCAGTAGACATGTTAGAACCTGCAGGGTAAAGACTCTACGATTATACCTATAAGAATAACTTGCACAGGAGCTGTTACGGATATTCGCCAAACTCTATTTCTTCCTATTCCAGATGTAAATACACGGCTACGTTTGAAATATTCGCCCATTCGTCCCATAGGAGCATCTGTCTCACTTGACCAAGATTCTCCAGAATCATCAGACCAAGCAATCCAGCATTTAGGTTCCATAGCATTATCGTATACTGTGTCTTTAGCTAAACCTACACCCTGTTGAAAAATTGGTTGAACGGCATTATAACGGACAAGAGTACCATTGTTAAAGCTGATGGGGCTTGTTTTGATACACTTTATGTAATTAGTCAACTCGTTGTCTGGATTGTCGTTAAGATAGTATGTTGGATCAAACTCAAACACTGTGCTGTGTGTGCTATGACCAACGATAAGCTTATCAAAATTATGCGTTGCATATAATGCTTTATGTGCTTCAACAAGTCCTGTTGCCTGATTAAGGTATGTTCTCTCATGCCAAGAATCTGTAACTGTGTCGTAAACAAAAGTACGTCCTCCCTTGGGAAATTGAAGAACATAAAATGTATGACCTGCTTGAGAATAAGCATAACCTATTGCATCCGAGTATGTATCCATCTCTTCAATAATCTGCTCTAACCCACGCTTGCTTATACGCTGTGGTTGCATACCATTGTTAGTAAATACGCCAACAATACCAGTTCTGTCTGAACCTAACCAATATACATTGTTAGCAATGTTGACAATGGAACGTGGAGAACTACAGCCTATCTGCATTATGGCACCATCATATCGTGCATATAGTTGTCCATTATAGTTACCTGTATCATAAGCTACTTCACAAGTATTCAACCCAAACAGCCACACATAGTTCTGAGCACAACATAAACCAACAATATTATCTGCTTGAGCAAACTTACGACCTGACTGGATTGGATTCCAATAGCCATCAATTACTGCTGGATCATAATCTTTAGATGTATTATCGGCATTATAAGCATAATAAGGGTTTGAGTAGTAGTATTCATTCGTATTTGGTACATTGATGATAAACCTTGTATCATTATAAGCTACATGTGTCGGTGCTAGAGTACCTTCAGCATTTCCTGGAAAATACTCATCTCTAATCTGTGTGAATGTAATTGTAGTATAGTCAAATATATAACCAGCAGAACCGTCAACAAGCATCAACTGCTTGCCATTCTCAGCCATCTGTACTTGCTCTGTAGATGTGATTAATGTACCAAGTTCTGTTTTAGAACCATTCATATCTATTTCATAGAACTTATTACCAAACACACCATAAGTTGCTCCGGCTGCGGATGTGTATAGTCCACGACAAGCTCCTTTATTTATTGCATCTGTTGTTCCAAACTTACGCATGCCTGGTATCTTGAGCAAATAATATTGAGCTTTAGAGTTCTCTGACTGTGCTACTTCAAGATATAAATTTTGACATACCTCAATACCAAGAGAGTAGAATGGTGAAGCATAAGGCTTTGATCCTAGCGGTATAGTAGTAGCTGTAATATTAGCCATCGATTATACCCCGCCAAAGAAGTTAAATGGACTGCCACCCGAGAAGTCATTACGTGTTCTGTGCATTCCGTTCATCAAACCTCGTGCCTTGATATGCTTGCTGCAGCCACTAAGTTGTATGATTAATCCTTGAGGAACATCCTGACCATACAGACCAAGCAATCTAGTAGCTAACTCAAGATATAGCATTTGGAAGTATTCGGGAGGGTCAATATAGGGATCTGTTACATTCTCATAATCTGTTAAGTATCTACGACCTTGTACGCGTACAGCCCATCCCTGAGATAGTCCTGGATAAAAATAAACATTTTGCAGAGGATATTCAGAATCCAGATAAGCGCTATCTGGAATAGCAAACACATTCTGTACTATTTTAGATCTGTACTCTTCATATGTTTTTAACGTCAATAAAAAGTTATTATTACCGTTTGCCGAGCTATTCATCAGTATGATCTGATCTATAGAACTTGGTCTTATTGGTATATCACCAGCAATAGGGTTTAACGGGTCTGTGTTGTCCGTACCTAATGTGATAAATTGTTTGTTTGTGGTTGCTGAATATGTCTGATCAAACTTAAGATTAGCTCTATTGTTGATAGAATACTCTGCTCGTATAGCATTAAGCAGCATCAGTGCTTCTCGTGCTTGGTTGGGTGGTATGCTATCATTAAAATATGCAACACCGGCTGCCCTAAGTGCCGAGAATAACAGGTCGTATACAGTGAGAGTACTTAGCATATCAATATATAGGTAGAAATGAAAAAGCCCCACATTTCTATGAGGCTCAGTTTTATGTTACAATAAGATTTTCTGCTTAGTTGTGACGAATACGGATAATCCACTCAGGACGTAAAGTCTTAAATCCTAAGAAACTATCAAGACGCGAGACAAACCCTACCGTGCCCGAAGCTCCTACCATGTCATACCCACGAAGGAAACGAACGCGTAGCTGATTCTCATCAATCTCTTCGGCCATGTCAAACGAACTCTTCTTCGGCATCTCAAACTTGGGAGATACAGCAGCAATAGCGGCGCGATGGAATACCAAGGATTCCTGGCCACTTGCAGCAGTAGCATCAATGAGAGTAAGAGTTGTGCTTGCAATAGGTGCAGAGATGTTCTGATCTGGACCAGAAACAACGGGAGCAGGAGACACCGTTACAGTAGTTGCACCAATAGCTGCCGCAGTAACCACCGTGAACTGCTTGTAGTTTGCAGTTACGGCCTTAGTAAGAGGATTAACATGATAAACAGTAGAAACGAACACGTCTCCGGCATTAACCGCTCCTGTAAGAGCAGTAACTGTCAAAGTACCGGTTTCAGCATAAGCAGACAAGCTGTTACTAGCTGCAGAAGTTACAGCCAATGTACCCTGAGCGCCGTTTACGTGTGTAGCCATAGACTGAGAAACGTTGAACTCAATGCCGGAGAAGTCTCCAATGTATCCCTTTGTGTAGATACGAGAAATTGATTCCTGGGCATTAAACAGCGTTAACTGAGCGTTAGCAAGCTGACGGTTAGCACGCGGTGACAAAACACCAACAATATCACCATCGTCCGGGCAGCCAGAGTCAAGAAGGACCTGGAATGCATTAAGAATAGTATCGGAAGTCAATGCTGTAGCATACGAACCAACAACCCAACCAGCACTATTTGGGGTAGCAGTAGTAACGCCACCATCAACAGATGAACCAGCATAGCAGTTAACACAGGCACTAGCAATATCTGTATCAAATGTAGCCGCAAGCACTGCCACGGCCTGCTTTACATAGCGCGAAGAGAAGTCTTCAATCTTCAGGGCAAGATCAGCATCAAAGAAAGTAAACGGAACAGTGTACGAGTTAGAAACAGTCAACTGCGAATACTTTTCAGTTACTGCCTGAGCACTGAATGCTAGGTTGTTGCGATTTACTGAAAACAGGACAGGAATACGAACACGGTACTGAGCACCAATCTTATTCTCTGAAGTAGCAAACTTATCGTTATACTGCCAGTCAACCTTGCGAGCAACGATCAAGCTGTTCTCAAACTGCATCAGTAATTCCTTACTGATGATGGTAGAGGTAAGTACTGTATTAGCCATTATTGTATCTCACTTTTCTGCCTATTAGGCGGTTATGTTTGCCCTGCACATTTTTTACTTCTCATCTATGCAGGGCTTGCATTGTGAGAATTACAACTAAGGTATTTTAACGAGTTCTTAGCCCCTCTAATAATTTATATAGTCTACCTACCAGTACGCCATTTTCTATATTCTGCTGGACTCATATCTTCAACTCTCTTTGTTGGTGCCCTAGTACCCTTTACTGTTGGTGTTACAGGCTTTGTACTCTGCGTGAATGTTGGTTTACTATCAGATTCTTCTGATTCGGATGTGTCGTTAGATACGGGGGTACGTGAGAACTTTGCACTCCACTTTGCCATTGCCCTAATTGCGCCAATCTCATCATTAGATGATAGCATTTGCATAATGTCAGCACCATCTGTACACAAGTGCTTAATAAGATCTGGACCATTCTCGTCAGTAACAATCGCATACCGTACCTGAGGGGATAGTTTTGTAGCATACTGTTTAGTAAACCAATCAGTAGCCTCCTTAACTTCTGGATCAGCCTTGATAGACTCTTCTAGGCGCACTTCAAATTTAGATGCTAGGTCTTTTTCTACCTGAGCAGCGGCACGCTGATATTCTTGCTGTCTCTGTCTTGCTTCAAAAGCCTTAAATGTTTCCTGCTGGAGATACGCCTCACGAGCCTTGAGCCAAGCATAATTATCAACCTCACCATCAGCGGTCTTGAATTGTTCAGGTTTAATGTCATCAATATTTGTGATCTCTGGCATTTTAGGGCCATTGACCTTAGCTTCTAATTCAGAATACTTCTGCTGCATCTCATTATAGCGTGCTTCAGTTTCTCTGAACTTGTTGTTAACTTCCTGAAACCTATGATACGGAATTGGATCAGGTTCCTTTTTATTCCAGGGACGCTCTGGTTTGGTTTCTTCTGGTGTTGGTGTAGCTTCAGAGTTATTGGTAGTTTCAACTACTTCAACTGGATTAGATTCTACTTCAACTTCTACTGGTTCTGTAATGGGTGTTTCTGTGTCCATACTTTTATATAGTAGTACAGGCATGTACAACAACACAATAATAAAAAAGAGAGCTTGTTAGGCTCTCTAAATTATTACTGTTGGTTTGGTTTCACGACTAGCATATTTAATTCAGTTTTATGAATGTCGTGTCTATGATCCATTTCTTGCTGGAATATCTTAGTCTGATTCTCAATATGACGATTAACTATGTCGTGCTCCATCTTTGTAGCTTCCAAAGATTTATCTTCCTTAGAATCTGCTTGACGTAGAGATAAGTCATATTGATACTTTGCTTGCATAGCTTCCATCTGCATCTGATGCTTAGCCTGTTCTGCCTGCAAGTGAGTGGCCTGCTCCTGCTTAAGAGCCTGGTTCTCTGCTTGCATTTGTTGCATTTTCTGTTGCATCTGCTGCATCTGATTCTGTGTGGCAGCTAGCTGTTGTGGTGCTTGATCAGCATTGCTTGGATTAGATGCAGCAAGTACCTGTGATGGTATTGCAGCTCTTAAGCGCATAGCCAGCTCATCAGCACCTGTGAAGTTCAGGTTCTTTACAATCAGATCACCAGCAAGTTGCATCATGGCGGGGTATTTTGTGACCAAGTCAGATAGACGATCGGCTGTCTCGGATCTCTGTGACTCGTAGGTAGGTCCTGTACTTAGACGGATGCTATACTTACCTGATGTAAGATCGTGTTTAACCCATTGACCATTTTCAACGTATGCTTGGTTGATCTTAGCCGCAGTAATCTGACCATCTTCACCCATGATCTGAGCTATCTTAGGTTCGTCATAATAATGTGGTATAGCATCTACTAAGATCTTGCCCAACATCAAGATCCCATCTTTGAGCGAATCATAATAGTTATAGATACCAATGTTTCCCTCTGAAATTTGCAGATTTATAGCCTTACCAGACTGTGTTTGAGGGATGTCCTGTAATGGGTCTCTAATACCAATAGCCGATCTTAGATCTGTATCAGCATCCTGCGCTGCTTGGATAAGTGCTGTTGGTGGTACCTGTGGTTGTATTGGTACAGGAGCACCGGTGCCAGAGTCTTCGTATGGCAGATAATTATACTGTTGTATGTTGTTGGAATCCCAAACCTTTTGGTAAGGACCCATCTGTTTATCAGATATCAGCCACTGCTGCTTTGCAGATCTAGCTAAATAATCAGCTATTTCAGACTTGGTATAGTTGAGTAGTTTTTGGATATCCTTAACGTCACGACAAATGCCCTTATACTCTTTTATATCATCAACAACAAACTCTTCACCAACAATATAAACAATAGGAATATATCGCGGCTTATAGTTATCTAGCTTCTCCAGAATCTCATTGGCTGTCATGATGACCATTTTAACTTGACCATCTTCTTTATACCAATACTCTGCTATCTGTACCTTATCCTTTTGAAACCAATTGCTCTCAGGATCTAATGGTTCTGTGCTAGCTTCTGGGTACTTCTTTTCAAAATCCTTTTTCAGCATCCATGATATAACGAACGCATATTTCATATCTTCAAAGCAAAAACGTTCGGCATCTGGATCAATATATACATTAGTAGGGTCGCGAATACCACGAATATAGAAATCAGGTTCGCCATCCATATCTGGCTCAATAACTACACGAAAAGCGCCAAGTCCGCCCATCATCTCTTGCTTCAAGGAGTTGGCAAATACGGTCTTAGCATTACTATTATACATGATATACTTGATAAGACCATCATATACTTTTGCAGTATTCTGATCAGCACCATCCGTATATGGACTACACGCCAATGACGGCATGTTCATTCTAGCATTGTTAACAATATATTTAATATTGGCTAATAGCTTATTGTAGTTTAGAGAAGATCTGTCTTCCATGTTTCGTATCTTGAGAATCTTATCATCCCACTGGTTCCCCGCGCAGAATCTAACATCCTCACGATATTGGTCATGTATACGCTCCCACTGATCGTGAGCATACTCAAATCTCTCTAATGCTTCCTTAATCAGGTCTTCTTCAGTTGTATCAGCCATAAATTTATATAGTTCAAACGGTTTCTGTTGACAGTTTTGCGAGCGTCAGATCTTGTTCTACACTTTCCATAGTGTCCTTAGCCATACTCTCTAACTTATCTGTAGCGTCGCGAACGGCCAAATTTGCCTTGATCATCTTATTGATTAGCGAGAGAATATTGATCTTTGGTATGTAGATCTTACCTTTGTAGCGTATGCCTTGAGGCATGATTTCATGCTTCATTAAACCTCCTAAAATTTCATTATCAAATCCATATCGAGGAAGATCCTGGATAAGTATCCATTCACCGCGAGAAAATCTAAAGTTGTCGGGTACGGGAGAGTCTGTATTTGTTGTCATGTATTTATATAGTACAGATATCTGTACTACCTACCAGTAAAAGAGAAAGGTGACGATCCTGTATGTGCTACAGGCTCTTCTATTGTTACAGGAGCTTTATAGTATGATACATATCTAAATGCGTCAGCAGCATGTGAGTGGCTATCGTGTACTGGCTTGTCTGTCCATATACCTAAGTCTTCTTTCCACTCACGTCTATAGTTTACTAGATCTTCATATAACTCTTCACATTTTGATTTGTTGATCCACACGTGGCGGAACATAGTACGCGTTGACTGTATACCTTCAGCCAGAGTGTCACGAGGAAGTGGAAATACATCATTAGTTGTTTTGCGTGCTTGATCAATTATTTTAGTATTTGTTGTCCATTCACGCTTTGAACCATCATGTGGGAAGTAATGCTTTTGATAACGATAACCACACGAATCCATACGTCTCATTACTTCTGGCATGTAATAGTCATTTAGACCCTTGTTATTATCTTTGATCATGTCAATAATATGTATCTCTTTACCAATAAACTGCACAAATAGTATTACTGTCATATCGGATGAACCAATATCCCAAAATGTAGATACAGGTATAGAAGGATCAAAAGGTACATTAGAATACCTATGCTCATCCTTCATTGTTTTTAACTCATGCTCAAACACTTGTCCCTCTACCACGTCATATGCTCCCCAGTTACCGTATAGTAATGCGTTACAGTCCTCTTCACTCATCATCATAAGTTGCGCCTGGTACTCTTTGCTTATATGTGGGTTGTCTGATAGCTTGGCCTGTATATATCTAAAATGTTTTAATACTACTGTACCATCATCAAGAGGATACTCTTTTACAAAATACGTTGAATCTCCAACATCATTAATGTTAAAATAGTTTCTCAACCATTTATATCTTGACGGATTTGAACTACACCTAAAGTAACATCTAAGCCCGTGGCTATCTCTCAAGCGTGACATAGCATACTGCATAATAGCAGGACTATCATACTGACCTATTTCATCACAATGTATTATTGATAACTCTTGACCTTGGAAGAACGTTTCAGCTTGTTCAAAGCGTTCAAAGTGCTGGAAGTATATTTGGGCACCAGATGAAAATGTCCATGTCAGAGTATTTCCACCAACAAACTTAGCACCAGGATCAATTTGTTTATATATCTCTTTACTCTTAAGTATTAAATCACGTAAGTCTTTATAGTGCTTGCGGTAAATTAAACCACGGTAATATGACTTCTGGTATCTCGGGCAGTCACTATCATTTAGCCCTAATAGATTAACAAGAGCCACAAGACTCTTGCCTGAACCAGCACCACCAGCAATCATACAAACATCGTCATCAGATGCTAAGAATTGCTCCTGTTTATCGTTTGGTACAAACTCAAACATCCTTACTCTTTACTATAGTTACTGTCTCTTTTGGCGGCATAACAATAGTAACTTGGTTAGATGTGTCTGTTGTTGTATCTGGTTGGAAATCAGGACACTCATCATTTAGACTTACCATCAACTTAATTGCTGCCGCATCTCCAGAACAGGCTTTACGATATAATCCATCCCAAATTGCCTGACGCTGGGCTTCAGGAATGCGATTAAGCCAGTTGCGAAAGTTAGTCTTTAGTGATAGCCCACCCATGCCGTTCTTACCGGCCCGACCCCAAGGGTTGCGAACGTCGCCAGGTTTTGCTGGCTTAAGATTCTCGCTACCTGGGTGGGATCTCTTGGATCCATCTGATGGATCTTTACTCTTGGGCATTACGGGCCTCTTTACGATCTGTTCGCGCTTGCTGTTGTTTAGTTTTGTATATTTGTATTTTATCTCGTATAAGTTCGGCCTCACTATCTAGATGCAGTTGCTCTGCTATAGATAGATCTTGACTCAGCCTATTGAGGTAGCTTATCTTGCTACGTGGGATGCCTAGTAAATTCATACTATTTATATAGTACATCCCTGTACAACATGTCTAGTCTACTACTTCAGCGTCTGCTATATCGGCCATTGTACAAGGTACAGATAGATGACGATTTAAGTCATTTGCAATAATTGTAGCACACTCACCGTACACATGCTCTACTCTACATGCAAATTCTTCCTTGTCCATGATATCACAGGCTTCCCAAAGTATATTATATACTAAATCAGGAGTTATTTCAGCCTTCATTATATTCCTCCACGTTGAACGACGAATCCCAATAAGCTATATCAATATCAGTATAGATCTCAGCAGCATTTAGTTTCTTCAGTTTCTTCAATAGTCTATTAAACGTATTATTCATATTGAAATCTAAGTAGCCAATAGCAACGCCTTTACTGTAAGTTGGTTTTGGATTAAAGTTATGCCCCCATTTAATAAAATCAATCATAGCTTGAGAAGACATATCTTCTTTATCTTCTTTTGAAATATAACAATATCTAGAATTTGAAAGTTTATTATTTATTAGTTGTCTAACAAGTAAACATAACTTAACTGAAGGTGTTTTTGTATCATGAAATAATAACAACTCATCATAAGCTAACTCATTATTGATATTATAACCCATATGTACCCCGTCTACTACGCTTCTTTGGGATATCTATCAACATTTTGTCAACAGGTGGTGGATTGATTGGAGCAAACTGCGGATCGTATGTAATTGTTACTAATCTATGCTTCTGTGTTAGCTTTTCGCGTTCTCCAACAATTTGCATAGCTATTGGAAACGTACCAAACAGGTTTGATGTTATATTTTTGTAGGCAGTGTCCCACGGTTTAGTTGCATAATCTTGTATATAAGGTTTGTCTAAGTCAATAATAGATATCTTTATTTTACCAAGATCGCAGTATGTATTGTTCCACCAATCAATTTTCTTTAGTTTCTCAATGTCTATTATCATGCCATATCCCTAACTGCCTTAATGTGGCCATCAAGTTGAGTTGGATATGTTCGTAGGAAGTTAACTGGTATATCTTCGTGATTTGGTCCGACAGTTATCCGCAGTACAATATCATCATACTGTATGTAAGTATCTTCAAATTGCCAATAGTCGCCTTTATCGACATATCCTCTAGATTTAAGTAAATCAGGTATAATCATCGTGATTCGTCCTTAGTTCTGCACAGAACAAATGCATCAAAAGTCTTGTACACTAACTGCAGATTGGCATTATCATGATATTCCCACATTAAGGCTATCTGCTTCTCTCGCGGTATGTTCTTCATTTGCTGCTCCATGTTAACACTTACTTCTTGACGATAAAACTAAGTAGTGCAAAACCTAACGACGATCCTAAAAGTACCCAACCAAACGTTCCATGCGATAAACAAAGGCAAACAATGCCAGCTAGACCAACTACACAGTCAATTATATATGCTTTAGTTTTCTTTACCATTTTATTCTCCTGATTCAGTGTTTTCTAACATAAAGAAGTAGTCACGTTTTTCTAACTATGGCCTTATTTTGAGCCAAATTTTCAATTATTTTTGAAATACTTGACTTAAGTATCTGGTCAATAGCCTGTCTACTGACTCCTAGTAGACCTGCTACATCTTTTATGCTGTAACCACACCTATATAGTAGTTCCATCGCTGTGCGTGCTCTAGGCTTTAAGTCCACATGATCTATCACGTACCATAAATCAGATACATCCAGCACATCGTCTATTATGTCAGGTAATATCTCTACGTAGGGATCAATGTTACATAACTCTGCCTGCCGTCTCTGAGCACCACGATAGCTTAGACTATGACTTACACCACCACGTACCTGCCATGCAAACCAAGTCCCAAACGATGATTCTGACGTACTATTATACGTTTGTAAAGCTGTTACGAAGGCGTCATTAACAATATCATTTAACAACTCAGTACCGGCATCGTTCCATACCTTGATGGTCTTGCGAGCACAGTAGTATCCATACTTTTTGTACTTGTTATACAGTTCTGTGGCTGCTTTTTCGTCGCCAGATCTAGCCGCTAGTATCAAATCTTGATCGTCCATAATAGCTCCCTAAACAAAAAGGGGTACTACAGTGTTGTAGTACCCCGAACAGACCCACCCTAGAAGACAAACACGTATAGTGGGACTGCTTACTATTAAAATGCGATAGCAGGCATCTCACGACCAACTACGGCGGGATTGCCTGGTAGCTGTGCCATAACCTCGGCTGGGATCGTAGGGACCTCCAGCTTATCCTGTAACACATGGATATTTTTCCATGGGCTGTCTGGGTTGGTTGGGTTAGCCTTGATTACCAACTCAGCAAGGATCTCATCACCCTTGAGGATGCGCTTGTTGACAGCATTGATATAGTTAGCGATAATCTCTTGCCAGCTATCAGCATCGTCCTCCAACTTGGCTACATCGTACCCGGTAGCTGCCAGCAACTCGATGTATGGCTTGAGGTTACTAGCCGTCTGCTCATCTGCCTTAGCCTGGGTCCTATACTTTTCGGGCTTACTCTCTGTGATGTAGGTATTAACGAGACCCGTCTCAGCCTCACCCTCAACAACCTCCCACTTGGTCATCCCGCGATAACCATCACGGGCGTGATTTTGGCCATACTCGGCGGATACTAGTTTGACGATATATCTGCCCACACCAACCTTGGGGCGAGATGATCCACTGTACGACTGAGCTGCTTTGATTTGATCGAGAAACGACATGATACTTACCTTTTGATGTGAGTACTCTTGTACTCTTGTTTTTGTCTACTAAGGATCTCTTGATTCTTATACTAAGAGATTTACACAGTTACATGACCAATCTTAGATATTTTGCACATCAGCAAAACTTTTTATGCTGTGGTAGCCTGCACATAATCTTATCCCATCCAGCACAGATGTCAGCCTACTCCGTGCAATAGCTGTAGTAGTACCTAGCCTCTTAGCCAGATCAGCAGCGTGCAGGATCATATAATCCTTGGTGCCTACATCTAGCGTAGCCAGATATTGCTTGAGTAGCTCTCTTTTGTCATTAGATAGGCCAGCAAGGTCCATCAGGTACTGTAGTGATGTACTTGCCCACTCCGCTTGCTCATCGTCTTCCAGGCCCTTCTCTGCCGCTTTGTCACCAATCTTGTCCGAGATGTTAACATTATCATTTGTGGACACGTCAGAAATGGGAGCATCCAGATACAACGGACAGTAATCGGGCATAGGATTGTCTGGATTAGCCTTATTGTAGTAATGAGCTTGTTGTGAGATGCGGTATCGTACATCCACATCCTTACGTGCCTCCCAGAGCTTGCGTCTGACAGTCCAAACTACATAGGTGATCAACCTAGCACCACGAGTAACGTCGTGCCTTGCAATGGCCTCGTAGACAGCTTCTTCTGCCACTCCAAAAAGCTCCCTGAAGTATGGGCTACGGCTATTGTTGATGCTTACATGACGCCTAGCAGCATTAATGCAGGCCCGGAACAACAAGTCACGAGCTATGTCATCACCAGCTTGTGCTTGTAGTACTAGCTGCTGCTCGTCTTCAAGGCTGCACTTGAGCCAGCTAGCATTGTACATGTTAGGATCTAGTGTTGTTGTTAGGTCTGTTGTGTATGTTTTTGTAGCCATGGATAAAATATACAACCGTGTGCTACTGCTGTCAACACCCTAACAGCAATTAATATTAATGCCAGCCACACAAGTATACTACAAATCATTAGAATTCTCAGTATCGTCCGTATCGTCCACAATGTGGTACTCAGGATTAAGCCACTCGTTTTTGATGTTCTCAAGCATGCCAACGATCAGCACAGGGGGTAGGTCAAACTCTGCAGCCAGGGCATCTACCCTAGTACCAATCTCGTTGATAAACCTAACCATGTATTGTTGTTTCTCTGCCCAAGTATCAATGTTGTTCATTAGGTGTACCTCACATTAGACTTAGCTTTATGCTCTCGTTTGAACTTAGTATATGTAGATTGCTTAGATAATAAGTCACCATTAGCTAAAGCCTTATTAAGACAATATCTAGATCCTTTACGTTTTCTACATTCCATTATATAACTACACTCTATCGCATGCAGTTGTCCTTTACTATATCCATATCCAAGTATTTCAAATGTAATATCAGGACCACCAAATAGTAATGCACGCTCTAGTATAAGCTTAACATATTGTGAGCTAGTACAGTATGTCGTCCAGTCATTGTTCTTGCCAAATGCTTTGGATCCAACATATTCGTCTGCTATTGTTCTTGATTTATGTTTAATAGTAACACGATAAATAAAGCCGTATAGCCCCTGGTCCTTAGCAGTCACAGGATCTAGTCCAGCAAACCTTCCTGTACTCGCTAGTACCACAGTACCATCAGCACGTCCAAACGTGAGTGGCTTGGGATCTGTCTTGTCTCGGTGTAGCTTGAGCATCTTGTGTCTCCTTTCAAAGAGGTAGTTGCAATTTTGCTGTGTCTTATACCAGGGACATATGTGGCATCAAAAAGCCACTTCCACTCTCTACGCGTGATAGTTTTTTTTGTTTGAAAATAGAGAAAATAACAATAACAACCCCCTCCTAAAAAGGTTCCCCCATTCATGCCCCCTAAACGTGTAAAAA
>Ga0302286_10000409_pt1 | contig 35500 bp, 23 predicted proteins | sample III_Fen_E2_3_FD_198765 | JGI IMG/M metagenome (GOLD analysis project Ga0302286, IMG submission 198765) | Peat permafrost microbial communities from Stordalen Mire near Abisko, Sweden - III_Fen_E2_3 | ecosystem: Environmental > Terrestrial > Soil > Wetlands > Permafrost | place: Sweden: Abisko...
AAACAACAGTATACACATTAAAGCATAAAAGCACAAATTAATGAAATGACTGATGTGTGGTTTTTGCCCAAATAACTGTTTTTCAATAGCAAATGTTGCTATAGATATTGGTCTATATCGTCCACCTTCAACCGAGTTTACATATTTTATACCCATTCCCATAAATGAGTCGTATGCAAAAATATCGTGAATGCCAGCAATTCCTTTTTGTGTAAATGAATTATCGGCAATTACCATATAATCGTCAAGGGCATATTCGTGCGAAATGGTATTGCCATATAAAACAAAAACAAATAGTGCGATAATGCTATATTGCACATACTTGTTTATCGATTTGTAAACTGGTTCGATTACAGCTTTTTCTTTTTTCGATTGTTTATTGCTCTTTGTATTTGGGTTCATTGGTATAAATCATTTTTTTTCGAACTTAGCTAGCGCGGACTTGTAGTTCGTGCTATAATTTATAACGAACGGACTGCAAGTCCGCTCGAGCCAAGTTTTAAATTCGACAATAATTCATTCTTATCACTTAATTGTGCCTTTAAACATTTATTTTAAAATTTCATCAATTACCTCCATCAAATCCAAACTAAACGAATGAGGCATTTTCTCACTTTCTAATTGTCCTTTTGCAAGGCAACGCATCACTTCTTCAGCCTCATAATTATAACCATTACCTTTCAATTTTACTGGTACTTTTTTTGTTTTTCCATTTACGGTAAGGCTAATGCTCGTTGGCATGTGAAACATTCTATGCAAGGTAATAGTGCCCTCTGTTCCTACAATTTCGGCTTTCGTTTCAAGCGATACTGCAAACGACGATGCCAGTACCGACAATCGACCTTTATCATGACTTAATAACATGCCCGTACTCATATCCGTTCCAGTAGGAGCATTTATGGCTAACGATTTCACCGCCGTTGGTTTACCAAATAATAACATCGATAAAAATAAAGGATAAATACCAATATCTAAAACCGAACCACCTCCTAGAGCAGGATCGAACAATCGGCTCTCGGGACTATAATTTGCCTTAAATCCAAAATCAGCTTTTATCATGTGTGGTTCGCCTATTGCTCCCGAAGCAATTAAACCCATCACCTTATCGATAGTAGGTAAAAAACGAGTCCATAAAGCTTCCATCAAAAACACTTTTTTCGCCTTTGCTAAGGCAATCATTTCCTTAAGTTGAGAACTATTTAAAGCAAATGGTTTTTCGCATAACACTGCTTTCCCAGCATGCAAACAAAGCATTGTGTTTTCGTAATGGAGATTGTTTGGAGTAGCAATATAAATAACATCAACCAACGGATCGTTCACCATTTCGGCATAGCTACCATAAGCAACTTGAACCGAATATTGGTTTGCAAACTCAAGAGCTTTTTCCTCAGTTCTCGATGCCACAGCGTATGCTTTTGCACCTTTTACTGTTTCTAAACCTTCTATAAATTTACCAGCAATTTTGCCAGTTCCAAGGATCCCCCAATTAGTCGTTTTCATATCAATATCTTCTTTTTTTCAATTCATTAACCCATTAGCACATTAACTAATTAGCCCATTAACCAACTTCCCTTGCCAAGTATCCCTTTGTTCCATCTTCTTCTCAATCAATCGTAACACCTCATCGTACCGAATCAGTCCCCATTCGGGAGCAACAACTAAGCGGGGAGGGCTTTCGCTAGCAAATCGTTCAATCACAATCGACGGATGCAAATGTTCAATAAACCGAACAATAAAATCAAGATATTCACTCATTTCAAAAAGCGAAAAATCATCAGGATTCTCTCGATATTCTTTCTCGAAACGCGTACCCTTTATGATTTGTAATTGATGGAATTTAATAGTGTTTAAAGGAAGTTCCGAAATAATATCGGCTTGACGAAACATATCTTCTTTCGTTTCACCTGGTAGTCCAAAAATAAGATGTCCACCAACATTTATTCCTCTTTCGGCAGTCCTTTTTATGGCTGAAACGGTCGTTGCAAAATCATGACCTCGATTCACCCGTGCAAGTGTTTTGTCGTAACACGACTCAATGCCATATTCAATAATAACATAATAGTCCTTTGCCAGTTCAGCAAAATAATCCAACTTTTCATCATCAACACAATCGGGACGTGTGCCTATAACAAATCCCACAATGCCTTGCTGTTTGGCAGTATTGTAAATAGCCTTAAGGCTTTCAATGTCTTTGTATGTATTCGAATAAGCCTGAAAATATGCCAAAAACTTATCGGCACGTCGATACCGTACTTTATGAAATTCAATACCTTCTTCTATCTGTAAAGCAATTGGTTTATCGGGCTTACAATACGATGGCGAAAAGCTGTTGTTGTTACAATACGCACAACCACCCAAGCCCTTACTACCGTCTCTGTTGGGACAAGTAAAACCAGCATCAAGTGAAATTTTTTGAACCCTTTCGCCAAAAATAGTTTTGAAATATTCGGTATACGAATTAAACCGACGACTATGCCCCCACAAGTACATTCTATTTCAACATATCGTTGATATCCATATCGTCATATTCTTCATCATCCTCGTCCACATTATCGTCCGAATTTAGGAAATCGGAAATTTCTTGAGTCGATAGTTTTTTTACATTCGTAATAATGAAGTTTTGCATTATAAAATCGCCATACAAATTACATTCGTCAATAACGCTCGTAATCGTTTCTTTTATCGGAACATCAAGGGGAATAAGCGATACTATTTTCGAATAATTTTCATCAAAGTCAATGCTTTCTACATCGCTTCGTTTTTCGTTGAGCATAAACTCAACTTCGTTTTTTATAACCTTTTGTTGTGTTTCGTTAAACATATCGCCCGATTTCGATACAAACACAATAAAATACCTCAGTTTCGATTTTTTACCTCCCAAACCCGTCGATATCAATATTTGTTTTTCGTCCAATAGCGACGATTCAAGCATCATTTTACTTTCTTTCAGTGCCAATGCCGACCAGCTTTGCATAAAAGGATCTGTTTCTGCATTATAAAAAGCCTCTATAGCCCTATATGCTTCCACGTTTTCGAGTGTAGCAAGTTGCGATAAAATTTGTTTTTTCTCTTCCATCGATACCGCCTCGTCTACAAGTTTCTCTTTGTCGGCAACATCAATAGCAGCATCATTTGTTTCTTTTATACTTCGCGACACTTTAAAATATTCCATCTGAATCTCTATGTCTATTTGCTCCTCTACAATCGTCAGATTTTGAGGATTGTTCTTCAATATTTCACCTAAGTGTTCAAGTATATTATTGCTCATGATTTTAGTCCTTATTTGCTTAACAAAGATACTACAATTTACAATTGACTTCGATTGTTTTTTTGATTAACGATAGTGGATAATTGTTCATTTTTTTGCTTTTTCAATTACAGTCATTATGAGCTATCTTATATATAATAAAAAGCCCGATTAAATACACTGTGATTTAATCGGGCTTTCAATTAATAATTACTTCTATGCTTTTGCTATCTTATAAGGATCAACCGAGTTCGATTGTTGTAGATTAATACTTGATTCCCCTGGTCCCGTAGGTGGAACTTCGGACATCATTACCATTGATATTTGGTTGTCGATTCGTATCGATTTTACTTCTGGTTTTTTATATGTACGTTTTTTCATTTGGTTTATGTTTTTGGGGTAGAGACGCAATATTTTGCGTCTCCTAATTATTACAATGTATATTTTAAAAATAGAGACGCAAAATTTTGCGTCTCTACATGATTCCTATTCAATAACTATTTTCTTTGTTTCACTATTTGTTGCAGTTTGTACCTTCACAAAATAAACACCAGCTGATGATTCAAGAGCTGTTTTTGTTCCTTCAATGGTTTTTGTTTCTACAATTCTACCTAGCAAATCGTAAACGTTTATGGTTCCAGCTGTTTCGCTTGTTGTAACTACTATTGAATGGTTTTGTGCAACAATATCTATTGTCGATTTTAAAACATCGGGAACATCTGTTACTGAATTTGCTTTTAGGCGAATAGCAAAACGACTAGCGTTATCAACATTGTCAGACGTGAAAGTATAGCTTTCTGAACCAGTCAGATCTTGTGTTTTGTTTAAAAGCTTATCTTCTAAAACAACTTCGTCAACGCCATTGATTTCGGTTGCCGAAATGGTGAATGTACCAGCTGTTGCTGTTTTAAACCCAAGGGGGATTCTGCTGTTTGTAGCAACCGATTCAAGTCCGTTGATAACAACTTTCTCAGCATCGGCAGTGGTGTATATTTGTGGTACATCGGCACTTTCGGCAAACATTTTTTGCGAATCCCAATCATCGTAAGCATTGCTAGCGTTTGCGTTAAATACCAATATTGTTTCATCGGTAATGTTGCCATTAGCCACTTGTAAGCGAACTATGTCGTTTGTGTTTGCATCTGCTTTAAGATTATTACCTGTTGTAGGATGGCTTCGCATTGAATTTTTAAATGTTACTGAACCTTTTGCATTGTCGGCATTAACATGTACCCATACGGCTTGCATTGGAGGAATAATTCCAGTAACATCTGCACCACCATAATTGTGTGTTCCAACATTGGTTGTTGCATTGTATGTATCGAAAATATAGTTTGAACCGTTTTTGCTGCGATACCAAATTGTTGGTTCAAGATTTGAAGTTAATTTACCATCAACGGCAAGTTTCCAATCTACACACGATGGATATGGATTACCAATAAGATTGAATCCACGATTCGTTCCCGATGCAACGGTTCTACTCAATTGGCCTATAGTCATATCGCCATCATTATACCAATCGCCAGTAAACGAAACAACACCATTAGAAGCCTTGTTCACTACATATCCAACCATCTCGTTGAGTGTTGTTGTGTTACTAGTAATCTCGTTCCATGCAGGAGTAGTTTCATTATAATTCCATAATTTACTGCCAACTTCATCGATAATAGTAGCACTTGTAGCATTCCCAACTGGACTTGAAACATACCAGTTGCGTCCTGTAGTAAGATATTGTTCAACTGTTGTAGTACCAGAAACCGCTATAGTTTGGTCATCAACAATTGTCGCCGTTCCACTAGCATCGCTTTTCAAAGTAAGATTTCCCGAAACATATAAGTTTCCTGATGTTATGGTAAGTTGTTTCCCCGCATTAATTGTTAGATTATTACAATTAAATCCCGCTGCATTATAATTGGCATCTAAAATAGCATCATCATTTGCTGTTGGAGCAGATGGCGACCAAGCTGTTCCGTTCCAAGTGACGGTGAGAATCGATGTTGTAAAGCTAACAACATCACCATAACTTGTACCTGCTGTATTTGTTGCATAAGCTCGCACATAATAGGTTCTGTTTCCGTTTAATCCTGTTATTAAAGTGGAGAAGGCTCCTGTTGATGACGCTGCTCCATTCGACAATTTACTATCGGAAATGGTTGGTGTACCTATTTTATTCCAACATACGCCATAAGCTGTTGGGTTGGGAGTTCCCAGCGATGTTATGTTTCCACTGATCATTGCTGTTGTTGCTGTTGTGCTTAAAACTGCTTGCGTGGTTACCGTTGGTGCTATTGCACTTGTGGTAAACGTTACTTCCGATCCATAACTTGTTCCAGCACTATTAGTAGCATAAGCTCTTACATGATAACTTGTGTATCCAATTAATCCAGTTATTGAAGCCGTAAAAGTACCAGTAGCAGAAGTTGCACTCATATCAATTTTGCTATTAGACGTTGTTGGATTACTGCTTGTACTCCAGCAAACACCATATGCCGTAGGATTTGGAACTCCTAAACTGATTATATTTCCATTGCCTGTTGCTGTAGAAGCTGTGATGTCTGTTACAGCTTGTGTCGTAATCGTTGGTGCAATAGCACTTGTTGTAAAAGAAACATCAGCTCCATAACTTGTACCTGCTATATTAGTTGCAAAAGCACGTACATGGTATGTTGTGTTTGCCGTTAAGCCAGTCATTGCAGCAGTATAATTTCCTGTTGCCGATACTGCTCCTTTGTCTATTTTACTATTAGATGTTGTTGGATTACTATTTGTACTCCAGCAAACACCATAAGCTGTAGGATTTGGAACGCCTAAATTGCTTATATTACCATTACCAGTTGCTATTGTTGCAGTAATGCTTGAAACAGCTTGTGTTGTTACCGTTGGAGCAATAGCAGTTGTGGTAAACGTTACCTCAGTTCCATAACTTGTACCTGCTGTATTTGTAGCAAAAGCACGTACATGGTATGTTGTGTTTGCCGATAAACCAGTCATTGCTGCGGTAAAAGGTCCCGTTGCCGATGCTGCTCCATTATCTGTTTTGCTGTCGGAAGTTGTTGGAGTACCACTTATATTCCAGCATACACCATACGCAGTTGGATTTGGTGAACCTAAACTGGTTATGGTTCCATTACCAGTTGCTGTTGTTGAAGCTATGCTACTTGCGGCTTGTGTTGTAACTGTTGGTGCAGTAATTCCTGTACCTTGAATACTGAAATTATAAGGGTTTTCATTGCTGTCGTCATTTATAATTGAAATTGTTGCTGTACGAGTACCACTTGCCGAAGGATCGAAAGCAACTACAAAGCTTGTTGTTCCACTTGTTGTTGCAACCGTTGCCGATGGTTGTGTTGTTACTATAAAATCGGAAGCATTTGTGCCAGATACTGTAACTTTAGGAGTTCCGCTAATATTTAACACTGCATTGCCTGTGTTTTTAATAGTAAAAGTTCGAGATATTGTTGCTGAACTTGTATTTACTGAACCAAAATCGGTATAATCGGCTGTTGAAGGTGTAATATCTTCATCGGCAATACTTGTGCTATTTCCTTGAACATCCATTTCTGGTGCCGAAATTGTTAATACAGGAGTTCCAGTTCCTCCATTCTCAAGTGCCCAGCTAGTAACATTAAATGGTGATGGATTTTGTAAGTTATTATTTGAAAAAAAGTATACTAATGTACTATTTAAATCATTATCGATAAACCAACTTGTTCCATCATTGTAAAGATAATATGAGCCAGATTTCCAATATTCGAAATTGTTTGATGTTCCTTGATGAACATAAATTCCATTAGCTGCCGCAGGATTTGTAATACCCGAAATAGCTATGTTTTGTGGATAATAACCATATCCTTGAATTGCGAATGTATAGGTTCCTTCGTCGGGATCGTTACTTGTTATTGTAAGCGTTGCGTTTTTAGTTCCCGATGACGATGGGTTACATGTTACTTGAAATGTGGAACTACCCGATGAAGCAATTGTAGCCGATGGGGGTGAACTTATACTAAAATCGGAAGCATCTGTTCCGCTTATTGCTACATAAGGCGATGAACCAGACAACGACAATGTTGCTCCCCCTGTATTTTGAATTGTAAATGTTTTAACTACTGTTCCTGTTGATGCATCGATTGATCCAAAATTGGTGTAATCGGTAAAGGAAGGTGTAATATCGTTACTAACAATTGATACACCATTACCCTGTAGGTTAATATCTGCCTCGGGAACTGCTGTAGCTACTTTTGCTGTACCCGTTCCTGATAATGCAGTCCAGCTTGTGGCATATAATGGTGATGGGTTTTGTCCATTATCTGATGAATAGTAGAGAGCCGTTGTACTATTTAAATCGGTATCGATATACCAACTATTGCCATCGTTATAAAGATAATATGAACCATATTTCCAATATTCAAAATTATTTATAACACCTTGATGTACGTATGTTCCATTAGCAGCCGCAGGATTGGTAATACCCGATATGGTTAAATTTGCTGGATTATATCCAAATCCATTAATCGTAAAATCGTATGTTCCTTCGTCGGAATCGTTATTTGATATAACGATTGTTGCATCACGGCTTCCAACTGCCGAAGGATTAAATGTAACTACGAAAGATGTAGTTGAAGCCGATGCTACTGTTGCTGCAGGTGGAGTTGTTACTTTAAAATCCGAAGCATTTGTGCCAGATATAGAAACACCACTAACAGACAAAACTCCTGTTCCAACATTTTCAATAGTATACGTTTTTGCAACTGTTGTTGAGGTAACATTGCAAGATCCATATTTCGTGTAATATTGAAAATTGGGACTAGTATTGCCATCGACTATTGTATAGATATCACCTTTTACATTAATTTCGGGAACGAGTGGGGCACCAACTTCAGAAACAACAAGGGGGCCTGTACCACTTAAAGCATCCCAAATAGGTACGTTAGCTGGCGAAGCTGCTGTAGAAGCATCTTGTGAAAAAAAAAGCACATCGGCATCATCGGTATCTATATCAATATTCCACAAGTTACCGTTACCCATAAAATTGTGATTGTAAATATAGAAGGTTTGAGAACCACTGACTAATTTCCAACAATTATAGCCATTTAATATGCCATTGGGAACATACGTTCCATTAGCTGCCGAGGGATCGGTTATGCCAGATACAAGTATATTGTTGACAACTGAAAATACTGGTATTGACATTATCATCGCCAAACAAAAGGCAATGAGTAGTTTTAGTGTTTTAAATGTATTGTTTTTCATGTTTTAAATTATTTGAATTAGTAAATGTATTTCTTATTATGTAATGTTAAGAATTTAATGTCGCGAAATAAATTCTGGGCTAGCGCGGACTTGTAGTTCGTGCTTCTATTTAGGTATAACAAACTGACTGCAAGTTCGCTCGAGCCACGTATTAAATACGACAATAATTCATTCTCATAACTTATGTAGATATTTATATGCACAAGTAAGGATTTTTCCAACCCGAGACAGATTGGCTGTGAATTTCGTGAAATGTATGGTGATTATGATGTAATGCCTTTCCTTGATCGACTACAATCTTTGTGGCATGATTATGATGGGTAGATATTTTTTCGATGTTGATTGCCGGTGACGATAATGAAATGTCGTGTTTGAAATTTCGCTCAGCTCTTGGACCATTAATTCGGGCAACTGTTATGGCATTTATTATTTCTTTCGTATCGCCTTTTTGTAAAACAGAAAGTATTTGTCCAAAGAGTAATCCCATTTCGAGACCCATTACGGCAAATTCTGTAGCTTTTTTACCCGATGTAAACTGGTAGTTTGTTTTAAATGTTGTGTTCTTATCGTCGTTGGAGTGATAATCCCATCCTGATGCTGAGTATAGTGTCATATTGGTATCCTTAAAACTATCGAGAATTTCTTCCGAAGCCATGTGTGGTGAAACCAATAATGGGATTTTATTGCAGAGTTTTGATTTTTTATATGCATTAAAAAACTCACAAGCTTCGTCTCCACAAAAAAGTGCATGAAGATACTGTATATCTTGTTTTTCTAATGTTTGTAGATATGATTCTACAATTGGTTCAATATTCTTTATTTGTGGGTTGAAAGGTAATATATGCATATCTATTTCTTCGGCTCCCGACGACATTGCACCTTGCCAAAACGCACTGTGCATTTGGTAGCCAGCTTCGTAAACAGAAAGTACCATTGCTCCTTTCCCCGTAAATTGTTGTTGTGCCCATTTTCCTAAAGCGTATTCTAATTGCCAAAACTGAAGGCTATTGAAGAAAATGTTTTCGGAAAGAGCTTGAATAGGGGGAAGATATTCGCCGATGTCGAAGAAAAAGCCAATTTTTTTTCGTTGTTCAATGAGTCTTGTTATTTCTGGAATAAGTTTATAACTAACTATACCCGAAACAACATCTACATTATGAAACATTATCAGTTTATTTATGGCTGTTTTTATAAGTTCGTGATTACCTTTATCGATATATTCGGGATAAAACTGAAAATACTTTCGATAATTTTCGGGTATTGCCGAATAAAACCCATCTATAATGTCCTGCGACATGTTGGGAGCAATAGTTGAGAAAGGAAAAAGAAAACCTATTTTAATGGTACGATTCATTTTGTTTTTATTTGTAATTTCTAGCTGAATGAAAATCATTCAGCTAGAAATCATAATTATTGACGAGAAGGATAGATTCCTTGCGTTACGATACAAAAATTCACGACAGTAAACGGTTGCATATTTTCGTGTGGTTGATTGCTTCCCGATTGTGCTACTGCTACTGTACCAGCAGATGTTCCTGCTACATTCAATGCTATTGCAGGACTAGCGTCGTTATTATATAGAAATCCACTTGTTACACCACCAATAGTGTTAATGCGTGTTGCTGCAGTTGCTACAGTACCAGCATTTGCACTTGCTTTTATGGTAACAGATGTTCCAGTAAATGTTGCAGTATGCGTATGTGTTGGTAATTGATTGCTGTTAAGTGCCACTGTTTCGGAACCACCGATTTGACCAATTGAACGAGGTGTTAAATTGGAACCATAACCTTGTCCAATCATTGTTCTACCACGTAAATCGGGTAGTGCAAAATTTTGTACTCCATTCCCCCCAAAATAAGTTCCCAATAGTGAAAACAAGGCAGAGTTTTGCGTTACATTTAAAAGAGTTCCATCGCATAAGGCACATTCCATTGGAGGATAATTAAAACCAAATGCCAAAATTGTTCCCATGTATTCTTCCATAATTACTTTTTTTTAAGTGTTTATAAATAATTGATACTTGTTATTATTGCTTAATTACTATTAAATTCGATTTGGTAATATATTTAATTTTGAATAGTTGCTTTACTACCTTAAGCTTTTGTTGCCTTTGCATTTCGTCCTTCGCGTTGAGCAATGGTATTTGTCCAAACGGTAATTCGGGCATTAAGTTCGCCAACAAAACTGCTGTATGCTTCCGATCCATGTACTTCAATCAGTGCATTTATTCGTTTTACAATGGCACGATATTTTTCATCAACATTGCTACGCTCAATCTTCATTTTAAAGCTTGTTTTACTCGAATCTTCGGTATGTTTTGTCTTTCTCAGATTATCGAATGCTACGTTTTGAGCTTTTAATTCGGCAACCCATTCAATCAACCCGAGTGCTGCAATATCGGAAGCATACGATTCTTGAAGGTCGAGTACCAATTTATTGATAGCTACGGTTTCTTGTTCATATGGTTTTATGGCAACATTGCCATAGTTGTCGAACACCACTTGTAGGCGATCAGCACTTTTCTGTAACTCGGGTTTAAAATGATTTGTTGCCGATTTTACGGTGCCAGCTAATCCTCTAAATGTTGTATCTCGTAGGGTATCGGCAATAGCCAAATCTTCGGTCACTAAACTTTTGCGAATTACATCTATTACTTCCGATTCGTTAAAATAGAATGGTAAATAGGCTGTATACAATGCTTCGATGCCTAATGCTGCAGGTGTAAATGATTCGACTAGTCCTCTAAAATCGGTTTGAAACTTGAAGTGTTCTTCGTTCTGTAGTTTCACCGAATTGATTGATAAAATTTCCATCGCTTTTTCTGTTTTTTTTATATTATTACTTTGTTTGTTAATTCAATTTTATTCTTTGTTTTAGGTTTCGGAATCCTCCGAAACTCAGAATTATTTCTGTGGGAAGCTTTCGGAACCTTCCGAATGTCTGCCACAGAAATAAAATGACTGTCGGAACTCTCCGAAAGTCTCCCACGGAAATAAAATGACTGTCGGAATCCTCCGAAAGTCTCCCATGGAAATTTAATGGCTGTCGGAATCCTCCGAAAGTCACTTCAAAACATGTGGCTGACTTTCGGAACCTTCCGAAAGGCTGAACTAAACATAAAACGGACTTTCGGCAATATCCGAAAGCTTAATTTACGCTTCGTTTCGACTTTCGGCAATGGTTTTTACCCTGCCACATGCATTGATTCGAATTCTATATAAAATTTCTAGTCTAATTGTTTTCCTTGTTCTCCACTATCAACGTTCTGCCAACCATCATAAAAACAATGTATCAAAACTATTGTTTTTTATGCTTTAGAAATTGAATTCGTTTTGTTCTATTTTTTCAAATAACTAGCAATAATGTTTTGACTTATATTCCAACTGAACTTCCGAAATACCTTATTTTTATTAGTTGCCATGCTTATTGTTATTTTAATATGCATTTTGTCTATTCAATTGTATTTCTATATATTACATGCTTCAAATTGCTCGTTCAAAAGTATTACTATTTTTGATTTCTGCAAATTTATTTACTATTTAATACTATATTTTTTATGAACAATTATACATACATAAGTGGATATATAATTATATGTAAGTATGTATTAACACCTATTTGTTGCGAGCCTATACCTGTGAACTAATATGTTAAAAACACAAAACGCCACACAATTACTTTCGTTTTGTGTGGCGTTTTATGTTTGGTTTATGGTTTTGGGGTAGAGACGCAATATTTTGCGTCTCCCGATTATTATGTTTTTAAATGTAAATAAGAGACGCAAAATATTGCGTCTATACGGAAATTCCTATTCCAATATTATTTTCTTTGTTTCAATGTTTGTAGCTGTTTTTATCTTCACGAAATAAACACCAGCAGATGATTCAATAACTGTTTTTGTTCCTTCAATAGCTTTTGTTTCTACAACTCTACCTAGTAAATCGTAAACGTTTATAGTTCCAGCTGTTTCGCTTGTTGTAACAACTATCGATTTGTTTTGAACTGCAATAGTAATTGTCGATTTAGAAACATCGTTAATATCAGTAATTTCAGCATTTGCCTTTAAACGAAGAATAAAACGATCCGAATTATCAACCGAATCGGATGTAAAAGTATAGCTAGCCGTTTGGGTAAGATCTTGTGTTTTGTGTAAGAGTTTATCTTCCAAAATAACTGGGACACCTTCTAAACCATTTATCTCTTTAGCATTTAACGTAAATGTTCCAACTCTGTCGGTTCTGAATCCGAGAGGAATAATGCTATTGGTTTTAATGGGTTTCATTCCGTTGATAACTAGTTTTTCGCTATCGGCAGTTGTATAGAGTTCAGGAATTTCGGCATTGTTTACAAACATTTTAGGCGAATCGAATCGATCAAAACTGTTCTTTGCATTTTCATTGAAAACAATAATGGTTTCGTCAGAGTTTTTTTCGTTCGAAATACATAAACGAATATTTTTTTCAATAACATCGTCTTTTAATTGATCGAAATTAGAAATTGGATGGCATCGCATAGAGTTATTGAATGTAAGTTGTCCATTTGCACCATCAGTACTTACTCTTACCCATACTGCTTGCATGGCAGGTATAAATTGTGTTACTGCTTCGTAGCCATTGTTATTGGTTCCAACATGTGAATCGGCATTGTAGGTGTCGAAAACATAAGCATAGCTTTTGTTTTTTGTTCTATACCAAATGGACGGTTCAAGATTACTTTTTGTTGCCATCTCCCAGTTAACACTTGATGGATAAGGATTGCCAACTAAATTGAAACCTCTTTTGCTATTAGATGTTCCTGTTCGGCTTAATGTTATTGATTGTGTTCCAGTGTTCAGATTGCCATTAAAACTGAAATTTCCATAATCTAATACATTTGCAACATAACCTGTCATTACCTGAAGTGGAGTGGTGGCATCTGTAATTTCTTTCCACGTTTGGGTCGATTCTATATTATACCATAGTTTGTTTGTTAATGGTGTTTTTAAAACTTCCGATGTTGCCGAACTAACTGGACTTGAAATGTACCAGTTTCTTTGTGAACCCAAAAATAGTTCGGTTGTTGCCTGTAATCCCGAAATGTCGCTAATGAATGAAGCTGTTCCTGATGCATTGGACTCTAATACCAGATTGGAATAATTGATACTTAAACCGTTGTTTATAGTTACATTTGAATATGGTGAAACCGTTAAATTCGTAACAGAAATGTTCTGATCAATTATAACTGTACCATCGATATAAACATTATTATAAGCAGCGGGCAAAGTTCCCCAGTTCCAATTATAAGTTGAATTCCAACTATTATTATAACTACCAGTAAAAATGAACCCTTGCAAAGGTCCACCCGTTATATTTAGAGTAATGATTTTATTATTGCCAGTAAAATTTTTAATTCCTAAATAATAAAAAGAACCTGCAACTAAATCGTAACTGAATTCGAAATTCGAATAATCAGTTGAAATTAATGAAGTAAACGTTTTGTCGAACAATGTAATTTCCGGATCAATAGTCGAAACAGCTGAAAAAGTATATGTTCCACTTATAAGAGGTTTAAATCTTATATATTTCATGGTTAAATCACATATTATTTTGCTTGACTGTTGGTCGACAACTGGAACATTCGTGCCATAAATATTTGGATATAATGTTATAGGAGGCAAGCCCGATTCCTGTGTTACTGTTACCGTTTGATCGGGAAAACCAGAAGCTTTAATGGTTACTATTGCAGTTCGAATACCACCACCGTTATATAATGCTGTAAGATCAACCGTTGCATTGGACGAACCCGTTGTTGGGTTAACCGTTAACCACGATTTATTGGAGCTCGCTGTCCAACTAACGGTCGATGTTATATCTTTTGAGGCTTTACTCCCAGCTGTAGATGCAAGACTAACCGACGTTGTGTCTAAAAATAATGCTGGAATTTGTGTTACCATTATCGTTTGATCACTTAAGCCTGTTGATTTAATTGTAACAATTGCCGTACGCGATTGTCCAATATTTTTTGATGCCGTAAATGTTAGTAAAGCACTGTTTGTTCCACTTGCAGGACTAACATGTAACCAAGTTTGATTTGAAGATGCTGACCACGAAACATTGCCTGTTAACACAACAGTATTACTGCTTCCCTCTGCATTTGAAATCGAAATGCTTGTTGAAGCTAGTCCAAAGCCATTTAAATATTCCGTTTTATTCAGAAAATCTTGCCATTGAACTGCATTTTGGTATTTACTTTTCGATCCAAAAGAAATGTATAAGATACAAGTGTTTTTATTGACATTATAAAAAACGGTTGTCGAAGCACTTAAGTCAACAGGTGTTTCCGAATATGAATATATTGAGTTTAAGCTTGTACAATTATAAAATGCAATATTCCCAATTGATGTGATTGATGCAGGAAGCGAAACGGATTGTAAATTAGTACAGCCCCAAAACAAATTATCGGGAATGCTAGTTAATGAAGACGGGATAATCATCGTTGATATAGTGGTACAACCGCTAAACACTGCAGTTCCTATCGAAGTTACTGAAGGAGGTATTGTCATTGAAATTAGATTACTGCAATTATAAAAGGCAGAATATCCAATTGAAACTACCGATGAAGGTATTGTTAATGTAGTTAAAGAATTACAATAACTAAATGCAGAAGATCCAATTTCTTTTATTGTATTGGGAAGTGTTACCGATTGTAATTTATAACATGACGAGAACATATTCATACCAACCTTCGACATCGGAGATAAAAGGGTCGCTGAAACCAAACTATCGCATGCTGAAAATGCACTTGAACCTATTGTTGTTACTGAACCTGGAATTGAAACAGATGTTACTGATTTACATGCAGTAAATGTTTGATTTCCAATTGTTGTAACTGTTGATGGTATCGTTATTGTTTTTGCCCCAGTGCAATTATAAAATGCATAATCTCCAATACTTTGTAGTGATGTTGAAAGATTTATTGAACTAGCTGTGGTACAATTAGAATAAGCCCATTCACCAATAGATGTTATTGCATTTGTAGTGGGAATGGACGTTAGCTTTGTACAATTATAAAATGCTCGAGTATCAACTTTTGTTGCTGTTGCAGGTAAACTTATCGAAGTGAAATTTGTTCTATTATAAAAAGCTGATTCAGGTACAGTATTTTCGGCATACGATAGGTTACCTGTTCCTGCAGTACCCAATGTACCGGTATATGTAACAATATTAGCAGTACTCAAATCAACAACAGCTAGGTTTGGAAGACTATCGCGAATCGTTTTAAAGTCGCGTGCATCTATAGTCCCCGATATTGTAAGATTTGTAAAAGAATTTCTTACTTCGGCTTTTATTTTAGTCGATAAACTCCCAGCAGTATTTACTATCGACGTTTTAAATTCTTCGATATTTATAAAATCTTTCCATTGAGCGGCTGCTTGATAAGCCGTTTTCGATCCAAATGGAACGTATAATGTACATTTTGTTTTATCAATATTGTCGAAATTGTTTGTCGAAAATTGACTGATTACGGGTATCGGAGCAAAGGTTATGAGAGATGTTAATCCTGTGCAATTAGCAAAAACTAACCCAGAACTATAAGAATCAATTTCAGAAACCGACGAGGGAATTGTTAAAGATGTTAAACCGCTACAATCCTCAAAAGCGTAAGAGTTTAAAGAATAAACGTTAGATGGAATTATATAACTTCCTGTTTTTGATGATGGAAAGCGAATCAATATGCCTTTAATCTTCTGAAACAAAACCCCATTAACACTTGAGAATATGGTGCTATTTGCATTAACTGAAATGGGGCCAGAAGTACCCCTAAAAGCTGAGTAATGCCAATCGATAGTTGTTGCGGGCAAACTTATTGCTGCTTTACAACCGAAGAATACTTCTTCTCCTATTGAATTTACCGAAGGAGGAACAACTATTGACGTTAATGTGCTACAATTTTTAAATAGATACGAGTCTAATTTTGTTACATATGAGGGAATGGCAATTGATTGTAATGAGCTACAATCAGAAAATGCAGAATATCCAATTTTAGTTACTGTTTCTGGTATTGAAATAGTTTTTAATCCCGAACAAGAAGCAAATGCAAAATCGCCAATTGATGTAATAGTTGAAGGAATTATATAATTACTCAGTTTCGTGCATCCTTGAAACAATCCAGTACTAATTGTAGTAACCAATGATGGCAAATTTATAGATGTTAAATTTGTGCAAAAACCAAAAGCTCCTTTATCAATAGTTGAAATTGTAGAAGGCATAGATATATATTGTAATCCAGAACAACTAGCAAAAGCTCCCTCTCCGATATTGGTAACTAATGACGGTATTGTTATTGAGGTAATATTTTCGCAATTTATAAATGCATTAGTTCCAATACTCGTAATTGATGATGGAAGTATAATATTCGAAATGATTTTGTTCATACTAAAACAATATGTTGGAATTGTATTAGCTTGATAAGTTAGATTTGAACCATATGTTCCTTCAGTTCCGCTATACTGAACAATTGTTACAGCACTTATATCGAGAACCTTTAACGTTTGTGATAGTTGCATTTTGATCGTGTTAAAATCTCGTGCATCCATTATTCCCGAAATGGTAAGATTTGTAAGAGTGTAATAATCTTGCTGAGTTAATTGAGATGATAGTCCACCAGCAGTACAAACTACCGATTTTGAAACTTGAGCATTAAGCAACATTGTGCAACATAATCCCCAAAACAATAATACTATTTTTTTCATTTTTAATTTCTTTATAATGATTTATGATTTTCGATCCTTGTTCGGATGTAGATTGGTCTTTTGTGTGTTTTAAAATTGGGAGAATCAAAGAAAAATGTAGATTCTGTAAAAAAGATTCTTTCGGCTAAGATATTGTTATCTTATAAGGATCTACAGAATTTTTTTGTTGTATTATTAAAGATTCATTTGGTCCCGATGGTGGAACTTCTGACATCATAACCATTGATATTTGGTTGTCGATTCGTATCGATTTTAATTCTGGTTTTTTGTATGTGCGTTTTTTCATAGTTTATATGTTTTGGGGTAGAGACGCAATATTTTGCGTCTCCTGAATATTTTATTTATGTTTTGAAAAAAGAGACGCAAAATATTGCGTCTCTACCGAGATTCCTATTCAACGATTATTTTCTTAGTTACAACTGTTTTTCCTTTTTCTATTTTAACAAAATATGCTCCTGCAGGTATTGATGCTGTTATTATGGTTGAAGCACCCGTAATTTCACTTGTTATTATTTCTTGTCCTAAGAGATTAAAAACAGATGCTGTTCCATTATTTATATCAGTCGAATTTATAGTAATTGAATTCCCTTTGGCAAAAACAGTAATACTATTATCATCAATGGTATTTACTGCATTTTCTAAGTCCGAATATAAACCACAACAATATGGTCCATTGTCAGCTTTTAGTTTGATGGCAAAACGAGTGGTATCGTTTACCGAATCGGATGTAAAAGTATAGCTTGCCGTTTGTGTTAGATCTTGTGTTTTGTTTAAGAGTTTATCTTCCAAAATAACAGGAATGCCTTCAAGTCCACTAATCTCATTTGCCGAAATGGTAAATGTTCCTGCTTTTGCTGTTTTGAAACCTAGAGGAATATTGCTGTTTTTTACAAACGATTCAAGTCCGTTAATTACAAGTTTTTCGGCATCTGCAATAGTATATAATTCTGGTAAATCTTTGTTTGTGCCAAACATCTTTTCCGAGTCATAATTGTCGAAACTATTGCTTGCATTTTCATTGAAAACAATAATAGTTTCATCAGAGTTTTTATCGTTCGAAACATTTAAACGAATGTTGCTTATTTCATTCTCCGATTTTAAAATATTGCTAGTTGGATGGCTTCGCATTGTATTGTCGAACGTAACTGAACCCGCTAAACCATCAGTATTTACTCTTGTCCAAACTGCTTGCATTGGTGGAATATATTGAGATACTGCACCATTGCCATTGTTGTTTGTTCCAATATGTAAGTCGGCATTATAGGTGTCAAATACATAAGCATTGTTTGCATTTTTAGTCCTGTACCATATTGTTGGTTTAAGATTGGTTTTAGTTGCCATTTCCCAGTTTACGCAAGATGGGTAGGGGTTTCCTACAAGATTGAATCCGCGGCTTGTATTAATAGTTCCTGTACGAGACAAGTTTATTGTTTTTGTTCCAGTATTTAAACTTCCAGTAAACGTTACATTTCCAATCGTTGAAACATTTGCAACATAACCAGTCATTGTTGAAAGCGATGTTGTTGAATTTATAATTTCATCCCAAGTTTGAGTTGATTCGTTGTTTGTCCAAAGTTTATTGCCACTCGTTGATTTTATAACCGAACTGTTTGCCGTTGAAACGGGACTTGCAATGTACCAGTTTCTGCCAGGTTTTAGGTATTGTTGTACAGAACTTGTACCAGAAATTGATGTATTTCCTTGGTCAACTAATGATCCAGTACCTGTGGGGTCACTAACTATTTCAAGGTTTCCAGAAATTGTAAGCGTTACATTTGGCTTGATAGTAAGCTTTGCTCCTGGAGCAATTATTACTTTTGAAACGACTACATTTTGATCAATAATAAGTTCTCCACTTGCAACAGTAATTACTGAAAGAGCTGTTGGAATCATTTTATTTGACCAGTTCGAATTTGTTGCCCAAGTTCCATTTCCTTGCCATGTTCGGTCATAGGATATGGGGTTTGCAATAAATCTTGATAATTTGATATCATCGATTACTAAATCATTTCCAGTTGTTGTAATATTTGAATTGTTAATAATATTTAAAGTAGCCGAAGTACCTGTTATTGTTAATAATCCTGAAATTTTAACCCAAGTACCACCACCATCTGCTTGTTGAGTTGCTGTGCCATTTGAAGTTATAGTATTTGATGAATTTCCTCCATCGGTAAGTATAGCATTTACATTTACGCCATATGAAGAATTTGTGAAAACAGAAATCCAACATTCGTACTGTAATAAATCACCAGGATTTAAGTTTGTTATTGTTTTTGTGTAAACGCTTTTACCTAACGAATTTAAAGGACAATTTACAAATAAACATGAACCATTAACTTTTCCTGAATGATCAACATTGGGGTCAATTAAGTTTATTGGTCCTGTAACACATGAAGCCCATGCTAGTTTTGCACCTTGCATTCCATGATATTGGCCATAGGCCGTTAATAAACCAGCAACACAATATTCTCCATCTATCAATCCATACCCATCGTTAGCTCCATGATATGTAGCTCCAAGAGGAGCTGGTGTTATTGGATAACGGAATGCATCTGTGGTTGTTTTAGTTACTGTTTTAGGATTATTTAAGTCCGAATAATCATTTAGAATAAATGTATGTCCTGTATTATCAGCCAAATCAAGCGATCCGAAATCTTCTAAAAAGACTGTTTGTTTTACTGCAGGAATATTATTTGATGTAAAACAACTAGTAGCACTTATTGTTAACTCATTAGATGTTATTACACCTGTACCACTTGTTGTTGGTAATGATAGTCTAAAGATATATGTTCCTGGTAGCGATGTTTGGTATTTTTGAATTACATCATTCCCAATTGTAAACCAACCGTTTCCAGAGTTTGCTTCCCATTTATACTCGGTATTGTATGATATTGCCGATTGTAATGTAACTACACTACCAGCACAAACTTCAGCACCTTCATTATTTGATATTGAAACCTGAGGATACCCCCATACTTCAATGTTTTTTATAGATACAGCTGCACATTGGCCAATTTGTGCTTGTGTACTCGACATGTAAAATAGTATATCGCCTGTCGATAATGTACTATTTGAGTTCATTGAAGAAGTAGTCCAAATTTGAGAACCACATTGTTCTACTTTTAACTGATTACTTTCACTTCCATTTGTTGTACCATACTGAGCAGGGTTTATAATTCCCTTTACACTAACGGATGTTGCACTTGCACATGCTGAGTAATTCGAGCTAACTGCACTACAGAATGTAATCCGAACTTCAGCAGGTGATGATGGTATCAAACCATTTACTGCGTAAATCATTAAATTTGTTGGAAAATTTGTCGATGGAGAAAACACTAATTGGTAATCGTTTGTATTGTTGTTAACGTAACGAGTTGAATCTAATATTATAGGATTTTTAACTATAGCATAATGTGGTGTAGCATTGAAAATATCTTTATTAACAGTTGGAGTTAATGATGGAATTATATTTAAAGTGCCTTTACTTAAACCATAATATGAAATACCATTGATATCATTAAACGTTTTATTTTCATTTCCCGAAAGTGGATCGAAACTTGTTCCACTTATTAGTTGAAGAGGCATTATCGAAATAGATGCAGAAGCTGTGTTTTTGCAACCATTAGCATCGGTTCCAGTAACCGAATATGAAGTTGTTGCAGTTGGAGTTACGGTTATCGGAGTTGCCGTAGACCCAGTACTCCACAGATATGTTGTTGCTCCTGATACTGTTAATGATGATTTTGTTCCAGTATATATTGTTGATGGACTTGCTATTGCTGTTACTGTAGGTAAATTGTAAACAGTAACCTTAGTTGAAGATGTGTTTTTACATCCATTTGCATCGATGCCCGTTACAAAATATGTTATTGTGTTGGTTGGACTAACTATTTTAGAACTGCCACTTCCCAGACTATTACTCCAAACATAATTGGTTGATCCATTTACGTTTAGTGTAGAATTTGTGCCAGTGCATAAATTTGTTGGATTTGCTGTTGCTGTAATTGTTGGTATATTATTTAATGTTACGCTTACCGAATTGTTTGTTGCAACACCCGTACAATAGTTATCGCTAATAGCAGTAACAGTATATGTTCCCGAATTTGTTGGAGTTATTATATATGGAGAAGTTGTAATACCAGTTACTGTTGAACTTGTTGTTCCGTTTGACCAAGAAAGTGTAAATGGAGATGTTCCTGATAAATTTATATTGACTTTGGGTGCTGTAGCATTACTACAATAAGGTCCTCCACCAGTAATAGTATATGATGGGGCAGGGTTGGCATAAATTGTTACGTTTACTAAATTTTGGCATGCCATTGCATTTGGATTATCATGATCGCGAACTAATAAAAGATATAATCCAGGATTGGATGCCGATACTGTGAAAGAATCAGTTAGCAAGGTTGTTGTAGTGGTTGCAGTAGTTGTATTAATAGTTGTTTTTAATGGAGAGGTATTGTAATCATTTTTGAACCATAGGAAATCGTAATTTCTACCTGCAACCGAGGGATGTATTCTCGATTCAAGCGTAATAGATTGACCTGGACATAATGTGGTGTATGGTGTAGTTGTATAAATCATAAGAGGTAAATCTGAAGATAAAGGTTCTGTACAAACTGATATTGTTGCAGATGCTGTGTTGTAACAATTATTTATATCGGTAGCTGTAACTGTATATTTTGTTGTCGATTTTGGATTAACACTTATTGTCGATATAGAAGCTCCTGTACTCCATAAAAAAGAGTTTGCTGAACTTGTTACGGTAAGTGAAGTATATGAACCATATTTTATTACAGATGATTTTGATGATACACTAATGGTTGGGATACTGTTTATTGTTACATTAAGTGTTATAACAGAATCAAAACCACCAACATTTTTAATGGTTTGTTGATATTGTCCAGTTGAGGTATAAGCCGTTCCGTTTAGGTTGTACGTTCCACAAGCTGTAGCCGTAATAGTACTACTTGTGGCTTGTGCTTGCACCAGAATTGTTGCACACAATCCCAGTAAAAATAACATTGCTTTTTTCATTCCTTCTCTCATTTATTTAGTATCTGTTTTTTGAAATTTTCTGCGTCAAAAGTAACAAAACTTTGTATATATAAAATAGCAATTGAAAAATTTTGAAAATATGTTTTATGTTTTGATTGTTTGGTGATTATGTAAAAATAATTATAAGCGTAATTCTTACACATTAAGGTATAAAATTGGCTTTAAAAAGAAATAGTATCGTTGTTTTTTGTAGAGACGCAATTTACTGCGTCTCCCGATTATTATGTCTCCCGATTATTGCATTTATGTTTTGAAAAATGAGACGCAATAAATTGCGTCTCTACGAGATTCTTATTTAATTCGCTTAAATTTTTGCTGTCATGCTTTGTGAAATGACCTGTTTCCCAAATTTTAAGGCATAAAAAAAGCCACTCGAAAGTGGCTTTTAAAAAGAAATATTTTTCAGAATTAGTTTCTGCTTTGTAGTTTCATTAATAAATGAAGAATCTCAATGTAAAGCCATACAAGTGTTACAAGTAATCCAAATGATGCGTACCATTCCATGAATTTTGGAGCACCTTGTGCAACGCCATCTTCAACCATTTTGAAGTCTAAAATAAGGTTTAAAGCTGCAATCGCAACAACTACAACGCTAAATCCAATTCCTATCATTCCATTACCTTGTGTTGGAAGCATTACTCCAAACATGTTTAAAATCATTTGGACAAAGTAGAATAAAGCAATAGCACCAGTCGCAATCATTATACCCATCATTAGTTTTTGAGTAGGTTTTATAATTTGCAATCGGTAAGCCATTAACATTAGGAAAAATACGCCAAATGTTAACATCACCGCTTTTATTACTAAACCAGGGAACATTGCTTCAACCCAAGCCGAAAGTCCACCAAGGAATAACCCTTCGCAAATTGCATAAATTGGAGCAGTTACACCAGCCCATTCTTTTTTGAAAATAGTTACGAAAGCCATAATTAATCCACCGATTAATCCACCAATCATAAGTATTGAAACCAATCCTGGATTGTATAATGAAATTCCTCCTGTTGGCGAAATAGTGTAAGGTAATGCCGCTTTCCATGTTAATGAAGCAGAAACAATTACCATTAGTAGCATAATAAAGGTTTTGTTAATCGTACCATTCATCGTCATAACTTGCGATTGGTCGGTTGTGTAAGCAGCTGTGTTAAATTTAGTTCTGCTAAAAATCGGATTTGATGATTTTTCAAACATAGTTTTAAGTTTTAGTTACAAATATTCAAGTTCATTTTTTGTGCTATCAACGATAAAAGTACTTTGTTTCGTGTTTATCGTCTCAAGTTTTTTTAGAAATTCTTCGACAAGGTTTTTATATCCTTTTCGAGCAATTTCTGAAAGTGCAAAGCTAATACTTTTCGTTGGAAGAATACCGTCTTGTGCAATTTCTTGTTGCAGTATCTCAAAAAATACGCCAAAGTCAAATTCTGCTATTTTCCCCGTTTTAAGCTTCCTTATTATGGTATTATAGGCTGTCAATTTGACTGTTTGCGATGCATTTTGGCACCATGCCATTATTGTTGCTTGTGGAATGTCAGCTTCTGCCAATATCGTAAATGCAGCTTGTTCGGCCAATTCTATGTTGTTTAGTTGAGAAACTATTTCGTTAAGTTCGTCAATCGAGAATTGTTGTGGTTCGAACAAATAGAGTGCAAATAACTTTGTTTCACGCATGTTTTCTTTCCACAATTGCTTTGCTACTTGATGATTACGGCCAAGTTCTTTTGCAAATGTGCGAATGTGAATAAGCGAAACTCCATAATTCATATTGTATTGCAAACCCATCTTTGTCATCATATCGGCAGCTTCGCCATTGCGTTGTGCTTTTATGTAATGAAGTACTTGGGCATAAATGTTTGATGAACAGCACATAGATTTAATTATAAAACGTTTCCACCAATTTTTGCAAAGTCTTCATAAAATCCTGGGTACGATTTTGCAATACATTCAGAATTTTCGATATCAATAGGTTCTTTTGCTAAGATAGCTGCAACTGCTGCTGCCATTGCTATTCGGTGATCGTTATTAGCATGCATTGTTCCGCCAATTACGGTTTTTCCATAAACATACATTGTATCACCATCGAGTTCGATTTTTGTGCCTATTTTCGCAAATTCTGCTTTAAGAACGGTTGCTCTGTCGCTTTCTTTATGTTTCAATCGCGAAACTCCTTTAAATGTACTCACACCTTCACAATGACATGCTAATGAAACGAGTGGTGGAAATAAATCGGGACATTCGGTAGCATCAAATTCAAAAGCTTGAAGTTTGTCTTTTTTTATCAAGATGTTTGTATTGGTACATTCAATTATTGCACCTGCACGTTTTATGGCTTCCAGTATTTGTAAATCGGCTTGCAATGAGTTCGATCGAATATTGCTAACCGTAACTTCGCCTCCTAAAGCACCTGCTACGAGCAAAAACGATGCTCCGCTCCAGTCGCCTTCTACATTATATTCGCGAGCTTTATAGCTTTGATTTCCCTTTATGGTAAATGTTTTGTAATTATCGTGCGAGATGTTTACTCCAAAATCTTTAACAATGTCCAAAGTCATATCGATATATGGTTTGCTCGTTAAATCTTTAACATTGAGTGTTGTATCGTTTGCTGCCAAAGGAAGTGCAATAAGCATTCCGGTAAGCATTTGCGAACTTATCGATCCATCAACATCAGCATATTTTCCTTGCAATGGACCTTGAACAGTTATTGGAACAAAACCATTGTTGGTTTTAATGTCAACACCTAATTGGGTTAATGGTTGCTCAAGCATCGATATTGGGCGACGTTGCAAAGATCCTTCTCCATGTAAAGTCATTTTTTTATTCCATAACGATGCTATTGGGGTAAACATTCGGATACCTAAACCAGCCTCACCACACGAAAATTCATCAACCTTAGGATTCATACCTCCATCAATAGTTACCGTCGTTCCTTCAACAGAAACGGTTGCACCTAAACTTGCCGATATTTCTAATGCAGTATCACTGTCATTGCAAGGAGTGTAATTGTATAAAATAGAAGTACCTTTTGCTAATGTAGCTATGGCAATGGCACGTTGCATCATGCTTTTTGAAGCAGGTGCTGGAATTGTACCGTTTATTGTTGATGGTTTTACTTGTTTGTTCATTGCTTATTTCTTTCTATATTTTTAATCAATTCCCAGATTTATTACAAATCGTTTCGATAATGTCTTTGGCTGTTTAAGCCCTCTTGGCGAAGAGGGTTGGGTGATTGATCTTATAATATTCTATTTATTTCATCTATAATTTTGTCGCTAATACTCTCAGCGTCAAATTTCTCTGTGTTAAAAATAACATCGCTTGCTTTTGCATAAAATGGTTTTCGTTCATCAAAAAGTTTTATAGCTTTCTCAAGAGGATTTTCAACATTCAATAATGGTCGCGATTCCAAATTAATTCGTTTTACTGTAGCTTCGGGAGTTGCATATAACCATAAAACCAAACAATGTTCTTTTAATAAACTTCTATTTACATCGTTAATTGCCATACCACCGCCGCAAGAAATAATTTGTTTGCCAGGAGTATTTATTATTGTTTGTAATATCTCTTTTTCGCAATTTCGAAAATATGCTTCACCATTTTGTTCAAATATTTCGGGAATCGATTTTCCTTCACGTTCTACAATCATTTCATCGGTATCGACAAATGGAATTGCCATTTTCTTCGATAATTTTTTGCCAACGGTTGTTTTTCCCGATCCCATAAAGCCAATCAATGCTATTTTATCACCACGACTTTGAAGATTGTAGGTCGATAAGCCTGCTTTCATTGTTTCGTATTCGGGAGTATTTTCAAGAAAATAGTTAAATGCTGGAATAGCTTGATTTAAGAGCCAATCGATACCTTCTATTATTTGGCAGTTTTTGCTACGGGCAATTTGCGAAAATTCTGATGATTTATAATTTGCATCAAAGATGATATGTTTTGATTGTAACCATTCAGCTTTAATGGGGTTAACATTTTGCGATAGCGAGAAAACGATAATGTCTGTGTCCAATAATAACGTTGGTAATTCATCTAATCCTGAAAAAAGACAATTGAATTTTTCGGCAGCTTCTTTTGCTTTTTCGATGGTTCGATTTGCAATAGTTACTTTTGCTCCATTGCTGAGTAAGCCCCAAGCGGCTGCTTTGCCAGCACCGCCAGCACCAATTACAACACATTTTTTGTCTTGCAAAGAAACTCCAGCACCAATAAGCGATTGAGCTACACCAAAATGATCGGTATTGTATCCAAATAGTTTTCCTTCTTTATTTACAACTGTATTCACTCCACCAATTAATTCAGCAACAGAATCTACTTCATCGACACATTGCATTATATCTTCTTTAAACGGAGCTGTAACATTCATTCCCTTTAAACCAAGTGAGCGAAAAACCTTAATAGCTTCTTGTGCAGAATCGGCTGCTAGGCGTGTGTACGTTGCTGGAAAATCTGTTTTCGAGAATGTGTTATTGAACATTCCCGGACTTTTACTATGAAGAACTGGATTACCTGTTACCGCTAAAAGTTGGAATTCTGACATTTAATTTATATATTTGAAAAACAACACAGTCCATTTTTTGCAAATATCGTTCATTGCTGTTTATTTGAAAAATATTTTCAAAAAAATGTTTCAAGCTGTAAGAAATAGTTTTGTTTGTAGTCAAAAGCACTATAAATAAAATGTAAATTTGATAAACTAACATTTATAAACTCATAAACTAAAAACTAAAATTATGGCAGTATTAGTCGGAAAAAAAGCTCCTGTTTTTAAAGCAAACGCGGTAATCAATGGTAACGAAATAGTTGAAAACTATAGCCTTGATCAATTCATCGGTAAAAAATATGTGGTATTATTCTTTTACCCAGCCGATTTTACATTTGTTTGTCCAACCGAATTATTAGCATTCGAAGAAAAAGCTGAAGAATTTGCAAAACGCGACACTGTTGTTGTTGGTGTTTCGGTTGATTCACAATTTTCACACTGGAAATGGTTACAAACTGAATTAAAAGATGGTGGTATCAAAGGTGTTAAATATCCACTTGTTGCCGATTTTTCGAAAACTATAGCTGAAAACTATGATGTTTTAGCTGGAGAATATGATATTGACGCTGACGGAAACGCTGAATTTATTGGTGCTCCATTAGCTTATAGAGGAACTTTCCTTATCGATAAACAAGGTGTTGTAAAACATCAATTAGTTAACGACCTTCCATTAGGACGTAATATCGATGAAACACTACGTACGCTTGATGCTCTTCAATTTGTGGAAATCCACGGTGAAGTTTGTCCAGCAAACTGGAAAAAAGGCGATAAAGCAATGAAACCAACTCAAGAAGGTGTTGCTTCATACCTTGGATCGAAATAATAAATAGGCTATCTGTTTTTTTCATAATAAGGGTGAAACCGGTTTAATACTTTCGGGTATTAAATCGGTTTCTTTATTTTATATATTCGTTAAAATTGTCAATACGTTGACAAAATTCGTGTAAAAATTGTCAATTCAAATTGTTTTATTTATATTTGTTGTCGTAAAAATGATTGAATATGAATCGAATACAGCGAATATTACAAGTCGAAATAGAGAAACGGTTAAAACCGAATAAAGTAATGTTGGTTTTAGGTGCAAGACGAGTAGGTAAAACGATAATGATAAAACAAATCATTGCCAATTTTACGGGCAAAGTTCTTTTGTTAAATGGCGAAGATTCCGATAGTTTAACCTTGCTTGCCGAAAGATCGATTTCGAATTATAAGAATTTATTATCGGGAATAGATCTGTTGGTAATTGACGAAGCTCAAAATGTACCCGAAATTGGTCAAAAGTTGAAACTCATTGTCGACGAAATACCAAATATCTATGTCATTGCAAGTGGTTCATCTTCGTTCGATTTATTGAATATGACTGGTGAACCTTTAGTTGGTCGTAGTCAAACATTTTATTTGCACCCGTTTAGTCAAGAAGAATTAAACAGCGTTGAAAATAAATTGGAAACCAGACAAAATTTGGAATCAAGGTTGTTGTATGGTTCTTATCCTGAATTGATTTCATTGAATGTTCAAGAAAAGAAAGAGTATTTGAATAATATAGTACATTCTTATTTGCTAAAAGATATTTTGGCTCTCGATGGTTTGCGTAATACTTCGAAAATGTACGATTTACTTCGATTAATCGCTTTTCAAACAGGTAATTTAGTTGCATACGACGAATTAGGCAAACAATTAGGTATGAGCAAAAATACCGTTGAAAAATATCTCGATTTATTGTCAAAGGTCTTTATCGTTTATCGTCTTGGAGCATATTCCGAAAATTTAAGGAAAGAAATATCGAAAGCAAGTAAATGGTATTTTTACGATAATGGAATACGAAATGCTTTAATTGGAAATTTTTCACCTTTAGCTTTACGAAACGATGTTGGTCAATTGTGGGAATCGTATGTTATTTCTGAAAGAATAAAGCATGCTAAATTTCATTTAAACGATGCAAATTATTTCTTTTGGCGTACATACGATGGACAAGAAATTGATTTGCTGGAACTTGAAAACGGGCAAATAAATACATTTGAATGTAAATGGAATAATGCAAAAGCAAAAATTCCTGTAGCATTTAGCCAAGCATATCCGCAAGCAATTTGGACTGCAGTTACTCGGGAAAATTATTTGGAGATTTTATAATTCTCCGCACCAGCAAAAACACTCTGGAAATACATTTTGCAAATCACGTTTCTCGTCAAAAATGCCAAATACACTCGATCCACTTCCGCTCATCGATGCATATAATGCTCCTTGTTCGTATAGTGTTTCTTTTATTTTTGCAATAGCTGGATATTTGGGGAATATGCTTTTTTCGAAATCGTTGGCAATATAGTTTTTCCAATCTGTAATTGGTTTTTGAATGCTTTCTCGAAGATCGAATTGAGAATGTTGTGGAGTAATATTTGCAAATGCATCGCGAGTTGGTACGTGAATTCCGGAGTTTATCAAAACAAGATGTTTTCCATTTATGTTAACATCAATCGGTTCTAAAATTTCACCTCTGCCAGTTCCATAGCAAGCTTTGTTGATAATGAAAATAGGACAATCGCTGCCTAATTGTAAGGCATATTCTATAAACTTTTCTTGCGATATTTTTAATTCGAAAAAATCGTTAAGTAAAACCAGCATAAACGCAGCATCGGCCGATCCTCCACCAAGTCCAGCTCCAAAGGGAATTACTTTATGTAAATGAATATGAATAGGAGGTATTGCAAAATCTTGTTGAATGAGTTTCCATGCTTTTACGCAAAGATTATTGAGTGGATCACCATCAATTGCTAAACCCGTATTTTTAAATTGTAATGTATCGCTTTCTATAAATTCCAAAGCATCTTTCAATCCAATCGGAAGAAAAATTGTTTCGAGATTATGAAAGTCGTCATTGCGTTTTTCGACTACATTGAGCCCGATATTTATTTTTGCATTGGGAAAACAAATCATTTGTACTTAGCTTTTTAGGTTGAGATTGAAACGATCTTTTAACTTAGCAAGATTTTGATTTTTCTCGAGCAAGAAATTATATTTTTCGCTTGCATTATATGGCTTTGCAGTCTTTTCGCCCATTTCGGCAACAATAACATTCATGTTGAAATTTGCAATCGAAAGTCTTTGGCAAATGCGTTGTTTTAAACCTTTTTGAATTTCTGTTTTGAACAGATCTTCTTGCGTTATTGACGAAAGCGTAATTTCTAATACATTATTTTTTACTGCATATTGCGAAGTCGATAAAACTCCAGCATGACGTGGCGACGAGGCTTCTATTTCGTTATAATATGATTCCCAAACTTCTGCAATTGCTGCTTTTGCTTGTTCCGAATCGAGCGAAATTGCTTTTGCAGCTGGCTGTGTTGGTTGAGCCATTGGTCTTTCAGCAACTGGTTCTGGTTTTGCTGGCTGTGGAGCTGCTGTTTTTATCTCAGGTGTATGACCAGATATTATGTTCTTAAACGAAAAACTTGTGGGTTTTACCGTTGGTGCTTGATTTTGTGTGGGAGTAGGTGTTGGTGAACTCGCTGGTTGTGAGTGTTTAGCAGGCGATGGTGCTGTTGTGTTTGCTGTGATTGCAGAAGCTTTGCTAGCTTCTAATTCGTCATTTTTTTTTTAATGATGTTACTGAATTGTAACAAGGCAAGTTCTACATGCAAGCGTTTATTCTTACTGGCTTTGTAGTTTATATCGCTTCGAGAGCCAATTTCGAGAGCCGAATAGAGAAAATCGACGGGCGTTTTTTGTGCTTGAGCCTTATATTTTTCACGAATCGATGCTCCAACTTCCATCAACTGAATGGTAATGGGGTCTTTGCAAACAAGTAAATCTCTAAAATGTTCGCTTATACCAACCAAGAAATTGTGTCCGTCAAATCCGCTATCTAAAATTTCATCAAATGTCATCAAACATTGAACATAGTTGCCTTCAAGGAATGCATCTACTAGTTTGAAGTAATAATCGTAATCGAGAACGTTGAGGTTTTCTATCGTTCCTTTATAAGTAATTGAATTTCCACAGAAACTTACTATTTGGTCAAATATCGAAAGTGCGTCGCGCATTGCTCCGTCAGCTTTTAAGGCAATAACGTTTAATGCTTCAACTTCTACACTCACTTCCTCTTTCTTAGCAACATAGCCAAGATAATTTACCGTGTCTTCAACTTTAATTCTGTTAAAATCAAATATTTGACAACGCGAAAGTATCGTAGGTAGAATTTTGTGTTTCTCAGTTGTTGCTAAAATAAATAATGCATGACGAGGAGGTTCTTCCAAAGTCTTCAAAAATGCATTGAATGCACTTGTTGAAAGCATGTGAACCTCATCGATTATATATACGCTGTATTTTCCTATTTGGGGCGGGATTCGTACTTGCTCTATCAATGTGCGAATATCTTCAACCGAGTTGTTCGATGCAGCATCGAGCTCATGAATATTGAATGAAGCCAATTCGTTAAACGATTTACACGATTCGCATTGATCGCAAGCTTCTGTTTCGGGTGAAAGATTTTGACAGTTGATGGTTTTTGCAAAAATACGAGCACAGGTTGTTTTACCAACACCACGTGGTCCGCAAAAAAGATAAGCTTGTCCTAAATGATTATTCTTTATTGAATTTTTAAGAGTAGCCGTAATGTTCAATTGACCAACAACCGTATCGAATGTGGCGGGGCGGTATTTTCGTGCTGAAACAATAAAATCGCTCATGGTCAATTAATTACTTAAAATAACATTGTGTTATTTATCTAATGGCAAACGTACATAAATTTTTTAAAATATAATTTACGAATAATAAGATAATGCTGGAATGTTGATAAATTGTAAAATGGACATTGCAAAAAAATAGGATACATATAATTAAACATTTTATTTCGTTACATTTGTAGTATACTAAAAGTACTTTCGATGGTAAGACCAGGCACATATAATAATTTGACCGTTACAAAACTAGTTGATTTCGGCGTTTATTTAGATGGAGACATTTACGATGAAATTCTAATGCCCAAACGCTATGTGCCAGAAGGCTGCAAAGAAGGCGATCAGGTTTTGGTTTTTGTCTATTTCGATTCTGAGGATAGAGTAGTTGCAACAACCGAAACTCCCAAAGCAATAGTTGGCGATTTTGCCGCAATGAACGTTGTTGCTGTTACAGCACTTGGTGCGTTTATGGATTGGGGATTGTTGAAAGATCTTTTTGTTCCTTTTCGTGAACAAAAATACAAGATGGAAGAAGGTAAAACCTACGTTGTATATGTTATGTACGATGCCGATTCTGATAGAATAATTGGAACATCGAAAATCGATAGATTCCTTAATCTTGAACCTGCAACGTTTGTTGATGGCGATGATGTGGAATTACAAATTGCCTATCGTACGCCACTTGGTTATATGGCAATCATCAACAATACCCATTTTGGATTATTGTACGCAAATGAAATATTTCAACCATTAGAATTAGGGCAAATTGTTCCTGGTTTCATTAAGAAAATGCGTGAAGATGAACGTATCGATCTTTGCTTACAAAAAGCTGGATATGAGCGTGTGCTTGAGGTAACAGACGAAATTCTATTGAAACTACGTGAAGCTGGTGGAGTATTGAAAGTTACCGATAAATCATCAGCCGACGAAATTTATAACCAATTTGCGATTAGTAAAAAAACATTTAAGAAAGCTATCGGTTCTTTATATAAGGATCGATTTATAACAATTGAAGATGATGGTATAAGCATCACACATCGTGGGAAAAGTAAAAATATTTAAATTTCACATTTCAAAATAGTAGTATGAAGAAGAGTGCATTTGTATTATTTGGAGTTTTATTAATAAGTGTAAATGTCTTTGCTAAAAAGCTTGATGGCTATTACATAACGGGTAAAAAAGATACTGTAAAAGCACAATTCGACATTCCTTGGATAATAACTGGCGAACCCGATTTTGAAAAACTACAATGGGAAATTGAATATTATGATTCGAAAGGCGATAAACAAAAGTTAAATCCTGAATGGCTTTCGGAAGTAGGTTTTTCATTTAAAGATAAATCGTATCGAATGCTTGTTAAACGCAATAGTTTATTGCTCACTGGTTCGAAAAAAAATGGAACCACATTATTATATTTAAGAGCTTTAGTTGATGGCCCATATTTGCAGTTATTCCAATTCTATGTAGTATCAACTGCTCCTGGAAATAGTAGTTCAGTTTACAATAGTTCAACGGTTGGTAGTTCAACATCAAACGATAAATATATTCTTCTAAAAAAAGATGGCAAGCAAATTCGACCTAAAATTGCATCGTTTAATAGAGAAGTTGCAACATATTTAGCCGATGTTCCTGAATTAGCTAAAAAGGTTGAAACTAAAGTCTTGAATGTGAAAGATGTTGAGCAAATTGCAAAAGAATATAATAGTTTGGCTGGTAAGGTTGTTGAGCCAGTAAAAGCGGTTATTGATAGTACTGTGGCTAAATAATCTTTCTTCATTTTAAAGCTTTACTTTCTGCGTTTTTTAGCTTCTTGTAATTCTTGAAATCTTAAAATCGGTAATCATGAAAAATAGAATAAAATCAATTGTTTTTGTATTACTGATGACATTTGGAACTGTCGTTTATGCACAAAATGTGTTTACAAAAGGAGTCAATCTTTCCAATTGGTTTCAAGCAAGTAGTCTCAAACAACTTCAATTTACAAAGTTTTCGAAACAAGATATTAAGAATATTAAAAGTCTTGGTTGTGATGTAATTAGATTTCCCATAAATCTGCATGCAATGACTAATGGTGCACCAAATTATACCATTTCACCATTGTTCTTTCAATTTCTCGATTCCGTTGTCACTTGGGCAGAAGACCTACAAATTCATCTTATTATAGATAATCATACTTTCGATCCCAATGTAAATACTCCAACTAATTTTGATATACCACTTCGAAAAGAGTGGATTCAAATGGCACAGCATTATAAAAATCATTCGAATAATATATTGTATGAAATCCTCAACGAACCACACGGACCTACAACGGCAGTTTGGGGAAAAATGCAAAAAACGGTTATCGATACAATCAGAACAATTGATACAAAACATACCATTATTGTAGGAGCATCAAATTATAATGCTTATACCGAAATGAAGAATATTCCTGTTTACACCGATACCAATCTTATTTATACCTTCCATTTTTACGATCCGTTTTTGTTTACACATCAAGGAGCTAATTGGGCAAAATATATGGATTCATTATCAGGCGTTCCTTATCCGTATAATGCGGTTAAAATGCCTGCATGTCCATCAAACGCAAAAGGAACTTGGGTTGAAACGGAATTGAAAAAATATAATACAACTGGAACCGATTCAAGTGTTAAAAAGCTCATAGATTTTGCTATCGCTTTTCGAAATCAACGAAAAGTAAAGATTTATTGTGGCGAATATGGTGTCTATAATTTAAATAGTAGTAATGACGATAGAATATATTGGTATACTATTGTTCGTCAATATTTAGATGCAAACCAAATCCCTTGGACAACTTGGGATTATCAAGGAAGTTTTGGATTATTTGTTAAGGGTTCAAATGAACAGTTTAATTATGACTTGAATATGCCACTTGTAAAGACTTTAGGTTTTAATGAGCCAGCTCAATTCGTTTATAAGAAGTTGCCCGATAGTGTTGGTTTTCCTATTTATACCGATTATGTTGAAAAGAATGTAATTGAAAATAGTTGGTCAGATACTGCCGTTCTCGATTTATATTGTACAAAACAACCTAATAATGGAACAAATTCAATCCAGTGGAAAAATCCAACTCAATATAGTAAAATGCTTTTTCAATTTGTTTATAATAAAGATTTAAGTCAATTAAAAGCAGAAAATTATGCTATAGATATGATGGTTCGTGGAGATAATCCAACAGCAACATTTGAAGTTCGATTTATTCAAAAGAAAACAACAGATGCAACAAGTCATCCTTGGCGAATGAGTTATACTATAGATAAATCAAAAGTGCCGATGGATAAATACTGGCATCACGTACGAATTCCATTTAGTGCAATGAAGGAAACAGGTGCATGGGATGGAACATGGCTCAATGCAAATGGGGAATTCGATTGGACAACAATTGGTCAATTAGAAATCGTTGCAGAACAAAAGGCTTTACCATCAACAACTCTTTGGTTCGATAATATCATAATTAACAATATCGATACTGCTCAAGTTTATGATACTACTAAATTAGTTGAACCATTACCTACATATTCTGGGATAATTAATGGCGTTGTAAATGAATTTACGGTTTCTCCAAATCCGGCAAATCAACAAACAACAATTTCTTATAATCTCGAAAGCAACGATGATATTGATGTTTCAATATATACTATTCTTGGACAAAAAGTTTGTACGCTAGTTCATACGAATCAAAATGCTGGAACGTATTCTGTGAATCTACTTACAAGTGATTATGCTCCTGGAATGTATATTTGTAGGCTAAGGTCTTCTAATGGGATTAGTTCTATTGAGCTTTTGAAATAAAAATAAGGATTTCATAGTAGAACTTTTACTGTTTTAATAATGAAATCCTCATTTTTTTTATCTGTTATCGTATAATTATTTTCCCTTTATTGTTTATTGAGTTGTCAGTAATTGAAATTAAATAAATGCCAGATGGTATTGAACTTTCTTTAAATTCAAATAATTCATCAGAACATTTATATTGCCCA
>Ga0302286_10000413_pt1 | contig 35296 bp, 50 predicted proteins | sample III_Fen_E2_3_FD_198765 | JGI IMG/M metagenome (GOLD analysis project Ga0302286, IMG submission 198765) | Peat permafrost microbial communities from Stordalen Mire near Abisko, Sweden - III_Fen_E2_3 | ecosystem: Environmental > Terrestrial > Soil > Wetlands > Permafrost | place: Sweden: Abisko...
TTGATTTTTACGTCAACCTCACCATGCGTAATAAAAGAAGTTGGTTGACTCTTACAATCAAATATTTCCTTGAAAAATTTGAATAGTTGCTTAGAAAAAGCCGTTACAACTACCCCAACAACTAAACAAATTACACCTATTATCCCTTGCCCCATTACCAAACCCTCGTCTATGTGTTACAAAACGGCCATTTGTACTCTTAAATCTTTAATTTGATTATCAATATCAAGAGTTTTTCCGTTAGGATAATCAGTTGTTTTTGCCCCAACATCTTTAACAACATCAAGCATATATTCCCTAAAAGCCCTTACTCCAGCAACGCGCTCAAGTGCATCAATCTGAGATTGTAAACTAGCTTTTTTGATTGTGTTTTGTTGCCCTAATTCATACGCATCAGCTTCATCATCTGTTAATAATGTGAAATCATCGTTCAAAATATCTAAATAAGTAATTTCACCCGTTATATTATTTTTTGCTAAAAAATCCATTATTGTATTACCTCCGCTAAAATTTTGTAATAAGCCGATGTCACACTAGACGTAAAGTCAGCACTAACACCCACATACCCAGCAGCTGTTTTTATTGACAATGTGGTCGAGGTTGCAGGACCAGGTTCCCAACCATATAGACTACCTCCCAATTGCAAATAGGGGAGAGCAGGTCTTTGATTTGTTCCATTCACATCATCTGCAATTAAAACAACATATTTTATATTTGATGAACCTAAGTTATGAGTTCTTGTGTAAGCGTTGTTTATAGTTACAGGGAACAAACCACTATCATATTTTTTTACTGTTTGTTGATTTATATTATATCCATTTTGATTATAAGGGTTAGTCCAAACACTTGTAATAATCCCACCTGAAACAGTGTAACCACCCATTGGAACGTACAAATCAACTTCCCATTTTGATGTAGTTGAGTTCCATATTCTTGAATCTAGCCCACAAGCTGTTAGACAATGTCTATCCCCATTAACGGGATTAGCTGGGAATGTTTTACCTTGCGTAATACTTACAGGATTAACATCAATTTCATTAACAGCCCAAAAGTTACCTGCTGGTTGAGCACTATTTGCTAATAATCTGAATTTTAGGGTAGATAAAGGGGTATTAAGGATAAGGTCGTCAAGTCCTGTTAATCCGCTAAAAGTCTGTACATCAATCCAATTTGTACCGTCAGTTGATGTTTGAAGTTTAACACTAGTTTGACAATAAGCAATAAAGGCACTTTGATTAAAGCGAAGTTTACTAATTGTTTTAGCCGAGCTATAACTTTTACCTATATATGCAGCTCCATTTATACCGGCTCCCATTTGTGAACTCCCCCATGGGGCTGCATAATTGCCATCAAAAGCATATTCTTTGGGATATACATTAGTGCCCGTTTGGTCTCCACCACTTATAGCTGTACCGTCCGTAATACCACGCATATTAATCGCAATAGGATTTTGACCTTTTTCTTTTAAAACTGTATATGTTCCGGTGGTCAAAATCCCCGTTATATTTGCTAGACTTATTGCTGTTTCTCGTGAATTGTCAACATAAGCTAACCCCAAAGGCTTGTAAATTGAACCATCATCAACTTTGAATGATAATATAGTTGTGCCTACACCACTTAATACATCACTTTCCCCGTTTAGGGTGTTACCTGATGTTAAATCAAATAAAGTTGATATATTTAAATTAGTTAGCAAACTACCATCAACAGCAGGAAGTTTACCACTTGCGTCAAGTTGCACAAGTTGATTAGCACCGTTAAAAGTGTTACCACGCAACGTAATATCAGAATTTCCAGTAACTAACGCCGCAGAAGCAGCAGCGGCAGCAGCATTTATTGCTGAATTTGTTGCTGCAATTATTGCAGAACTTGCAGAACTAGCCGCAGACTCAGCTTGATCGTTGTAGTTGTCATTAGATAATGTAAACCCTGTTCCATCATTATTAATAACAAGTGCCTTTTGGGCAATAGGATAAGGCATCTCTCCGTCAAAATCGCTTGGGGCCGTTATCGGAACAACTAATGCTCTTGAAAGTTTTTCAGCTTGTTGTTGGTCTATTAATCTTGTTTTATCTAAATCACTTTCCAAAGTATCGGCAGGAAACGAATTAAAGTCTTTATAATCGCTTTCCTGTGTAAGTTTATATTCACTATAAATTGTAATTGTATAATCAGATGTTTGGCGATTAACAACGGTTACAGTTCCTCCAGGGCTACTATCTTGGTCAGCGTTTAATGTTGCAAAATAATCAGTACTATAAGTTAAAGTTGATTCTATATTAGTTGTAGTATTCAATATTTTACATTTAATAGCTTCTTTGGCATCGTCTTCCGTGGGATCCTTTAAAAGTGCTTCGAAGGTAAAAGGATAATCATAATTTGTACCCATGACTTGTGCTGCTTGTTTATTGCTTGTTTTAGTTATTGTCATAATCTATACTCCTAATATGTTTTGTGTTTATGTGATTTATGTTTCCCTTTGCGTTCTTCTCTAACTACACTTAAACCAAGAACAGAAGGTGCATACATTGCAGGATTTGTTTCACCATTTTTATAAAGTTGATAATTCGCACTGGCTGTTATAGGAACAGGACTTAGCGGATCTAAAACACCTGCAACATAATTACCTGATTTTTGGAAATTGTTGAGCGGGTGCTTTTTAGAATTCTTACCGAATAATCCATCGTCCGTTACTTTTCCACCGTAGTAATTTCTATTACCTAATGCTGTCATCGCAGCACTTCCTACAGGGCTTAATTTATTTTTAGCAAACTCTGAAACACCAGAGACCCCATTTTCACTTACTTTTGAATACAACTTTATCGCATCTCCGGATTGACCTGGGAATAAAGAAATATATTGCTGATGTGGTAATTGAATTTCAAACTCGTGCCCCTTATCGTTTTTATCTGTAAAATGTCCAGTAATAGCATAATTAAGAAGCTCTGTGGCGATACCGCCCCCAAGAAGAGAAGCGGTAACGTGTTTTCTCACAATACTCGCACTCGCACCCTTGCTTAACCCTTGTCTGAAAAAATCAATGTTTGAATAAGTCCAGTCAGGAGCCAAGAAAACAAGTTTTGTAATCGCTCTAAACAATGGAGTTCTTCCAAGTGCTACCCAATTCAAGCCACCATAAGCTGCGTTGATTTGTCTCGCAATTTCTGTTTTAGCCTTTGTTATTTTTTCAGGAGAAGCATTTTGGTTTTTTTTCATCCAGTCATTGACTTTTGCGGTATAATCATTGATTTTTAAAAGTCTTTGGTATTTTCCGAACAAGAAATTTGTTCTTTTATCATTAGCTTGCAATAACTGTTTTATAACTGGTTTAGTAACGATACCTTCCAGTTCAGGAACATTTTTAATCATTCTGTCAACAACATCAATATTGCTTTCAATGTTAGATGTTGTACCAGTATGACGGATAAAATCCCTTTCGTTATCTTTTGTTATTCCATCTTCCAATAATTTATTTGCGTTTGTATAATAATCAAAAGCATTTTTTAATGCCATATTGCCAAGTCCGACTCTGTTTTGATACATATAAACGAGTCCCATAGCCTTATCATGGAATAAAGAAAAGGAAAGTTTTACGGTTTTTAAAACCCCTTGCACGTGATCTATTTTTGCTAGGAATGGGTGCCCGTCTTTTTCCCAATCGACATGTTTATCAGTAATTGCTTTTAGCCCTTTTGCATAATCTTTAGGCACATATAACTTTTTCTGATACTGTATAGGGTTGCCATCTTCGTTTAATTTTAGGTTTCCCTCTTCATCTCTTACATAACTTGGTTTAAGTTTTTCTCCGGCAAATTCAACAAATCCTTTTGGTATTTTATCTGTTGGGATAAACTCAGTATTTTTAGCAATCCTTTTGGCATCTGACGCAAATTTACCGGTGCCACTTTCATGTAGGATATTGAGTAAATCTCTATTTGCAATAATGTGTGCTTTTTCTGAATTATATTTAGTAATCAAATCGTTTAGATCTAAATTATATTTAACATTATTTTGCATACCTTCATAGATAGTGTCAAATCCCCTATGTTCTGCATTTTTAGTATTCTTTTTTAGTCTCTTAGGATCAGTCGTTTCAGGTGGGATTTCTTCATTAAGAATGTCATGAGGTATATAATTTGCACGAGCCTTTTTTAAGATGCCTTTATCTGTTAATACTTTAGCTGATTCGTTAAAATTTTCTTCAAGAAGTTTATTTGCTTTTAACATATTTTCAGAAGGTTTTAAAGCAAGTTTTAGTGCCTCTGCGTGTTCTGCCATTATAGGATTTTCAATAGCTGCTTTTATTTTTTCTTCATCACCGCCAAAATCTCTATAAAAAATCAATCCTTCTTTTTCTGCAACACTTGGAACTAATTTATTAATATCTGCATTTAGATAAGAGGTTTCATTTTTAGTAGAGTTGACATTAGAACTGTATATTTCTCTTAGATTTTTAGTATTTTCTTTAGCCGGTAAATCAGAATTAATCTCCATATTTCTATTTTTAAAATACTTAGGAGTTATTTCCTCATCATCTGCAAATTTAACAATATTGTCGTTTTGTGTTCCACCTGTAAAAGTTTTTTTACTCGCTGTTGTGCTTGTAGACTCTGTTAAAGAATTATAATAGAGAGCCAAATCATTCTCTTTTATCGGCGTTTTAACTATCTTATCATATTTACTTCTGCTCAATTGGGTGGGTTCAAACTCATAACCCAATTTTTTTAATTTATCCTGAGCCTCCAAAATTTTCCCTTGTCTTTCCGACATTGGGTTTTTACTGTGATTGCTTTCAGCAGTTTTTTGCAATTCCTGTAATTTATTTATAAAATCATCAAAATTATCAAAAGACATAGCGTATTGAGCAAACGGAGTATTTTTTTTATCTAAAGAGTGTTCAGCACCATCAGTTGTGCCTTTTTGAACGGAATTTGTTCTTTCGTCATCAAGTCCTTTATTGCTTTCGCTAATTTTGCCTTGTGCTCTTTGTTCTTGAATGATAGTATTATGTTTTCTGATACTTTCGTAGCGTTCATAATGATTTATTACCTCATCTGTTAATTCTACTTGTAAATCTTCTGGTATATTTTTAGCAATATATTCAATAGCTTTTGAACAAGCATTGTCTATATTACTTTCATTGTTGATGACGTCTGCAACTTTTGATTTGTATTTATTATACTCCATTACCTGATCTTTTGCAAGTCCATAATAATGATTATTTACTCTATCTTCAGGCAAAGTCCAATCGTGAGTTTGTATTTTTTTAAGTGCTTCAATTGCCAAATTATAACCGGTATTTGTATCATCAAGATGTGATTTACCGAAATATTTATTCCATTCCGGATTGTAATTGATGTCTAATTTATCACCAACATCATTGATAAGGTTTTCTATCAACTCACTTCCCTTTTTAGAATTTTTGCCCTCTAATTGGGTTTTTAACCAAACTTTATTTTTGCCAGTTGCTTGCTGTAGTATTTGGTAAGCTGCATTTTTATATTCTTTGTCTATTTCTTCTTTAGGTTTTTGCAATTCGTCAAACTTTGCTTCATTTTCAAATGTAGGCATAGGTAGTTCTTTTACCGATTCGTCATCAATATCGTCAAAATTAATTGATGGTTGAATATTGCTAATTTCTCCGTCAATAGTCTTTTCGCTTGGGATTTCACTTATAGGTTCATATTCCGATTTATATTCATCTGGAATATTCGCATATTCTTCAGGCGTGACTGGCGTTTTTTCTGTATTACAATTAATAAGTTGCTGCACAATGTCTTGTGCATCCATTTTCATCGGTTCAGCAATTTGATTTTCTTCGGCTTCTTTGGGAACTTCGAGTTTTGTATCAGCACGTTTAAAAACTTTAGGTACACCTTTTCCAATACCGCCTAATACAGTTAGACCCCCTAATGTTTCACCGATTCCTTTGGCGGTTGAAACTGATTGCCATGCGTTTTTTGCGCCTTCATAATTTTCTTTTTTATATTCTTCAAATGTCTGATTATTTTTGTTTGGAATAAATGTTTTTTGAAATGCAGATTCCTTGGAGAAAGGATTAAAATTATTTATAAAATCTTTCCCTGTTTCAAAAGCACCCACTCCAAAACCTAATACAAAATCTTTAGTAAAATTTACAGGATCAAGTTTAAAGTTTTCGGTTTTCTTCTTTATATCTTTGCCGATAAAATCAAATCCGTTAAAATTTGGCGCAACATCATTAATGGCAGATTGTTGAATATCTTTGTCATTAAAAATGCTATCGCTATTTTGAGGTTGGGCAACAGTCTGTTGAACCTCTTTATCATCAAATATTGATTGAGTCATTAATCACCTATATTATGCTGCTGACATAGTTTTGTGTTTCTTTAAATGGAGGAATCCCGTCAGTTGTTTTTTTATGATGTGGATTTTTACCAGTTTTATTTGTTCCATTTAAAAAATCATCAACAGTCCCACCACCTGCATTATAAGCGGCTACTGCAGAACGCATATTCCCGTCATATTTTGCAATTAGTCCGGCTAAATGTTTTGCTCCTGCATTGATATTTTGTTCAGGATTATATGGATTTGTAACCCCATGGCTTTTGGCGGTTGCCGGCATAAGTTGCATTAACCCTTGTGCACCATGCGGAGAATGTGCATTAGGATTAAAACCGCTTTCTTGTTTGATTACGGCACTAATCAAATCAGGTGATACGCCGTATTTTTGGGCCGCACTCGAAATCACATTAGCATATGGAGTTGTACTACTCACTTTTTTTTTAGTACTTAAATTCAGTACTTGAGCAGGGTTTACACCGTATTTATCTGAATATTTTTGAATAACTAAATTTTTTGTTTGTTGTCCTATTTTCGGATTAGCAAGTATAGAATAACTTTTTTGTAAATCACTTAGTGCCGCTTGTTTAAATTGTTCTTTTTGTGGGCTATCAGGCAAACCTTGCGTTAACGCTTTTGTTTGATAACTCATGCTTTTTAACAATTTATTCTGAGCATTATGTAAATTTTGAGTATAGTAATTATTTGCTTGAACATGAGCTTGCTGTGCAATATCTTTATGCGTTGCATTTGGATTTTGAGTTTGATAAGTAGCTGTATTATTACTTACATACTTTGCTCCATCATTACCTAGCATATTTGAAACATAATTATGCATCGCCGGATTTTCAGCTTTAAACCATTTATAAGGATTACTAGCTGTTGCTTTCGTTGTTGCCAGTGCTTTGTCAAATGCTTGTTTATAAAGTACTTTTTCTTGATTATCAGGTAAACTGTCAAGCTGATAAAAGTTTTTTACACCTTTATCTTTTGCAATTTTATTTAATTCTTGATAATAATTTGCATTTAATTGAGTCTTAAACCCTGTTGTCAAATCATCTTCATCATCAGAATTATCATTAAATTTAGAAATATAGCCTTTTACTTGAGAATAACCATAATCGTTAGTACTACCTAAAAATGGAATCTTACCTTGCTTAACAGTTATTCTTTGTCCGATATAATCAGATAGAGGTTTTGAATAATTTTCTATAAGTTCATTAAATTGTTTTTGATTAATATAACCTTTATTGTATGCTGTTCCTAATAAATGTTGATATTTAGAAACATTATGCAAAGATTGTTCAGCGCCGTCTTTATTAAAATTTTGAGTTATTTCAGCACCTAAATTAGTTAATCTGTCATAAGCTTCAAACTTTTCCTCACCTGTTTTTTGTAGCCCGCCTCGTTTACCAACAGTCGGAGCGTGTCCAAGAATAGTCGCAAGTTCTGACATGCTTGATGAATTATTTTTTGAGACTGTTCCGCCTTGTCCTTGACCTGTCCCATCTTTTTTTAATTTCACATTGCCATCAGGTGTAAGCGTAGTATGTTCAACGCTTACATTGTAACCACCTGCTTTATACAATTCTTTAACTTCGTTTATGTCAAGATTTTTTCTGTTTTGTGAAATAAAATTTTGAAGTTGAGAAAAACTTAATTGGCCGTTTACTGCCTTTTGAGCAATATCACCTTTTTGATTAACCAAATCAGCAAGACCGCTCACAGTTGCATATTCTTTTTGATCATTAAATTTTTGTGTAACTATCTTACGGGCTTTGCCTATATCGGTTGCATTATCAATATATTGAGAAACTTCATTACTATTTAATAATGCAAGTGCGGCAGAAGGATTACTGTTAGCAAGTTCAACCACATGATCATAACCCCAATTTTTTGTTTTAAGCCCCATTTGCGTTTTATATTCTTCAGTAATGTATCCGGCTTTGGACATATTGTCCAAGTCTTGCATATAACTTTTTTTATAACTGTCATCGCCGGTCAGAACAAATGCTTGCTGATTTTTATCCTGAGAAGTTATAATATTGCTTTTAGCATTGTCAATATACTTTTCTCTAAAAAGCCCTTTTAATCGTTCTTTATCTGTATTCACCATTAATGTGGCATTTTGTTTGAATTCACGTGCATTTTGATTATTGCTAAACCCTCCAACAATAGAAGGAGTTACAGTGTCCATTTTTCCTAACAATTCATTTTGCTTATCGTCAAGTTCTTTAAAATTAGAATAATCGCTGTAATTTTTTGCTTCATCCAAAACGCCGGAGATACCACTTTCAAGTTTAAGCTTCCCGTCCAAATTTTCAGCAGCATCTTTTGTCTTTTGCCACTGATCGGAAAGATTTGATAACACATCTCCGCCGACTCCGATTGCTCTTGAAGGCCCTGTAAAGGTGTTAGGATTGTAGATGTTACCTGGAACATCTATTGAAATAGAACCTTGTTGTGTATATGTAGGTAATTTAGCCATGTTGTCCTTTGTAAAACTTTACTAATAATACTCTTGAAAAATTCAAGAAACATGTTAATCTGAATATGTCACGAACGGAGTATTTTATGAAAATAAAAGAAATTTTAATAATATTTTTGTTTTTTGCCATTTTGCCAGCTCGCGCACTCACTCTAGAAGGTGGAGTAAAAACAGTTGGCCAAATAAGACAAGAAGTATTTTTAAAACCTATTTGGGTTATTGATCCTCACCCTTATAGAGCTTATGCCCAAAGAGCACCGGAAGGTGTTAGAATTGATTATAGTGATGGAGGTTATACTATTTCATCTGGAACAAAATCATTTACATATAATAAAAATAATAAACTTGGATTAATTTGTATTTGTAATAAAAATGTTCTTGAATATCCGCATACTTCTTATCAATATTCATATCCATGCGGACAATTAGAAAAAGTGGTATATGCTACTTCTGAAGGTAATGCTATTGTGTATAATCCGGATAAATCATTATATGGTATATGGGAAAATAAAAATTTTTACAAAGGCGACCAAATTCAAATTACTGCAAAAACATCCTATTTTTAATTCCAACTATAATTATATCCTGCTGTCCCGCTGTAAGTATTTACAGTATTAGGTGTTGTAACCTTTGCGGCAGTTGTTGTATTTCCCCAATATTTATTATAATAATTAGACCCGCCCATCAAAGCACTTGCACCAGCGTTTAAAACCCCAGACATTAGCGATTGATTACCCTGATAGCGAGAAAGTGAAGCATTATTTATAGCTTGCGTTCTTTGAGTTTCAAGATTAAAATTATTATAATTTTCATCAATACCAAGTTGAGTCAAACTGTTACTGATAGATTTTGCAACACTTCCTGAAACCATAACCCCGCTTGCCCCTGCGGAAGCCGCAGCGTTACCAGCCATATCTCTTTTTTTGATTCGATATTGTTCAGCATTTACCACTTGCTGCTGTGCAATATTTGCAGCTTGCTGATCATACACAGAAGCATTATAATCAGCAGTTTTCTTTTGCTGAATCCCTTGAGATATAGAAGAACCAACTGACATTATAGTCCCTAAAATTAAAGCTGTTTCCGCCATTTATTTATCCATTTCTGTCACTACTAAAGACATTGCTAATAAATTCATAGGGAGTGGTTTACTTTGTTCAAAAGTAATACTTGCGTCCCAAACCCAACCTTGATTAAATTTAACATTTGGAACAATTCCCGTAAAGAGACTTTCAGGTATTCCCATTACCGTTTCTGGGTTTCTGTATGAAACTTCCATTAAATTATCTAAATCAGAGCCTATACGCATACCTAGAGTTCGCCAAACTCTTAGAGCAATTTCTGAAATTTTCTTTTTCTTCCCCATTGCGGTACCGTTTTGACTTCCGGCCTCAAGCGGCATTGTTACACCGTAAGAAGTTCTTTTTAATCCGGCAAGAACTTTCCAGGAATCTTTTTCTAATGTTATACTTCCACCTGAAACAGTCCGTTCTGTTTGTTGTGCCCCATCTGCTAATATTTGTACTTCACATTTTTCAAGATGATCGAGGGCACTTATTGTACCTATACTTAAACCCCAATAGGCACCGGCATAAGAATCATTGTCAAAATCTTTTATAACAGTTGCAGTCACTTCAGTTGCACTTGTATAAGCTATTATTTTTGCCTGACCTAAGATATTGCAATTATCATCAATAGCACGTATTCTTTTGCCGACACTGGAAGTTGAAAATATACTGTTTGATGCCGTTATGGTTATAGTTCCTGTTTTAGCAGATAATTTCAAATTGTTTTCTGTAGTTTCATCATAAGCACTATATCTAAGTCCACAATCAACATACCAACAATTTTCTTGAATTTCAGGAGTTATTGGATCTTGAGTTCTTTCAATATATTTTACCGTATTACCATTAACTGTTCTTTCGACTATAAAATACATTTCGTCATATTGGCCATCAAAAGAAGGTATAGTTTCAATTGCAATAATTTTTGCATCATCAATTTCAAGCAAGCACCAGGCATTTACCTGCTGATCAAGCTCAAGAGTAAATCCCGCAACTTTTCCATCTGCTCTCAAGTTCCATAAGATACTATCAGGATTTTTCTGATAGGAAACATCAATTATTCCGCTTTCAGTGATATGCTCACTGAATACTGTTGCATCAATTGCTTTATAAGAGTCGGTGTTATAATCATAGACAAACTGTCTTAATTTACGCCCGTTACGTTGAATAAAGTGGGTAAATGCACCTATACATTCAGGTTGAATAGCCTCACCACCCCAATTTGTTTTTTGTTTAGCTGTAACATCATCAGGAGTAATTGTTGCAGAACTTGAACCGGAGACAATAAATTCACCGCCGAAAGTTCCGGCGATAAGATAACTACCACCCATTAACCATTTGATATCTGATCCATCACCCGTTGCATTTGTTGCAAGTTCAACGTTAATTCCTGCATCGTCTTCATCATTAACTTGAGGTGTAAATGTTTCATAAGAATAAGGTTTACTACCAAAAACATTACGAGGCTTTTTAGGAGTTCTTGCATAAAACAAACGACCTTCAAAAAGTCCGCATCTTGCCGGAAATCCTTGAACTTCACTAAACGCACCTTCGCCCCAATCTTTTGTCGCTGATGTAGTGCTCAATGTAGATTGAACAACCGCGGTAACATGAGTACTATCCGTAAATCCTGTTATTTTAACATAACCTTGCGATTCAATACTATTTGTTGTTACTGTTGCTCCAAGCCACCAAAATGAACCTATATGATGCTTGTTAAAAATTCCACTTGAAGCGGTCAAGGTTATTGTTCCACTTGTCGCGCTTGCGGCTAAAGTAGTATCTGTTGTATTCTCGTCCAAGTATGGAGTATCTTTAAAAGTAACGTCATTAAAAGACCAATCATTTGAAGAATTTCTTATTAATTCTTTTGGAAAGGTGTCACCTTGTTGAATCCATTTTGAACTGTCAAAAGTAGTACCTGAAGTGTGAGCCGTATTGCAATAATACAAATATCCATTGTATTTTCTGTAATCTCCGATACTATAGGCTGTTGAAATTGCCCATGCAGTGGTATTAGTTAAAGTTGGATAATAATCACCTGAAATATCATAAGGAGTAGCTGTAATTTTGATTATATCATCCAATTGAACATATTGAAGCTCATTAAGCTGATTTTCAGTATAAGCGTTGGGTATTTCGTAAATATCTTGTTCTACCCAATAGCCACTTGTTAAGTCAGCTGTAAAAGTTCCAGATGTATGCGCGACCTTGCAATAATAAATTATATTGTTGTTTTTTACAAAATTACCTTTTGCATATGATATAGAAGTTACCCAGGCGCTTGTATCGTCGGTAGTTTTTGTAACGGCACCACCGTTATTAATAAATCTGAAATAACCAACACCACATTCAATAATAAAAGCATCAGAGCTTGAAAAAACAAACTTCAAGAACCGTGCTTTTTTATCGTTGTATTTTGCATTTTGAACGTATTCAGTACCAACAAGTCGACTTAATCCACCTTGTGGTCTTATCCAACAATTACGACATTTTTGCAATGACGCTACGTATTGGTCAATATCAATTCGGCCGAGTATCAAAGGAGATACTTCGCCTCTTGCAAAAGTTGTATAAACAGGTGCTGCATGTCCCATTATCCTTGCACCCCACAATGAATTGAATTAACCCAATAATCATCTTTAATTAATGGCGCACTTTTTCTTCTTGCATTTTTAGATTTTGCAACGGGCAAAAATTCACTTCGATAAATTTTTACTAATTCATCTGCCCTCTCGGCCGAATTAGTAAGTTCATAACACATATCAGACGCAAGCTTATAAATAAAAGCATCCATAAATGAAGCTGAATATTTATTAGTATCAGTTTCAAAACAAACATACTGAATCCCAAATTCAGTTACATCTGCTAAAATCGTTTCTCCTTCAACCCCCCAGCGAGCATTTTCATTACTAACGGCGAACACTTCGACAAAATCAGAAGGAAGCTGATAATAAACATTTCTTCCGTCATTTTCCCATTCAGGTGTCGTCGTCAATTGATTTAATACAGCTCTTTTGCTTGCAAAACTCCAACAGCACTCTGAAAGTATTGATTTCAAACTATCATTATAAGTGTTCTTTGCAGCTTTAGCTTCTAGTGTATTGTCAGACATAGAGGTCAAGCGATTACATCCCAAAAGTTGTAAAGCATTATTTATGATTGAAATTTTACTCATTTTTAAAACCTTTAAAAAAGGGGGCAAAAGCCCCCTGTAAACTACGCGTAAACTATTTCAGATTTAATAGTACCTGTAGCAGCACCGCCGCCGATTGTAGCCAAGATTAAATTATCACCCGGATTTGTTCCGACAACATAACCAAGCCCATCAACATTAATTGCATCTATTGATGCAGCTGCTACTGTACTAGTTGCTGACAAGTATTTTGTAGCGTTTGTACTGTCTCCGATACTGATCGTAGTACTTGCACCTAATGCATCAGTGGCTACTTGAATGCCATGGATTACAGCACCAATTGGTACATCTGCTAATACAATTGTAGAACCTGATGCAATCGCAGCAGCTTCATAAGTATCAGATATTACTTTTAAATCTGAACGAGTGACACCCTGCGAAATAGCGATTTTACCCGCTAATTCAAGGGTATAATTGACGCCATTATATTGAGTCATTTTAACCTTCTTTCTTTATTGAAGGGTTTTAGTTTAAAGCTACAACCCTATTTTCTAACCACTAAAAACAGTTGTAGCTATTAAACTACAACTGTTTCGTCACCTTTAATCTTGATGACTTTTGCTTCTTCAAGACGACCTGCGCCACCTGAGAATTCATAGTAGACTTGTTTAGCATATGACAAATCTTTACGTTCATCGATACGCAAGAACAATTCTTCAAGCATCCCTAGAGCAAGCCCTGTTTTATGGAAAGCAAAGTAATCAGCAATATTTGAACTTGGAACAATAATATCGCTGCTTAAGAATACAAACTTAAAGCCCATAAATGTATCTACATCACCATTTACCAACGCTTTAACGTTGTTGTAATCAGAAGATGTTACTTGTGTTGTGCCTAGCAATTGTTCTTTAGCTGTTGCAGAGGCCAAGAAAGTTCTGTCTGAACTAGGAACATTTTTATCATCGAGTATTTTATTAGCGCGTCTGATTTTCTTAACGGTCAAACCGGTATTTGTAGCACCGTCGTCCATATTTACCGGAATTGTTTTACCTGCAGGGAATGAAACAGAAGCTGCCCCAATTTCTCCTCTGTAAGTGGTTCCGCCAAGTGCAGAATATATAAGAGTATCTAATGTTACACCTATTGCACTTTGTAAACAGACACTGGCAACATTCACAGGATCCGCAAACGCTTGCAACTCTAAAGAACGATCGAATGTTCTTGCATCATTAAATGTTTGAATATCAATACGAGTTCTTGACAAATTTGGATCATTTTGTGGAGTTTTAGCATTAACAGAAGTTTTTGCTTTCATTGTCCATGTCCCAATTTGGTCTTGGTAAAAAGTTTTTCCTTCGATTTCTTCACTTGGTTTTACGAAAACTCTGTCATAGAGTTTTGATTTTTCTTGGCACGCCAAAGGTAAGATAATACTTCCGTAACTTTGCCCGCGCACGTCAAATTGTGTACTAGTCATAATTTCATCCTTTCTTAGATTTTTACTACTACATTGTTATCAGTTATCCTTGCGGGCTGATTAAGTTAAATTTCGGGGTTCTTGCGAATTATCCCTGGTTCATTTGTAACAAAGATTGAACATGTGCTACTCTGGCTTTACGTTCAGTTTCTGAAACATATGTTAGATTATGTTGTTTGCACCAACTCATATCATTACGTTTGTTTTTTGAACCTGCCCAGTAAGCGTCTGTCGGGTCATTGAGTATCTTATCTAGAGCAGCTTTTGCGTCTGCTGGGGTTTTGGTAAAGCTATTACCACCTTGACCCTCTAATCCGCCAAGACTGCCCTCTGAAATACTTCCACCCATCTTTGCCAATAGTTTAACAAACATTGGATCGTTTCCAATCTTGTTGTTGAAATAGTCAAATTCTTCTTTATTTCCTGACATTTTTTCAAGGAAGTTTTTTGCTGAATTGATATTTTCATCATATTTTAAACCCCATTCAGCTCTTAATTCTTTTGAGGTTTGTGCTGATTGTTCGTTAAATTTTTGGATTTGTCCTTGTTTCATTGCATCTAATGCGCCTAAATAATCCTCTAAAATCCCTTGAGCTTCTTTTTGAGGAATACGTCTCTTAAGCATTATTTCTTTGAAATCTTTTAAATCACCAATATCACCAAAATTTTCAGGTGTTTTTAATTCGTATTTATCAGCATTCTCGGGCACTCCAAATGCTTTATTATATATTTGCCAAGCCTGAGTGTCATTATCATCTTTAGGAACTGGGATTTTATCTTGTCCCATCATGCTTTCAAGACTTAAATAACTTTTTGCTAATCCGTTTGCATCACTAAATTTTTGAATGCTCGGATGGTTTTTGTAATCATCGCCTAAAGATGAATACCACGGTTGTTGTGTTTGCGATTGTTCTTCATTTCCTGATGGCTGTGCGTTGTCTGTAAATAAAGTTTCAGGCGCATCAGTTGTCATCCCTTGTGTCATAATTGTTTACTCCTTATATTTTCTTTGTAATACTCTGCTATTTGTTTGGGTGAAATATCCTCCCTCAAAATAGTCTTTATAGTGCAAATGATTTCTCTTTTTGCGCCGGCATAAAGATGATCATTTGGATTTGTGCTTAATATAGGGAGAGAATAGCCGCAGATTTCTTCAAGAAAATCCATCATGGCAGGAAACTTAATAGCTATATCTTTCAAATCTATTTTTAAATCAGCTATATCTCTTTCATTTCTTAAATCAAACTTTTTGTGCATTTTTTGCCTCTGCATTACTCATCTTTTGCGCAATATCACCAACTACTTGACCTGTAGCCAACTGTTGTTGTTGTTGTGCTTGTTGTGCTCTTTGTTCCCTTATTTGCTGCACTTCACTGTCAGAATTAAGGATTTTTGTGCTAACGTTGTTAATATCAAAAATTTCATCAATAGCTTTATCAGCGTTGACTTTGTCAATTGCTTCCGGCTTATATTGCGCAATTTGTCCGGCAATACCTATTGCATTAACAATATTATTAACTTCAGATTGTCTTTGTGTTTGGACCAATTTACCTACAAATTTGACATTAAAACTAGTATCTTGTGCCATTACGTCTGGAATCCGCGGAAGTCTGTTGTCTTCATAAAGAACAAATACAACTTTTTCAACTGCAGGTTGCAAAACATCGGTCATATATCTACCAACCGCAGGGCCCAATAGAGTCATTTTTTCATTAACAAGCTCGTTTACTTCAGGTACTGTCATTGTCTTAGTGATTCCACTAATTGCCTTGAAAGTATTAACAAACATTAGTTCATTAATTTTGTCTTGGTACCATTGAAGATCTTGAACGGCGTATGACAAATTACCACCAGGATTCATAAACATCATGTCGTCTTTGGGGCTTAATTGGCTTTTTTGATAGTAATTAATCTCTCTAGGATTAAAATTAGGAGTTCCTAAAAATGCATCATCAGGCAGTGCAACAGCAGGATCGGCTTGCTTCATTGAAGCTCGTAGGATTGTATCAGTCATTGTATTGACTAGTCTTACATATGGTAAAGCTTTCATTGCAGGGCTATAGCCGTAAACTACACGTGATTGTTTATAAAATCTATGTGCAACACACGGCATTGAATTAAAACTGTCTTCTGACATCATCTGTTTGGTTTTATCATCAACCCAAACCATACGAATTGGCATATTTGCCTTGTCGATTTTAGTTACATCACGCACTAAACGCTTACCGAAATAACAAGTAAAGTTAAACTTTTTTTCTTCATTTCTTGAGCTCGCGTAACATTCTTTAATCTCATTAGAACATTTATCACCAAAACGGCTAATTGCTTGCTCTGCAGTATATTCAAATTTTAAATAAAATTCATTCGGACGCTCTCTTGCATCTTCTGTAAGATAAAGATTTTTAATAGGAATATTGAAAAATCTTACGCCATCTTCTGAATCTTTTTCACAAAACAATCCCGCAGTGCCATAAATGCCAGAGGCTTTATAAAAGATGGGCATTTGGTTATAGAAATTAGAACGCGAAAGAGTCAATAAAACTTCATTAGTTGTATCCTGCATCCAATCTTTTACTTCTTTATTATCTTTTAAGTAAGGATTAGGATGTTCAAGAAATAACCACTTGGCACTTTCAGGTGTTAAATAATTAGATAATCCGGCTGCTAAAACATCGCCAGCATCCAAAGAAGTACAGTCAAGAAGAGTGTTAATCTCTGCACCTTTATTTTTTTGTGCAACAACATTTTCACCCTCAACATAATAATAATTATGCAAGACCTGATAAAAACTGTCAAAGTCCTGACGTGAACTTTTCAAGTTTTCTGCATATTTGCCTATTTGTCCTGCTGTTAAATCTTTATATTCGTTTTGCATAATGTGTTTCCATCTGCTCGAATCCAAGCATTTTAAAATATCTATTTGTAAGCTTGAATTTATCGTTACAAGCTGCAGTCATAGTAATAACTTTAATTTCACGTTGCTTGAGTAAAAATTCTAAATACTCATAAAGCTCTTTGGAATAGGACCTGTATTGAGGCCTCAAGTAATAAATAGCTTCTTGCCAAGCAGGTTCAGGACAAAGAAAACTAAAACAAGGTAAACCACCTATTATTCCAACTGCTTTATTGTTATCAATCAATAAAACAAGATATTCTTGTCCTGCATCTAATATTTTTTCAAAATGTTTCCGCGTAGGTTTAAAAAATGTATCAAGTTCTTTAGAGCATTCAAAACAAAGTTTTAAAATATCTTCTCTATATTTTTCTTGATAACCGCTAAACTCCAAGCACTGATTTCTTTTGTGTTGTAACTGAACCACTTCCGCCATATTGCCCCAAAGGTGTTGTCTTTACTGTACTCGTTGTTTCAGAGATTCGCTTTTTACTAGCAGCTTTCGCTTTAGCTGTTGCATCAGCTGTTGAATCCGTTGTACTTGCCGTTGTTGTTGTGGCCACAGGGGAACTATCGTCATTCCCACCATATTGAATTATACTGTCTTTATTGAGTCCCCACAATCCACTCGGATCAAATATCCAACTTGCGACACTGCCCATATCAATCTCCTTAATTAATATCCTGCTATATCAAACAAACTTTGACTTTGTGTTGTATTTCTTCTAAACCTAATATTCTCGTTATAACTTTTGTGTGCATTTATAGGTGCGATTGCAACCTGTTCAGTCATAGCGAAGGCATCAACGCAATCAATAAATTCAGACTTAATAGCATCTTTTGTAACGCCGGCAAGTTCTGCTTTCATTTCAGGAAGCCATTCAGCTTGATCAGGAAAGTAGATTGTATGGGCCTTGAATCTAGGTTGTAAAAGCTTAATTCTTTCAAGCTTAGAACCTTGTTTGGCGTGTTCTAAAGGAATTACGTTAAAGAAGATATTACGTTTTTGCATTTCTTTTGTAAGAAATGGTTCTACAACTTGCTGATACCAGCCCTTTTCAATGTAAAAGTTTTTAAGATTATACTTGCGAACTATGTCAAAAATGACGTCTATTTGAGTTGCACTATCCCAACGTCCATATACGCAATCAAATAAAAACCAGTAGTTATCTGCATCAACACCAGTTATTGTAACCGCCCTTAAACACGCTTCAGGTCGTGTTGAACTTGCTGGATCTAAACAAGCAAAAATATTACATCTGTTGATTATGTCTTCTTTACTGTTATTTGAATAATATCTGTAATCACCTTCAAGGAATATACGCGTAGCTTCTGCGACTGCCTGACACATCTTTTCAGCGTACCAAACATCAAGTTTACCGATAGCTGCAAAGTCTGCTTTTTCTTTTTCAATTTCTTCAACGGATTGTTTTTCAGGCCATGTAGGCTTTCCATCAATCATTACTGGAACTCTTAAAGCCTTAAATCCTAGATTACCGGCGTTGTTAATTACACGCTCAATTACGCATCTTTCACCTAAGTTGTTACCGATTAAAAAGAGACGGGCATTTTTACCTAAGAATAAAATATCAGATAAAAACCAGTCCCAATCAACCTCAACGGTTACTTCACTTCGTGCATCTTCTTTGTCTTGAATATCATCTAGGATAATAATTTTAGGCCGTCTGTCTTGATTCGATAATCCTCTGATTGCAGAACCTTTACCGTAAGCTTCAATCCGAACATTTATTATCTCGCCGTTTTCATCTTTAACATCAACACTGAAACAGTTTTGTGATTCTTCCTTAATTGTGACTAAATTATGTCGAATTAAAGGATTAGATTTATATTCAGCGATTAATTCTTTTAGCTTGTTACTCGCCGTACGTTGGTTTTGCTTGATGATTACTATAAAATCTCTTTCAGAAGATGGGTAAGCAAGTGCGTGAAGCGGGAAAGTTCTTAGCGCATAACTTGATTTACCTGATTCTCTGAACATTTCAAGTGCAACATTGCTTTTTTCTTTCAGAAGTAGATCACTCAAATCGTAGTGAAAATATGCGCTTTTAAGTTCGTTTTGTTCATCATTCCCGAGTGCAACATATCTAAAATCAACAAGGCAATTTTTCATTTTTGCTAAAACTTCAGCACTTATCATTTGCTTTTTCCTCCAGTTTTTGTGCTTTTGCCTCTACTTTTGCCATAAACAGAGAGAACTTATCGCCAGGTTCAACTGTAAACTTTTCTTTAAAATGGTTGCCAAGCTTTCCTTTAAGCTCCTCAGCCTTAATAGCTGCATTGATATTCGGATTCCCGTTTTTGTCTTTACTGGTAAGGGCAATCAATTGTAATTCTTTCATGTTTTCAAAACATTCTTTAGCAGAATAATTAATCTCGTTGGAGATAACTTCTTCTTGATTAGCAGTATAATACTCAATCCATAGGGTAATCTTAGGGTTTTTCAAGAACTTTGAAGCTTCAACATAGACTGAAGCCTTTTTCATTTTTGAATAGTCATATGCATAACGATATGCTTCGCTTGCATTTTTCCCGTTTGAAAAAAAACGCAAGAGGCATTTTTGTTCTTTGGAAGTAAGTTTGGGCAAATTCTCAATATTCATACCGTTCACCATAATTATCAGTATTTAGAGCTAGGACAGCCATTTTAAGCTTATTTGCTTCAGCAAACTCTTTAAATTCTTTTAGTTCTTCACTGTCTTTATAGCTCATAACCTGATGAAGTTGCAAAACCCCATCATTATAAACCTTTGTGTCTATATACATTTTATTTCTTTAACCAAAAATTTATGGTTATTCCAATCACAGGCGCGTTGCCGTAGTTTAACAACTTGCCCGCTGTTATTGTGAATTTCTTTATTCTCTCCGTAAATATACCCTGTTAATTGACCTTTAGGACAAGTATTTTGAGTATAAACAATCCTTTTTTTCTCTCTTTGCTTAATTTGTTCGGCTTTATAACCTATTTCAGTTTGGACAAACTCTTGATTGTCAATTACACGATATTCAACCAAAGTAACAACTTCACGTCCACATACAGGACATTTGCCTATTAAAAGCCTACGAGTGTTAAACATTTTATTAGGTTCTTTACTATTTAACGATTGCAGAAACCACACGTCACTTGCTTCAAACTCTTCATTACAATGAAACATTTTCTATCTCTCTCTCCCATAGCAGTGGCTAACCACCGAAAATTACTTGTGAAGCTGCATCATCCTTCCGTCCGCCGTCCCCGTGCTTCCATTTCATAATCTGAATCTTTCGGCAACAAAGATTTCTCCCTGCTGCCTACTCAACTAAAAAAGACTATAAACCTATTTTTAACAATTCGCATTAACAGTTAATAAGAGAGTTTTTAGAAATCAGGAGCAAATACAGAAAAACACTATATAAAATTCGTATTTACATTTCGCAACAATATCGAGCGGAATATACCCTTCCACTTCAAGCCCTCACCACTGCTCCATTTTAAACAAAAAATGACCACTCCGGTTTCCCTTCGCCCCTTGCGGAGCGGGGAGAACGAGGGGAATCATAAACGAACATTCCAGACAAAAAGTAAAAATTGAAAATTACTTCTCTCTATAAAAGAAATATTTATATATTTTATTTAGTTTGTATTGTTTGTTTATTTTATGTTATTTATTTTATTTATATAGCATTGCGAGCATACAAATTTTAATGCGCGCATATACGCGCATAATCTGCATTAAATCCGCATATGCAAAAAGCACATAGCATTTGTATATATTTTCAAATATTTGTTCTATTAATAATCCTTAAATAATTCAGACATTTTAATATCTAAAGCTATGCAGATTTTATATAGATTAACAAATCCGGTATTAACTTCTCCGCGCTCAATGAAACCTATCGTATGAGCATCTGAATTAGTCAATTCAGCCAATTTTGCTTGGGTAATTTTCTTTTCTTTTCTTGCCCAATATATTATTTCGCCAATATCCTTATTAATCTTCTTATTAATCTTCTTCATCAAGTAATTATAAAACTTTATAGACAGATATAAAGCCAAAATTTTAGCTAAAAACACGCGAAATTACATTATAACTTGAATTTACGGAAAATAAATCATTCGTAAGAACTAGCAAAAAAATATATCTGACGTTTTAAAGTTAAAAACCGTATTTTGCATACGACCGGAGTTTATAGACAGCAGAAAGAGTATTCCAATGAGCAATAAAGAAGCACTTGAAAAAATTTTAATTGCAGTAAAATTAATTTTCCCCGCAGACCTAACAATAATAATCAAAACGGTTATTATTGAAGCTCCTTCTTTGCTTGATTGAGTTCTTCTCTTACAATTTTCCTAGTCGCTTCAATATAAACAGGGGATATTTGTCCGTCCTTGGTAATAGATGCTGCTAAACTTTTGGCATCCAAATACATTGGTCCGATACCTAAAATTAGCCAATTTGGGCTCAGCGTATATAGGTCATAAAGTTTAATATAATTTTCAATCTTAAAATTCCCCGAATTAGCTAAAACTCTGTTCACCGCGGATTTAGATATGTTTATAATATCAGCCATCATCTGCTGTGACTTAATTCCTTCAAAATCCATAAAATATTGCAAACGACCACCTTGAGATTTTAAGTCTTGCACTTTTTTTTGTTCTATTTTTTTGGTCATGATTTTTAAATTTCCTTTTATTATTTTTTTGTAATATATTTGGGTTATAAGCATAATGTATAAATTATTGTAACGTTTTTATATGGTTTTGTTCTAATTATGTTGACACATTTTAACAGTTAATATATTATGGAATTATCTTAACAGTTAATAGAAATATGTGGAGTATTTGAGGTATGAAAGATCAACGTGTGGCAGAAGAGCCTTGCACAAACTTTAATATATCAATGACACCTTCAATGAGGGATAAAATTGACGTTATCAAAGTTCGGGATAAATATTCTTCCAGAAGCGAATGCTTTAAGGAAGGTATGTCGGGATGGCTTGATAAAAAAAATAAGGAGGCGTCAACTTTAAGTTAACATCCCCCCTATTCAATTTCTTATTTTAAATTAACATAAAAAACGAATTACGCAATCCCCTTACTGGGTAATAGCGTTATTTTTAATACAAAAATCATATAAAAGGAGTAGAAAATGTCAATACAATTAGAACAAAGTCGCAAAAAAAGCATTGAAGAAATGAAGGAAATCAACAAAAAAGAAGCAATTAGTATAATTGAACGCTATTACGAAGTTGTTGATTACGGCAAACTAAACGAAACGCCCGCTATTTCAAAAGCAACTCTTGAATTTGAAAGAAAAAAAGCTGCAGGATTTTTTGACGAGTTAAATCAACTAATCAAATTACCTTATCAACCTGATCCTGTAATTGCAACATTACAAAAGGAAATTGAAAAATTAATAGCAGCATAAATTCTGACCTCACTCCAAGACCTCTACCACAGGAGCAAATATGCTCCTAGTGGTCAGGGGTAGAACACAACAAGGAAAATTCAAGAATGGCAAAAACAACAGAAGAACAACAAATAAATAGGTTTTTTTCGCATGATGAAGATGCAAGCATTGATCCCAAAATGCTTAAATTGCTCGAATATTTTGACATACATCAGGATGATTTTACCCCTGAAACCTTAAAATCACTTTTGCCACTTGCTGCAATAGGTGCATTCTGGCGAATAGTTGAATATATGCACATCCAAAAATTACCTGTTGATAGCGTAAAAACTCTTGCTTATCACTTTGGGAAAATTCCTCCTGAATTTTTGCAACTTATTCTTGATAATTTCGGATTATTCCACAAGGAAATAGATGAATCCGGCATAGAAATTTATGTTTCCGACAGAATTTTGAGAAATAAAAAGTTTGTTCAGGACAAATCAGGTAAACAAAAAGAAGCTGCGGATTTCCGTTGGTTACTTTCGGCCTTTAATAAAGAATATGACCTTGTTTTTGGCGAAAAACCAACACTTACAAAGGAAGAAATCAAAACCTTAAAAACTTATTTTGAGAACGTTGACAACTTAAAAGAATTACTTCCTGATATTTTCTACACCCTCAGCACGCTAAAATTTGATAACAACTACAAACCGCGTGTTAATTGGCTGTTAAAAGAAAATAACCTTGCAAGAATTCTCAATGGTGAGTTTGGCAAGCTAAAACATAAAAAAAACGAAGAAGAAATAAAAGCTGAACAGCAATTTGAATCACAGGAAAATGAAATATTAAAGCAAGAAGACGATAATCTTTATAATTCAATTTTCGATAAAGATACAGCTCTAGATTATATAAGATTTTCAAAATTCATTAACAGAAAAGATTTACAACACGATGCAACTTTTGCAATGCTTGCAAAGAAATATTCACTATCATTAAAAGAAGGCAAGGCTGCAGCAAAAAAGGCGGTGCAAGATGTTTAAAACTCCGCCTAAAATTATGAATAATGAAATTGCGAATAATGATATTTTCTTTTTGCACGATGACGGGAGACTTGAACAAGTTTTCAATGTTCATTCAACCGCTGATTACAACCATTACGAACTTGAAGCGCATCACTTTGTGCCATATACAGATTGGGTATTGAATACAAAAAATGTTCAGTCTTTAACAAACCAAAGAATTATTTTAATGCGCAAAAAGACGCACCAACATCTTGAAAACCCTGAATTCAGACTCCCTCGAGATAAATTTATTGAAATTTATCATATTGAGCCGGAAGACTTGGTATTTGATATAAACAAACGTTCAAGAATTCTAAAACCTTACAACCGTACAGAACCGATTGAATATGACGATTGCCTGAGCGATGTTGATTTTTCAACGGAGCAAAAGAAGTTTTCGGAGGTAAAAAATGTTTAGGCCATACAAAAACGGTAATTCAATTGGCAAACCAAGATGCGGAACAATTACAAGTGATCCGCAAATAAATAAATTCAAAACTGAAAACGAAAATACGGTTTTTGAATTGACTGGTAAAAAAACGGGAAAGACCATTACATGTGTAGCCTGGGGCACTCACTTAGTAGAAAAAGACGAAATTATAACGGTTTGGGGATATGAAAAAATTTACAATGATAAAAACGTTTTTATAGTCAATAAAGTAATAAGAAATTATGAAATGTCGGAATAAAACCGAAGAGAGGAACAAACCAATGTCACTAAAAAAAATACTACAAAATCAAACAGATTTAAAAAACAGAATCAACACACTTCGTAAACGAGGGCTGATTCAATCAAAAACTTCAACAATGCTAAAATCAGCGGTCAAAAAATTGGACAAACATAGTTATTTAGCAAACATCATTCAAGGCTTAGAATTGCAAGGAGCATAGGGGATACCTTAATCTCGTTATCGCCGAAGTCACATGACAATACCCAAGATTAATAAACCTTCGGCGATTTTTTTTAAATTACTTCGTCCTGAACTCGTTTCAGGAGATTACAAGCAAATAGAAAGAAGAAAGGGAAACAACATGGAACCAATTTACGAACAACCTACTGAAGTAGGAACCACACCGAAAGAAGGACAATCTGTTGAAACAGAAGACAACACAACGCCAGTTGGCGCTACAAATGACAATCCGACACCGGATCCAAATGAGCCAGTTGCCTCTGGTGAAACAACAGAAGAAACTGTTCAACAAGTAGAAGATGTGCAAACAGAACAGCCAGTTGAAACAGATGCACAATCTGAGCCTATTGGAGTGCCTGTTGAAACTTCGTCAGAAGAAGCAGAAGTTACACCTAACTTTGTACCTCAAGTTGAACCGATTGCAGAAGATTCAGCTATAGAAGAATCAACTCAATCTGAAGAAGTTCAAGAGAGCTCAGTAGAACCTTCTGTCATTGCGAGCGATAGCGCGGCAATCCAAACAGAAGAAAGTCCAACGGAAGTTACAACAGAAGATAACGAACCTTCGTCGGTTGTAGAAGATTCACATGGTAATGAAGTTACAGAATTCACAAAAGCAAGACTTAATGAATCATTGGCAGCACTTATTCCTGATGTACCTCATGCGTTACCTTCAGATGAGCAAGTTTGGACATAACGAGCTTTTCTCGTGGGGAGACAGAAGACCTGTACCGATTGTGTAACATTGCGTGTGCTGCCTGTGCAAGTCAGGACTCCCCATCATTAAGGGCTTAATAAATTCAGTACACAAACTATAAGGATTAAAAAAATGCAAATATCAAACTACGAAAAACGAAAAATTTTAGAACTGAAAAACATTGCTGACAAAATCGAAAGAAATAAGCAGCATAGACTTTCAACAGAAAAACTTGAAACGGATTTTGGAAGAATAATCAATCAACTAAAAGCAAACGGTTACAGCATCAGCGACATAAGAAACGCGGTTAACGGCACAGAAAAAAACACTGACTGCGTGAAATGCCCGCATTGTTATTATTGTCCAAATGCAGAAACAGAAAACAAATGTAAAAATTAACGTCATCCTGAATTTATTTCAGGATCTTATAAGTAACAAATAGAGAAAGGTTTAAAAAATGGTATTAACAATTTCAATAATTTTAAGTTTAGCAACGGGTTATTTAATTGGAATAACCTCAAAAAACGGAATAACCCTCAATCAAATGAACAATAATAGCGGATGGATTGATACACAAAAAATCAAGGAGTAGCAATTGGATGTTGAAATTTTTGAAACAAGGCGAGAATTTAATAAAAGATTCCCAAGTAAAACATTTCTTTGCAAAAGCTGCGGACACATGACACCAAACGAATTTTTCTGCCCGTTCTGTGGAGCGCAGGCAAACGGATTATTCAAAAAGGGCACATACCAATACGTTATAAAAGAAGAATCAGACCAAATAAACGAAATTTTTACACCAATAGAATTACAGGAAGGAGCAACAGATGACAACTAAAAAAGAATTAGAGGAACAAATCAAAAATGTTAAGGCCGAAATTGAAGAATTAAACACGCTTACAAATGTCGGCAATATGGAAGCGTTCGACCTTATCATATCAAAAATAAAAACGGATATGATTGAAAACGTAAAAGAGGAAGACTGGAAAACTCTTAAACAAAATAAAGCCAAAATTGAAAAAATGAGAAGTTTCACCGATTACATCGAAAATCAAACGCAGGTAATAGAAGATAAAGAAAACGACCTAACTGATTTACAGTACCAATTAGACAATTATCAGATGGGCCTATTTGATGAAGACGAAGAACCCGAAGAAACCGATATTAATTATCAAGAACAAGGACTTTTGACTGGCGATGTTTTCGGCATAAACGGAACCCAAGAAAGTTATTTATTGGTTGTTAGATCTAAAGAAATTGAGGGTAAATTTGCACTCATCGCAAATGAATTATTCGATGATGAACGCCTTTTGCAATACCCTGCCAATTTATCGCTGCTTGATGAATCAACATTTATAGGTAATATCATTAGCAGCCCTGATGATAAAGTTTTATTAGATATTGCAGGTTTATTTCAGGACACTAATAAAAATTAGTTCTTATCGTGGGCTGATTTTCTCAGCCCATCATTAAGAGTTAAATATAAAGGACAAGATTATGACAAATAAAAAAAATGAATACGAACCATTCGACACTGAGAGTGCTTTGAGCGTTGACGGTATCAATGCACTACAAATCAATCTTTCGCAACTCAAATCTCACAATGACGGGATGCAGGAGCAGAACAAAAAACTACAAAAAGAAAAAATTCTTTTAACAAAGGCGCTTGAACTTGCTATAACTGACTTTTGCATATCTACAACCGGTAAAGAATTAACAGACGAGCAAATGAAAGTCGAGATTAAAGATTACAAGCAACAGGCAGAAATCAAACTAAATGAGGAAACTCAATGCACTATACGGCATTAGGCAGAGCAACTTCACAAAGACGTTGGACTCCGGGAGCAATAGAATGCTTAAAACGTGGTTGTATTTGTGAAGGCTGTTTTTATAACAATTTTTTTAAAGAATCAAGTAATAAAAAATGCCAAATGAAAGCGGCGGTGCTGGAACTAAAACGAACAATCGGCAACCCGGCTGGTTATAAAGAACAAACAATAATAAAGGAAGATCAAGGAGAAAACATGGAAAAGCTAATTTTATCAGAGAATGAAAAAAGAAAATTTGTTGAACAACTTACCAACAAAGAACTTGAAGTCTGTGACTTGTTATGTGACGGGGCAACATATCCACAAATTGCTAAAAAAATATTTATTGCCGAAACCACAGTTAAAACTCACGTAAATAATATTTTTCAAAAGCTTCAAGTCAATGACAGGACCCAAGCCGTTTTAAGATGCCAAGAACTTGGTATCTGTAAAACTGCTATTCAAAAAAGTGAAGATCAATATATCATAAGTGAAGCCAAGCAAACAATTGATTATTCTTTGTTTAAATTTTCGAAAGCAAATAGAAAAAGTTTGAACGAAACGCACATAGAAAAATTAGTAAGGTCCATACGCCTAAACGGATATATGCACGCTTTTCCGATAATTGTAACGCCTGATTTGTTGGTGGTAGATGGTCAACATCGATTTAACGCTTGTAGAAGGCTAAATTTACCTATTTTTTATGTTATTCAAAATAAAAAAATGGAATACATTCTCCCGCTTATCAATAATACTCAACTAAAATGGAATATTGTGGACTGGATTAACTATTATGCGCAAAATGGAAACGAAAATTATAAACTATTTCAAGCTTTTTGCACGAAATATTCTTTTCCTCCAAATAGCGGAATTATAATTCTCTTTAAAGGTAGGACTGGGGGTTCACAATCATCCTTGCTACAACAGGGATTACTTAACTTTTCTCAAGAAGAATTTGATACTTGTTCTGCAATTGCACAAAAGGTTATTGTTGTTACAAAAATGCTTAAGATAAATTCAGGAAAACTTATTAGCGCCATTGTTTTTCTACTTTTTCATGAGCAATTTGATATAAAAATTTTATTTCAAAAACTTGAATATTTGGCTAGAACGTTTCAAAAAACTACTAATACTCGTGAATATTTAAAGCAGCTTCAAGAGGTTTACAATCATAAATCCCGAGTAGGCAGTATAGATTTTTTATATGATTATGACAGAATGATTGCAAAAAAATAAAGGAACAACTAATGCCACAAAAATATAATCCTGATCCACAAACAGGAATACCAAAAGTAGAATACACAAAATTAAATTTAGCACGCTGCGAATGCGGGGCAAGACTTTTAATGTTTGGCTGCACAAATCCCAGTTGCTACAATTTTTATAAAAACAATCTTCAAGAGGAATCTGATGACTAAAGGAATCACACACACTACAAACGGCAAAAACGACGAATGCTATACCCCAAGGTATGCAGTCGAACCTATACTTGAATTTGCAGCGCCATTCAGAGGTCTAAAAATTTGGTGCCCCTGGAGCACCGCAGAATCAGAATTTGTAAAAGTGCTTTGCGAGAATGGTTTTGATGTTGTTTATTCTCATATCGACTATGGTGAGGATTTTTTTCAATACGAACCTGAAGAATGGGATTTGATTATTGATAACCCACCTTTCACCGGCAAACATTTAATCTTCAAAAGATTATTTAACTTTAATAAACCGTTTGCAATAATTATGGACGTTAGATTGTTGAATGATCCGGCGCCAATGCGGACATTCAAAGAAAGCGGATTGGAGCTCCTCTTATTTGACGACAGAATGCAATTTATGAATCAAACAAATGGAGCAATAAATTTTGCTTGCGGATATTTTTGCAAAGATTTTCTTCCTGAAAAATTTATAATCCGCGATTTCAAATCCCAACCAAAATTATTTTAAAGAAAGGAATAAAATGAAACAATTTTTCAAAAATTTTTATGACTCTGTTTTTTTTGCTACTTATCCTGAAACTTACTTTTTCCCAATATATACGGAGGCATTACAAAAACATTTTGAATATATGCAGGTATTAAATGAGGTAAGATCACACAATAAAGATTGCTATATTGGGATAGGCTCATTAATAGGAGTAGATAGATGAAATTCAAAAAACTTTTCAACAGAATATTCGGCATAAAAGATTGCCCAATTCCTCATGAGTACCAGGACAAACTTGAACATATTATACTATGTTCCGGAGAATGCACAAAATGCTTTCACTGGAAAGATTATCAGCTTGAATCTTACAAAAAAGAAGCTGAGGAATACATTTCAGCGCAGGCAAAAATCATTGCCGATTTAAACCAAAAACTTGAAGCTTCTGATAAAGAGAAAAAAGAAATAAAACGCCGTTATGACTTAAACCTTAAAATTAGACTTAAAAATAAAAAATATGGCGCGTTGTATAAAAAATTTTTGCATCTGAAACAATCCAAACTAGCGAGGTAAATGATGTTTAGTATTTTATATTTATTTCTTCGTAACTTATTCAATCAAGAAACTCTAGCGGAAAAAAAGATACGTTTAAAGCAGATACAACAAACGGCTAATGCTTGGAACAAAATAATAAGTGAAAACCCCAATTGTTATTGCAGCAAATGTAATTCTTTTATTGAGCCAAAATGCTACCTTGAGTTTATAAAAATGCACCCTTATTCAGGTCTTTATTGTTTGTTTTGCGGTGGAACGATTACTACAGCAAACAATGTGCATAAAATTTATTCACAAATTAGAGAGGTAAAAAAGTGAGCAGTTACATAACCTTAAAACAATTATCAACACTCCCTGAATGCCCCTGCAGTTATTCGACTTTGAGAACAATGATTGAGTTGCCGGAGCTTAACAAATTTTTTGAACGCTGGGCTTCAAGTTGGCGGACCATAAATAAACAAAATATACCTGAATTTTTTGTAAAACTAAAAAAAATAAAAAAGCCAGAAACTAGAGGAAGAAAACCATGCAGAAAGTTAGTATAAGAATGATAAGTAGAATCTGCACAAAATGTTTCAGAAGAGGAAATGGTAACTATTGCGCCTGGGGGTGCGGTCCAATGATTGATGGCCCAGAAGTTCAGCCTTTGAACTCCTACAAGGATTTACAAGAAGAATGGGCATTTATCGAGCGAATGAAGGCGCAGGGGATAAGCCCACAGGTTGAACAACCAAAAGTAATACAAGTCAGACAAATAACATTGTTCGGTACAAATTTTTTAAGGGAAGGATAGGGATTTATGAAAACAAACACAGAACAATTAACACCATTGATATGGTTACTAACAGGGATTTTGATAGTATTTAGCTTTGCATTTATGTATTATCAGTGTCCACTGGCAGCGCTAGTTACTTGGATAGTTACAATTGGATTTTTATACAAATTGAGAAGGGATGGTAAGTAATGGAAGATAGATTCAAACAAATAAAAGATATTTTAAAAACTTGTACAACGTTACCCTGCGCGGAATGCGGATGCAATTGCAATAATTGCGATGATGAAACCGCGGTTGAAGACGGTAAAAATACTTGCATGCAGTATGGGATAAATAAAATATTAGAACTATTGGAACAGCCCCAAACAAAAGAAAAAATAGTTGAAGAATATAAAAAGCTCTGCAATCGGATTCTGAATAAAAGTTGTATGGGCTTAGACCACGCAAGAGGAATGATTAAAATATTTAATTTTTACACCCAAAGGGGAACACAACTTTGGGATTGGAAGAAAATTCCAACCAAAGGACAAAGAAAAAGAATATATGGAGAAAACTAATAATGAAAACTAAAGAACAAACACAATGTGAATTAGAACGTGCGAAATACACATTAGCATTAGTGAGTCCAGATGATAAAAAAGAAATTATAGGCATAATTAAATCCCTTGAATGGGTATTGGAGGATTCTGATGAGCGATAAAGGCAAAGTACTTCATTGCGTACTTAAAAAGCCATGGCAACAAAGCACATTTAAACAGTTAATAGACGAACTTACAACCGGCGATGCGATTTTATTTCATGTTGAAACAATGACTAAGTATAAAAATAAATTGCTTAACGCAACAACAATTGATGAATTAAAAGAAATATGCTGTTTTTTGATTTCAAAAGCAACGCAATCAATTACCTATTATTCTCTTCATTTATCACAAAACGAATATCCATATTCGGCTGAAAGTGCAAAAGCTGGAAGAATTTATAAATGGTCAAATATCAATAAATTTGCACAACAATTAGTTTGCGACATAGAATTAGGAGAAAGATTACAATGAAAATTTACCTAGATGTACCTTTTATATTGGGGTTTGTATTGATAGTTATATTCGCCATTCAGGCAAGTAAGAAATAAAAGGAGAACTAAAATGTCAAAAACATACACTTTCAAAATCGAAACCAACAACAGTGAATGTTTCAAAAAATCTATAATCGACCTAGCCGAAATGTTAAAGTCCGGCAAAGCTAATATAGAAGGTTTTGCAACAAATAATGAAGAAATCAAAAATTAAGAAAGGTTAAAAATTAACAATTATGGTAGTGCAATTTAAAAAGTTTAATGTAAAATCTAATTTGGAACACAAAGGAACAAAATTAAATTTTGGAGAAGCGTGCAAACTTCTAGGTTTGTGCTACATAACTTTTTATGCAATTTTTCAGAACAGCGAAATTCCGCATGAACGACGAGGTAAAAAATTTTTATTTCAAATAGAAGACCTCCTAGATTACATGGAAGATCACAAAGTTGGAGATTGGAGTAAAGTATCGCCTGAAGATATTTTAGACGAAGATAAAGTTGACATAAAAGGGGCTTGCCAAATTCTTGACGGAATGAATTATAAATCTTTTTACGACATGATGCAGCGCAAGAATTTTCCAAGATTTCAATATAATTCTAAAATTGTTTTCTATAAATCTTTAATTTTGAAATATAAAGAATCCTGTAAAAGATTAAAATGGAGCAAGGAACAAGCATGACGGACGAAATCACACAAACCTTATTAAGACAACTAGCCAAACAACAAACCGAGATTGACGCAAAACAATCAGAACTTGAACGGCTTGAAAAAGAAAATAAGAAATTAAAATCCAAAAGCGGAACAACACAAAAAACTCGCTGCAATGGAATATATATGAAGATTAAAAAAAACGGGCAAAAGGTTTATGGCTTTACTATTCGTGATGAAAACTTTAAAAAAATTCGTCGACAACATTATTCTACATTAACCGAAGCAGAAACTGATAGACGCAAATTGCTAGAGTATAAAGACGAAAACAAACTTTCAACACATGTTGCGAATCAAAAACAAACGTTTAATTTTTTATACAAAGCTTATATTATCAATGCTGAATCAGAAGATTTTGCAATTAATACAATCGAAGCTGCAAAAGGAACAATGAAAAATCACCTCGAATTTTTCAAAGATATTCCGATTTTAAAATGCAATGTGCTAAAAGCGCAAGAATGGTCTAAACTGAAACGAAAACATACAAAACCATCGGCATTCAATAATGCTTTAAAACTCGCTCGGGCAATATGGAATAATGGAATTGATAAAAATTTGACAAAGCAAGAAAACCCTTTTGAAAAGATAAACCCGATAAATATAAAAAAAGAGCATAAAACAAGGCAAGATGTAAGAATAGATAAAGAACAAACAGATTTAGTATTAAAAACTGCAAAACAAATGTATGGCGATATAGATTACACTTATACCGCAATTGCAGTTGCTACGTATGAACTATTAAGAGAAGGTGAAACCTTAGGTCTGTTTTGGTCGGATATTGATTTCTCAAATGGTACAGTTTTTGTACAAAGACAAGTACAAAAAGTCACAAAGAAAATTATTAAAGAAAAATTATTAGAAAACCCAAAATTAACAGAAAGAGATATTATTTTAACAGATAGGTTAAAATCGGAATCTTCAAAAGAAGTTTTACCAATCCCTAAAATTTTGTTAAGTATTTTAAAGGACTATAAAAAAACTTTAATGAAGCATGGCAAGTTATATGAACTATGTTTTTGCAAAGAAGATGGTTCACCTCTAGTTGCAAGAGATTTTGTCAGATACAAATTCCAACCTGTACTAAAAAAAGCCTTTGGTGATGAAAAACACATGCACTTCCACGAACTAAGAGGTTCAGGAGCGACAATATTGCATCTCGAAGGTGTACCATCAAAAGTAATTCAAGCCCTATTAAGACACAGCAGACTGTCAATAACCGAAGACACTTACATGAAGCTTTCAAAAAGAGAAGATATTAGAAAATATTTAGATGATGTTTATTCCGCATAAAAAAAAGCCCTCTGGATCGAGGGCTTTTAAATTGTTAAGGATTTCTTAAAAGAAAAATATTTTTCTTGTTTGGAACACATTTGGAACATTTTTGCTTTTACTAAGATTTTAAAAACCTTGAAACCCTTTTAAATGGCGGGAACGACGAGGCTCGAACTCGCGACCTCATGCGTGACAGGATTGAATAATGCATTTTTATATAATCTGTGTTTTTTATATGTTCTTGAAAAACCTTGTTTTTATGGCATTTGTTAAAATTTGTATCTTTATATATTCCGCAAATTTTATATAGTCTGGAACATTTTCGGGAACACATTTTTTGAACACGGTAATTGAATATAAAGATGTAATAAAATTTCCAAATAAGAAATATATAAAAATATTCAACCACACATGTCCACCCCATAAACTTTTGCTCATTAAATCATTTTCAGGTGTACTTATCCCATTCCGACATCAATATGCCTTAAAATCGATTCTGAAGGCGCTAAATAAAATGCACAAAAAAAAGCTACCAAAATTGGCAGCTTGGTCAATCAACAAAATCACCCGATTAATTTTTGTGGAATACTTTTTCAAATATAACCTCAATGCAGTCACCTATTTTATGCGCAATTGCTTTTAATCCGATTAGCGCTTCATCCTCGCAAAACTCTATTCCTTCTTCAGCAATTGAGTTTGGGATAAAATTTGCAAGAGGGACTAATCCTTTAACAATGCCTACAACTGTTTCGGCTACTGCTTGTTTTTTTTGTTTGCCTGTCATACCTTTGTCTTCAACTGATTTCATTACTTCAGTTAGGATAATTTCTGCTTCTTTGTTCATTTTTGCCTTCTTTCTATTTACTGTGAAATACTTTATCGTGTGCTACTTGATTGTAGTGATGCGCTACTACTGTCCCCGTCGTTCCATTAAATCGACATATTTCAGGGCGTAAATCAATGTGAGTTCTATTTTGCTCGTCCGGAATTTCAACACCACCATAATGAACAGCGTCCATCTTGGCAAAAACTTGCTGTTTAGTGAATCCAGCGACCGTAAAGTCACCGGCAAGCGCTTTTAAATGAAAACTCCCCATGGGGATAGGTTTAGGTTTTAGACCTTGTTTAATTCTCGCATCATTTATGATTTTATAAATTGCTAAATGATTAGCCAAAGACCGCCAACCATCAGTTATTGTTAATTCGGCCCCGCCAAAAACGTGCCATTTATACCAACTAAGTATATCAAGCATTTTTTTAGCATTATTTAAAAGTTCTAATGTAGGCTTGCCGTTAATTGGCGTAAAATACTCCGCCCATTTAAAATCAGCGTTACAATAATCACTAATTATACCGGATTTAAAAATCTGCTCCGGCGTAAGAATCTTTTTTTGTATTGTCATTTTTCACCTCAACCTTCTTTTTAATATATTCAATTTCATCCTTCGGAAATTTGCACGAAGATTTACGCCCCATGAATGGCGGCGTCTTTGTAATAGGCATTATTCGCATTTTAATCCTCTTTTCTTTTAGGTAAATTATCTAAAGCTTTGCACATATAGGACAAATCCTTTTGAGAAAGTGCGACATTTTCATGTATCTCAGCTATTTTGCTAGTTTGCGAAGTTTGAGCATCTTTTATTTCTTTTAATTCTCCTCGGAAAGCTTTAAATTCCTCTTCAACAGCCTGTCTATGCTCATTATAAGTTTCCTTTTTTACAAAATCGCAGTAACATTGATTGATTTTTACGTC
>Ga0302286_10000414_pt1 | contig 35222 bp, 46 predicted proteins | sample III_Fen_E2_3_FD_198765 | JGI IMG/M metagenome (GOLD analysis project Ga0302286, IMG submission 198765) | Peat permafrost microbial communities from Stordalen Mire near Abisko, Sweden - III_Fen_E2_3 | ecosystem: Environmental > Terrestrial > Soil > Wetlands > Permafrost | place: Sweden: Abisko...
GCGCAGTTGGTGCGCAGTTGGTGCGCAGTTGGTGCGCAGTTGGTGCGCAGTTGGTGCGCAGTTGGTGCGCAGTTGGTGCGCAGTTGGTGCGCAGTTGGTGCGCAGTTGGTGCGCAGATCGCTGGATCTTTTATTCTAGATTACAGAAAACTTTTGTTTGTGTTTGATGAAATAGTGCTTGCTTTATGATAATAAATTAACGATATTTCATGCATGAACATGAGAAATATGCGCGCTTTCCCCTCTCCAGAGGGCGCTTACAATCCAGAAACTGGGCGAACAGCGCATGCTCCAGAGTTTGGGCTAACTATCCGGAGCTACTTTGCCGCAAAGGCGATGCAGGGGATGCTGGCGCAGGCAGGCATGGATGGCTGGCCAGCAAAGTGGGATTGTGACCCGGTAGCGATGGCGACGAAGGCGGTCGAGTGTGCAGATGCTCTTTGTGATGCGCTCGGAATGATGGAGATTGCTCCGGCTTGGATCTACCATTCTGAGTGACTGGTACACTCAACCCACCATATTCACCGGGCGCTGAGAGTTGTTCAGACGCACGGCGTCCCGGTGGAATTGGACTGTTAGGCTACGACCGGTGACATTTTGAGTTTACACCTTTTGATTGGAGTTTTACATGTGTGGAATCGAGTTTCGCGCTCTGGCTACAAGACTTTCTGAACCTCCTCCAGAACGAGAATACCTGAAATAGGGGACGCGAATAAAATTCATTCGCGATGTGCTTGGAACGAAAACGAACGGAGAACTTGGAATTGTTGTAAAAGAATGGCCGAGCAAATTTGTTGAAGTTTCGGTAGATAGCATCCAAGGGTTCAGGTATTCCACTGCTGTTCCGTGGTTAGATTTTCATGTTGCCGTTGACTCGTTAGCCTAACCCACCTTGTTCACTGGCCGCAAAGCCTGTGCAGGGATGAGCGTGCCAGTGGAACAGGATGTTAGGCGCTGGATTGCAAACATTTGATGAAAGGGATTTTGTGGTTTGTTTACATATTTCGGCGCACTTTGACGGAGCGCAGATTGCGTTTACTGTTGATAGACTAGAACGTGAAGATGCGAAACAAAACGAACGAGCAATCATTGACGTAGTGCATGATACCTTGCGCGAATTTATGGAAGCAGCAGAACAGCGATGCGGGCCGATTGAAGAGATTTACCGCAAACCTTGACCCATGCGCCTAACCAACCATGTTCACGCCCCAATAGTGGGCGTGGAACTGGATTGTTAGGCAAGTTTGAACTGAACTATGGAGGAGCGTAGAGATGCTTGAATTTGAATACCGCGCACAATTGCATGAAATGTGGGTTGAAGGAACAAGTGATGAAAAGCCAAATGAAGAAGTTGTAATAACTGATGCCGCTTTGCGCGGATATGATATTGTTAATTTTGACGCTTGGTTTGATACGATGCAATTTATTTGGCGGTTTCATGTTGATTTAGTTTTTAAGTCATAACCCACTTGATTAAATGTGGGTTGATGCAAGTGTTAGGCAAATGCGCTGTCTTGTTTGCCCGCGCAGCGTGTGCCTAACACCGTATTATACCTGATCTCCCTAATACGCAAACCTCCGCATAAACACATTAGGGATGTGCTAATGCGTAGATTTACGCAAAAAGAAACCTCATTTTGATAGATGAGGTTTTTGCTTGTCCATCAAATCAGCAAGCTCTCGAAGCTCGTCGGAACTCATTTGTTGCGGATACGCCTTGTCGCGCTCGATCATTCCGTGGTGCTTTCCGTCCTTTAGGATTGTGAGCCGCTTCGATCCTGGTTGCTGTATTAGCGTAATGATTTTAAGACTCCAAATCCATGCTTGCACAACCCAAATCGCCTGGCATCAAAGCAATTAGTTGAAAGTAACTTAAAGCACAAGCCAACCATGTTTTTTCGAGTTGGTACTCGATCCGGGCACGCCATCCATGATGCGACTATTTTAGCCTCATCCCCGGATCGCGCGGCAATACATTTTGCAGCATGCGCCGAAATAATGCCAGGCGACCTATTTTCAATCGCTTTTCGTCTTGTCGAACAAGCGTGGCAACAGCAGATCATCGTTGACCGGCTTGGGGTAAATGTATTGCCGCATTCCGGATTCCCGCACAACCTGGGGGGATGGTTAACTTTCGGCGTCATGCTCTGACCCGGAATGCGGCCATAGTCACAAACGCCTCCGCAGAACTTGCTGGAACATACCACCAATCACCAACCCTGTAGGAGATATACAAAACTCCATTATGACAAATAGCCCTGAGTGGGAGCTTACAGCCCAATTTACCGCCTTCCGTCACGACTTTTGCAAAAGCCTTTTGTGCCTCTTCAACTTCTTGCGCCGGAAGGGATTTGATATCGTCGATAGTTTGTAACATATCCGCCTATTGAGGTTTTAGTTTATCGGAAGAATCAGCGCGTTTGTACCAAATTGCCGCCAGCGCTTGCCAGTCAGCTATTCGATTTCCGGAACCGTCGCACCAATTGTTATCACTCCAGATTGCATAGACGCTGGAAACGGCATGAGGGAGCCAGCGAGGGAAGCGGTGTGCTACGGCAGATAGGAAAGCATCCATGGATGGCTGCCTGAACCTGTCGATACCTAGAGGCCACTCGCTGCCGCGATGGTCTGGCCTGGGCTTCTGAGGGGTATCCGGTGGGGCTTTTTGTGGAGACTTGGCCCCAGGGATCACCTCCTCCGCCAATCCGCATGAGAGTGCCCAGGACATAGCAGCCTCAACCATCTCTGGGGGGACGCGAGACAGGATCGCGACGTCTTCGGCGGACTCGACGGTGCCGCGTATCTCGGCCTGAGCGGCGCACCAGACGATGGCCGTCCATCCCGCCCAGACCTGGGGGGCATCTGGGCGCAGCCAGAGCCGGACCCAACGCACGTCACCCATCAGGATGTTTTGGCGCACCCAAATCAGGCGCCCCCGGTTGCGCTTGGTGTCACGGGTCTCATACCCGCAATTCCACTCGCTGACCAGGATCATAGGCCGGCAGTGAGCGCGATGACCGCCCCGCCCCCGAAAACGGCTAGGGCGGCCATTGTGGCGATGCAGGCGAGTAGGTCCAGCGCGCGGGTCACCGGTGGGCCTCGATGGCCGTCCTGACGGCTGCCAGATCCCAGCGCGGGACATCCAGGGCTGGAAGCCTTCCGCCGCGCGGGGCCTCCTGCGGCCATTTGCCGGAGACGGGATGCGGGAGATCTCCGGACAGCACCAGGCGCCGGATGGTGTGTCTCCCGATGCCGATGGCACTGGAGAGCTGGGTCAGGTCTGCTAGTTGTTGAGTCATGATCCAAATCTATCCTCACGGCAGCATATAGGCAACTGTTGTTTGTGCAAAGTTTGTGCAAAATAAGTTGCGCGACGGAGGTTTATAACGTAACTTATAGGAGTCGGGAGGCAAGCCCGGAGACACACAAACCAACGAGGATATCATGGACAAGATTAAGTTTGGCGCAGAGCGGTTCAAGAAAGGCGGAAGAATCGAAATTCGCTTCTCGCTGCGTGGACCGGTGCTGGCTGCAGGCATTAAAGACATCGCCGCCGCTGCAGGATTTGAGCTGGCTGAGGATCTCTCCAACACATACTACGCTTGGGCAAAAACTCCCGACGAGGTCACCGCAATCCAGGGCGCAATCAAGCCCCTCATGCTTGCCGGAAAGGTTTCGGCATGAGCGCCACGATCAGGGTAAGCAACTTCAAAGGCTTGCGCGGGCAGATCTACATTGCCCGCAAAGGCGCAGCCACCATCATCTGCTTGGACGACGGTCGCAACTTCCGCGTCGAGCCTTGTGGGCAAACTGCGACGCCCGTTGTCGATGCGTATTGGGTTGGATCGATTGAATGGCGCGCCGGATATTCCTCTCATTATGCGTTTGGGATTCTTCGTACGGCACTCCCAGCAAAGCATCGTACCGACTGCTGGAGCGATGTTCCCAACTCGCTTTGGGAAAAATTGGAAATCCTGGCAGCATAACCTCAACCCTCCCCGCACCATTGCGGGGCGTTGCTCGTTGGCCCTGTATGGGCCTTGCCGCAGCGGGGAGGGCCACATTGGGCGCGCCAACAGAGCGGGGAACCCTGGCGCGTCCTTCTGGGGCGAGGCTGCAATAGCCTCGCCCCACCATTTGCAACCACAAAATCCCCAACAAAAAACCATAGAAACAAAATGAGGGCAAAATGAATATTGAGCAGATCACACGCATGATGGATAATGATGGACGCATCGGCGGCTCCCTGGACCTGCGCGGCACCAGCATCGCGGCGCTGCCTGAGGGGCTAACCTCCATCGGCGGCTACCTGGACCTGGAAGGGTGCACCAGCATCACGGCCCTGCCTGAGGGGCTAACCTCCATCGGCGGCTACCTGTACCTGCGCGGCACCAGCATCGCGGCGCTGCCTGAGGGGCTGACCTCCATCGGCGGCTCCCTGTACCTGCGCGGCACCGGCATCACGGCCCTGCCTGAGGGTCTGACCTCCATCGGCGGCTCCCTGGACCTGGAAGGGTGCGCCAGCATCACGGCCCTGCCTGAGGGGCTGACCTCCATCGGCGGCTCCCTGTACCTGCGCGGCACCGGCATCACGGCCCTGCCTGAGGGTCTGACCTCCATCGGCGGCTCCCTGGACCTGCGCGGCACCGGCATCACGGCCCTGCCTGAGGGTCTGACCTCCATCGGCGGCTCCCTAGACCTGGAAGGGTGCGCCAGCATCACGGCCCTGCCTGAGGGGCTGACCTCCATCGGCGGCTCCCTGTACCTGCGCGGCACCAGCATCACGGCGCTGCCTGAGGGGTTGACCTCCATCGGCGGCTCCCTGGACCTGCGCGGCACCGGCATCACGGCCCTGCCTGAGGGTCTGACCTCCATCGGCGGCTACCTGGACCTGGAAGGGTGCACCAGCATCACGGCCCTGCCTGAGGGGCTGACCTCCATCGGCGGCTCCCTGGACCTGCGCGGCACCGGCATCACGGCCCTGCCTGAGGGTCTGACCTCCATCGGCGGCTCCCTGTACCTGCGCGGCACCGGCATCACGGCCCTGCCTGAGGGTCTGACCGTGGTCAGAAGGATCTACCGGTGAAAACCGCAACGCAACTAATCGACATATGCCAGGACGCCGGGCGCCGCGAGATGCTGGAGCGCTGCCGAGAGCTCGACTTGAGCGACTCGATCACAGCGTACCGATCTACCGGTCGCTGGAGACGGCTGCAAGGCCTGCGCCTGGCTGCACGGGTGCTCCTGGTCGCGGTGATGGGTGGCGTGCAGAGCAGGCGGATGGCGTCCTGATGTACGCCTCCCAAACCGCCGAGATCCTGGATCTGCGCGGCATCATCGCCCGCCTGCTCTGCCGTATGCCGCCCCGTGCCGCTGCGCACGCCGTGGAGGACGATGACGACCTGGCGAAGGCCTGGCTTGCCGCTGTGGACTGGAAGCCCGGCAAGGGCATTGCCGTGCCCGGCGAGACGTGGTGCGAGTTTGTCTACTCGTACATGGAGCCGGGAGCGCAAGAGAAGCTGAGAGGATTCGCCTAATGAAGATCGAGATCGCAGGAACCACCACTACAGGAGAGCAGAGCGTTACCGAGACCACCGAGACCACCGCACCCGCCACCATCGAAGCGCAGGTCGCCGCATGGAGCGCCACGACCGCCGACCTGGTCGCCGCAGTCAAGGCCACCGAAGGAATCACCGTTGCCGGGCACGCCGAAGGACCAAAGAAGGGCCGCTTGGCTGTCCATGGCCAGCTCATGGTCCTGCAGGGCCACCGCACCAGCATCGAGAAGCGCCGCACCGAGCTGAAGCGCCCCATCCTGGACCTGGGCAAGTTGGTTGATTCCGAAGCCGCCCGGCTCACTGGCATCATCGCGCCCCGTGAAGCCGAGTTGCGCGCCGACCGGGACGCCTACGACGCCGAACAGGAGCGGATCCAGAAGGAAGCGGAAGCCCTTCGCAAGGCAGAGGAAGCCAAGGCCAGCGAGGAGCGGCGCAAGGCTTTGCAGGCCCGCGTGGACATCGTGGCAACGTTGGGCGGCCAGATCGACCTGGTGGGCCTGCAGACGGCCACCGATGAGGAATTTGCGGCGCAGGTCGCCACACTGACAGCGGCACGCGACGAGCGCGATCGGCTGGCCAAGATCGAGCGCGAACAGCGGGAAGCTGCCGAAGCTGCGGAGCGTGAGCGCATCGCGGCGCAGGAGAAGAAGGACGAAGCCGACCGGCTCGAGCGCGAGCGCGTCGCTGCCGAGGAACGCGCCGAACAGAAACGCATTGCCGACGCGAACGCCGCCGAAGCTGCCCGGCTTGAGAAGTTGCGCCAGGAGACGGAAGCCGCCGCCCGGAAGGTCCAGGAGGAGCGCGAAGCCGCCGAGCGCGCTGAACAGGATCGCAAGGACGCCGAAGCGAAGAAGGAACGCGACCGTCTGCAGGCCGAAGCGGATGCCAGGGCCGAAGCGGAGCGTCTGGCACAGGAAGAGGCGGACCGGATCGCAGAAGCCGCCCGCATCGCTGCACTGGCCCCGGATCTGGACAAGCTCCGCACCTGGGCAGCCATGGCGCGCGAGGCGGTCCCGGCGCTTCCCACGATTGCTGATCCGGAACTGTCCAGCCGTGCCACTGATGCTGCGCAGGATCTGCTGCACCGGATCGCGATTTTCCTGGACGATCTGGGGTGATCGAGCGCGACCCGAACCCTCCCGCGACGATCTGCCACGAGGGCGGTTGCTTCGAGTGCCGCCGCGAGTGCTCCGAGGTGGGAGACGGCTGCGGGTCGTCTTCCGTTGAGGAGTGCGCTGGGTGCTACCACTCCGAGAAATGCGACACCCTGGCAGCTCTGCGCGAGTGCGTGGAGTGCGCGACCTGTACGGACAATAACTGTCAAAACCCGAACGAAGGAGATTGATCATGGCATTTGCAAAAGCAACCAAATCACAAGCAAAAGGACGCTTTGCCATCACGGGGCCAAGCGGAGCTGGAAAGACCAAGACAGCACTGCTCATCGCCGCCGGACTTGGGGGGAAGGTTGCGGTTCTGGATTCGGAGCATGGCAGCGCCAGTAAGTACGCTGATGCCCACGATTTTGATGTTGACGACCTGAGCGGTGACGCGCACCCGGATCGTATCGTTCGTGGAATTGTGGAGGCTGAAAAGGCCGGGTATTCCGTCCTTATCATTGATAGCCTGACCCACGCATGGGAAGCGACCAAGGCTGTCGTGGACAAGAGGAGGCTTGCCGACCGATCCGGGAACGGGTTTACCGCATGGTCTGAGGGGACGCGCCTTTGGAATGCGCTGCAAGATCGTATCCAGGCGTCAAGCATCCACATCATTGTGACGATGCGTGCGAAGACGGAATACAGCCAGGAAAAAAACGATGTAGGCAAGACGGTCATCAAGAAGCTAGGCATGGCTCCCGAGGTTCGTGACGGCACGGAGTACGCTTACGACATGGTTCTGGATATGGATTGCGACCACATCGGTCGAGTATCTAAGACTCGCTGCGCTGCGCTTGACGGGTATGCAGAGCTGAAGCCTGGGGAGGCTTTGGGAGCAGTGCTGCGGGATTGGCTGACCGATGGCGTCCAGCCGGTCTCAAAGCCAGCCTACATCAGCCAAGAGAAGGCGCACACGCTTGCCCGCCGCGCTAATGAGGCAGGATTCACCCAAGAGCAGATCTTTGAGGCTGTCGGCAGCGATCCCGACAAGGTGACGCCAGCCGCTGCGAAAGCGTTCTTTGCTGTCGTGGAGGCAGCGGAGCGGAGCGGCGCGGCCGTTGGCCGTGACGACATTGGCGAAGGCGGAATGGATGAGGCAATCGAATCCGAAGAAGGGGCAAACGCATGAATCTGTACGAACTGACACAAGAGCAAGCCGCGCTCGTTGATCTGATCGACGACAATACCGACCCGGAGACGGGCGATCTGGGCGCCGAGTATGCCGCCGCGCTGGATGCTGCCGAGATCGCCACGGAAGCGAAGCTTTCTGCCGTGGAAGCGTTCCGGCGTGGCGTGCGCGCCGAGGCTGTCGCGATGAAGGCGGAGGAAGAGCGATTGGCGAAGCGGCGCAAGGCGCTGGAAAACCGCGACGAGTCGTTGGGCCGGTACATCTCGAATTGCCTGGACCTTGCCGGGTTAGATCATCTCAAGGCTGGGACGTTCGATTTCCGGATGCAGAAAAATGCGCCATCTCTGGTTATGTTCGATACGGCTGCCGAGATCCCCGTTAAATATCTGATCCCGCAGCCGCCGAAGGTGGACAAAGCGGCGATCAAAGATGCGATCAAGGGCGGCGCGGACGTGCCAGGATTCCGGCTTGAAGCTGGCCGGTCGTTGAGGGTACGATGAACACCGCAAGCATCGTGCAGCCGGCTAGGGCGGAGGCGAGGGGATGACCGACATCGAGCTTCACGAATGCACCCGAAGCCTCAAGCAATCCATGGACCCGCGCGCGTCGCGGTTCGGCATTCCGTGTGGCGATCTAATCGGCTTGCTGGATGAGCTTTCAGCGCTTCGCGCGAAGATGGCGCGGCCCGCTCCGAACCCATCCATCCTGGCCATGGTGGAGGAGCATTTGGACGGGTCGAACATTGGCACAGAGTTGCGATTCCGGGTAGAGCGCGCCTATGCGTTGACGGGTGCCCCGCTGGCGCTTACCATCCACGCAGTCAGATTTTTTGCCGATGGGAGTCGGGAGATTGACTTTACGCACATTGTGCTGGACGATCTGCGGCGCATGAGCCGGGAGAGGGCGGAGGGGATCGTGTCTGATGCTACGGCGCTTTGTGTGGACCGCGTGCATGGGGCGGGGAGATGAGCCGCGCAGACGGTGTCCTGGTCGTCTCGCTGACCTATCGATGGTTCGATATGATCGCGAGCGGGGAGAAGTTGGAGGAGTATCGCGGGAAGGATTGGCGGGAGCGCCTTTTAAGCGATACAGCTTTTCAGGATGCCGATGGTGTGCCGCAATGCAAAGACGGGTTTTGCGCCGAAGCGGTTTTGATGGGGCCAGATTGGCATGATTTTCACCCATACCACACCCTCCGCGCCCAACGAGCCTACACGGGCGTTTGGCTGGAGCGCAAGATCCGCCGCATCCGGTGGGGGACGCCTCGCCCGGAGTGGTCCGGCGGGACGGTGTCGGGCCCGTGCTTCGTGATCGAGATTGAGCCGCTGGAGGCGACCGCATGAGGCCGTACCGCTGCAAGCTGCCCGACCGCTCCTTTTCTGTCCAGACCACAGACGGCGGCGCCCTGGTGCGCATTGGCGGGGTAGAGCGCGCCGTGGTAGGTAACGTCGAGGAGATCTGGGCCGCTGCGTACAGGATGGCCCGGTGGCCTGCGCATGTAGCGTTTGGGGTGCTGGGTGGGGATGAGCCATAACCCGCCATGTTCATGCCCCGCTTGCGTGGTCGTGGAAGTGGACTGTTAGGCACCCACGCGTAGACCTTTTGAGTACCACTTTTCACGGAGGCTTTGAAATGGTTTTTAAGTTTGAAGACAGATACAGGCGCGATATGCCGCAGACTACTGGAGAAACTGATTCAGTTTTTGACCGCGCAAACTATTGTGAATGGCTTGAAAAGTCTCTTGACGAAGCCGAACAGCGTGTTGCTGATTGCGAGGGATTATTGAAGGACATTGGCGATTGGTCGCATGATAGAAGTACAGGGCCAGCAGTTATTGATGATCTTTGGGAAGTGCGGCGGATGGCCTACGAGCTTTGACTGGTGTGCCTAACACCGTATTATACCTGATCTCCCTAATACGCAAATCTACGCACAAACACATTGGGGATGTGCTAATGCGAAGATTTGCGCAAAAAGAAACCAGGCAAGTGAAAGGCGCAGGTTGGTGTGGTCTGCGGCTCCCCGAGTGGCGCGGGTACATGCTGAGCGTGGAGGAGGACCGGCATGGGCTAGTGGCACCGATCCCGCCGTCATCTCGGAGGCAGGATCGGGGAGAGGGATAGCTACCAACTGATTCCAGCCTGCACGATGGCACCGTGGCGGAGCAGGGCCGGCTACAGGCTAGGTACCGACAGCGCATCCAGATCCAATACGGAAACATTGGATATGCTCAAATAGCACCCCGATACAGCGTTTGTCATTAAACATTGATATGTCTCATTATCCGTAGTATTTACATATTCGGCACAGACTGTTCCCGTATACGTTTCTCCTGGAAGTACCTCCATAGCGTGAGAATACGGCATCAGGTAGCGTGTAACAGTGTCGTTCTGGATCACCATACCGCACCCCTGGGTATTCGCCGCGTCATTATGAAACTCTACATCAAACTGCACAAAAATACGTTTCCCAACACTTATCCCACTATAAGCGCCAAAAAGAACAACTGGCGAGGAATTGCCGGTGCTTGTGCATCTTTGTTTATTTCCCCTACCGATTGCCACAAGACTGCTTGTCCCATTAAGTACACTTGTTCCGGTCGCGTGATCTCCGGTTACGAGCGACAATGTGCCGTTGGTAAACAGATTAGTCCCGTTGTTATTCATTCGGACGGCAATTGGTGCACCAGAGCCAAACGCATTACGCATCACATCGAGAGCTTTAACCCCCTCGGATGGAAGGTAGGACGTTTTTGGGTGTAGTCCATCTGCACTTGACGCGGCTGTAAATTTACCATCGACTCCTGTAATCGCATCCCAAGCCCAATAGACGGCGCATCCTAGCCGGGTTGCCTCCAATGCTCCGGCTGTATTAAATTTATCTACAATAGCTGGCGCGGAATCGTTCCCTGGAAAGGTGCAATATAATACTTTTATTCCATCCTGTTGAAGCGTCCGAATGATATAGCTAAGCTCTGAAATATATGTAGATAACGCTGTTGCCTTTGCTCCTGTCGCATTATTTGTGCCGATTTGCAAAAAAACTATACGAGGCTTTATAGCAATTGCTTTGGACAGTGTATCGCCTATGATGTCCGCTGTAACATACCCAGCAACGCCCAATTGCTTAATCAGCAGAAACTCCCCTCCTGATTGCATACATGCAGCCTGCGCTACGCCATATCCGAATTGAGATATGGAGTCCCCTAGTCCGACAACATATTGTGTGCATCGGTTAGTTGCATTCTGATAGAGAATAGACCACCCTACGCCCGCCCCGCCCCACGAGTAGGGGACACCTGCGACCTTGCAGGTGACGCCGAGGGCGAGGTATGTGGTCGTCAGCGGCGTGACAGTGCCCATCGATGCGTGGTCGCCAGCGTGGCCGTACCATAGGCCGTCTTTGGCTTCGAGGCGCACATTTGGGATGTCTTGCGCGTCCGTGATCATGTCGATTGGGGACGGGCCAGCCAGGGTCTGCGAAAGCGTGAGCGCCCATGGCTGGGAGTTGTTGGTCTGCGTCATTCGCCTACCTCGTCAAAAAAAGAACGGTTGCAGCGAGTGTTGCGAGTGCGCCCAGCGAGGCCCACAGCGCCCGTGAAGGCGGTTCCACTACTGCCGGTGGTGCTGGGCACGCCCTGCGGTTTGCGGAGTCCAGAGCGGCCCGGTGCAGGCTGTCGCTGGCGTGGGAGATGGTGACGGCACCGGTCAGACTGTCGCGCTGCTGATGGCACGTCGCAAGGCTGTCAGCGGTGGCCCGGATCGTGGCGTCCGGAGTGAGCGTTTTGGCGGTGTCGCGGACCGTGTCGCCCGGCGGAAGGTATGCGACCACATCCCGGATCGGACGGACACGGAAGGCCTGGCGCAGGCTGTCGCGGACCACGAGACTGATGCTGTCCCGGATCCGCTGCGTGTCGATGGCCACCGTGACTGCGGAGGAATCGAGATGGACTGGCTGGAGCTCCACCAGCCGCGCGGCCAGCTGCGGCGCTCCGCACTCATGCAGGCCGATCAAGGCGCCGGCCGCAATGAGCAGGCCAACCAAGCCTGGCGCCGCCAGGCGAGTCACTCTGCCACCTCTCCGGGTGTCGCAGCTGCCGCCCGGTACCTGGCCATTCCGATCAGCACGGCGATGCCCCAGGGCGCCCAGGAAGGCAGGCCAGGGACATGCTCGTGGAACCATGCGGCAAGCTCGGGCGGGGCAAGCTGTGGAGCCATGGCGATGACGATCACAACGGCGGCGCTGGTCTTGGCCTTCCAGGTCTTCCAAAATGCGGCGTGCGTGGTGCGCTTCATGCGTCGTCCTTGTGGGTGTGATTTGACAAAAACTGTCGGAGCATTTCGGGGGCCTCGATGTGTGTTACGGAGCGGGCGCCACAGCAAGAACAGTCGGCGACCTTCGTTTGGCCGACGGTGCTTACATAGACCCCGGCGGCGGCGGTCATGCGTGGAACCACAGAACAGCGCCACCAACACGCGGCCGAACGTCCACATGGAGCCATGAAACGCCGTCCTCGACAGCGCCAAGAAGCGGAAGCATCCCAGTTGCGACAGCCTTACGAATCAGATGACGGGCGTCGTCGGCCGACATTCCGACGGGGTGCAAGTCCGCAGCTTTCCCAATCTTGTGCTGGCTGTGCGCCGCACCGATAGGGCAGTCGGCAGGGCGCCATCCGCAGAACTGCCGGCCGTCCGCATTGATTGTGCACGGGACGCCGAGAATGTCGCGCACCTGGTCGATCAGAATGAGCAGGTTCGGGTGCAGGACGCTGGTATCGGCATGTCCGGCCGGGAGCAACTCCTCGACGCAGAAGTGGGTGGTGAGTGGTGTCATTTCGCCTCTGCCGTCTGGGTGGGTTGTGGGTGGGTGCGCAGCGCCTCGTAGGATCGCGCCTTGGATGAGACGCCCCATGCCATCCCGCACACGATCAGCGTGGCGCCCAGGAAGAGAGCGGCAGCCTCGGCCAACGGGTTAAACGTCTTCATGCTTCGCTCCATGATAGGCGTTCTCGTGCAGGCGCATGACGGTTTTCGCATTGGCCTTGGCCCTGGCCTCGGCGCGCGAGAAAATCGCCCACGAGATCGTGAGACCGGTGGCCACGATCCCGCCTGCTACAGTGATCGGCACCTGCACGTCTGCCAGGTTGGTCATTGGTGGTACTCCATCCTCTCAAAATACATCCGCGCACCGTCACGAGTCCCGCAGTTTCGATGCGGCAGGGCGGCAATCCGGGCACTCGGGCGGCAGAGGCCTGGACCGGTTTAGGATGGCTGCGGCAGCCAGGGCCAGGGCCAGGAGCAGCCAGGCCCACATCATGCTCCGATGTCCTGCTGGAGCTTCGCGGCCCGGGCAGCCTCGGCGGCGTCGGCCTGAGACTCAAGCCAGGCCACGTAGCTGTCGGAAAGCTGTTCCCGGCAATCTCCGCGCAGGTGGCGCCCATTGGTGATGTCCAGGAGCGATGGCATGAGCAGCTCTTCCGTCGTTATCCCGTCAATCCTGGCGTTGGCCTCCAAGGCCTGCTCAATCAGTTGGTTGGTGATCTGGATCATGGTTGCCTCATGTGATGATTAGGGTTGGGCCTGGGACGATGAAGAGCCCACTGTCGGAAGCCCCCCATTGCCATGTGATGTCGATGGATTTGAGATTTGTCGTGTCCCACGAAAGGGCGGATACGCTCGTCATGATCGGCAAGACGTACGGCTGCGTTCGGCCGGCCGACGTAGAGTAGTTGATGGTGATGTACCCCCAGTACTGGCCTGCGCTTCCGACGGCGGAAAATGTCAAATCGCCTTCAATCAGCACGAGGCCGCTTGAGATAGCCGCCGGGAATGTGTCGTTGAGCGTGATGACGTTGCTGCCAATTTTGAGGCGCAGCGTGTACGCGGATCCGTTTGGCCCCGAGAAGAGCCCGGCCACTTTGATGTGGATCACCTGCCCAACCTGAGTGATGCGTCCGCCTGCAACGCCGACCGCCCCGCCGATTACGCTGGTTTCGGCGGTCGTGTTGGAGATCGAGACGGGTGCTGCGCGCGTGGCCGCTCCGGAGCAGAGTGGTTCAGAAACGAACTGGAGGCCCTGCTTTACCACCGCGTGCTGAAGGTCCGTGAATCGTACGACAGCAGTATCGCTGGTGGTGCTGGAGCCAGTCCTGACGGACACACCTAGGGCCTGGTAGCCTGCCGTTCCGGTAGTTTTAACCGGGGCCAGCCATGCCCTCCAGGTCTGGCCGACGTCGACGGCGTAGATGCTCTCCTCATACGAGGCAGACAGGTACCCGCCGATTCCTGAAGTGCCGAATGGGACGCTGCGGCGCACCAGCACAGGGCGGCGGATGTTGACGTTGTTGCCGTCGTCCTGAATTTTGCTGCCGCCAAGGAGGCCGTCAACCCCTGCGACCGGGACTTCCCCAGGAATGAGCGAAGAGGCGGAAATGTTCCGGCCCGTGAAGTCCCCGAGCGAGTTGATTCGGATGACACCACCCGCCCAAACCTCATTAACCTTGACGTTGCGGCTGGAGTCCACCACCACCGTACCGCCCACCCGGTATTCGGATGCGCTGGCGTAGCTGGACAAGTTGATCCAGTCTTGCGCCGTTAGCAGTCCGCTCCGATCGGCGGTGATCACCTGGGCATTCGCAAGATCCGGGAGGAATGTCAAACCGCTTGAGATGAGCCCATCTTCGCAGATTAGCCGTTTGTGAGCTGGGATCTCGGAAAACAGGAGTTGCCAGATTGGGGGAGATGTTGCCGGGTTTGTGGCGAGCCACTTGCGACCGTCGAAGGCCGCAGAGAAAAACGAAACGGCGCTCGGATCAGTGTAGGTTGTCCATGTGCGTCGGTCGCTTGAATAGGCGTAGGAGACTCGTCCAGATCCAGCATTATACACGGCGGAAAGCCATTTCCCGTAGCCGCAATTCAGCGACCCCCATTGTTCACCGTGATTTACCGGGAGGTGCGCCGCTGCTGATCCATCAACGGAAAGGAGTGACACTGGCACCCATGTGATGCCGTTGTCGATGGATTCGATCAATTCTCCGGTGTCGCGGCGGATTACTAGCCATATTCCGAATGCGTCAGTATCGATTCCCCCTATATTTTCGCCAACAAGCTCGTAGCTGGTGAATGTGGAAAAGTTTGCTGTTCTACTGATGCGATTCCAGTCTCCGACAAAACACGTGACATTATTCAGTCCTTGCGCGATATCCCCTACATTTGGCGGAGGGGTGCTAGAGCCGGTAAACGAAATGGAATTCCACGCCGCCGCTTTGATTGTGCCGTCGGTATTGTAGCTCCCAGCATTATGCAGAGCGTAGTAGATCAGCTGATGGCTCCCATCCCCAGCCACCCATGCCCAAGACGAAAACGTCGGCATGTACAGGAAGCGGATGCAGTTCCAGTTTGATCCAATACCACGCGACCAGAGGCCCGTATCGAGCGTCGTACTTGCAAAGTCGTTTCGGGTCCAGCGCAGACGCCCGTCGAAATCCATCGCGACCCAGCAACGCACTTCCGCCCCGGCCAGGAACTGTTTCCCCGGCCCGATGCCAGTTCCTGCCGGAGCGGTGCCAAAGGTAAAGTCAGACGTGATCGGCAGGAGCGCCGCCTCGACGCCGGTCAGCTGCTTGACAATGGGATCGGGGTATGTTCCGGATAGGTCGCCACCAGCGGGGCCGACGGGCTTGGCTTGCAGCACATTGAGGTCTGGGAAGATGTGCAGGTTGTACACACCCGGATCGACTTCGACTTTCTGGACGACCAGGCCGCCGTCGGCGTAGATCTTGTTCCCGAGGTAGTCTGCCGTGTCGGAGCTGTTTACCATGACCTTGTGGTCGCCGGTGATGGCCGCCCCGCCGCCGATGCCGTCCACGTAGTCGCGGGACGCAACCTCAACACCATTTGCGTCAGTCAGAACGAATTTGTACAGCCCCGACTCGCACCAGAATTGCGGGCAGATCCCCTGTGACGAAAGGATGATCGGGTTGGAACTCGCTGTGGCGCCGTTGGCGTCCACGAAGGTCGCTTTGGGCGCGTTGGTGCTTCCGCCGATGTAAGTGTACAGTTTTCCACCCGAGAGCGGTTCACCGTCCTTGTGGAACTGCTGGAGGTAGAAAGGCGCGGTAGAAAGCATAATCAATACCCCATATACCAGACGCTGCCGGAACGGACAAAGTTTGCGTGATAGGCTTGGGAGCTTGTGATCCCAACAGTCCAGGAGGTGGAACCACCCATGAAGGACTGTCCGGCCGGAACCGTGATAGCGTACGGATTTCCACCCATTGAAGATAGCTCTGTTCCACAGAACTCAATGCGAGTAGACGGGTGGCCGCTGGCTCCCTCCGTGATGTTCACTGTGCAGCCAGCGGCGGAGTTGTCCACCAAAATGAAGGCCTTTCCGATCGTGTTCCCGCCATTGGACAGCGGGACGATTTCCGGGATGAACCGCGAGAATGCCAAGTCGCCGCCGGAGATGTAGGTGAACGTCGATCCAGAGATATCCCCAGCGAACGCGGTCACTGGCTGGATCTTGCCTTGTGCATCGGTCCCGAGAGCCTTGGCGCTCACGATCAGCGGAAGGTGCGGATTGTAGAGCGCAGGCTTTCCAGCCAAGACAGGGGTACGGGAATCGCCGGTGAACGTGCATCCGTCAATGTCGGCCAACACGCTGGCCACGTAGCCCGACGGAAATGTGCAGTCCCGAGCAAACAGCGTCGCGGCCTGCACGCAATTCGCGTCCCCCGAGACGATGATTCCCGAGACGCGCAGATTGGTCGCCGCCAGGACGCGCCCTGCCGAGAATCGAAGCTCTGCCGGCGCGCTTCCGTCGCACTCGATCCGGGAAGCCAGGACGTTCCCGAGCGTGCAGAGGTACACCGCACCCGCGTGGAACTTGACGGCACCAAAGACGCTCGCGTTGGCCAGCGCATAGAAGTCGTCCGTCGATCCGCTCCCGAAGGCGCCAAACCACTCCGGCCGAACTGGATAGCCTGCAGAAGCCGTCGCCAGGTACGTCGAGTCCACCGGGCCGCTGATCCACTTAGCGCGCCCGTCGTAGATGACCCGTGCGAGATTCAGCGCGCCACCGGATGCATTCTGAAAGGCCAGAGAGCCGCCCTCCACATCGAGGTCATAGAGCGCCGACGCCGTGAGTGTGGCCAGTCCGGTGATGGCCGAGTCCAGGACAGCGCGAGTCAGCGTAGACGCGCACCCGAGCCACTTCGCGGCGACACGATCCCCGGACACGTTGGCGAACCATGAAGACCGAACCTCGCGGATTGGGCCAGCAAACGACGGCCGCACTTCTCCGGCGAAGCATCCCGTCGCGGCGTCGATCAGCTGGGCACCATCTGCGAACGTGACCGAGACAGCGACGTCGGAAGTGAGCTTTCCAGGCTGCACAAACTTGACGGCCGCACCGGACGGGAAGCTGAACCCGGATTGCAGGAACAGCGACCCGCTCACGACCACAGGGACGGCGCGCGCGGCGCTTGCGGTGGCTGCGTGGGCGATTGCTGTAGCCTGATTCGCCGCGAGGCTGTAGACGGCTCCAAACCACAGCGGATCGAGGTAGTCGGTTTGCCGTGCGTAGACGTTGGCGCCATTGACCAGCACGCTGCCGCCGTCATCCACCCACGGAGACGTTGCCATCTTCCAGAAGATCCCCTGGCCACCGTCACCGGCAGAAGTCCGGCCCAGCACGACCGCGACAGCGTAGGCCGTGCCGACCTGGTTGCGCAGCGCGTCGTAGTTGGCAAAGATGCCAAGCGTGTTCGTGACGGAGCTGGACGCCTGGGAAAGACGGATGTTGTGGAAGACGGGGACGACCTGGGCGCCGGTCGAGTCCTGGATTTCGATGTCGTAGGCCTGCGCCGGATCCAGGAAGATCGGATGGAACCCGCCCGCGTCCAGGATGACCGGGTTGGCGTTCGGGATCGTCTGATCTGCATCGGCCCACGTCGGATAGGGCGTAGTCGTCCCGGCCTGGTAGGTGTAGACCTTGCCGCCGGAAAGCGGTAGATTCGTGGCGTCCGTCTCACGAGAGATAGCCCACGGCATGAGCTGTGCGGTCATTTGGTCGAGTCGCTTTCTTCGGCAAGGTGGACGGGCATGAGGTTTCGGAAAGCGGCAAACGGGAGGCCAGACAAGCCGCCCGGCGTGCCGAGCTTGCGCGCTGCCACCGGTAGGAAGTAGCGGTTCTTTGCGCCGATCTGGTTGTAGTTCAAGAGGCGACCCATCTGCAGCGCCTTGAGGTACTCATTCGAAGCATCTCCGAGGGCTGCAGAATACCCTGGGGCGGCCATGAGTTGCTCGTTCAGTGCATCGTTGATCAGTTCATCGATCTGCTTCTTTGCCGTCTCGGTGCTGCCCGGGCCGTAGTGGCCTTGGTACTGCTTGCGCAGCGCCTGGATCTCGCGAAGAGATGCGTATGGAACACCAGACTCAGCAAATAGTGCAGCAGTCGGAGCATCATAATCCTGCATTCCTTTCACCGCCCATTGCGCCTCGGGCGAAAAGTTCTCGATCGGCCGGCCGCGCATGGCCTCGATGTTCGAAAATGCGTCGAGCAAACCTGTGGACTTGGCGCGCGCAACGTCCCGGAGTTCGTTGATGTCGCCGGGGATGATGCCGGCATAGGCGCGATCTTCGATCTCACGCTGGAGGCGTTCCGGAATGCCTCGCAGCTGGTCCATGGCGACCGCCCGATGCTCCGGATTGACGGCTTCGAAAGCGTGTTCGAATCGCTGCCCAGCGCCCTCCAGTTTGTTCGCTGCGGACTTGAACAGCCCGCCACGGGTCGGCATTCCGGCCGCATCGATCAGATCGAGAACATCTTGCTTGTCGAGCTTGATGTTCGTCATCCCGGTCTTCTGCCGTCCGGCGAATCCATGCGAGAAATCCGAAAGGCGTTCAATCCCTGGAAAGTGCTCAAGCGAGAAATGCGAAGCCGCTGCCGGGATGGTTGCGTTGATCGCCGCACCGATGAGGCCAGCCTTTCCAGCCTCGGAGCCGGACAGATCGCCGCGAATGAATCCAGGTGCTGCACCGTACCCGAAACCCTCAGTGGCACGCGCAGCAAGCGGAACACCCATCGATGCGACTTTGGCCGAAAGCGGGATCCTGGAGGCGCGCATCGCCTCCGATGCCGCATTCGCAAGCTGCCCAACGATTCGAGTCTCCGCAAGCGGCGGGGCAAGCATGGCCACGACGTTCATCGGGTCCGTCACCACTCCCATGAAACCTTCGCCGCGCCCTTCGTACCCCTGCTTCCAAGCGTCGCGGCTGGAATTCCAAAGGCTTTCGTACCATGGGCGGGCTGCGGGAACGCCAAGCGCCCCACTTGCGGCGGAGTTGATCATGCTGCCAGCGGCCGCGCCAAGAGCTGGGACTCCTGCGGCGATCGCTCCGGTAGCCATGCGCGGGAGCTGTCCGGCAAGCTCCAAGACACCTTGCTGTTCGGTCTGCCCAGATGGGAGCATCCGCATGCCGCCGACGTTCTGCCCGGCTGCGGCGCCGAGGATCGGGCTTTCCTCGCCTGCCTCGGTCGTTTCTGGTGCGGCGCTCGGGTCGATGCCGTGGGCGCGGAGCAGCTGGATCTGCGAAAGGGTCATTCCCTCGGATGCGGCGCGTGGTGTCCCTTCGCCGTCGAGGTACACCTTCTGCGGGGCGGCATGCGGCGCGATCTCGTTGCCGCTGTCGTCAAGGTATGCCATCAAAGAGCCTCCCAGCCTTGGCCATCCCAGCGGCCTTTCCTGCCATTGGAGAATATCTTCACTTCTCCCATCTTTGGCCCCACCTGCCCGCGCTCTTTCGGCATGGGCGCAACGCCTCCCTTGTAGCCGATGAGGTTCGCCTTGAAATGGTCATCCAAAGCCACGTCAGCGGCATGCAAAATGCGCTTCATGTTGCGCTGCACGATTGCCGGGTCCAGGGTCTGCAGGTAGCTGTTGAGCTGGTTCGCGATGCCGGTCATCGCCTTATTGTCGCCCCTGGCATTCGCGGCGTACTGCAGCATAAGCATGCTGGCAATGTGAGCCATTGACTTTTCATCGTCGCCCTTGGAGGATAGCTCCATTTCCTTGATCATGCCGTCCGTGATGTTGCTGCCCGGCACCATCGTTGCGCTGGTCAGTTTGGTCAGCGTCGGAATGATCATCTTGAGATCCTGCAGGCTCTTGGGGCTTGCGAGCATTTCGTGGATTTCCTTGGAGTACCCAGCCACGGGAGCCAATGCGCGCACCGTCTGCGCTGCCTTCGGGTCGTATGCGGCGTATTCCTTGCCGTTGACGTTGGCGGTTGTTGCGCGGGCCGCGATGATCGCGTCTGCTGCCTTCGCATCACCTTCGGCAAGAGCCTTCTGCAACTCCTGCTGCGCCTTCATGCCTGCTGCGTGTGCTTTGCGCTGGCTGGCATCGTAGGCCAGGCGCTCGGCCTCGTACTTGGCGCGGCCTTCCGGCCCCATCGCCAAGAGCATGCGATTGGGCGGCGCTCCAAGTTCGGCGTCTCGAGCCGACTGGTAGATGCCTTTGTTGAGTTCTGCCCACGATTCATCCACATCGCCGCTCGGGAGGAGTCGACCGCTCTTGGCCATCCATGCGGCGGCATTCTCGCGCACCTGCGTGGAGGGGTTGAGCGAACTCGCGCCGGGAGCATTCTTGAGAGGGTTGACCGACTCAGCTTGCAGGCGCTCGAAGTCGTCCACGGCGGTGCGCGGGTACATCTGGTCGAGCGTCTTCCGGCTGGCCAGCGCCTCGTTCACCCAATCCTGCTGCGGCGCCTCGTACTGGGTCGTCGGGACCGGGGGAGCAGCTTCGGGAGTCGCCCCGATGCGGACAGCCGGGAAAGCTTCTTCCGACCAGTGCTTGGCGCCTGGCTGCGGGACTTCCGTGCCGCCATTGGGAGCCGCCATCGTCCCGCCAAAATCCGGATCAGGAATGCGGCCGGGCGAAACGTCGGGAGTCGCCGCAGCAAGATCGCCGTGGACGCTGCTGCCTTCGATCGCTCTGGGCGCCTTGGTGAATTCCGGGGGCGTGATCCCGAGCGCTTCCATGGTGGCCATGCTCTGCCCAGCCTTGGCGAGCGTGTCCATGTTGGCGGCGAGGTACTGGTATGCCCCGGCAGCGTGCGCAGGGTCGAACGCGCCGCGCTTCTTGAGCCCAGCGATGTACTTGTCGGCATTCGGACGGCCGCGCTCGTCTAGCGACTCCGCGAACGCATCATTGGCCGCCCGGTCCATCTGCTGGGCATAACCTGCATTCTGGTTCTGGATCGCCTGAGCCTGCTCCTGCTGGCGGCCGGTTGCGGCCTGTTGCCGTTGCAGGTCTGCCGATGCGCTTTCTCCTTGCACGTCCCACGGCCGGGATACGTCCATGAATCCGACAGGCATCAGAACATCCCCGCAAGAACGCCCGTAAGCCCGCTACCGACCGAGCGCATGGTGTCGCTGGCGTTCTTGGCCTTAGCTCCGTAGATGTTACCCTCCGTAGTCCCCCAGTTTTCGAGTGCGTTGTTGATGCCGCTGTTGTACCCCGCTGCGGTGCTGGTGTAATTGGCTAGACCAGAAAGGCCCATCCCGGCATTCGTTTGGGAGTTCCCGATCTGGGATTGGTCGTAGGAGGTCTGGTTGCCGTAGATCTGCTGTTCCTGCCCAAAGTTCTGCGCGTTGGCGCCCTGGGCCATCTGCTGGGCCGTCTGGTACTTGGTTGCGGCGTAGTCCTGAGCATTGTTCGAAAGTGCCTTCAAGAAGCCGCCACCCATGCCACCCTTGGCCAGCGCGCTCGCCTGCATTGCTTGCTGGCTCTGCCGCTGCCCGTAGTCGGACATCTTGGCCAGGTACGGATCTGCACTGTCGGCCGTGATGGGATTGTATCCCGGCTGCGCGGCTTGCTTGCGTTTGGCGACCAGGTCCTGGGCCTGCTGGTAACTAGAGAGTCCTCCCTGGATCACGGGAGAATAATCGCTCCTGGCCTGGGACAATCCGCCCTGGAGTTGGTTGATTCCTTGCTGCGCCTTTTCTCCGTAGGCCTGCCTTGCTTTGTTGAGTGCACTATCTGCCATTGCTCCGCCAGCTGCGGAAGCACCTGCACCAATCAGCCCTCCAAGTACTCCCATCAGTTCCCCTCGTTTCGGTAGATGTAGGTGATGGTGACGGCCTTCCCGCCCACCAAAGATAGCGTTTTTGCGCCCGCTGCGACGGCTGTCCACGCTGTGCCGTCCCAGTATTCAAAAGTGATCATGGGGGGCTGCGGGAGGAGGATTTCCACCGCTGCCGCTGGCTTAGCTTGGATCGTGCAGAGGTTGCCGACCAGGACGAAAGCGGTGTCGCTCACCGGGGCGCGGTCGGCCGTTGTGCAAGGCGCGGGGGTGTTGGCCGTGAACCATGCGGTAGACAGGTCGTGCAGCCATCGGAGCCACGCAGGGGCCAGCGCTCCAGCCTTCACGTCTGCTAGGAACGGCGTCAAGATGGGGGCTTTTTGGGTTTTCATTGCTCTTGCGCTTTCATGGCTGCGGCTTGCTTCCCGGAATTGACGATCCGGCTCGCCGCGATACTTGCAAGCGATTGCGGATAGGCTGGGCCGCCTGCGAAATGCGTGATATTTGGATCGGTCGGGTCGAACGTGCCACGGTTGCCGGCGGCGGATTTGATTTGGGTTGGGTCGAGCGCGATATATGATTTGCTACCAATATCTTCAACTCCGTTAGAATAAGAAAGCGCATCATATTTACTGCTCAAATCATCCTGCAGAAGTTTTGCCGCCCCATCAAATGAACCAAAATAATCGCCTTCCCTTGGATCTCCGTACCTAGAAACTTTTTCCATTAGGTCGCTTACTCGCCCTTTATCTGCGTATTCCATCAGATATCCCATAATCTCATCCCTAGTCGCGTCATTAGGGACAGTGTACCCGATTCTATTCGCAATTCCAGCAACGTCATCGCCCGGCATTCCATGCAAATAATGGTTTATGATTTTTCTTGTATCAACATTTCCGCCCGCATGATTTACGGCCATCGCAATTTCTATCGGCGTCTGCAATCCATTGTCTTCTATTTCAAGAATATTTTTTGCACGTAAATATGATGGCATTATCGATTCTGACGATCCTCCTACCATCCCTAGTCTATCAGATGCGGCACCTAATGTGCCAAAATGTTGCAACGGCTTGAACGCGCTAAAGTCGGAATTTGTTCCATGGTACACCACCAACGGATTCCCTGCCTCGTCCACCACCTTCGAGTCGCCGAACCAGCTCTTGAAGTTCGCCGCCCGCCCCTCCGGTGAAATCATCCGCATGCCGCTGCGTGCAAGCCCAGATAATCCATGCGCACCAAGGCCGAGCGCAAGATTCGTCGCGGCAGATTGCGGGACTCCGGCATCTTCGCCAATCGCCTTGTTTGCAACCGCCTGCGCCACCGTGTTTGCGCCAACATCTGCAGCAAGCGATCCGTATCGACCAGCCGCAACCAACCCGCGAGCAACTGCCGGGATTTTGGATAGCGCAGACAAGCCAATTGGTGCAAGAATGTTGGCTGGATCTCGCAAAACCCCCTCTGAAAAGCGATCAGATCCACCCTCGTCCTGGGTCGCGGCGAGGCGAGCTAGTGCGGATTGGTACGGCTCACCAGCGGGCCTCCCCAGCGACGAGTATGCGCGCCCCGGAAGGCTGGCGACATCTGAGACACCTGCAAGTAATTGCTGGAGCGTCCCTGCATCATCTGCAGCAGTTGTGCGGGGCATCAGCGCGGAAGCTAGCCTGTCAACAGGCTGTAGGCGACCGGTACGCGATAGGTATTCTTTGGCGGTGATCGCCCCAGCCTTGTATAGATCTTCCGGAGACAATTTACGCGATGGCGTGACCACGGATTGGATCTGGTATGGTGTCCCGTCTGGGTTGCGGACATGAATCGGCATCGGCATCAATTTGCCCCCAACGTCATGTCAGCGATGCAGCCCACGAAGATGCGCCGGACAGGATCCGTCACCGTGAACCGGTACACCCTGTTTCGGCTCACACCAAGCCGTGTGCGCCGGGTTCGCTCCGTCGTTTCACCAAGCGCCCCGAGAGATGCGAAAAGCTCGTTTCCGTAACTTGCGCCGCCGTCGTCGGAGAAAGCGATTGCGCATTGTGGGTAGCGTCCGAAGGCCTGCATCGGATCTGTTTCGCTGGTGCCTGGGGTGTATCCGGTTACCACGCCTACACCCTGCTGGAACATAGGCTGGATTGAGCTGTGACGCACGCGCACGCCGTTGGCGAATACGATCGGGACGGTCTTGACTGCCTTGATGTAGTCCACGCCGCCGCCGGTCGGCGCGTCGTTCTGGTAGTAGGCCATGTCGGTCTGGTAGACGGCATCCGAGGCCAGGTCGCCCCAAAGGTTCTTCCCGTACGCCTCGATGGGGTACAATCCATGCCACGCTGTGAGCCTGCCGGATCCCGGAGCCAAGTAGGTTCTCATATGCCACTTGCCGGTGGTCAGATCGTACACCAGCGTCATCTCGGCCGAAGGGAACCACATCACGTAGAAGGCGTGCCCAGCCTGCGAGGAGCAGTAGCCGATGCAATCCGTCGAGTCGGTCATGGTATCGATCAGCTGTTCGATGCCGCGCACCGAGATGCGCTTCGGCGTGAGGCCATCGTTCGAGAAAACGCCAGTCGTGCCGGTCTTGTCCGATCCGAGCCAGAACACATTGGCGCCGTAGTTGGCTGGGCTCTGCTTGGCGCTGCATCCGATGTCCACCATGGCGTTGCTGTAGCGGGCGAAGAGCTGTCCAAAGCTGTCGCCGGTGTCGTAGTGCACCTCGAGCGAGTTGGCGCCAAACAGCCATAGCTGCGACTGCGCCTGCGTCATGCCAAGAATGTTGTCGGGGCGCCCAATCTTCGCGCCGGACCGGAGCGGATTCCAGTAGCCTTGCAAGACCGCAGCCGACCAATCGTTGCCGTCATCGTTGCCGTAGTAGGGATTCGACCAGTAGTACTGATTCGTGCCGGGGGCGTTCACCAGGAAATAGGTATCGATGCATTCGACATGCGTCGGAGCCAATCCGCCTGTAGTCGTGCCGCCTGGGAAATACTCGTCTGCGATGCGTTGGAAGGTGGACGTGGCGAGGTCGAAGATGTAGCCAAACGCACCATCCACAATGATGATCTGCTTGCCGTTCTCTGCCAGTTTGACAGTTCCTGTCGTGGAGTCGAGATTGCCGAAAAAAGAACGGGCGCCGCTCTGGGTGATCTCCTGGAAGGCCCGGCCGAACACCATGAAGGCGCGTCCCGAGCTGGTGAGGAGAGACCCACGGCAAGGGTTCGTCACGCTTGCGGTGGCTGCCACGAAGCGACGAAGGCCTGGGATGCCGATGAAGTAGTAGGACGCCTTTGCGCCGGTACTGGAGCTGTACTCCAGAAGCAGGTTCTCGCACCTCTCCTGCCCCACAGAATACCACGGGGTCGCGTAGGGCGCATCGCCAAGCGGGATTGTCCCGAGGCTCACTGGAAGCCGCCGAAGATGTTGCCGCGCATGCCGCCTCCATCGAATGGCCCTGCATGCGGGTCTTTCATGTTGCGCAAGAATTGGTTGTTGCGGACGTGTTTGATCGAGGAGTGGGCGCGCATCTGCAGGTCTTCCCCGGCTGCCTGCCCGAACTTTGAGGCGCAATCCACAGCGACATTGAGCACCAGGGCGTTGTGCATCTCTGGGAGGTCCACGCAGTTGTTGGCTATGTTTGTGTACTGGATCGGGTAGGCCTTGCCAACAACGCGAATGCCCCATCCTGGCTGCATCGTGGGGAACAGGTGCACTGACTGCAGGAGTTCGGTGTCCACATAGGCTCCGCACGGGATGCCACCGGTAGCCGGTACAGAAATTGTCCGGTATTCCTCAAGCGTGAGGATGGGGATCGGCCAATTCAGAGCACCCTGGACGATCGTGATCTGGTCGATCACGGCCGGCCGCTCCGTGATGTCCCCGCCTTCGCCCATCGTCACCACGTCGGTGATCGCGGCAGCCTGGAAGGTCTTGTCAAACAGACGATTGTTCTGGAGTTCCAGCGCCCACTTGTTCCGAATGGCATTCAACGAAAAAAGGAGCACGGTCGCATCGTCCGGCCCCAGATCGTTGCCTGCCGAGGCGATGCCGATCTCGTTGGCCATCTGCACAAGAATGTCGTTGACCTTGATCGCCATGCGCCCCTCAAAGGAAAAGGAAAAGGGGAGGGAGGCCTCCCCACGTTCTGCCCGGTCCGGTCAGTTGCGGATGGTCACGACCCACTCGGGGCGGACGATCTTGCAGCCGTAGAACAGGTCAAGGCGAGTCACCCAGCCAGGAGCGCCCGAGGAGCCGGGAGCGGCACCGATGGAATCGTACTCGCGGATGTAGCGGACGGCGATGCCGGTGTCGTCGGAACGCACGAACGCGCTGCGGTCCTTGCCCTGCGGGGTTTCCAGCTCGGGGGCGGCAAGGGCGATGGCCTTCTTGCCGAATACGAAGGATTCCTGGCCGGTGGCGTTGATCGAGCCCTTGAGCGTTGCGGTCTTGGACGCCGGAGTGGTCGAGCAGTTCCTGTAGGCTCCACCCGTGATCGGGGAGGGGCTCACTGGAACAGTGGTCACGCCGATGGCACAATCAGCGATCGCTGTGAACTGGATCAGATTGCTGGTCTGCGCCTGGGTCAGAGGGTTGACCCAGTAGACGCCTGCCACGGTGAACTTGTCGCCTGCCTTGATCGCGCCAGTGGTGGCGGTCACAGTCAGCGATCCGGTCTCAGCCCATCCGGTTGTCAGCACAGGGGTGCCAGCACCGACAGCCAAGGTTGCCTGAGTGCCGTTGGTGTGGTTGGCGCAGGACTGCGACTCGCCCCACGCGATGTTCGCGAACCCGGTCAGCTCGCCGGAGTCGTAGATCTTGCCGATCTTCTGCTGGTTGTTGTACAGAGTGATCTGGGCATTGGCGATCTGACGCATGGCCAACGGGGTCAAAACACCGTAACGGTCCGACTTGGGGCAGGCGGAGTCGTCTAGGAGCTGCTTGGCATTGAGCAGGGTGTCAGAGGTGATCGCGGTTCCGTAGTCGCCAACGCACCATCCGGAGGCGCCGGAATACTGGGGAGCGGTGGCACCCGATCCGAGCTGGATCGCTCCCTGGTTGAAGTAGTTGACGCCAGCGTTCGACACGGCATCGCAGATCGACAGGTCGAAATAAGCCGCCATCTGCTCCACGACGGTCGTGATGAACTGCTTCGAAAAGTCCTGGATACGGAAGGTCATATCCGTATCGGAGAAGGTCATCGGGACAGTGAGCGTGGTGCCGACCTGCAGGGCGACCTGGGTTTCGGCGATCGCGCCAGCGGTGGCTGCTGTCGGATAGGCCAGGTTGTTGATCTGGACCTGTGCCAGCACGGGGCGGCGGATGTACTTGGTTTGGCCGATCTTGCTGGTCTTGTCGAACTCCTTGGAGTAGGACCAATCGGCGTGCTTGGCCACCACGAGGTAGTTCTCGAACTGGAGAAGCGCCTCGTTGGTGATCGTCTGAGAGGTGAGGGTTGTTGCCATCGTGGAATCCTTGCGTTTTGCATGAGCCTGTCTTTGCCCTTACTCCGTCCTCTGGTGGGCAATACTCCAGAAGCCGCAAAACGCCGTCACGGTGGCGAACCTGGTCAGAATATAATCACCACTTCCGTCAAGCGCAAAAGAAAAGCGCCCTTGCTGGGCGCCAATCTCACTACTGCTTTGCTCTCCACGCCTTGTAGTCGGAGAAATTCGAGGGCGAGCCACCACCACCGCCGCCAGAAGGAACCCTTTCCGGGGCGCTGGGCCGCTTCGGCGCTGTCGGGGTGGTTGTGGGCATGGTCAGCGATTCGTAACCGACTGCGGACGCCTTCTTGCCTCCTTGGTGCTGGAATCGGTAGATCGCCTTGAGGCTTGCGCCCATGTCGCCTGACCTGAGCGTCTTCATCAGCGCCGGATTGGTGGCGATCTCGTAGACCAGGTGGGGCGCATCCTCGTGCATCATGATCTCGCGGGCAATGGCCGGGTGGATCTGCAGCCGCCCCGTGTTGATGAGGTTGTCAACGTGGTCACGGGCGGCGACCACATCGGGATTCTCGACCTTGGCGGTTTCGAGCTTCCCGGCAAAGTCGGACGCGATGCGCTGGATCTGAGCCTGCTGCTCCCGTGCGGCCTCGCGCTGGGTGAGCTGCTCGCTGGCCTTCTCCAGGATCTTGCTCTCCCGGTGGGCGTCGCGGGCTGCCAGGAACTCCTGGAGGCTCGCATAGTCCTTCGGGTCGGGCTCGGACGCTTCCGGGGCTTGGCGGGGCGTCTTAGCTTCCAGCTCCTGCACCCGAGCGCGAAGGGCTGCGGCCTCCTCGCGGGCCTCGCGACGTTCGCGGGCAATCTCATTTACACGCCATTGCGGGACGGCGTTGCCCTTCCCTTCGGCGTGGTCGTCGTCGTCCTCCTCCGTTCCGACAAACTTGGCCTTGGGTGCTTCTTCGGTCGCCGCTCCGGCCAGGCCTTTCGGCGCTTCGGTGGTCGCTGCAGGTTCCTCAATGGGTTCGACTTCTTCGCTCATGCTTCGTTCCTTTCGTGGCGTTCGTGGAGCGTGGATGCAACGATCGCATCTTCCGCCTTGTGGTCTTGGAGGGTCTGGTCAATATGGGCCTGCGCGATGATCCGGTCATCCTGGGCCGCCAGCGTCTCGCGATGCTGCTGCCCCTGCGCAACGATCTTGCCAATGTCCACGCTAGTGCGGGCCTGAGCCGTCTGCATTTGCACAGCCAACGTCTCGCGATGCTTCTGCAGGTCCGTGGCAAGGCTGGCCTGGTGCTTCTGCAGGTCCAGGTCCTGGGCGCGGGCCTTGAGCTGCAGGTCCGTCTGCGTGCCGTCAGCCTTCTGTGACAGGTCCGCGATCTGGGCGTCCAGCTGCTTGATGTGCTCGTCCATCTGTTGTGCCTGGGTCTGTGCCTCGCGAAGCTGCGCCTGTGCCGCCGCCAACTTGCTCTGTGCGTTCCCACCCGTCTGCCCGGCTTGGAGGATGTTCGGCGGGATCGTGGCTTGCAGGCGGTCTGCCAGGGCGTCCGCTCCGTCGAAGTCCATGGTGCGGACGACCATATCCATGCCGACCTCCTGGATCACCTGCGACTTTCCGGCCAGATCCACCAGGAGCGATTGCGCTTCCTTGCGCTGGCTTTCGAAACTGGGGCCAGTGGACAGCACCACGCCGTATTCCCCCTCCGTGAGGTTGTGATTCACCCACTCGTCGAGGTCTGGATCGTGGTAGTGTGCATTGATCAGCGCCGTCTTGACCTGCCCATCGCGACCGGTGAGCTCTACCATCTGCCGCTGGTTGTAGTAGTGCGGGATGAGATCCAAGATGATCTCGTCAGACCAGTTGATCGAATCGTTGAGATTGTCGATCCAGGCAAACGAACCCATGTCGGATGCGCTCTGCTGCAGGGCGATGGCCTTTCCGGACTGACTCGACGGGATGTCCTTGATCGGGTCGCGGATTCCAACAATCTGCCGCATGTCCGCGTCGGTCGTGTCGCCCACTTGGATGAACGCCGTCGGAGGGCTTGGCGGGTTGATCTGCGTCGGCTTGCTGCCGTCCTTCGAGACATAGGGCAGGTAGTTCGCGTCGCCCAGGTTCGGGGAATTCCACACCGTCTGGTAATCGCCGATCATGGTCGATTCCAGCAGCCACTGGGGGCGGTGCACGCGGCTCATGTAGTCGGCGATTTCGCTCTTAGTGAGGTTGATCAGCCGGGCATCGTCGCGGATGTCCGGGACCATGCCTCGGAACTCGCGCACGTCGCCGAACCGCACTTCGCGCCCTGGCACCCATACGAAAGGCAGGTGCCGGCCAGGGTAGTCCGTCACGCTCTTGAGCACTTCGATTCCGCTCAGGATGTGCTGCTCGATCCGGCCACCATGAACGCGCCAGTACTCCAGGACGCGCACAGCCTTGGAGCTGAACCACTCCTTGAGCTTGCTGTCCGGGCTTGCGTCGTCCTTGCCTGGGTAGAGCTTAACGAACGAGGCGCGGGGAATCTCGCTTTCCACGATCCAGTACTGGGCATCCTGCAGCATCTGCATATCGGCGTTGGGGTCCGGATAGTGCCGCGTCGGATCGATGGCCCGTTCGATGCGGATGTCTGCGTCACCGTTGTGCCGGTAGCGCGGGCAGATGCGCCACACACCGAATCCACCGGTCAGCATCGCCTCGAGCGCCTGGGCGTAGGCGTTCTTCGCCCGGCTCTTGCGCTGGATAGTGAGCATGAGCCCGTCCAGGATTGCGGCTGCCTCCTTGTTCGCACCTTCCGAAAGTGGGTAAACGCGACCGATCGGCGTGTTGGCGCGGGCGTTGTTGACCACGAAGCGGATGTGGCCTAGCGTCTTGTTCGAGACCAGGCAGGGACGGCTCTTGCGCTTGGCCTTGGCGCGAGCGTCCCACTGGTCACCGTAAGCGAATCGCGTGTCATCGCGCCAGGTCGTGTGGATCTCCTCCCACGCCTTATTCGCCTCACGGTAGCGCTCCAGGCCTTCGGCGTGGATCTCCTCCGGCGTCTCGGCCGGCTTCTCGTCTTCGGGGTCGATCATTCCACCACCAACCCTTCCGCCGTCTGTGCGGCCTGTTCTGCGCCAACTTCGGGCGCCTCGTCGATGATGCGGTCAAGCTCCTTCTTGGCCTTGATTGCCGCCTTTGCCGCGCTCATGGCCTCGCATGCGTCGTTGACGATGCGGTTCAGTATGAAGCCAACCTGACGATTCTCGACGCACAAAGCGCCGTCCACCATTTTCGCAGGCGGGAAAACCTTGTGATGATGGAGCTTCATCATCGTGTCCATCTCAAGCCCGAACACGCGCTGCATGTCTTTGATCTTGGTGTACTTGCCCATCTTACCCCCACTCTGAATGAAAAGTTGGCGCGGCTGCGACATGGCGCGCCGTCTTGCGAACTGCCTGCATCCAATATCGAAAAGCGTCGGCCATGTCGCTGTAGGTATCGTGCAGCGGCTCCGTAAACATGCCTGTCCGGTCGTTGAATCGGCGCCGGTACTTCTTGAGCGCTTCGAGCAGCGTCTCGGCCTTCCGATCGATCCAGACGGCCGCGAAATGCTCGCGCACGTGGTTGATGTCGTGCTCAATGCTCTGTGTCCTGGGGAGCACTGTGACGACCGTTTCGGGGAAGGCCTGCTCAATCATCTCGGCTGGCGTCTTGCCTGTCTGTAGGCTCTTGCTGTGCGCGTCGTGAGGCAGGATGATCTGGTCGATCCGGTAAGGCAGCGTCTTGAGGTGATCGATGTAGTGCGACAGAGGGACGCCGAACGATTCGTATGTGTGCAGGACGCGCCGCTCATGCCCAATCCATTGCCCGACGACAAGAGATGTATGGTCACCGATGCCAAGGTCAAGCGCGACTATGGTGTCCTGGGCCGCCTCGTACGGGATCGAGGTGATCCGGCCGGAGATGGTCAAGTCCTGCATCTCGCGCTCGTAGATCGCGCCCTCTGCAGTCGGACGGCAGGCACCACCCCAGATCCAGGCCGCACGGGACGGATCGCGCTCGTAACTGCGCCGCATTTCTTCGAGTAGCTCTGTCGGCGCCCATGGATTGTCCTCGATGCCGACGGTGGTCAGCAGGACGTTTTCTTCCGGGTCTCCACAGAAGCGGATGTATACCGGGTCCGTCTCAAGTTCCGGGTTGAAGCTCCACCAGATCTCGCTGCCTGGCTTGCGGATCGTGGGAATCAAGACGTCCATCGAATGCTGCGAAACGCTGTGCGCCTCTTCCACCCAGCAGATATCAACGCCTTCGGTGGACTTGAGCCCAGCCATCACCTCGGAGCGAAGGCCGGAGAAGATGAACAGCGTGCCGTTCTTGCCTCGGATCTCACTCTCCAGAATCTCGTAAAAGCCTTCCAGCCCGATCGAGACGATCTTGTCGGACAGGAGGCGATGCACCGAATCCTTGATGCTTTTTTGGATCTCGCGAGTGCAGAGGATCCGCAGTGGCTTGGATGCCCCCATGATGAGCAGGAGCGCGGCGATCGTGTGCGACTTGGCACCGCCTCGCCCTCCCTTAGCGACCTTGAATCGCTTCGGGAGCGTCCAGGCATGAGCCCAGTGCGGGAGCTTAGCCTTTCGCATCCACCTCACCAGGGGCAAGGAACTCGACCTTAATGCTTGATTCGATGGGGCCGCCGTTCCGGCCGGAGTGCTCAAGATCCTGCTTGTCTCGCCACGTCATGAGGTTCTTTGCAGCGAGGACGGTGAAAGGCCCGGAATAGGTTCCGCCCATGCCGCCTTCGACAAGATTTGCACCCTGCAAGTCCTTCGCTTGCGCATAGGCGCGAAAAAACTCGGGCCGGACAAGATTCCCTTGCTCGTCCGTCTCTTCCGACCAATTTTGCAACGTCCTTGATGTGACGCCTATATTCGTTGCAAATCGCTCAAACGTCGGGAATCGATTCGCAACCAGGATGTCTCGCGGATTCCCATCCCGATCAACACCAGGGACAGCAATGGCAGGATTGATCGAAAAGAACTTGATGATCTCTTCGCAATACTCCGGCCTGTAGTCTGTTGGTCGTCCGCCTGCCATGGTGTGAATCTACTTCCTTTCCCACTTATTGCACTGGTCTTGCATGGCAGTCTTCGGAATCATAATCTTTCCGACTAACATTAGGTGCGTCTCAGCGACCACGCTTGATTCAGTGCAGTGCCATGCTTTAGTGGGAGCTGCACCGTCGCTTCTGGCCTGGCCAGTTCAACCCAGACCATAGCCCCCATCCATGCGCTGCATGAAAGCAAAAACAGGCACACGATGTCAAGCACTCCAGCCATCAGTTTATCCTTGATGTACATGCTACTTCCTTTCCAGCGCAGCGATGAGCGCGTCGGCCTGCTTGACTGCAGTTTCTGCGTTGACATTCTGGTAAAATTCAGCGCCAAGCACGGTGTCAGAAACCCATTTGCTGCCGGATCCGCAAAGTTGGAGCAGGATCTTCTCCGCAAGCTGGGCGCGGTGCGTGAGCTGTTCTTGACTTCGTTTAATCGTTGATAGGTACGCCAGCGCATCATTCGGCCATCCCATATCGTCCGGCCTTGCGATTCCGTCGTGCATCACATCACCCCGCAAGCCTTGAGGACGAACACTGCCACGACAATCGCGAAAATCAATCTGAGCATTCCGGCGCCTCCGTTTCTGTTTTCTGACTTGCGCATGCGATCCACTCATCCGCAAACCGGTATGCCACCTTGATCTGATCAACGTCAGAGTTGAGCGATTCACGAAAGAAGTGCATAGCAATTTTTTCGCGCTGCTTTACGGAAAAGAATCGCTCCATGCTGTCGTTGTGACTTTTTTCCAGTGTGGCATCTAATCGATCGCATTGATCCTTCCAAAATTCCTCACCCAGTTTTACGTCATCGCATTCACGTCGCTCGACGCATGCCGTGACAAGCAATGCGGAAATGGTGATACCAATCCACCAAGGCCCGACGCCGGCAAACGTGCCAGCAACAGCCAAAATCCAAAAAACGAAAGCAAAAACCAAATTCATCCGTTCCTCCTGTTGAAATTTCCCCGGCGGTGACCATCTAGCCCCTTCAGAGACGCGAAAACATTCAAACGCCCCTCTGCGCAATATGCTCCGGTGACGGAAGAGGTAGGATTCGAACCTACAAGCCCTTTCGGGCGGATCCTTAGCAAGGATCTGACTTACCAATTAGCCTACTCTTCCCGATTCCCCATCTTTCCGGGATGTCATCAATGGAGCCTAGCCCTTATGGCGGGCCGACCCTTGCACTGTCCAACCCAGTGGGGAGTCGGCCTTGTCCATGGCAGGTGGCGTCTGTATGATCTCCGTCTCGCAGTTCCAAACGAGCGGAGGAGCTTGTGCATGCAGTGGCCCAGATCAACTCCAGCGACCACCACAAGCCAAAGCACAGATCAAGGAGGATCAGGCCAGCCTGTTCAGCGCGTACTTCACGCCGCGCTTGGCCCCGCTCTGGATCACGCTTCCCGCATCGACCAAAGCCGTCAAGACGCGCTTGGTGGCCTTTTGGTCGGAGCCCAGGGCGCCAGCGATGGCGGCTGCACCAACAGGACCAGGGACGCTTACCAGGACGTTGAGGATGGCTTCGCTGGTCGGAGGCGCAGTGCGCTTGGCGACCTTGGGAGCGGCAACTGCGCCGGTCAGACTATGCTTGTCCCGGATCGCTGCGGCACGGGCCTCCAGGCCGGCGAGCTCTGCGAGGTCGGCCTCGCGAGCCAAGGCCTTGCGACGCTTGATCTCGGCGGCGAGCTCTTCGTTGGTCAGATTTTCGAGGCTCATGCAGAGACCTTCTTTTTTGCGGAGACTCTGGTGTTTTTGGCGCCGTTGAGTGCGTGGAAAACGTTGTCTCGGTGATCAGCGATATCGCGAGATAACATTGCGGCCTTGAGAGCTTTGGGACGAGCAGCCTGGAGTTCGGTGTCCAAAGCTTGGATCATCGCGTCCTTCTCCTCTCGGCTCGGAAAAGTTTTGGGGATTTCCGGAATCACAAACTTCGTCTTTTTCGGCATCTCGTCCTCCGTTACAGGTGAGTACAAAATATAACGAAACGAAAAGGAGAAACCTAACGATTTTCACCAACTATTAAAAATTCCACCTCTTCGCGCCCCGCGAAACGTTTCCCGGTCTCCTGCATCGGCGTCTCAAAACGGGCGTATCGCAACGAGTCGTCCGGGATGATAAGGCCCATCCTGGCTAACCCCCTGCGCGTCTCAGAGCCGAAAAGGCCGTCACGAAGCGCCTTGATGCTGCCGACCGCCCCATCGTCGTCGAGCGCCCTGGCGCGGCGGATCGTGGTGCGAATCGTGACCGGGAACGGACCTTCGTAAACGGGGCAACCTGCCAATGCCCACGCTGCGGCAGCTCTGGCCTTGACGCCCTTGACCAGCCTAGCGCGCTCCCATCGATTGATCTGTGATCGGTTGTTTGGCGATAACATCGCGTTATCGCCAGGGACCACGATGCGGATCTCGCCGGTCAACTCCGTCCAGCCGGGGCGATGAGTTTGGCGAGCAAACCGTGCGACTTCCAGCCCCAGGAGTGGGGTGCCTGGGCTGGGATGCGCTCGGCCCAGCTCGTCGCCATCCTCGTCGCGGATTGTCGTCGGTTTGTCCATCGTCTCAAAATAGCCAACCCCGGTCAAAAAATCAAGTCGTGCGCGGATGTTTAGGTTTTTGTTAAAGACAATGTCGTCCCGTCTCGTCTCGTCCCGTCCCGTAGTCGCGCAGTTGGTGCGCAGTTGGTGCGCAGTTGGTGCGCAGTTGGTGCGCAGTTGGTGCGCAGTTGGTGCGCAGTTGGTGCGCAGTTGGTGCGCAGTTGGTGCGCAGTTGGTGCGCAG
>Ga0302286_10000415_pt1 | contig 35183 bp, 32 predicted proteins | sample III_Fen_E2_3_FD_198765 | JGI IMG/M metagenome (GOLD analysis project Ga0302286, IMG submission 198765) | Peat permafrost microbial communities from Stordalen Mire near Abisko, Sweden - III_Fen_E2_3 | ecosystem: Environmental > Terrestrial > Soil > Wetlands > Permafrost | place: Sweden: Abisko...
TTTCTCGTACTTTGCTAGAAAGTTGTTCATTTTATTTATATGATTGGTAGTCAGATAAATATACGGAATTTTTCCGAAATGAACAACTTTTTTTATGCCATTTCTCTAAATGCACTACGGGTTAATACCTAAATAAGTTTCCTGTTTTCCGAATTGAAAATAAACATCCCAGCGAATTACCGTATAATTTTCCAACATCAACTCCCACAGAACATCCTAACTCGATATTAGCCCACCAGGGATATCTTTTGCTTACTTCCAGTAAGCATGATGTATTTTTTATTCCATTCGTTGCAAAGGGTGCCGAATATGTTCCATAGTTTTTGCTAAAACTAGACAAAAGCTTGTAGCTATAGCCACTCACACTACCATCTACCCCGAAATGATGTACTATTACCCGGTTATTCTGCAGGGATATTGCTCCATTAGCATTATATAACGGAGAACTCAGAAAAGGTGTACCGATGGTTCTTGAATAATATGTCCAACCATTTTGATAAATACTATTATTAAAATAACCATCATTGCCCCCATAAACAAGTCCATCTTTATCGTGGTAAGGACCCGATTGATCCGTAGTATTCAGGTATTCATACAGTATGCCCTTGACAAAAGGAAACTTAGCATTTCGTACAGTAACTCCCCAAAGTCCATCAGCTTTATTCATGGCATACCACATCAGTTTAACGGGTCCATCTTCTGCCAGATTTTGCCAGTACCCACTTACTCTGAAATCCGCAACATCCACATCCAGTTTCAGATGTTGGGAGATAATATGATTTCCGAGTGCGTTCAGTTGATCATTTCTTGTTGCATCTGTACCACCAGAGTGTCCTAAAAAAATTGATTTAAAATCGGATAAACTTGATGGTTGCTTTCCATATCCCAGGACTGAACCGCCCCATTGTGCCACATGATCCACCCCATATTGTAGATGAACGGGCAACTTTCCTCCTATTCTGCCATATAAATATTTATGATGGAGGAAGAGGTTCGTTGTATAGATATTATCCGTAAACCAGCCGTGCGAGATAGCTCCTTTTACTTCCAACAATCCGTATGTAAACGGAACAGCGGTAAATTGTTCTATCCCGAGGGTAATTTTAGGCATGGGGCGCGCATTCTTTGAAAACAGTAAACCACCACATGACAATGTGGAGTCCTGACTTCCTAATACCTCTTCACGGGCTCCGACGATAAAATCGAGAACAGAAAAACGTGCCTGCACATAATATTCATGGAAAACAGCACTTGTTTTATCCTTATCGGTTTGAAGCAGTAAATTGGCTTTAAACCGATAATCAAATCGTCCTTTCTTCGTCCCAAATTCTTTACTCACACCTGCAAAAACACCCACCCCAAAAGGAGAGGAAGATATTTTTCCGTATTGATCACTTTGTAACCAAAATGGCGCATATTTCCCCGACGAAGCCATCCCCATAAAACCCACCTCATACTTTATCGTATCATTTTGGGCATGAATAAGAACAGGCAGGAGTATAAGAAGTAAAAAAATATATCGTTGTTTAAACATTCCAAAGAGATCTATGAATTATGAATTATAAACTATACACCGTCAACCTTACACTATACACTATCAACTGTCAACTACAGACTACCAACTACCAACTACCAACTAATTTCACGGTTCAAAGCTCCAAAAATCGTTAAGAATAGCCGAGTCATTCTCCCCTTGCCCTATATACCCTTTACCGTTTATAACAAAACATACAGCATTTTCGCGAGCTCCACCGGGTATATCTCCCCTTTTATACCAGACATTTCGTATGGCATCGTATTCCATAATATCCGAAAGTACTCCTCCACCCGTTTGCGGACCACCCCAGTGCCTTCCTGTAGAAATAAAGTACCGATGGCGATAGAAAATCCTACCGATGTAACGCGTCCTTTGTCCGGCATATCTTTACGTCTTGCCCAACTGTCTGTTGCCGGAAAATACTCCCACTAGTCATTATAATCTTCAAAACGGTAACCGGTTCCGAAATATACGTGATTTTCGTCGGCACATAACACAGCGCACATTCTCGCCCATGCAGGAAAATCATGTAAGCGTACCCAACTGTCCTGTTCCGGATTGTATTTCCAAAATTCACTGGTAAAAGCAGAACCGTTAAACCCAGCACCCACATAAATAGAATTATTCAGCACAAAACTAACGCAGGTATCGGTAGCCGTACTTGGAAAATTGGCTTTTTTCATCCAGCTATCAGTTACAGGGTCATACATCCAGAAATCCTGCAAGGTTCCTCCTGAATAAGCACCTTCATATCGGTTAAATCCGAGTCCCACATACGCCTTGCCATTAAGCACTGCAGCCATCGCTTTTACCCGCGCAATGCCCGGAAAAGCGGCCTTTTTTGTCCAACTATCCAACATCGGATCAAATTGCCAGCAATCCTTCAACGAATCGTACCAATCAACAGACCTACCTAATGCAACATAACCTTTAGCTCCAATGACAAAAGCCACAGCTGAAGCTCGTCCAGTTCCTGGCATGCTAGTCTTTTGCACAAAAGAAATAGCGGGATAAGGCGAATCTGCAGCACCGTCATTACAACTTATGATAAATATGGGAAACAGCAAATATGAGATCAGTTTGGGAAAGTTCATTTTTTGAATAGTAAGTAAGGCGTAGTTTATAGTCGGTAGTGGATAGTTATGAATGAGAGGAGCTATTAGTTAGAAGTTTTGATTCTCACTACTCTACATCATTTCTTAATTATACTCCAAAAGGTCAAAAAGATAATATGAAAATACTCTTTGACAGTTTGTTGTTGAATATATTTCATATTCAATCGAATTTTTGTTGGCATAATTTCTTCAATATAGACTTTCTCCGGATCAATAGCCAAGCCAAGAATTTCATTCTCGTCCACGTATTCAATCGATGCATAATCTGTTATTCCCGGACGAATACATAGAACCTTTTGTTGCTCATCAGTATATAAATCCACATATTTACGAACTTCCGGACGTGGTCCGACCAAACTCATGTCACCAATAAAGACATTGAAAAGTTGGGGTAATTCATCTAATTTGAACCTACGTATAAAATAACCGATTCGAGTCATTCGTGGATCTTTTCCACCAATGGTTATTAATCCTTTTTTATCTGAGCCAACACGCATAGATCGAAATTTATAAAGCGAAAAGTCGATATTATTCCTACCGACTCTTTTCTGAATATAAAAACCACCACCCTTACTTTCAACAACTATTAACAGGTAAATAATAATAAATAGTGGAAGGCAAATTAAAATTCCAACGAATGAAAATACAATATCAAATATTCGAATCATTATTTAAGTATCACTTTTTGGTATGCATTTACAACTGAATTAATCACAAAATCAACTTCTTCTGTTGTCAGTTGAGGATAAATAGGTAATGATATTTCAGAGGCGTAATTTTTAAACGCTTGAGGATAGTCAGCAATATTATATCCTTTATTTTTAAAAAAACTCAACATTGGCATAGGAATAAAATGCACGTTAACAGCCACCTCACTTTTAGCAATTTCATCAATAATATCATCGCGTTGTTGCTCAGTAATATCCTTTATACGCAAAGCATAAATATGATACGAACTTTCTTTTCCCTTAACTATTGAATGAGGTATAATAGCCCAGTCGTAGGTTTGAAATGCAGTATCATATTGTCCAAAAATTCGTTTTCGTAAAACAAGTAAGTCGGAATACTGACGAATCTGGGCTAGTCCAATGGCTGCATTCACATCGGGCATATTAATCTTCATTCCAAAATCAACTATATCATATCGCCAGCCACCAGCTTTGCTTTTCGAAAATGCATCCTTGGTTTGACAGTTTAAAGTCATTTGACGTAACTCTGCATATAAAGCCTCATTATCAAATGGTTCAGGCAAATTTAGACAAATCGCTCCACCTTCAGCAGTAGTAATGTTCTTTACAGCATGAAGTGAAAAGATTGCAATATCTGTTTCACAACCCGTTCGAATATCTTTTTTATAATAGGCTCCCAGAGAATGTGCAGCATCATTCATCACCAATATGCGACCTAATTTTTGTTGAACATTTGAACCAGGATGAAATAAGTCTAAAATATCTTTTTCGGTAACAACTGACATGATTTCATCGTAATCACACGGAAACCCGGCTATATCAACCGGTATAATTGCTTTTGTTTTAGGAGTTATTGCTGCACGAATAGCTTGTACAGAAATATTAAAGTCTTCGTACGAATCAACCATTACAGGTACTGCTCCGGCATGCAAAACAGCCAAAGCAGTAGCTGCATAAGTATACGCAGGAACAATAACCTCATCTCCTTCTTTTACACCCAACCATTTTAACATCATGATAGCCCCCGAAGTCCATGAGTTTACACACAAAACTTCTTGAGCTGAACATAATTTCTTAATTTCATTTTCTAAAGCTTTTACTTTAGGACCGGTTGTTATCCAACCTGAGTTTAATGAATCTACAACTTCTTTAATGACAGATTCATCTATGTAAGGTGGAGAAAAACTTATTATCATAATAGTTAGTTTATTTTTTTTATCATTCTGTACATTCTTCTATTAGGATAAGCTATAAACTCGTAATATATTTCATAACCTAATCCTTCATAAAACTTAATTGTCTTTTCATTATTGTAGAAATCAGTGGTGAGAGATAAATCAACACATCCTTTTTTACTCAGTTCTACTTCTAGCTCCAGTAGCAATTTTTTGCCAATACCAAACCCTTGCATATTACTCGAAACACCTATAGAAAGTAATTCCGCATATTTACCATTATCTTCTATTGTTGAATTACTTTTGCTAAAGTTTCTAACCAATCGTAATATAGCTGCTGGTTTTGAAAATAGTATTCTTGTTCCAACTATTAAGTAGGTCAAGAAGTTACTTTTGACAAGGTAAGAATTATATCCCTTTGAAAGGGAGGTGGCTGCACAAAAACCTAATAAATTGTCACAATCAAAGATTCCCAAAAGTACAGCTTTGGAATCTGTTCTTAGGCTATTATAATAGGTCATTAGAAAATCATCACCCAACTCAGTAAGAAAAAAACCGCTGAAAGAGTCTTTATGTACCTCAACTAGATTGGAGATATTACATTTTTCAATATTTTTTATTTCCACTTGAAAATTATGTCATTTAATGAGTAATATAAAGAAAATTGAAGTGCTCTTTTAAAATCAATCAAAAACTGTCAACCAGTTTTTTTGTAAGAACCAAATAGTCAAAATCTTGGACGACCCTATGAGCTCTTTCACTCATTTCAAACAAACTCTTTTGATCTAAAGATACTAATTCAAGAATTGCTTCTGCGTATTGTTTGTCTGAATTAAATTCTTTGGCAATGCCTAAATTATTTTTATTTATAAAACAGTACATCATTTTTAAATTGGAACAAATCGGTTTTCCACTTGCCATGTATTGAAACATTTTACTCTGACTTCCTCCATATTTACCAAAGTGGCCAGACATATAATTCAAAATATTCACATCACTACATGAAAGCAAATAAGGAACATATTTGGGCTCAATCCATTTTTCTTTGAAGATTACATTAAAAATTCCATTATCACGGCAATACTCTTCAAGATAAACCCGATCATCGCCATCACCATACAATAGAAACTTTATATTAGAATACTCTTTCAGTATTTGGGCAGCGTTAATAAGTTCTTTTAAATTATTGGCTAAACGAATTGATCCAATATAAATTATTTTTTTGGTATTATCATTTTCTAAATCAACATCTTCTAATTTGTAAATTGATTTAAAATGGTGAAAATCTTTCAAATCTACACCATTATTTATATATTTTACTTTTCGAAGGTCTATTGGACCACCTGCATTTTTATCCCACTTCTTATCTACTATATAATTTACTCCTCCTTCCATCGAGAATACAATATTATCTGCTTTTTTATATAACCATTTTTCACAATAATATAATAAGGACAAAATTGGGTTTCTCTTTTTTATTAAGCCTAAATCTACAAATGATTCGGGCCATAAATCAAGCACTTCAACTATGTATTTCGCATTTAACTTTTTTGCAGTAAAATATAAAATATTTCCAAAGGGTGGAAGTGCTGTATGAATAATTATATCAGGTTTTTCAAATTTGTCTCTATATTTATTTAATTTGAAATGAAATTGAAAAAGACTTAGGAATCGGAAAAGATCATTACTTTTGTAAGACATTGTATGGATATGTACAAAACTAAGATCATCGTATTGTTTTTCAATAAATTCTTTATCATCATCAATCAAATTCAAGTTCATATTATGCATAAAACTTGAACTAATTATTTTGACATTATAGCCCATCTCGGATAAATAATGCGCAAACTTTATAGTTCTATGTCTTGACTCCAATTTAGGAGGCATTGCATAATAATTAACAAGCCAAATGACTTTATTCATTTTTTCAGTTACCATAAATTTACTAAATCAACGATAGTTTTCATTTCAGGTTCTGTCAAAACTGGACTAATTGGTAGACTTAAGATTCTATTATGAATCATTTCTGTAATAGGAAGCTCTAAATAGTTCCACTCCTGATAACATAATTGTTTATGAGGTGGTATCGGATAATGAATCAATGTTTGCACCTCATTGTCCAATAAGTACTTTTGCAACTCATCTCTTCGCGGGCTAAGAATAGTAAATAAATGAAAAACATGAGAATCCCAATCTTTTATTTCAGGCAATTTTACATCGGGGTGTTTAATATTCTCAATATAATAATGAGCTACTTTTTTCCTTAATTCAGTATCCTCGTCTAAATATTTTAGTTTAACATCGAGAACAGCAGCTTGAATCTCATCTAAACGACTATTTAATCCTTTATAATCGCACTTGTATTTAATTTTTGATCCATAGTTTGCTACTGAACGTACTGTTTCTGCAAGAACATGATCATCTGTAGTGATTGCACCTCCGTCTCCCAAGGCTCCAAGGTTCTTACCCGGGTAAAAACTATGCCCCGCAGCATCTCCCAATGATCCCGTCTTTTGTCCATTAAACAGACATCCATGTGCCTGTGCATTATCTTCTATTAATTTCAAACTATTCTTCTTACAAATATCACCAATTTTATCGGTGTAAGCACATTGACCATAAAGGTGAACAATCATGATGCCCTTCGTTTTAGAAGTAATAGCCTGTTCAATTTTAGAATCATCAATCTGAAAGGTTTCAACAGATGGTTCAATCAGAATCGGCACTAATTTATTATCAGTTATGGCTAAGATTGATGCAATATAGGTATTTGCAGGTACAATAATTTCATCACCTGGCCGCATAACACCAAGTTCTATATATGCCCGAAGTATTAAACGTAATGCATCCAATCCATTAGCTACCCCAACGCAATAATTTGTACCAATGTAGTCGGCATAATGTTTTTCGAAATTTTTATTTTCAATACCTTGAAGATACCATCCGGAATCTACAACTCTTTTAACCGCCTCATGTATTTCATCTGAATACTTTTGAGTTATCTTTTGTAAATCTAAAAATTTAATCATCATTATAATTTTCGTATAAATTTTGCTGGATTTCCAAGCCAAAGTTCATTGTCCGGAACATCCTTTGTAACTACACTTCCGGCACCTATCATAACGTTCTCACCTATTGTGACACCACCAAGAATTATTGAAGCTGCACCGATTGATGCATTTTTTTTTATTAACGTGCGTTGCAATTCAAAGGGTTGCTTGGCTCTTGGATATTTATCATTCGTAAAAGTTACATTTGGACCAATTTGGACATTATCTTCAAGAGTAATTCCATCCCAAACTGACACACCACATTTTATTGTTACATTATTTCCAATTTTAACATCATTTTCTATAAAGCAATGGCTGCATATATTACAATTACTTCCGAGCTTTGCATTTGGTAGTATGACAACAAATTGCCAAATACGAGTATTCTCGGCAATACTTTCAGACTGGACATCTGCTAAGGAATGAATCATTATAATTTATTTTTATAAAGTTGAAACTCAGAATAATCTCTAATATAATCATCTTCATCATATTTTGTTGAAGCTAGTACTAAACATACTGAACCCGAAGAAAATTCAAAGAGTTCCCGCCAAATACCCGGAACAATCAATAGTCCATAGTCAGGTCTATTCAGTCTTACAATTCTTTTATTTACTCCATCATCCAATTGTACATCAAAACTCCCACTTGTTGCAACTATTAATTGATAAAGAGCTTTATGTCCATGTCCTCCTCTAGTTTCACCACTAGGCATATCATACAAATAATAAATCCTTTTAACATCAAAAGGAACACTTTTTTCTCCCTCTACTATAGTGATATTGCCGGCCCTATTATGTATCTTACTAAGAGGTAAAATATTACATTCATAAACGCTATTAATTCTCATAAATTCTTATATTTTAAAAATTCATCATAACTACGAATATAATCACTTTCTGTATATTGAGTAGAGCTTATAACTAACGCAAGGGAATTAGTTGAAAAATTCACCATTTCCCTCCATAAAGTTGCAGGAATATATAAGCCATAATAAGATCGATTTAATGAATAGATTTTCTTTTCTTTACCATCATCAATAATAATATCAAAACTACCTGAAAGTGCAATGATTAATTCTTTCTGTTCTTTAAAAGCATGACCTCCACGAACCTGTCCCCCTGGAACATCGTAAATCCAGTATGTTCTTTTAATTTCAAAAGGAATGTGCTTACTTTCTTCTAAAAAAGAAAGATTCCCTCGAGAATCTTCAATTTTAGGGAAATCAATAATTCTAACTTGTTCAATATTCATCTTGGACAAAGTATTTTTTATGAATAATATCAATTAAAAAATCATTAACAATTATAATTTAATTCCTTCCTTAATTTAATTTGTCTTTTTAATTCCCTCATGTGGCATTTCAATTTGCTTTTTCACCCAAAAATATTGTTGTTTTAAACCTACTTCTAAAGAGATTTTTGGTTCCCAACCTAAAATTGATTTTGCTTTTGAGTAGTCTGCACTTCTGGCTTTATCCCCTTCTGGTTTTGTAACATCATAGAATATATCTATATCTTTTCCAGAAATCTTTACTATAGCCTCAGCTATTTCCTTAATAGACGTACAAACAGAAGGTCCTATTTGGATGTAACCATGTCCCCATCCTTTTTGCATGGCAAGACATATTGCATCAACAATATCATTGACATGGATAAAAGCTCTGCCTTGTAGTCCTGAACCCCAAACATGAAAAGGTTCCTGTGGGTAATTAATTGCTTTACGAATAATAGCCGGTATTACCTGACTACGAGCCCCAAAATCACATGGAGAGCCATATACATTATGAAACATGAGTGTACAGCATGGAATGCCTTTTTCCTTTTCCATAAATTCAGTCTCCAGTTGTCCCATTAATTTACTCCAACCATATGCCGATTCTGGTAATGCAGGATATAGTTCATCCTCACGCAGAGGAATTACATCCAATGTATTTTGACGAGTTAACGGAAAACTACAGGCAGTTCCTACATAAATAAATCCTTTTATTTGATCTTTGCCTGCTTTTCTACAAGAATTTATGACATTAGAGTTGATTAAATTATTCTGACGAAACAAGTCTCCTTGATTGTTAAATACATAATCAATTCCTGCCACAATATCAGCAAGATGAATGACATAATCCATACTTGAAATTATACTGTCACTTATATCTGCTATTGATAAATCCAAATTAAAAAAATGAGTTTGTAAATCAATAACTGGTCTACCATACTCATCGTTTAGATACTCCAATTTTCCTCTCCACAAATTATCAATTACAAAAACATCATTTCCATCATTTACAAAACGTTTAACAAGATTGGATCCAATCATACCACATCCACCCGTTACGAGTATTTTTTTCATATAAATTATATTTTAGAAATTAGTAACTACTTATTTTTAGCAAAATAGATTTTCGATCTGATTTTTTTTGGTACAAACCTTAAAAAAGTTAATATACAATAGTCTCTTATGTTCATAATAATTATTTCTCTAGTACTAAATGATTTTCTATCCAAATTAATTTCTGGTAATATTCTTTTAAGTGTTTTATAGCTTTTTGGGACGAGCTTACCCTGTATAACTACATTTATAACTTTGAACTTGTTTTTATATACACAGTAAAACTTATCATAATTAAAACCTCTTTTCACTCCTATTTTTTCAAATTGCCAAGCATTTTCATCATCTTTCAATATGTCATTTAGAGTTTTTATTTTCCACAACGTAAAAACACAGGTTTGTCTATAAGGGGTATAATTTTCAACTTCACCAAAATACTCATTATAATATTTTATTTGAGGTCTTAGAATTTTTAAAAGTCTCAAAAAATTACCTTCTTCCAAAACAAATGAATCAAACATTTTTGTCATATATTCATTGTCTAATTTTTCGATAAAGAAATAATCTTCTAATAATGTAAAAACATAATCATACTTTACTTCCAGTTTTGTTAAAACACTTTTTAATCCAAAACTCCATGATTTATCTTCACCTATAAGAATAGGAGAAAAACCATTGGAATCAAAGGCTTTCGTATTTGATGCTAAATACTTATCATAAGGACAATCCGGCCAAAATTTATTAAATACTTTTGCACACGGTTCCCAGAGATCAGAATATTTGTCACAAGAAATTACTAGAATAGCAATTTTTTTTTTTGAATTAACTTCCATAATTTTAATAATATATAATATATCAATAATCAATATTTTTAAACTAAAAAATAACCTATTTCATTTAACAAATAGAATCTTTAATCGATTAACTAAATTTATAATGACCTATAAACATTAATTAATTTCTTTTCTTCACATTCCCAGTTATATTTTTCCAAAACTATCTTTCGTCCGTTTTGTCCCATCTGTTTGGCAACAACTGGATTCGCTGACAAATATTTGATAGCATCTACAATTTCATTGATATTCCGTGGATTGACGCATATTCCACAATTATTTTTTTCCACAACATCTTTCCAAAGAATGAAGTCCGTACATATTACAGGTAAACCAGCCAACAGATACTCAAACAACTTGTTATTCGACATATTGCCTACATTTCCTCTACAAAGAGGGATATAATCTAATAGAGCCATTCCTATAAATGATTTTGAATATACCTGATCAAAAACAGCTTCATACTTAATTTGTCCCAGATAATTTACTTTGCTCCATCCTTCATTCCTTTTAAATTTTTCCAGGATGGAATCACTTCCATGTCCCGCCAAATTAAATTGAACATTCTCTAATTTAGTTAATGCGCTGATAATATTTTCAATATTCCACATTTCTGAGAATAACCCGGCATAACATACCGCAGTACTATAACTGGAACTATCATTCAGCTCTAAAAGGTTGTCTTTTATAATGGGAAAATTGAAAATTAGCTGATTATTTTTACAAGCTTTATTTAGTCGTTCTTGTGTCCAATGGTAACAGAGAATAAGCCCATCAAACTTTTTACATTGTTGAAACTCATAAATAGAATATGTTTTTGATAATAAATGCCTTACGATTAATGGGAATTCCTTATGCTCTAAACTTAGCGTTGGATGATCTTCAAAACTATCAAAGATTACTTTTTTATGTTTTCGCTTCAATTTTGATCCATAGGGTAATGATGCTGGGTCATTAAATTGGTATATGTCTGCATTAATGCTCAATGCCCGTTTGTATAGTAATTTAGGCAAAAGAAACAATCTGGCGAAGTTTCCTTTTTTTTGAAAGGGAACTCCAATTATATGAACACCATTTTTTATTTCTTCTTTTGCATTTGGGGAAACTAAATAAACTTCATAACCTGCTTTAGCCAATGATGTGCACTCTTTTTCAAAAACACGCACATCCGAGGCCGGTTTTGACGTAAAATAACAAACTCTAACCATATAAATCAAATTAAACTATTGACAATTCTACTACAAGCTAATCCGTCTCCATATGGGTTGATAGCTTTGCTTATTTTATCATAATACTCCTGATCATCTAATAACAAGGAAACAGCGTTTACAATCTTATTATAATCCGTTCCGACTAATTCTACGGTTCCAGCTTCCAAAGCTTCAGGACGTTCCGTAGTATCTCTCATTACTAAGACAGGTTTACCTAGGCTTGGAGCTTCTTCCTGAATGCCACCACTATCGGTTAATACTATAAAACACTTTTCCATTAAATAAATAAAACTTAAATAATCTAAGGGCTCTATAAAGAACATATTGGATGAAATTTCCGTACCAAATACTTCCTTAATCGGTTTACGAACATTCGGATTAAGGTGCATTGGATATACAAAATCTGTATCAGGATATTTAAGCGTTAAATCTTTAATAGCAGTACATATATTAATAAAACCATCTCCAAAATTTTCTCTTCGGTGACCGGTTATTAGAACAAGTTTTTTCCCATTCAACAAACGAGTGACATCGTAACCTGTTGTTTTGATAATTATTTCTAATTTTTGGTCAAGATTTATATCATTTTTAATTTTTTCAACAACTATAAATAGGGCATCAATCACTGTATTTCCAGTTATTGTAATTTTATCCTCTTTTATTCCCTCATCCAATAAGTTTTGTTTACTCAGTGGAGTTGGTGAAAAGTTAAAGGTTGCAATTCTGCCGGTTATTTGTCGGTTCATTTCCTCAGGCCAAGGGCTATAGATATCATGAGTACGAAGACCGGCCTCAATATGGGCTACAGGAATTTGTTGATAAAAGGCAGCAAGTGCTGTTGATGTTGATGTGGTAGTATCTCCATGAACAAAGACGATATCAGGCTGCACTTCTTTTAAGACATCACGCATTCCAAGAAGTACTCTTGAAGTAACATCGTACAGATCTTGTCCTTTTTGCATTATGTTAAGATCAAAATCGGGTTCTATTTCGAAAATACTTAGTACTTGGTCAAGCATTTCTCGATGTTGTCCAGTTACACATACCATCGTCTGGAAATCCTGAGAATTCTTTTGAAACTCTTTTACAAGAGGGGCCATCTTAATTGCCTCCGGACGTGTGCCGAAGATGAGCATGATTCTTTTCATCTATTATTATTTCTGAATAATTTATTAAATCCTTTTCTCAATAAATTGAAGGATACCTTCGGCCCGTTTATTTAATTCGAACTTTTTAGAAGCTTTTAATGCAGCTACTGACATTTGTTTTCTTATTTCGGGATTATCCTTTAGATACTTAATTGAATCCGCAATTTGTTGAATATTCATTGGATCTATTAACAAAGAATAAGATGAATCTAAAATATCATAGTTAAAGGACAAATCAGATGAGATGATTGGCAAACCACATGCCATTGCCTCAATATTGGCATTGCAACATCCCTCTTGAAGAGTTGGCATTAGAAAAACATCTGCACAATTAAGATAATCTCCAATTTTATCGTGATCTACTTTTCCCATAAATAAGATTCCATTACAGTTTGGAATGCATCTATCAGAACTCAACGTACTTCCGATAAAAATCGATTTAATTGATTCGTCATTTAGTGAAGTAATAGCCTCAGAAATTCGCAATGTACCTTTACGATGGACAAATCCTCCAACGAATGCTACTATAAAATCATCATCTTTATATCCAAATTGCCTTCTAAGTGTACTTTTATCTTTTTTATAAAACAAATCTGAATCAATCGAATTTGGTAAAATAATGCATTTATTTTCCGATGTCAAACCATTTTCAATGCTTTCTTTTTTGTTTTTTGTGGAGACACAAATGACTCCTCTTACATAATTGGTAAATTCTGTCAATGATTCTATAGAGTAGTTTTTATGCAGTTCAATTTCAGCCTCTCCTGAAGCAATAAAAAGAGGTATATCATATTTCTTAGCAGCTCTGTAAGCATTGTAACCTATATGCCAAAAATGTCCATAACACACATCTGGTTTTGTTTTCAAATTTATAAATGTATTATAAACGGCTCTTTCAAAGGAATCAGAGTAAAGATGTTTAAGAAATCCACCAATGTTTCCCAATGAAAAACACCAAGGTCTATATATTTCAACAATTATACCACTCTTTATCAATATCTTGCTATATTTAGGGGCTAAAGGAATTTTACGATACAATGAATTAGTAACACTTTGTGGAGATATAATAGTAATTTGAATTCCCAATTCAGCTAACGCAAGACTCAATTGCTCAACAAAAGTAAAGTAGGGATGTCCTTTTGAAGGATAACCCTGAGAAACAATACAAATATGCATATTAAATACTAATTAACAATTTATTTACTAATTTACTTTAGTTTAACGTTATTTTTTGGTTTCAAGGAATTTGGATTAATCTTTAACAATAGGATTATAAGAAGTGTTATCGGGAGTATTCTTAGTGATAATACCAATGTAAAATAAAACATCCCAGTAACCAACATATATCCTAAAAATGAAACAATTATCAAATCACCTATGTTGATTGTATTCTTTCTAATTTTCACAATATAGTAAAATATAAAAAAAATCAAAATAGCTATTATGAAGAGCCCGACAGGTCCATAATCGATTTGTAGAGAACCAAAACATGTCCAAAATGAGCCATACACCGACATACCGGTTCTTGATTCAATTAGACCTGGAGTTAATCCTCCTCCATTAGGATGCAACCATGGTTGAAAGCAAATTTCGCCGTTAGTATAACCTGTAATCCACCATATATCTTGATTATAAATAGAAAAACTTTGTCCAGCATATGAGAGTAACCATTGACCAACATTAAATTCACCTCCACTAAATCTCCCAAAAGTAATAACCAAACTGATGAATATTAGAAAAGCAGCACCTCCTCCAAAAACTAGTACGATATTTTTTTTAATCTTCGGTGGTATGACATTTCTTAACCAAAAAAAAATGTAAATAAAATAGAGTAAACCATTAATTGGAGCCCATCTGCTACCAGAAGTCATCATAATTAACGGAAAAGTAAGAAAAGAAAAGAGTAATCCAATAATAACAAAAACATTTTTCTTTCCTAAACTTAAATAATAAAAAAATAAAGCAGGAGTTATGAAAGGTGTTACAAAAGATAAAGCGCTTAATTTTCTTCCAACCCAAGACAGAAACCATCTTGGATCAGGTATAGTATCAGAATATGCGGATTCAAAAGGACTTAAACCGGAACTAATAATATGCCTCATTATTTCAATCATCGGCAAATATGAGGCAAAAGCCAGAAAATAGATTAACGGTAATGCTAATGGAGAAGAACAGTAAATATGTTGAATTTTTGATGAATTATATTTAAATAATGGTAACAATGTAATTAGAAAAACAACAAATAGATAAATAAAGGGCAATAGAGTTATTGTACTCTTGTGGTAGTCTCTAGCATATAAATCAGTAGTATAGTAAAAGACAGTACAAAGCGAAGTAAATGCCCATAAAGAAATTATCAACGCAATTTCATCAAAATGATGATACTTTTTGATATACAAAAAAAGTAATATCCAATAAAACAAAGTATTAATTATCAATAAATTCAATTCCATACAGACCCTTTCAATATTCAATATTTCTATTCCTAAATATAATATAAAAAATCAAGACTTTGTCAATAAGATTAATTTCACTTATAGTAAATAATATTCTAATTTTATTTTTAAAAGATTTTTGCTCAAGACATAACATAATTTTATTAAACAAAGGGAAGCGTTCTGGTAGAAAATGCTGTGATAAAGAAATGTTTATTTCTTTAAGGCCTGAGAGGGGTCTACTGTAAAATGTAGAATATTTATCTAGAAAAATTTTTATATATTTATAAAATATTCTTTTTTTTGTATTTGTACTTATTGTATTCATTGTATTATTATCATGACGCCTGTAATAAAACAAGGGGGCTCCCATTCTGAAAACATCACCAGTCATACTTGCAATAATTCCCATCATAAAATCCTTAGGCTCAGAAAGAGATTTGTAATACTCCAAGAGTGGAAGATTAATCATTGATGTAGAGGCCATTGTACCACAACCGAATAAATGCGTATAATACTCATGTTTATCTTTGTATCTAAAACTTTTACTTAATATCTTACCTTCTGCATCTATCTCTATAAATTTACAAGAAACAATTGCCGGCCTATTATCTTTTTCAATTTGTTTCATTTTGAATAAAGCCGCCTCAATTCTGTTTGAAAACCAGATATCATCTTGATCTGCAAAAATTATATAATCACCCTGACAATACTCTAGACTTTTTTTTAAATTACCTAAATAACCTAAATTGTTTGGATTAACATCATATTTAAGTCCATATTTTTGATTATATTCACGAAGTATATCAATAGTCCCATCTTGAGAACAATCATCACTAACTACAACTTCATCCGGCAAAATAGTTTGATTGTAAATACTGTCGAGTTGCTCTTTCAAAAACCTTTCACCATTATATGTTATTAGTAATACAGAAATCATATTTTATTATTGTCTTTTAAAAGTTGATTTTAAAATATTAATCAACATCTCGTTTTTTATACATTGAAATTGCACAAAGACAAAGTATACGAAACATATAATAAATGCTATTATTACAGTATAAATTGACGTCAAATTCATTTGTGTTGTACCCCAGCAAATTAAAACATAAGGAATAGAATATAGAAAATTGATTCTGAATATTTTGACTGGGAAAATAAATAGTTTTTTCCTTATAGAATAAATTAAACCGATTACTAAAGCGGTAAATTCGGATAAAAACATAACAATAGCTGTTCCCAAAGCAGCGTATTTGGCAACAAGTAGAAAGTTTAATGATAGACCGACACAAGCAACTATTGGTGTAATAATTAATAGTACTTTGTCTTTATGCATAGGTATTAACACCTGAATTCCATTAATTTGTGAAACTCCTGCAACCAATATTAATGGCATCAAAATTTGCATAGGTATAATTGCACCCTCATATCCTTGTCCTGAGATAATACCAATAATTTGGGGCGCTAATACAATTCCACCAATAATTATCGGCATACTTAAAGTTAATAATGCATTAAACGATTTATTAATCATCAAGTTAAAAGCTTCTTTTTTATCATCTGCTAATAATGCGCTCATTCTTGGTAGCATAACAGAGTTAAATGCCGTAAAAAATACAGTTATAATTATATATAATTTTAGGGCTGTATAATAATATCCAACTTCAGTGTTGTTCGATACAAATCCCAGATAAATAACATTAAATGTAGTATACATTGAGATAAGTATCTGAAACATCCCAAGCGATAAAATTTGTTTTAAGTAATGCTTAAGCTTGATATTTGTAAGGCTAAATGAGATAAAATTTTTAGAGTAATATATATTAATAAGGCTATTAATTACAATCACCAATGATGTAAGCAGAAAATATATAGCAACATCATCAACACTTTTTACAAAGACAATGACTGTAACGGCATAAATAATCTTTACAATTACACTTCTAATTGCAATAAATTTAAAATTTTCAATTCCATTATAAAACCATTCGATCAGAAATGGAGTGAAAAGCAATTTAGCCAGACCTATGTAATACAACTCTTTATGTTCATACAACTTTGGAACAGCGAATATTCCTATGATATAAACTAGACATACTATTAATGTGAAAATAATTGCCCATATCATTAGCTCAGAAAAAACTTGTGATCGTTTCTCTTTGTCATTTCCACATGCTGCAATTGAACGAATACCAACAGTAGAAATACCCAACGTAGCAAATATTACAAAATAATTAATGGTATTATCAACAAAACCAACTATCCCGATATTCTCAACACCCAATATCCTTGAAATATATGGAAATACCAATAGGCTAACTATATATGAAGATACTGTTAGGATGCTGTTGTATGTGAAATTCTTAACTACTCCCATTTTACTTATTTTGAAGTATTATTTTCCTATTCAGTAATAGCATCCCATGCCATAGCGTCCTAACAATAAGCATAATAGCTGAAATAATTATTAAAAATATATTTTTTACTGAAAACATTGAACGAAAATAATCTTTATACGGAGAGTTGATCGACATAAATTCTGTGAATGCTTTTCGATTTTTAAGATAGTCATATTCGGTTTGCATATAAACCTGTAATGTCGTCCAAAGACGATTTTTAGAATATGGCAAACAAGCATAATAAATCATACAATGTGCTACGATTAAGTAAGGACCAACTTTGAAATTTGTGGAATCATTACTTCCATGTTTTCGATACACGTAACAGTAATCCTTGTCGCCATAAAAAACGGTATCATCGGGGAGATTATAAATAAAAAATTTATCATTTGCAGTGTGAATTTCCTCCAAAAAGGGAGTCTCAAGTAAAAGAGATTTCTTAACAATACAAGCTATTGACGGAAATTCGAGTTGATAATCAAATGCCTTAGCCTTTAATTCTCTAGCTGTGTGCAAGTCCCATATGTTTTTCCAATTCCCATCTTGATAATATTTATTATTATTTTCATGACTTAAAAATACTACATTTGTATAAAAAACGCCAATATTCACATAGAGTTTATAAGCATGATAAAACTTTTCGATTAAATTATTTTGTAAAACATCATCATCCCCAACAATCATTACATATTTAGTTTCAGCTAACTGCGCACATTTATTCCAATTAGGAAACATTCCAATATTTTCTGTATTTCGATAATATTTAATCCGATCGGGAAATTTACTACAAATTAATTTAAATTTATCATGTGAAGAAGCATTATCAACAACAATAATTGGTACCTCAACGGACTGTTGAATAGCACTATTTAAAGCTTCTTCAAAAAAATCAAATCGCTCATATACAGGAAATGCAATTGTTACTAAATGATTGGAATTCATATTATTTATTATAGTTTAACCCGCTTAGAAGACTTTGATCACTCCACAAATAATCCCATTCACCAAAACGACCAATTGTTCTGATTTTTTGTGAGGTAAGGTAATCACGAACAATCTTGCGATTTATGTAAATATCTTTGTCAAAAATCACATTAGCATAATTTTCAAATCTTATGTCAGTAAAAAGTATGTCATCTTTTTTTATCAAATCTAACTCAATTAATTTCCCAATTGATCTTTCAATAATTTCCTCATTAGTATATTCATTTTGCTTACAATATATTTCCAATTGTAACGACGAACAACCCTCAGGGACATTATCCGGTGATTTTAAAGATGGAGAATAAACTCTCGCCGGTAATATTTCTTCGTCATAAATATACCACCATAGATATGGAGGTATATTCTTTGTTTTAAGACCTATTGAAACCTGATACCCTGATGTGCATTGCAATCCACTGGCAGCTGTTCTAACATCTTGAGGAACTTCGTTTATACAATTAATTAACTCTGGTAATGGAATACTGGAAATTAATTCATCATACTTATATTCAATATTATCGGTCGTTTGTATTGTTTTATTTAAAACATCAATAAATACAACTTTCTTGTTAAATTGAATATTTGCATCCTTAGCCATTTCAAATATGAACTGTTTATAGCCACCTTGTTTTGGGTATAGCATCTCTTTTGCATAAAAAGTGACAGGAGTCTCATTAGACTGACTTCCATTAATAACCTCATCTATAGATGGCTGATAGAGACGATCGCCAACCCATTCTGTTCTTAAATTTTTTGCTTCAGTCATCCAATATTTCTTTGTATAAACCATAGGAAAATTTTCGGCAAAATAATTACCAAATTGAATTCTAAGCCAGTCTTCATAATTCTCGATTCTAGTCATTTCAGGATTGGGACGATTCAAGAAATCATTTATTATTAACTTTTTTTCATTTTCACTGAGAGGGAATAAATTATTCTGTGCAGGATGCTTTACCCATTTGCCTTTGTAGATGTTATAGGGATTAGGTATATGTTTAATAACTTCTGGCGATGATAATCTGAATATTCTTTTTACTTCTTCATCTTTTGTAAAACTTAAATGTACAAATCTATCAAATCTAAATCCATTAATCTCGAAATTACCACATAAGCCACCATATGTTTCATCCTTTTCAAGAATAATAGGAATAATACCAATTTTCTTCAAAGAATAGGCTGCAGCTAATCCAGAAATCCCTGCACCTAATATAATTTTTCTATTTTCTATCATACAATTAAATACCTTCTTTTAGTGAAATCTTTGCACGCCAACCTATTTCAAGGTTTTTCGCTATTGGTGCCACAGCATGCATAGTATCTCTGTCCCGATAAGGTCTTCCACCCCAATTAATATTGCACATTTTTCCGTACTTTTGTTCAATTAGAACTGCAAGATCACGAATAGTTATTCCTATCCCAGTCCCTAAATGAAATTCATCGCCATTTTGAAGCGAATAAAACCTTTCTTTATTTTTTAATATATATATAAAGAATCCAGCAACATCATTTACATGCGTAAAATCCAAAATTTGTTCCCCTGCGGTCATATCAACGGGTTCTTTGCTATCCATAGATTCCCGAATATAATCAATTAATCTTTTCTCAGTCATCTTACCTCCATAAATTGAATAAGGAACAGCCGTAATATACTTATAGCCATTCAAAGTAGAATAATATTCCACAAAGTTACGAAAAGCACTTTTTGTTGCCGTATAAAGGTAAGCGTCATTGATTTTGCTCGTTCCGAATCGATATTCTGCAAATGAACCAGTATTAACAAAAAGTTTTAAAGCAGAACATCTTTGTAATGTATCAAGCAATAACACACCAAATTCAATATTAGCAGCCAATATTGGTTTTATTATATCCGTGTCGTTGCGACTGGTTGTAAGTGTTGCTAAGTGAATTACTATTTCAGGATTAAATTCAACAACTTTGTTAAGATCTGTTGTCATAATATGTTGACAATTTAAATATTCTGAATTAGGATACTTTTCTTCAGCCTCGTTTATGTTGATATTAAGAGTCAGTAATTCCACTTCTGGACACTCATTGAGAATCATTGGCATCAGATTTTGACCCACAAAACCGGTAATACCAGTTAACAATACTTTCATATATTAAAGTTATAAGGTATTTCTTCCAACTCTTTCCTTTCTGATTCAGCAGAATCGTGAGGCTCATTAATTATATCTAGCAAGATTGATTCTTCAGCAGACATTCCAGCAAATGCCATCCAAAGACCGGGTGCCACGTTCAAACGACTGTGATTTTCATCAGGTGAAAGAATAAATTCTTTAAATTCACCACAAGTTAAACTTTCTTTTCTATCATCATAGATTATAAACTTTATTTTTCCAAAGAAAACTATTAGATTTAACGTAAGGCGATTATGTTTTTTCCACCCTTTAATTTGACCATTTTTAATTTTACTAAAATACGCTTCTCCAAATCCTTTAAATCCTAAATCAGTAGATTTTAAAGCATGATAAACATCACCCTTCGGGACATTTATATGTTTTAACTGATACAAATTAACTCCTTCCATAATTATTTAGTCCAATTAAGTTCTTGCCTTTCAGCTTCAATTATATAGTATTTTATTTGATCCATAGTTAAAGATAGCATATCCTCATCTTTATTGTTATAAAATGCCTTATACCAATTAGATATTAACTCTACAGTTTGTTCATAATGTAAAGTTGAATGCCAATTTAGATATGCTAAAGCTTTATCACAATTTAATTTTAATAATTTAGCTTCTTCAAATGGCACTTGACCTGTTACCTTCACTTTTGCATCTCCTTTTAATCCCCATTGATTAGCTAAATCCTGAACCAATTGCAGAACAGTTTTAGTAAGTTCTGCTTTTGGTCCAAAGTTAAACGCCCCTCCATTTTGTTCATTACTTTCATACAAAATTTGGGCAAGAACAAGGTAACCACTTAATGGTTCTAAAACATGTTGCCATGGACGAGTAGCTTTAGGGCTTCTGATTTCAACTGAAATATTTGTAGAAAACGCTTTTATACTGTCTACAACGATACGGTCTGCCGACCAGTCACCTCCACCAATTACATTACCAGCTCTTGCTACTCCTAATCTAATATTTGATTTTGATTTTATAAATGAATTCCAGTAGGATTTAATAACTAATTCAGCAGCACCTTTAGAACCTGAATATACATCTTTACCTCCCATTGCATCATTCTCTCTATAACCCCAAATCCATTCTACATTATCGTAAGCTTTATCACTTGTTATTAAGATTACAACACAATTATAATCTATTTTCTTTACTGCTTCTAAGACCGATGCAGTACCTATAACATTTGTCGTAATAGTCTCAAAGGGTTGAGAATAAGAAGTCGAAACAATTGCTTGCGCTGCTAAATGAAAAATAAAATCTGGTTTAACTTCTTTTACATATGAAGCAAATTCATCTTTATTTCTTATGTCCCCAAATTTATGATGAATCTTTTCTTCCAAGCTTAATGTTTTAAACATAGATGGTTCAGTTGGAACATCTATTGAAAAACCATATACATCCGCATTACACAACAGTAACCAAGAAGTTAACCACGATCCTTTAAATCCAGTATTTCCTGTAATCAGAATTTTCTTAGCAAAAAAAATATTTCCAAACATACATTTAATTATTTACCAAAGTTTCCAGGGTGCATTTCCTTTGTCCCACATTTCATTTAATTCTATATTATCTCTAAGTGTATCCATTGGTTTCCAAAAACCATTGTGTTTAAAGGCAGACATTTTACCTTCTCTGGCAATTTGCTCTAAAGGTTTGCGTTCAAAAATTGAACTATCGCCTTCTGTTATATAATCGAAGACTTCTGGTTGACACACAAAATACCCTGCATTAATCCAGTTGCCATCTCCTGCAGGTTTTTCCATAAATGAATTTACGTTGCCATCAGAATCAATATCCAACGCACCAAATTTTCCACTAGGTTTATAAGATGTTACTGTAAGTAACTTTCCTGAAGCATTATGAAAATCAATAGTTTGTTGAATATCTAAATTAGCCACCCCATCTCCATAAGTTAACAAAAATGGTTCATTGCCTATATATTTTTGGATTCGCTTAATACGACCTCCTGTCATTGTATTTAGTCCTGTATCAATTAACGTTACTTTCCATGGTTCAGCATGATTGTCTAAAACCTCAATGCTGTTAATTTCTAGATTAATTGTTAAATCACTGTTGTGCCGGAAATAATTAGCAAAATACTCTTTAATAACATACCCTTTATATCCACAACAAATGATAAACTCATTGATTCCATAATGGCTATAGGTTTTCATTATATGCCATAGAATTGGTTTACCTCCAATTTCCACCATTGGTTTAGGTATTAAATTGGTAGCTTCGCTTAATCGCGTACCAAGACCACCTGCTAAGATAACTACTTTCATAATATTTCTATTTTATTATTTCAATGGTAAAATAAAAAAGTGTTGGTACTGTTATAATATCACCAAATATTTTACATTTAACACACTAAAAGCTTGTATTTCATTACACTATCCTACATTTAGAATATCAATTAAAAAGGATAATTTTATATTCTTTAAGTGTTTATGCAATTATCTAATTCAATGTAAAAACCATAAAAGAGAAATCATCATTAATTAACATCAATATTAGGTAATAGAATACTTTTGCCTAAATCGACATTCAATGATTCCGGTGTGAATTTCTCATGGCCTGAACCATGATGAAAAGTTAATTCACCAAAATATATTTTATCATTTATTGAATACAAATCAGTTCTGACATGAGGAAAACCTTTTGATAAAACTTCAGCCAGCCACAACATCTTTTTAAGTTGAAGTGGTCTCTCAATTTGATGCATGGGATTATATGGATATTTTATCTGGGCATCAATAAATTCCCACTTGGTTGAATATAGATTTCTTTTATGTTCAGCAAATCGATCAAAATCGACCTGGATTAACTTTGCTTTGCCATTAAAATTAAATATCTTATAATCTTTTAACTCCGATCCACTTTCATCAACCATATATTTCTCAGCAATAATACGCGGTATAACATTCTTATATGGCCATTCACGTGTGATATTAAAGAAATTCTGTTTTAGAAATTTGTTGAATAATAGTCTGGTCGCATTTATATCAAGTTGAGATTTGTCTTTACATATGATAACTCCACCACTATCATGTGTAGTTTTCAATACAAATTGATCAGGTAATTTGTCAAAATCAATTTCTTCAAATTTGTTCCAGACACCCAAAGTAGGAATAATATATTCTTTACCCACTAATTTCTCAACATATTTTTTTGCTTCATATTTATCAACCAACAAAGTATATTCAGGTCTTTTATCATACAATTTTAACCATTGAATTTTCTCGTTAAATGTTTGAGGGTTTTTAAGGTTTAATTTTTTACCCACTTGAAGACGAAAAACTATTTTCAAATAGACTTTATCAGGAATTAGAATGGCAAATTTATAAATAACCTGCAATAAAAACCATTTAGGTTCTTTAATGCTTTTTCTGATTTTTTTAATGATAATCATTTTTTATTGTTTGATATTGAGCTCTTTAAATATCTTTTCAAATCGATGATGCCATGTATGTTCATTCTCAGCACGAAATCTTGCAGCCTGTTTCATTGATAATCTTAAACCATGATTTTCAGGTCGTAAATAGAACTTTGCTTTCTCAATCAACTCCTTCTCTGAATGATAAAAGATAATCTCTTTATCTTCCTCAAAGTATTCCGAAAGCTCAGGACAATATTGACAAATTTGCAAACCTCCACTCATCGGGATTTCAAAGTTTCTTAAAAAAACAAAATAAACTGGATTATTTAAAATACCAGTATTTCTTGCAGTTATACTAGAGATTGATAATGAGTACTTACTGTAGGTCTGATATAATATATCAAAAGGAAGTGGATCACGAATTTCTAATGTTTGGCTATTAATTTTTAACAATTCATTATAAAATATTTTATTTACAATATTTCCAAATATCACCTTGCGTCCTATATCAAATTTCAAATAATCGAGAATTCCTGTACCTTTTAATTTTGTAATCCCGTTTGCGTCTCCATTATTTGTGATTAGTTTTGTATTTTCTGCAATTTTTGAATACAAACACAAATCAATACTGCCGTCAAGTAATGTATTTAATATTTTTGGTCTTGTTCCGTGTGGTGTTCCAATAAAACAAACTTTTTCAATTTCATCTCCAAAAGTCGGATTAATAAGAAACGGATTGGCAGCAAAAGGCATAAAAATTGTTTTGGCACCCCAGTTTTTAAATAAATATTCCGTATCAACAGTGGTGAGCCAGACTAAGTCAAAATGCCTAGAAACATCTTTATAATAAAACGGAATAGTGTTATTATCTGGACAAAACAGTAGTGAAGGTACACCTGTTTTTTTAATTTCTTTAAGAGTTGAAATATAAATATGGTCATCACCATATGGCGTCATCACTAAATCATAATGATTATTTTTAAGCGTCTCAAGTAATTTTTCATTTGCTTCATCCCAGGATGAAAAACAGGCTGAATCCAGGAGATCAAAAGTACAATTATGATGGGATAATTCGTCAAATATGTGATAACGTTGCCATTGCCACATATAATTATTTTCTTCTTTTGAATAATATAAGATACGCATTAATTTTTATTTAAAAAAAAAGATATACAAACAATATCTTATTATATTTAACAAGATTCGAAATTTCATTTATATACTGATTAATTATCGTAATTCTGCCAACCAGGAGGCATGATAACATCAATTGAATAGTCAATTAGTGTATCTATTGATATTTCATTTTTATTAATGGAAATTGAATAATCCATTTCATCAACTAATTCTTTAGCTTTTTTTAATAATGGTATCTTATCATGTTTAAATTTGAATATAAAACCATAAGCAACATCCATCAATTCTGCATTATTTGTAAATGAAACCATCCCTAAGGGTAATGGATCTGGTTGTAACGGTCCATTTCCCTGACCGCCAATTATCCCATCACATAAGCTATACAAAATTCTTTGTGGATCTTTTGATATTGTTCCATCTTTTTTACCGTAGACTGCTACTTTATTCAAATCAAAAACCATTCTCCAACATGTATCATTTCCATACCAAGCAGCTCCTAATGAATCTTCAACCTTAGGAAATGAAAGTTTCCAAAATACTCGACAGAAAAAGAAATAAAATTGGTATTTCCAATTAATCATTCTATTTCTGTTAGCTTCATCATAAGCAATTTCAGCAAGATATCTAAATAAATTATGTCCCGGATAGCAATCGCCACCATCTTTAGTTCCACCGATACGATGATGTGGTAGAAATTCTTTATCACCATTTACACCTACCAAAATTTTCATTGAATTGGTAAAACCGGTTTTCTGGTGTGTTTTTACTTTAGGAATTGTTATAACGACATCACTTTCAAATAAATCTTTTGTTATACAATATTTATGCATCCCTTGTTTATGTGTATTCGCAAGTACATCTGGAGCATAATTTACAATTCTGAAAGGATTTTTTTTGTTATTACACATAGGCTCCAACAAACTTTGATCTCCCACATCAAAAATAATATATTCATCTAAGGGATGTTGCTCTGTATTTACAATATTATTTGTTGGATTCCATGTTGTTCTCCTAAAATCTTTTATAGATATTGGAGTAATATACTTTAAAGACAATTGATTAATTGCTTCTAAAAAATTATTATCCATCATCTTTTCCCAATCGCAATCTTGAAGAGGAGCATCGCCTACTATTATTGATTTTGGTTTTTTCTTTAAAATGACTTCCACTGTTGCCAATAAAAAATTTTCATTTGTTCTAAGGCACATCCAATCTTCAGGTTTTAAATTATGTAAAACCCAATTGGGCTTTAACAAAACCCTTTTCCCGCATATAACTTCATCTGAAATATTTGAGTTTATCAAATCATCAATAACATCATACAAAAACACTTTATTATCATATAAAGACGATAGGTATTCTATAGTTCGCTGATCTTCTGAATTATAAACAGTTCTTATATCTGCAAAAATTTTCATATTGAATATTAATATTTGTGTTCATTAAAATTATTTTTTTTACCTTTTTAAAACGTTTATTCAAGTGATATAATTTAGGATTGAGCCTTTTAAAAACATGAAATATAGAATTTACTCAATAATATTTTGTTAACAATGATTCCTATATCTTCTTATAAATACATCTTAAAATATTTTTGTATTACATTTTATTAAATATATTTTGTTTATACCAATCTATAAAATTTTCAATTCCATTTTTTAAAACCATGTCCGGTTTATACCCTGTCAATTTCTGTAACTTAGTAGTATCAGCGTAAGTAATTTTCACATCGCCAGCTTGCATGGGGTAAAACTCTAATTTCACTTTTCGCTCTAGAACTTGCTCCATTGTATGTATAAATTCTAATAATGAAATCGGCTTTGAATTACCTATATTTAATATTCTATAAAAAGAGTGTGTTTCAGTTTTATCTGGCACATTATGAATAATATTTACTATCCCTTCGATTATATCATCAATATAAGTAAAATCACGTTGTAAATCTCCATGATTAAAAACTTTAATTGATTCCCCGTTTATTATTGCTTTTGCAAATAGCATTGGTGCCATATCAGGCCGTCCCCAGGGTCCATAAACAGTAAAAAAACGTAATCCGGTTGTTGGTAATTTATACAAATGACTGTAAGAGTGAGCCATTAACTCATTTGCCTTCTTAGTTGCTGCATAAAGACTTATCGGGTAATCAACATTGTCATCTTCTGAAAATGGAGTTTTATTACTATTTCCATAAACACTGCTACTACTAGCATAAATTAAATGTTTAATAATATTATGACGACAACATTCTAAGATATTTATAAACCCAATAATATTGCTATCAATATAGGCATATGGATTCTCAATGGAATAACGAACACCAGCCTGCGCTGCCAAATTACAAACAATATCGAACTTCTCATTGGAGAATAATGTTTGTAGATTTTCTCTGTCTTCTAAGTTCAGCTTAATAAAGCGATATTCTTTATAATTGTTACTTTGAGAAAGTTTTCCATAAGAAATCTCTGTTTCGCCTATACCTGCTTCAACCAAACGAGCATATTTCAATCGAACATCGTAATAATCATTGATATTATCCAATCCTACCACTTCATGTCCCAACTCCAACAATCTTCTAGCTACATGATATCCAATAAATCCCGCTGTACCAGTTACTAATATCTTCATTTATTTTTTAACTAATTATATTTGTCTGAATTTCTCTTAGTAAATTTTTCTGACTACCAACTAACGAATTACTACCGACTTTATTTATCCTATACAATAATAACTAAATCCTTTTTCCAACGTCTCTTTTCTACTATATATATTTCGCCCATCAATAATTACCGGTTGATTCATAGTACTCTTTAAAACATCCCAGGATGGAACTCTAAATTCTTTCCACTCTGTAACTAAGAGCAATGCATCAGTATTTAAAACAGCATCATACATATCATTGCAATATATTATTGTATTTCCAATTTTTTGTTTACATTCTTCCATGGCAATAGGATCATAGACCTTAACAATACAACCAGCATTCAATAATAAATCTATCAATACCAAAGAAGTGGCTTCACGCATATCATCGGTTTCAGGTTTAAATGCTAATCCCCATAAAGTTATAACTTTACCTTTTAAATTTCCATTAAAGTGATTAATAAGTTTTTTAAATAAAATTGTTTTTTGGTTCTCATTTACTTTTTCTACAGCCCTAAGTACCTGCATATCATAGCCATTCAACAATGATGTTTTGATTAGTGCTTTTACATCTTTAGGGAAACATGATCCTCCATAACCACATCCAGCATATAAAAACTTACTCCCAATTCTTGCATCCGTGCCGATACCACTGCGAACCATATTGACATCTGCCCCTACAAGTTCACATAGATTGGCAATATCATTCATAAATGAAATACGTGTTGCCAACATAGCATTAGCCGCATATTTAATCATCTCTGCCGAAGGAATATCAGTGAAAATCATTCGGTAGTTATTCATCATAAATGGTTTATAAAGACTCTCCATGATAGATTGAGCGCGTTTACTTTCAACCCCAACAACAACACGGTCAGGTTTCATAAAGTCATCAATTGCATTTCCCTCCTTCAAAAACTCAGGATTTGAGGCTACTTCAAAATCAATATCTAGCGTTCTTTTAATCAATTCTTCTTGAATAGTTGTTTTGACTTTTTGAGCCGTACCAACAGGGACGGTACTCTTTGTGACCACTAAAACATACTTATTTATATTTCGTCCTATCGTATGTGCAACGTCCAAAACATATCGTAAATCAGCACTTCCGTCTTCATCTGGTGGTGTCCCTACAGCACTAAATACAACTTCAACATTATCCAAACAAGAAATCAAATCAGTTGTAAAACTCAAACGTCCACTCGCAACATTTTTGTGAACCATTTCTTCAAGTCCCGGTTCATGTATTGGAATAATTCCATTTTTAAGCTTTTCTACTTTTTTTTCATCAACATCTACACAAATTACATTTATACCCATTTCGGAGAAACATGCCCCCGATACTAAACCCACATAACCTGTTCCAACTATTGCTATATTCATTAAAAATACGAATTACAAGAATTATTACGAATTTCAACTTACGAATTACACTAATTTGAAAAACTCACTTTTTAACTTACTACTTTGGGAGTTTGTCACATTCCGTTTTACGGTATTTATAACTACCAACTCATAACTAACTTGCTAAGTAAGTTATTGGGTTTACTAAATCATTGCATATATATGGTTAAAAGTCCACATTCTGGGGGTTCTGTTATCTTTCAGGATATACAGTTGCTCTATATACTAATAAGCTCCCACAACTCTTTTTATGCCTTCTTCCAAATTAATGGAAGGTTTCCAACCCAGACTTTTCAGTTTGAATACATCGAGTAATTTACGGGGTGTTCCATCCGGCTTTTCAGTATCCCAGATGATTTGACCTTCATAACCAACTATTTTCCTTACCATTTCTGATAACTCTTTAATGGAAATGTCCTCACCGTAACCGGCATTGATATGTGAAGGTGTGGTATCAGGAGCATCGTAATTCAGCAATAAATAAACGCTGGAGTCGGCCATATCATCCACATGCAGAAACTCACGCATAGGAGACCCTGTACCCCAGAGCGTGATGGACACTTCGCCATTGGCAGTAAAAATCCCGTATTTATTAAGCACATTCATGATCACTTCTTCGCCAAAGGAATCATCAATACCTTCGATCGGACGTTTATTTAAATCATTTCTTAAACTAGTCCAGTCCTTAGCCATTAAAAATTTTCCCAACACCATTTTACGAATAAGTGCCGGCAATACATGTGATTTCTCCAGATCGTAATTGTCGTTTTGTCCATATAAGTTGGTTGGCATGATGGAAATAAAGTTGCTTCCGTATTGAGCGTGATAAGCTTCACACATTTTGATACCGGCAATTTTGGCTATTGCATAGGGTTCGTTGGTTGTTTCCAGTAAACCGTTCAACAAGGCATCTTCGCTCATGGGCTGTGCAGCATCACGCGGATAAATACAGGATGAGCCTAAAAAGAGTAATTTTTTGACTCCATTTAAATAACTTTGATGAATAACATGATTTTGAATCATCAGGTTTTCATAGATAAACTGAGCCTTATAAGTCATATTGGCCACTATACCACCAACTTTAGCCGCTGCCAACACTACGTATTCCGGTTTCTCAACTGCAAAAAAACGGGCCACAGCCTGTTCGTTAAGCAAATCAAGTTCTTCGTGTGAACGGGTAACAAAATTGATATAACCTTTATTTTCAAGGTTACATTTGATCGCCGAGCCAACCAGACCATTGTGCCCGGCTATATATATTTTTGAATCTTTATTCATAAATAATTTTATTCAAAATAATTCAACACTTTAAATCCACCTTCTTTTAAATAAGTTTCTCTTTTCATCAGTTTTACATCAGATTGCATCATATCTTCAACCAATTCTTTCAAATCATATTCAGGTGTCCAGTTCAGTTTTGAACGCGATTTAGTCGCATCACCAATTAATAAATCAACTTCTGTTGGTCTGAAATAATTAGCATCTACATGAATAATCGGTTCAGTTTTTATACGGATAGCGTCCAGAAATTCAGCTCCAATTTTTTTAATGAAAAGTTCCTCATTTATTTTTGAAATAGAACCTTTTTCATTTATTCCTTCACCTTTAAAAGAAATAATTAGACCAATCTCAGCAAACGCCATTCGTACAAACTCACGTACTTCAGTTGTGATTCCGGTTGCAATTACATAATCATCAGGTGTTTCCTGTTGTAAAATCAGATACATTGCACGAACATAATCTTTGGCATGTCCCCAGTCACGTTTTGAAGAAAGATTGCCAAGGAATATTTTTTCTTGCATTCCCATTGCAATTCGTGCTGCTGCGCGGGTTATTTTTCGAGTAACAAATGTTTCACCGCGTAAAGGAGATTCGTGATTAAACAGAATTCCGTTACTTGCATGCATTTTATATGCTTCACGATAATTTATCGTAATCCAGTAGGCATACATTTTTGCAACTGCATAAGGTGAACGAGGATAAAAAGGCGTTGTTTCTTTTTGTGGCACTTCCTGTACTAAACCATATAATTCTGAAGTTGAAGCTTGATAAATTCTGGTTTTTTCTGTCAAACCCAATAACCGAACCGCCTCGAGCAAGCGTAAAGTTCCAATTCCATCTGCATTAGCAGTATATTCAGGTGTGTCAAAACTTACTTTTACGTGACTCATTGCAGCCAGATTGTATATTTCATCTGGTTGTGTTTCCTGAATGATACGTGTTAAGTTCATCGAATCAGTCATGTCACCATAATGAAGTAAAAAATTTCTGTCATCAACATGTGGATCCTGATACAAATGGTCAATTCGGTCACTATTGAATAAAGACGATCGACGTTTTAAACCATGCACTATATATCCTTTTTTTAATAGGAGTTCAGCTAAATATGCACCGTCCTGTCCGGTTATACCAGTAATTAAGGCAACTTTTTTCATTAAATACGATTTAATTAAATACAAAATAAATAAAAATATAGTTAATTTAAATTTCAATAAAACACCATATAAGAATACAATAGTTCGTTATAAATCGAAATAAATATTATAAATTTGGATAATTCATTGATAATAAGAATATTTATAGATTATTCCGTAATCATAGAGACATGTCAATCAACAAACTCCCAAATGCTAAATCACTAGTTTAAAATGCCCATGTATTAAGCTTTCTACGTGAATGTAAATGCACTTTTTGTTACCTTCCTTATATTGAAGTCGATATTGTCCAGACTCTTGAAAAACCTTTCCAAATCCCGTTGAATAGAACTTCACGATGACATTATATGAATGATTAAATTTTTTAGCGGAAGTTTTCGATCACATGTAAACACCCCTTAAATGCAGTCTTTTGAACGGTTAGTAAACTTCTTTTCTTCGAGTTCATATACTGTATTTTTTGCTAATTTTACATGATTATCTTCTTTTGTTGGACATTGAGACTTACCCCCTATATACCCTATAAAGATAAACAAAAAAACATACACACAAAACTTTCAAAGATTTATTATTCAACACATTAAATGTAATTATTAACTAAACGAAATTGAATTATGAAACATGAATTATCAATTTTCTTTAAGTGCATTTTTCAGAAACAATTCTCCCAATAAATAAAATACAATCAACATTCCACCCAAGACACCACCCGTAGCCATTGCTTTGGATTTACCCAACCGTACTTTCTCCAACGGGAAGCGGGGTGTATCGATAATCTGAACAATGGGAGTTTCCCGAGCCAGATCAAGCTTCAATGTTTCCAGGTTTTTAAGCACTTCAGTATATACTGTGGCATAAAGTTGGGCATTATTCTCCTGTTTAATTTTAGGTACGGCAGCAAACGAGAGTGCCTGATTAATATTGACCTGTGAATAACCGGCACTTCTGTAAAGTGATGACTCGTACAATTTCCGGATAGAATCTGCTTTCGCCTGCATCATATCGATATTGGCCCGGCTTTGAGCGGTACGCGTATCTTTGTAAAACCGATACGTTACGTCCATCAGCTTTTCTTCAAACAGTTTTGAGAAAACTTCATCTTTGCTGGTAAAATTTACATTGACAAAACTCAGCTTTTTATCTTTACGGGCAATGGTGAGTGCATTTGATTTTATGATCTTATCATAAATACTGTTCATTACACTATCCTGAACCCGGGTAAAGGTTTCCCGTTTCTGGCCAATGGGATAACTAAGGGTTTGAAGTTCTTTATTATTTATATTTTTCAACCAACCTTTTCGTAGTTCATTAAACTGTATATAAGCCTCCACCAGGTTTTGCTTCTTTCCCTGATAAACCACAGATGTTAATAGTGTTTGTTCTATGGTGTGAGGCGACTGCATAATTTCCAACAGGTTATCACCACTGAATGCACCACTACCTCCACCACCCAGCATACTGCTTAAGCCAAAGGATGACGCCAAATCGGCCAATCCACCACCTCCTGCACTCTTTTCTACCAAAGCAAAAGAGAGTTTTGCGGTATATTTAGGAGGAGTAAGCAGCGAAGTTACCAGACCAATAACAGCTCCTCCCAGTCCGAAGATCAGAATAAGGATCCATTTGGTCAAGAGGTACTGCCACCATTCTTTCGCTTTCTGTAGTAATTCTTTCAGCGATATTTCGTCGTTGTTCGCTGTAGTCTGTTGTTGAACTGTGCTCATATTTATTTTTTTACAACTGAATAAATAAGTACCATAGCAGAGGTAATAGAAGTCAGAATACCTACCGTTTCACCTGCTGTCAATGGATTTTTCACTTCGGTTGGTTTTTCGGGAACTATAATACGTGCTCCCGGTTGTAGTTTTGGGTAAAACTTTATTCCCAGAAAACGGGTGGTACTCCGTGCTGTACCGTTGGCATACAACACAAATACTTTCTTTTTCAATGCTTGTTCAGTAAACCCGCCTGCACGATGAATGTATTTCTTTAAACTCATTCCGGGTTGATAACCTACATAGGTAGGGAATAATACTTCGCCCATTACCCGCACGGTTTGCAGTTCGCGTGGCACAAAGATATCGTCACCATCTTCCAGAAAGAAATCATCTTTTCCACCCGGGTGTTTCAGTATTTCTACCAGATTAATGCCCACGATACCTTCTGTTTTAAATACCTTATCCACCGATTTTGATTTCGAGAAGGTGTTCTGAATAGAATCTAATCCTTCGGCAGGAGCTGCAATACCCGCTGTTTTAAGCATGGTGGCATCCACCTTATTATCGTTTTTATTCTGATACAGTTTCTTAGCATTTTCCTTGGTGATTTGGTTCAGCCTTTGTTGAACTCCCGTCTCTTTTTCTGTACGGATAAGGAAAGCACCTGCCGGATAAGCATAATGTGTAAATCCACCGCCCCGTTTTATTACATCCGAAATACGTTCCGATTTGCTGGTAACAGAATAATCGCCGGGTTGTAAAATTTCACCTTCCAGCTTAACAGTACGCGTTTCTTCGTACCCCGAGATGGTACGGACAATCACCTTATCGCCGTTTTCGAGCAGCATGTCAGCTCCGCCTTTTTTGAAATTCAACTCTTTATCCAACGAAAACTTATACACAATAGTTTTGTCGGTTGTGTTCATCAATCGATCCGGGTCTTTGATAACTCTCACCAGCTCCACAGAATCGGTATTAGCCATTTCGGTAAACCCTTTGGCTTTAAATATCAGGTCTTTCAGGGTAATATTCTCTACGAATTTAAACGTTCCCGGCATTAATACTGCTCCCGAGATGGAGATGGATTTTTCTTCCCGATAATCAAACAGGCTGGTAATCATTACTGAATCGTCTTTTTGAAGGAGTACATCCTCAGCAGCCCCTTTAAGCACTTCTCCCAGATTGAACCCCAGTATTTCGGGTATTTGATTGGCTTGCTTTCGGTTGATAAATGCCATATTCATAAAAGCATCCTCTTTTAAGCCGTTTGCCTTCTCAATCAATTTTTTTACTGTCATTCCCGCTTCCAGCGCATAGGTTCCAGGGCGATAAACCGAACCAGCGATATCCACACGGTTATCGAATATCTTAGAAGTAGTAGCCACATAACAGGAGTCTCCGGATTGTAATTTAAATGTTG